>Ga0335085_10009452_pt1 | contig 14712 bp, 8 predicted proteins | sample Lox_Sample_45_FD_206712 | JGI IMG/M metagenome (GOLD analysis project Ga0335085, IMG submission 206712) | Soil microbial communities from Loxahatchee National Wildlife Refuge, Florida, United States - Lox_Sample_4.5 | ecosystem: Environmental > Terrestrial > Soil > Wetlands | place: USA: Florida... | reverse complement strand
CCTGGATCCTCCAAGGGGAGTTTGGTCGTGACCCCGACCGCCCGAACGCCGGGCAGCTCCCGAACCGCGTCGAGGATGCGCATGATCGCTCGTGCAGCCGCCGGCGTCGTCGGATACGCGGCGGTCGGCAGGGCCAGTCGCGCGGCGACCGTGTGCGTCGACGTGAAGCCCGGATTGACGGAGCGGAGCCGCTCGAAGCTTCGCGCCAGGAGGCCCGCGGCCGCGAGGAGCACGAGCGCGAGCGCGACCTGCGTCACCACCAGGGCGCGGCGTGCACGATGCCGGGCGCGGCCTCCGACGGTTCTCCCGCTTGCCAGGAGTGTCGCGGACAGCGACACCGCTCTGGTGCGAAGGAGGGGAAGGGCGCTGACCAGCAGCGCGGCAATCATGACGGCGCCCATCGAGACCGTCAGCACCGCGCCGTCGGGATGCACTTCGGCGAGGCGCGGAATGGCGGTACTCGCGCCGGTCGTCTGCAGCGCGTGGACGCCGATCACGGCGCTCAGCAGTCCGAGCGCGCCCCCGACACCCGAGACGATCACGGCCTCCGAGACGAACTCCGCGAGGACCTGCGCGTTTCCCGCGCCCAACGCACGGCGGATCGCCAGCTCGGCGTGCCGACCTTCGGCCCGCGCAAGGAACAGATTCGCGACGTTCGCGCAGGCGATCAGCAGGAGCACGCCGACGGCGCCGAACACGATCCAGAGCGCGGGGCCAACGTCGCCCACGACGACGTCTCGAAGAGGGCGGACGACGGTTTGCATTCGGGTGGCCGTGATCGCCCCGCTCGTGAGGCGGCCGGGATACTCCTGCGGGACGCGGGGCAGCAGTCGCTGCAAATCGCCTTCGGCGCCGGCAATCGACATCCCGTCCTTGAGCCGCGCGATGCCGCGGTAGTCGAACGCGGCAGATTTGGTTCGGGCGGGATCGATCGTGAGGGGGAGCCAGAGTTCGGTGTCGTCTGTGGGAAAGCGGAATTGGCTTTGGGCAACGCCCACGATCGTGCGCGCCACGCCGTCCACCACGATTCGCGCGCCAACGGCCGTCGGGCTCTCGGCAAACGTGCGGCGCCAGAGCTCTTGCCCGATGACGACGACCGGGGGCGCGCCCGGTTTGCCATCGTCGTCGGTGAGCAGCCGGCCGCGCGCGGGCGCGGCGCCCAGCACGGCAAACGTGCCGGCACTCATGAGCGCCGCGGGAACGCGTTCCGGCGCCGCGGCGCCGGCTGATCCCACGAGGCCGACGTCGGTGAACGCATGGTTCTCCGCCCGATACACGAGATAGGTCGCGTCCGACTGATCCACGTTCAACACCCCCGAAACGGCGAGGGTGTGCGAGAGATCCACCAGGCGGTCCGCATGGTCGTAGGGCAGCGGCTGGAGCAGGACGCCGTTGATCACGGTGAAGACGGCGGATGCGCCCCCGATCCCGAGCGCGAGCGTGAACACGGCGGCCGCGGTGAACGCGGGCGCGCGGAGCAACCGGCGCACGGCGGGTCGAACGATGGGCGACATGGCGGAGTCGGTGTCAGGGATCCGTCCGACAAACTGCACGGAAATCAAGCGCTCGTCGAGACCGTGGAAGCCGGGTCTGACAGAACGCTGACGCGCGTGCGCGATTCGGCTGCGGCGGCGCGCGCCGGCTACGGCGCTCCGTCGCTCGCCGCTTCGACGACGACGAGCGACAGGACGATGACGTGCACGGCCGTGCACCACGCGCAGATCTTGCCGATCACGCCCATCTCCTGATACAGGAGCCAGAGGACGCCGCCTGTCCCGATCAAGGTCCAACCAAGGCTGACGGAGCGCAGCAGCGGGGCACGTCCAGCCGGCCCAGCGCGGATCGAGAGCACCGCGAGCACCAGGGTGACGCCGAACCAGGCCACGCCCCACACCGCCACGGGAACGCCGAACACGATCGCGGACGAGCTGGTCAGCACCGTCTCACAGTTGATCCGCGATCCGGCGGCGCAGAGCAACGGGACGTTGCTGTCGAAATGCAGCAGCGTCAGATACCCCGCGATCGCGAGGCCGATCAGCGCCAGGACCAGCCGGGCGCGATCGGAGCGGACGCGGGTCAAGGGGCTTTGGCGGGCAGTCCCTTGATGGCTTCGCGGACGGCCTTACTCCCGCAGACGTCCTTTGGCTGGTTGCCGTCGACCGCGCAGATGGCCGCCGTCATTTCGTTGGCGCTCGTCAGGATGGCGCGCGCGGCGCTCCCCGACGCGTTTGGCAAGGTGGCGGCGATCCCGGCCTGCGTTTGGTTACTCAGCAGTTCCGGCGAGTAGGGCGAACCGCCCCACATGTAACGTCCGCCAATGAGGATGAACGGAATGCCCCCCATGTTGGCCGACGGCACGTACGGCGGCGCGTCGTACTGCTGCAGCAACTGCTGCTGCGCGTCGCTCGGAGTTTCGAGCGGTGCATAGTGCCCGTTCGCCAATTGGACGTCGCTTTCGAGCTCCACGGACTGCAGGACGAGGTACGGACTCGCGTAGCTGCCGCCGTGAAACGAGAAGGTCGGCGTGCTGGGGTAGACATCGGCGGAAGACGACGCCGAATAGGTGAGGCCGGTAAAGCTGCCGAACCGGGCGAGCGCCGCGATCACCGGCCATCGAGCGGCGGCGCAATAGGGGCAATACAACGAGCCGATGTACAGGAAGACGGGCTTGCCGCCCGCGGTGTCGACCGTTCCCACGAAGACGGGTCGCGACGCGCCCGTGGTGCCCACGCTGTCCCAGACCGCCGGCGGAATGGCCGAGAGATCGACCATCACGCTCGTGGGAACCGCGGTCGGGGCGGCGCCGCCGTCGGCCGATTGGTTGGATGTCGACTCTCGGGCCGCCGCGCGGTGGTTGAGGGCCGCGGCGATGGTGGCGACCACGGCGACGGCGACGACGAAGAGCAGGATGTTCGATTTCCGAGTCATGCGTGAATGTCCCGCGACACGCGTCCCGGCACAAGCTCGGGGTCTCTACGGGCGAACGGCGCCGGCCTCCGGGCCGTATCTTTACAAGCCGCGTCACCGGTGTCGCGGCGTCAGCCGCGCCATGTCCTTCTCCCGCCGATGAGCACGTTCTCAGACCAGCTCCAGGAGGCGCTCGGCCCCAACTATCAGCTCGAGGGCGAGTTGAGCGGGGGCGGGATGAGTCGCGTCTTTCGGGCGACGGACCGCGTGTTGGGACGGGCGGTGGTCGTCAAGGTGCTGCCCCCCGAGTTGGCCGCGGACGTCAACCGCGAGCGGTTTCGCCGCGAGATCCAGTTGGCCGCGCAGCTCCAGCACCCGCATATCGTTCCGCTGTTGTCCGCCGGGGAACACGGGGCGCTGTTGTGGTATACGATGCCGTTCATCGAGGGCGAGTCGCTGCGAGCGGTCCTCGACAGAAAGCAGGCGTTGCCGGTCCGCGACGTCGTTCGCATTCTCCACGATATCGTCGACGCCCTGGCGTACGCGCACCGCCGCGGCGTCATCCATCGGGACATCAAGCCGGCGAACATTCTGCGGCAGGGGGTCCACGCGCTGGTCACCGACTTCGGGGTGGCCAAGGCCATCAACGCGGCGCTCCCGGCCTTCGGGAGCACCAGCGGAGGGATGGCCATTGGAACGCCGGCCTACATGGCCCCCGAACAGCTTGCGGGTGATCCGGAAGCGGATGCCCGTCTCGATCTCTATGCGGTGGGCCTCCTCGCGTACGAATTACTCACGGGGGTGGGACCCTTCACGAACCTGTCGCCGCGCGAGACCCTGACCGCGCAGCTGACTCGCGATCCGGCGCCGCTGTCCGACATGAATCCCGCGGTGCCTCCGGCGTTGTCGAGCCTCGTGACCCGTCTCCTGGCGAAGGACCCGGCGGGGCGCCCCCCAAACGCCGAGGCGGTCGTCGAGGAGTTGGACGCGATGACGATGCCGGTCGCGATCCAGCCGCAGGGGCCTGCCGGGCGGCGCCGCGGGGCACGGCGCGCACTCGTGGGGGCCGCGGTCGCGGCACTCGTTCTCCTCATCGCGGTCGCGGTGACCCTACCGGGGCTGCGGCGACGCGACCTGGCCGCCACGGCCGCGGCCGAGCGCGTCGCCGCACAAGCGCATGCGGACAGTGTCGCGAAGCGCAAACCCGCGTCCAGACCGCGGCCGATCGTGCTCACGCACGCCGACTCCATCGCCATCTTCGAACGAGTGAACCAGCAAGTCGAAGCGGCGCACATGGCGGACTCAGTCGCCAGCGCGCGCTTGCGGGATTCCCTGAACACTGTGGAGACGGCGCGCCAGCGGGATTCGCTCGCCACCGTCATCGCGACCATGACGCCGCGCCGCGTGGCCGTGCGGGACCGGCCGAGCCTCACCGGCGGTTGGCCGGACGCCATTGGGCTCGCGCAGGCGGTGGCCGACAGTCTGCGCCGCGCGCTGTCCGGGCGTCGCGAGTTCGTCGTGTTGCCTCCGGACTCGGCGACGGGCCGGGGGCGGGGCCCGCCGGGACGCGGCCCGCGCGGCAGCGGCTCAGGACAGTTCAACCGCGGCGCGCCCGGGGCGGGTCCGCCCTCGGGCAACCTGATCGTGACGGTGACGTTCGAGCCGCTTCCCGGTGATTCCGCGCTGCTCCGCTTCGACCTCCGTGATCCGGGCGCGGTTCAAGCCAGCGCGCGGAAGGAGCTCGACGGCCCACATATTCCGCGCGCGCTCGCGATGGGCGGACTGGACGCGCGCTTGTCCGAGGTCATCGGTGCGTTGGACGAAATGGCCGGCGCGCCTCGCGCGGCGCCGCCGCGTTAGATCTCGGGCGCGGGTCGGGCGGGGCCCTCGATGCCACTCTCGGAAACCTCTGCGGGTCGAGCGAGACGCCCAACGTCGAGAGGAGGCGGTATGGCGGTCAAGATCGTTCAGTTGGGTACGCCGAGAGCGCGCGGAGAGGGGGTGCGGATCGGCACCGTCCGTCGGCCACCGCGCGGCGTGCCCAAGGCCGAGTTCAGCGCGCGGGACTTCTACGATGTGTGGCTTCCGGAGCTGGCGCCGTCGGAGGCACTCGTCACACTAGCCCTCGGGGCTCGTGACGCGCGGGCGTGGCAGAACTTCGTCAAACGGTATCGCGCCGAAATGAAACAGCCTGCTGCCGGGCGGCTGCTGACGCTGTTGGCGGCGCTCTCACAATCCACGGATTTCTCGGTCGGGTGTTACTGCGCTGACGAATCCCATTGTCATCGGTCGATTCTCAGGGAGCTCTTGCGGGAGCATGGGGCGCTGCTGCGTTGACCGCCGTCGCCGCCTTGCCTTCTCCCTCTCGCTCGCCCATACTGGCGGCTCGTCCACCCCGGTTGCAGTTGGCCCTCGCAGGCTCCGCGCGGAGATGCCGCCCATGACGGTGTTAGAGCTCCCGACCCCCGATCCTCGAACGTTCGACGATCTGTCGCGCCCGTTTGCCGAAGCGGTTGCGTCGCAGTATGCGATCAAGCGATTGATCGGCAGGGGCGGGATGGGCATCGTCTACCTGGCGAGAGACCGTCGACTCGAGCGGTTGGTCGCGATCAAGACGCTGCCACCGCATCTGGCGGCGGACGCCACGGTGCGGGAGCGCTTTCTCCGCGAAACCCGCACCACGGGCGCGATGTCGCATCCCAACATCGTCCCCATCCATGGCGCGGACGAGATTGGGGGCCACGTGTTCTTCGTCATGGGGTTCGTCGACGGGGAGTCGTTGGCCGCGCACGTCGGCGCCCACGGCCGGTTGCCGGCCGCGACGGTCGTCCCGTATCTGTGCGACGTCGCCGCGGCGCTGAGTCACGCGCACGGGCGCGGCATCATTCATCGCGACATCAAGGCGGAGAATATTCTCATCGAGCGTGGCACCGGGCGGGCGATGGTCGCGGATTTCGGTATCGCGCGCTTGGCCGAAGCAGCACCGCTGACGGCGAGCGGCCAGCTTCTGGGCACCGTCTATTATCTGAGCCCGGAACAGGTTGCGGGCGAGGCCGTGGACGCCCGCAGCGACCTCTACGCACTCGGCGTGGTCGGCTACTACGCGCTGAGCGGGCGGTTCCCGTTCGACGCCGAGCTGGCGTCCGCTGTGCTGGTGGCGCACGTGACCAAGACCCCGCTGCCGCTCGCCCTGGCGAATCCGGACGTCCCGCCGGGGCTCGCCGCGATCATCGATCGGTGCTTGGCCAAGAGTCCCGCGCGGCGGTTCGGCTCCGCGGATGAGGTGCTTGCCGCCCTGCGCGCGATTCGGCTCGAGGCGAATCCTCCGGCGTCCGTGCCGCGCGGGCCGCGGCTCATCTCGGACACCGAGGCGCACGCGGTGTGGCAGCGCGCCGCCGAACTGCAGGCGGCCACGGGCGTTCATCCGCGGCCCGAGCCGGTCTCCCGCGCGCGCGACGACCTGCATGATCGTGCTCGGACGTCGGGATTCCGTCTCGACGAGGTCCGATCGGCGGCCAGTGAGGCGGGGATCGACGATCGCTACGTCGCGCATGCCCTCGCGGAGCACGGGTTGGCCCCGACGGCGTCGCGGGTTCAGTCCGAACCGATCGTCGTCTCGCCCTCTGAATCACGATCGTTCTGGGCGGGCGCCCCGCTCGACATCGTGGTGGGAGCGGAGGTGGCGGGCGAGGTGGGATCGGGGGACTTCGATCGCCTGATGCACGTTCTACGAGACGGGACGGCCCGGCTGGGCACGACGTTAGCCGAATCCCGCGAGCTGCGCTGGCGGTGCGCGTGGCTGGGGCATCGGCTCGACGTCGCCGTCGTGCCGGACCGCGGGCGGACCCGCATCCGCCTGTCGCAAAGCGTGCGCCGGATGGCGGTCGGAACCATGGCCGCGTCGATGGCGCTGATCGGCGGGGTCGCGGCGCCGTTGACGGGCATCGTGCTATATGGACTCATGCGCGTTCCGGCGCGACCGCTGTTCCGCGTGCGCGTGGCGCTGGCGAATCGATCCATTCGCGAGATTGCCGCCACGGTGGCCGCGGTGGTGGCCGTCAGTTCCATTCCGATTGGCTGGGCCGCCGTCCGCTGGATGCGACGACAGAACGCCGCGCGGCTTCGCACGCTGGGTGAGGCGCTTGCGGCGCGGTGCCGCGAGTTGCTGCGAGGCGGATAGGGGCAACCGGAACCGGCGCCCGTCGGGACCCGCCTGCGGGCGGCCCTCAGTAGCCGATGGCGGCGCCGGCCTCCACCCGGCCGTCGTTGGCGCCGTAGAGTATCCGTTTGCCGTTCTTGACGGCGACGGCAATGCCCTCGGCCTCGCCCCACGGCGCGTCGACCGTGAAGGTGTACCCGTCGCCCTCCAGCTCCTTCTGGACGGCAGCGGTCAGCGCGCCGGGTTCGATGTAGACGACGTCGGGCATCCATTGCTCATGAATGCGCGGCATGTCGATTGCCGCGGCGATGTCCATGCCATGGTCGATCACGTTCAGAATCGCTTCCAGCGTGATGGTGATGATCCGGGCGCCATCGGGGCTCCCGATCACCATCGCGATCCGGCCGTCCTTGGTCACGATGGTGGGCGTCATCGAACTCAGGGGACGTTTGCCCGGCTCGATCGCGTTGTTCTTTCCCTGGACCAGTCCGTAGAGGTTCGGCGCGCCGACCTTCGACGTGAAGTCGTCCATCTCGTCGTTGAGGAAGAACCCCGTGGTCCCGGCGATGACGCTCGCGCCGAACGTGTTGTTGATGGTATAGGTGACGGCCACGGCGTTGCCATCCTTGTCGACGATCGAGTAATGCGTCGTCTGGGTGTTCTCATGCGGAGGCGTGCCGGGCTGCACGCTGGCCGACGGGGTCGCGCGAACCGGGTCGATGACGGCGCGGATGGCCGCCGCGTGCGCCTCGGATGTCAGCATCGCGACCGGGTTCGCGACGAACGCGGGGTCGCCCAGCGAGAAATTGCGGTCCACGTAGGCGTGGCGCATTGCTTCCACCATGAGATGGACGGCCTTGGCGGAATGCACCGGCAGGGTCTCCATCGGATACGCGGACAGGATCGCGAGGATCTCACACATCGTGGTGCCGCCGGAACTGGGCGGGGGCGACGAGATGATGTCGTACCCGCGATAAGAGCAGCGTACCGGGCTGGTCTCATCCACCGCGTAGCCGGCAAAGTCCTTGCTTGCGAGGATGCCGCCATGCGCCTGGCTCGCCGCGACGACGCGGGCCGCGATATCGCCCTTGTAGAACACGTCCGGGCCGCCCCGCTCGATTTCGCGGAGGGTCGCCGCGAGTTGGGTCTGAACCAAGGTCTCGCCGACTCGGAACGGCCGCCCCTTGTTCAGAAAGATCGCCGCGACATTGGGCTCCTTCGCGAAACGGACCGTATCCTCATTGAGCACGTCGACGTCCCCCTGTTTGAGGACGAACCCGCGCTCGGCGAGCGCGATCGCGGGCGCCATCACCTGGGCGCGGCTCATGGTGCCGTATTTCTTCAGCATCGTTTCAAAGCCCATCACCGACCCAGGAACGCCAACGGCCTTGTAGCCGAAAATGCTGAGTCCGCGGACGATATTGCCCTTGGCGTCGAGATACATGTGTTCCGATGCCGCGCCCGGGGCCTTCTCGCGGAAGTCGAGAAACGTGTCCTTGCCGTTCGCCAGATGGATCGTGGCGAAACCGCCGCCGCCGATATTCCCGCAACAGGGATGGGTCACCGCCAGCGCGTAGCCGACGGCCACCGCCGCATCGATCGCGTTACCGCCCGCCTTGAGAATGTCGGCGCCGACCTGGGACGCGTAGTGCTGCGACGTCACCACCATGCCATGCTCAGCCGCTACTGGGGGTGCGCCAGACGCGCGGGATGTGCCCGCGCCCCCGAGCGAGGCCATCGGCAACACAAAAAGACTCGTCAGCAGACTCAACATCATGCGCATGGAGATCTCCAGAAACACGGTTCGCCCGTGGGAATGGTAGTCGCTCCGGGTGCGGCGGGGTCAAGCCGCGGCGCGGGGGAGCGGCTCCGCCCCGGGCGGCACGCCTCAGATCGTTGCTCGACGAATGGCGACCGGGCCGCCGATTCGCCGTCATCAACTCGTTACACGCGGCGGGCGGCGCCGGTTGACGGGCTCGCGTAACGTGTGCGCTCCCGTCATTCTTGGTAGACCGTGCAGACCCGACGCGACTTCCTTCACTCCGCCGCCATGCTCACCGGCGGCGCGTTCGCCTGGGGTGCGTTCCCCGATGCGATCGCGCGCGCGCTCCAGATCGACCCGGCGCCGGGCACGACGTTCCGCGACGCGGAACACATCGTGATCCTCATGCAAGAGAACCGCTCGTTCGACCACGCGTACGGCGCGCTCCGCGGCGTGCGCGGCTTCCGCGACCCCCGTGCCCACGTGCTCCCGAACGGCAACCCGGTCTGGTGTCAAACGGACGCGCACGGCGACACCTACGCCCCGTTTCATCTGGACATCACGGGAACCAACGCCGCGTGGTTGGGCGGTTTGCCGCACACGTGGACCGATCAGGTCGACGCGCGAAACGGGGGTCGGTACGACGCCTGGCTCATCGCCAAACCCAAACGCGGACTCGTGCCCTTTACACTCGGCCATTACGCGCGCGCTGACATTCCGTTCTACTATGCGCTGGCCGACGCGTTCACGGTGTGCGACCAGGCGTTCTGCTCGTCGCTCACGGGCACGACCGCCAACCGCTTGTATTTCTGGACCGGTACGATTCGCGCCGACGCGACGGACGTTCCACGCGTGCTGAACGCGGAGACCGACTACGATCGAGAGGCGGCCTGGCGCACCTTCCCCGAGCGCCTCGAAGACGCCGGCATCTCGTGGCGGATCTATCAGAACGAGGTCAGCTACGATTCGGGCTTTCGCGGCGAGGAGGATGCGTGGCTCGCCAACTTCGGGGACAATCCGATCGAGTGGTTCACGCAGTTCAACATTCGCTTTGCCGCGAGCCGGCGCGCCTATGTTCCGGCGTTTCTCGCGGACGCGCCCGCGCAGATCGCCCAGCGCGAGCACGCCCTACAGGCGACGGACCTGACTCCGCAGGCCCGCCAACGACTCCAGTCGGACCTCGACCACTTCAAGGCGCAGGTTCAGGCCGCGGAGGCGGAGCGCACGGCGAATACCGACGCGACATGGAGCGCGCTTCCGCCGCGGGCGAGAGCGCTGCACGAAAAGGCGTTCACGACCAACGCCGGCGATCCATCGTATCGGGCGCTCACGACGCTCGCGTACCAGGACGGCGCGACGCCGCGCGAGGTCAACGTGCCCGCGGGCGACGTGTTGCACCGATTCCGGCACGATGTCGAGACGGGAGCATTGCCGGCGGTGTCCTGGCTGGTGGCGCCCGAGAACTTCTCGGACCACCCGAGCGCGCCGTGGTATGGCGCCTGGTACGTCTCGGAGGCTCTGGATATCCTGACGAAGAATCCGGATGTCTGGAAGAAGACCGTCTTCATTCTGTGTTACGACGAGAACGACGGCTACTTCGATCACGTGCCGCCCTACGTCGCGCCCCACCCGTCGCGGCCGGAGACCGGAAAGGCCTCGACCGGGATCGACACGACAATCGACTGGGCCAATGTCCACGGCCGCGAACACTCGCTGGGCCTTGGCTACCGTGTGCCGCTGGTCATCGCGTCGCCTTGGAGCCGCGGCGGATGCGTGAACTCGCAGGTCTTCGACCACACGTCGGTCTTGCGGTTTCTCGAGGCGTGGACGGCGGGCAAGGGGACGCCGGTCACGGAGACCAATATCAGCGCGTGGCGCCGCGCGGTGTGCGGCGACCTGACGTCCGTGTTCCGGCCATACGATGGCGAGACGATCCAACTTCCGTCTTCGCTGGGTCGCGACGCGACGGTCGAACGCATTTACACGGCCAAGTTTCAGCAGCGCCCGGCGGGAGGGGCGCCCCTGACAACGCAAGGCATCGCCGCGCTGGACGCTCGTGCGTGGCAAGAGTCGGGCACCCGGCCATCGTGTCCGCTGCCGTACGAGCTGGTCGTGAACGCGGAGGCGCAGGGTGCCGACTTGGCGTTGGTGCTGGAAGCCCGGAACGCGGCCTTTGGCGCGGCGGCAGAGGGCGCGCCGTTCAACGCCTACGTGTACGGCCCCGAGATGCTCTGTCGTTCCTATGCGGTCAGCGCGGGCGATGTTGTCCGGGACGTCCTGCCGATCGCCGGTGCGTCGTTCGTCCGTGTCGACGGCCCGAACGGATTCATGCGGACGTTCAGGGGCGTGGACGAGCGCGTGCGCGTCCTCGTCGACCACGCGGAGGGAACGGCCTCGAGCGGGGCGCTCGAGGTCCGTGTGGTGAACCGCGACGCGGTCGCGCGCGACGCGACCATCGCGGACGAGTCCTATGGGTCGGCGAGCCGGCGCGTGACCGCGCCGGCCGGCGGACAGGCGTCCGTGCGAATCGACCTCGCCGCGACCCAGGGCTGGTATGACTTCACGGTCACGCTCGGGACGATCGCCTATCGGTATGCCGGACGGTTGGAGACTGGCGCCTGGAGCGTCTCTGATCCCGCGATGGGACGGGCCTAGCAGCAGCGCGGTGGAGTAGCCGTTGTCGCCGCGCGGCCGCATGTTGGTGTCCATGGCGCGCGGGCTTCTGATCGCTCTCTCCATGGGACTGAGTCACCTCGATCTCGGTGCCCAGGGCGCGGCGCGCCCGCGCGCCCGGGAGGTCGGCGTCGTGGTGGGCATTCTCCCGCCTGGGCCGCTCAACGCGATCACCGACGTGGCCGGCGTGGCTGTTGGGCAAAGGACGATTGTGTCCGGCGACAGCGTCCACACCGGCGTCACGGCAATTCTTCCCCACGCGGGGAACCTGTTCCGCGACAAAGTGCCGGGCGCGGTCTTTGTCGGGAACGCGTTCGGCAAGCTCGTGGGGTCGACGCAGGTGAACGAGCTGGGCGAGATCGAGACGCCGATTCTGCTGACGTCGACGCTGGCGGTTCCGCGCGTAGCTGACGCCCTCATCGACTATATGTTGGCGCTCCCCGGCAACGAGAATGTGCTCTCGATCAATCCACTTGTGGGCGAGACGAACGACGGGACGCTCAACGACATCCGGGGTCGCCACATCACGTCCGGCGACGTTGCCGACGCGATCCGGGCTGCGACGGGCGGACCCGTGGAGGAAGGCGCCGTGGGGGCGGGCACCGGTACGATCGCCTTCGGTTACAAAGGCGGGATCGGCACGGCCTCGCGGACGCTGCCCGCGACTCTCGGCGGGTATACCGTCGGGGTGCTCGTGCAGACGAATTTCGGCGGCGTGCTCACGATCGACGGCGCGCCGGTCGGCCGCGAGCTTGGCACCTATTATCTGAAACAACAGCTCGAACGCGGTCGCGGCGGCGCCGGGCCGGGCGGGAGCGGCGGCACGGAGGACCATGCCGATGGATCCTGCATGATCGTCGTCGCGACCGACGCCCCGGTGGACGGCCGGAATCTCAGCCGTCTCGCCGCGCGAACCATGATGGGCTTGGGTCGAACCGGCTCGGCGGCGTCGAACGGGAGCGGGGATTTCGCGATCGCCTTCTCGACCAACCGGCATCCGGCGACGCTGCTGACGAACGACGAGATGTCGCCGCTGTTTCTCGCGGCCATCGAGGCGACCGAAGAAGCGATTTACAATTCACTCTTCAAGGCGACGACGACGACGGGTCGGGGCCACACCGTCCGGGCGCTTCCCCTGGATTCGACGCTCGCGATCCTCAGGAAGTACCACGTGATCAAGTGAGGCGAGGGCCGCGGAGGTGCCGGGCGCGGCCAGCCCCGGCGGTCCGGACGGCTCAGCGCCGGACGACAGAAAACTCGCGCGGGGTCGAGCTCACGGCGAGGCCGTGACGCGCCACGTGGACCGAGAGGGCGTAGGATCCCGCGGCGAGGCTCGACACGTCGAGGACAAACCCGCGCGGCCGGATGGAAGCGCCGGCGTCAGTAAACGCTAACGGGTCCCCGGCGCGGGGCTCACGCCACCGCACGGTCAACGTGTCGTCGCCCCCCGGACCGATGCCAAGCATGGCGCCCAGACGGGCGAGCGAGCCGCCGCCGCGTCGGCGCACGATCCGGAGCGCGACATCCACCGTGTCTCCATCGTTCTGACCGTACACCTCCCAGAAGGCCGCGAGGCGCGTTGGATTGACGAGCGTCGTCGTGCCGTACATCCGCGGCAACACGTCCTGAATGGAGGTGGGATACGATTCGTTCGGCCCTGCCCGCACGAGCATGACGTCCGACAGCGCGAGCGATCCAGGGGCGAGGGCGGCCAGCGGGCGCGGCGGCGTCACGCCGAACCGGGTGCGTGCGGCGGCACCGGAATCGTTGGCCGGAACCATCTCGACCCCCAGGAGGAGCGGCCGGCTCTCGATCGGCGTGAGGATGGCGCGGGGATGCGCGCCGTCCATCTGGGTTCCGACGATGTGTGGAGTCTCGGTTGGCCCGCCCGATGTGATGACCCCAACCGCCGCGCGAGTGGGTGGAGCGAGAAACGTCGCCTCGGCCGGCCACTCCATCGCGGCAACGACGGCCGCGGTCGTGCGACGGCGGATGAACCCGACCTGGGTGGGCAAGGCGACAAGCGGGCCTTCGTCCCTCCGGTAGAACTCCGGCTGCCACCACGAGGTGTCCCAGTACAGCGAGTCGAGTTGATCCGGCCCAAGATCCCAGTCCGCGGGTGTCGAATGGACCGGATCGTTGATGGCCGTCCATGTCGGGATCGTGTGATACCTGGGACCCCAATACCACGGCACGCCTCCAATCCCGAGCGGAACCGCGTGCGTGTCGAACCGCGACCAGCCCGGCGGCACGTAAAAGTAGCAGGGCGTGGGCGCTCCGGCCGGGCATCCCCGGCACAGCGGCGGCGGCCGCGGCGGACACTTGCGCGGCGGGGACCACGTCACGGCGCTCGGCCACCCGTAGCGCAGTACCAGTTCCTGAAGGGCCGGGCCGTCATAGTAATTGCGCATGTCGTAGCGCTCATCGGCGTCATTGCCCACATGCAGGATGCCGAGCACGCGGCGCGCATACTGTTCGGCACGCCGTTCGTTGCCCGGCACGAGGTAGAGCGGATCCGCCAGCCACCAGACGCGCGCGTTGACCACCGCTTGCTGCGCGCAGCTCAGCTGCTGATAGTCGGTCCGCGCGGAATAGACGAGGAGGGTCGACAGATCGTTCCAGTGGCAGGCGGTATCCGGGGGCATGCGGTCGGCCGCAGAATCGAATGTCGCCTCGGCCCCGCGCACATCATGGGAGGTGAACGCGACGTACCCGCGGAGCATGCCGCACCACCAGGCGGCCGCGCGACATTCGCTTGCCGCGCGCATCGCTTGCGCCGGCTCAGCCTGGTCGAGGTGAATGCGGACCCGCTGGCCGGCCAACCACGAGTCGCCGGGAAGGACCGTGCCCGCCGAATCCATCAACCGCAGGAGCGGCACGCGTCGGGCGCGTACTGTGTCTCGGTACTGTTGGGGGAGGGGGTCGTCGATGCCGAGGGCCTCGTCGATCGGAACTCCGTTGTCGTCCACCCGGCCTTGCGCCGCGGACCACTCCTCCGGACTGAAGGGCGATATCCAACCCGGGCAAAACACGCCGCGCGGGCCCGCCTTGACGGTGTGCATCGCAAAGTCGTGGGGATCGACGTCGTATCGTATGGTGCCCACGCCGCACGCTCCGCCGACTCTCCGTCCTTGAATGATCAGCTCAACCCGTGCCTTTTCGATCGATTCGGCGGGGGGAACCGGGAGGGTATCCCACGTGCCCGGCTTGA
>Ga0335085_10009451_pt1 | contig 14712 bp, 10 predicted proteins | sample Lox_Sample_45_FD_206712 | JGI IMG/M metagenome (GOLD analysis project Ga0335085, IMG submission 206712) | Soil microbial communities from Loxahatchee National Wildlife Refuge, Florida, United States - Lox_Sample_4.5 | ecosystem: Environmental > Terrestrial > Soil > Wetlands | place: USA... | reverse complement strand
ACCAGGCTGGCCATGGTGATGACCTGGCCGGGGGTGAGCCCGACGTGCTGGGCCCCGGTGACCAGGTTCACCGTATTCGCTTCCTGGTTGAACCGCTGGACCATGGCCTTCAGGACCCCGGTGGCGGTCTCGTGCGGGACCACCGAGTACGTCGCGGGGAACAGGTAGCCCTCGGGCTTGCCGTTGGCGTAGGACGGCAGCCCGAGCGCGGCCGGGTCCTTGAGCGCCTTGGCGTAGGCGCTGGCCGCGATGCCGGAATGGGCTCCCAGGTAGGCGGTGAGCTGGCTCATCCGCCAGCCCTCCGGGATCGTCACCTTGACCTGGACCATGTTGGCCGGGTTGACCAGGATCGCGTAGGCCAGCGAGGCCTTCATGTGCTTGTGCATCCCGTAGAAGCCGGGGAGCAGCCCGGTCCCGCTGGTGCTGTGCTCGGCGGCCAGCACGAACGCGCGGGCACTGGCCACCACGCCGAGCTTCTCCAGCTTCGGCGCCAGGGTGCTGGCGGAGTCACCCGAGGCGACCTGGACCACGAGCTGGCCGGTGCCGCTCCCCGAGTAGTCGGCCGGGTGGTACTTGTTCATGTACAGGTGGTAGCCGTAGACGCCGCCGATCGCGAGCGGGACCACGATGACCAGCAGCGCGACCAGCGGAGCGATCCAGCGGAACCGGCGCCGGCGGCGACCGCCGTCCCGGGGAGGGCGCCCGTCGTCACGATGCCGGCGGCGGCTGGGCCGTTCGTCGGCGTAGTCCTCGTATTCGGCGTCGCCGTACTCGTTGGCGTCGCCGTAGTCGTGACCGGAGTCGCCGAAGCCGGGTAGGAACCTGTCCTGGTTCTCGGCGTCGCCCGGGTGCGGGGTCGGCGCGGCATACTCGGGCCGCTCGGCATACTCGGGGTACTCGCGGTGAGAGCCGGGCTCGCCGTACTGGCCGCGTTCGTCGTACCGGTCGCCGGGATCGTGGCTGGACTGCACGGGCGGGCCGGGCTGCCACGGCTGGGCGGACTCGGGGCGGGGCGGCGGCTGCGTCCAGCGCCCGGGCTGGCTTCCTGGCTGGGTTCCTGGCTGGCTCGCGGGCTGGCTCCCGGGCGACAGTGGCCTGAGGTGCTCGTCCGGACGCCAGGTCCCGTGGTCAGGAAGCCGCGGGAACCCCTGCGAGCCGTACGGCGCCTGGGGTCCCTGGGGCATGCGCCGGGCGTGGGATGGCATGCGCTGGCCTTGCGGCATGCGCGGGCCGCCTGGCGGTGGCGGCACGCGCGAGCCCGGCGGCGTGCGCTGGTCCTGGGGTACGCGCTGGTCCTGGGGTACGCGCGGGCCTTGCGGTGACGGGCGCCGACCCTGGGCAGCCGGCCCGGGCGGCATGCTGCGGGGATCCGGGGATGTGCGGCCGTGCCGCGGGTTATGCGGCCGCGGATCCTGCGGCCATCCGCCTTCGTCCTGGCTCACGCGCCGGCCTCGTTCCCCGGACCGGCGCTGCCCGGACCGGCGCTGCTGGCGGGGACGAGCTGGCCGGCGGGACGGCCGGTGGACCGCTCGGTGTCCAGGGCGGCCTGGAGCAGGACGGCCGCGGCCGCGGCGTCGACGACCTGGCGGCGAGCGCGGGCGTCCTTCCCGCCGCGGCGCAGCGCACCGTGCGCCTCGGTGGTGGTGAACCGCTCGTCGACCAGCCGGACCGGGACCGGGGCCAGGCGTCCGGCCAGGTCCGCCGCGAACTCCCTGGCACCGGCTGCGGCGGCGCCCTCCCGGCCGGACAGCGACGTGGGCAGCCCCACGATGATCTCGATCGCGCCTTCTCCGGCGGCCAGCCTGGCGAGCTCAGCCCGGGCCTGCCCGGCCAGCGCGCCTGGTCCCGACCGCAGGACCGTCAGGGGGGTGGCGAGGACGCCGCCCGGGTCGCTGCGCGCGACTCCGATGCGAACCGAACCAACATCCACGGCGAGCCGCACCCCCTGCCTGACCGGAAGCTGGCTCACCGGGACGGTCCCAGGCCAGGCCGGGGGCGGGCGCGACGGCGGACGCGACCCGGAACTCCGGACCCCGGAAGGCCGCATGAGCATGCCAATACGTTACCTACCGGACCCGACTCTGTCCTGCAATGTCTCGCAAAGCCCCACGAACGGCGTCAAACGCCTCATCTATGACACCCGGGTGGCTGAGGGGGGCGCCGCCGCCCTGGGCCACATCCGGCTTGCCGCCGCCGTTGCCACCGAGGGCCCTGGCCGCCACCCCGACCAGCTGGCCCGCCGCCAGGCCGGAGCCGCGGCCGGCTTCGTTGACGGCGATGACGACCACGGGCTTGTCGACAGGCACGCCGACGACCACCACCACCGCGGGCTGCGTGCTTAGCAACCGGCCGCGCACGTCGAGGGCGAGCTTGCGGATGTCGTCGGCTTCGGTTCCGTCCGGCACCTGGTGCGCGACCAGGGCCAGCCCGCCGATATCCTCCGCGCCGGCGGCGATCTCCCCGCCCGACTCGAGCAGTCGCGCCGCGCGCAGCCGCTGGAGCTCGCGCTCGGCATCCCTGAGCCTGGTCACCACGGCGGAGATGCGCTCAGGAAGCTGCTCGCGCGGCGTCTTGAACTGCTCGCTCAGCTGGCTGACCAGCGTGCTCTCCCGGGCCAGGAAGCGGAACGCGTCGATGCCCACCAGGGCCTCGATCCGGCGCACGCCGGAGCCGATCGACGCCTCGCCGAGCACCTTGATCAGGCCGAGCTGGCCGGACCTGGCCACGTGGGTGCCGCCGCACAGCTCACGGGAGTAGTCGCCGACCTCGACCACGCGGACCCGGTCACCGTACTTCTCGCCGAACAGGGCCAGCGCGCCCATCTCGCGCGCCTCTTCCTGCGAGGTGTAGAAGGCGTGCACGTCGAGGTCGTTGACCAGGACCTCGTTGACCTCGTCCTCGGTGTCCCGCAGGACCGACAGGGGCACCGCGCCCTGGGCGGTGAAGTCGAACCGCAGGCGTCCAGGCGCGTTCTCCGAGCCCGCCTGCGCCGCCGACTCCCCCAGTGCGCCGCGCAGCGCCCGGTGCACGAGGTGGGTCGCGGTGTGCGAGCGGGACAGCGCGCGGCGGCGCTCGATGTCGACCTGGGCGAACGCGGGCGCGCCCACCGTGACCTCGCCGGAGGCGATCGTGCCGCGCTGCACGATCAGGCCGGGCAGCGGGGTCTGCACGTCCCGCACCGCGATCTCGCCGCCGTCCACGGTGATCTTGCCCTCGTCGGCGAGCTGGCCGCCGCCTTCGGCATAGAACGGGGTGCGGTCGAGCACGACGTCCACCGCGGTGCCCGCGCCCGCCGACGGCACCGGCACGCCGTCCACCAGCAGGCCCAGGATGGTCGCCTCGCCGGAGATCTGGTCGTAGCCGGTGAAGGAGACCGCCCCGGAGCGCTCGAGCAGTTCGGCGAACGCGGAAATGTCCGCGTTGCCGGTCTTCTTCTCGGCCGCGTCCCGCTTGGCGCGTTGCCGCTGCTCGCCCATGAGCCGGCGGAAACCTTCCTCGTCGACGCTCAGGCCCTGCTCGGCCGCCATCTCCAGGGTCAGGTCGATCGGGAAGCCGTAGGTGTCGTGCAGCTGGAAGGCCTGCTCGCCGGACAGCGCGGTCGAGCCGCGGCGCCTGTTCTCCTCCACTGAGGCGTCGAAGATCGCGGTGCCGGTGCGCAGCGTGCTGGCGAAGGCGGCCTCCTCCGCGTCGATGACCGTGTGGATGTTGGCTCCGATGCTGTTCAGCTCCGGGTACAGCCCGGACATCGCCTCGAGGGCGGCCGAGGTGAGCTCGTGCATGAACCGCTCCCCCGTCGCCGGGGTGGCGCCGCCGCCGCCGCGCTGGCCGCCGGCCAGCAGGCGCAGGTTCCTGATGCTGCGCCTGACGATGCGCCGCAGCACGTAGCCGCGGCCCTCGTTGCCGGGCAGCACGCCGTCCCCGATCAGCATGACCGCGCTGCGCACGTGGTCGGCGATGACCCGCAGGGCCACGTCGGCGCGCTGGTCGCGGCCGTAGCTCTGCTCGGTGAGCTCGGCCGCCCGGTCGAGGATCTTCCAGGTGGTGTCGATCTCGTACAGGTTGTCGACGCCCTGCAGGATGGACGCCATCCGCTCGAGCCCCATGCCGGTGTCGACGTTCTTCGACGGCAGCAGGCCCTCGATGTCGAAGTCGTCCTTGGCCCGGACCTTGCTGAGGCTGTCCTGCATGAAGACCAGGTTCCAGACCTCGAGGAACCGGTCCTCGTCGGCCTCGGGGCCGCCGTCGCGGCCGTACTCCTCGCCGCGGTCGTAGTAGATCTCCGAGCACGGGCCGCCGGGGCCTGGCACGCCCATGTGCCAGTAGTTGTCGGCCAGGCCGCGGTGCTGGATCCGGTCCGCGGGCAGGCCGATCTGGTCCCGCCAGATGGCATACGCCTCGTCGTCGCCGTGCAGGACGGTGGCCCACAGCTTGTTCTCGGGGAACCCGAACCCGCCGTCGGCCTCGGAGCTGGTCAGCAGCTCCCAGGCGTAGCTGATGGCGCCTTCCTTGAAGTAATCGCCGAACGACCAGTTGCCCAGCATCTGGAAGAACGTGGCGTGCCTGGTGGTCTTGCCCACCTCTTCGATATCCAGCGTCCGCACGCACTTCTGCACGTCGGCGGCGCGCTTGTACGGCGGCGTCCGCTGGCCGAGCAGGAACGGCTTGAAAGGCTGCATGCCCGCGATCACGAACAGCACCGTGGGGTCGTCGGCGACCAGGGAGGCCGAGGGCACGATCGTGTGCCCTTGCTTTTCGAAGTACGCAAGGAAGCGGCGGGCGATCTCGGCCGACTCCATCAGTGGCCATCCTCTGGTTCGTGGTCGGTTCGGTTGGCTGAGCGGGTTTGGCTTGTTGAGAGGGTAGAGCCTGCGGGCGCGGGGTGCGCACGGCGGTAGAGTTCCATGCCCTCTCTTACGTCGCGGGTGAAGCGGTAGGTCTCCCTGGCCGCGGCGATCGCCCCCCGGCGGGCACGGCGGCCGGTGCTCCTGGCCTTGGCGCCCGCCCGGGCCAGCTCGAGCGTGCCCTCGAGCCTGCTCTCGAGCGCGCGCTCGCGGGTGCCCTCGGGAGCCTCGCGGGTGCCCTCGGGAGCAAGGCGGCCAGGGGTAAGGGTCGCAGACAGGCGCCGGCCGGCCGCAGCGACACGCCGGTAGCCGTAGATGCCGGTCACCGCGCCGGCGGTCAGCCAGAAGCCCCTGCGGATCATCGTGCGGCCCTCTCCCGCGCGAGCTCACCGCGCTCCACGAGGTGGCCGGGCAGCGTGCGCCGGGGGCGACGCAGGCTCATGGCGTGGCGCACGCCGTAGGCCAGCGCGCCCACCCGCCCCACCGGGCCGCCGGCGATGGCGCGGCCGAGCCCGGCCAGCGCCGTCACCTGACCAGCCAGCTCGGACATCCCGGTGCCGAGCTCGTCCATGCTGGCCGTGACCGATTCGGCCTGGTCCAGCTGGCGGCCCGCGCGGTCCACCGCGGCCTGGGCCCCGTCCACCGCGGCCTGCGCACGGGTCAGCAGGACGTCGCCGCGCTCGCGCACGTCGGCGACCAGCTTGCTGCTCTCGCCCAGGAACCGTCCCAGCCGCAGCAGGACGAACACGCCGACGCAGACCAGCAGGGCCCAGAACACGGCGGCGATCAGCGCGGCGAGTCCGGCCGCGTTCATACCGGGACCGTCCTGCTGCTCATGCCTGCTCCTTCTCGGTCTTGCCGGCCTCAGTCTTGGCGGCCTCGGTCTGGCCGGCCTCGTTCTGGCCGGCCCGGCCGAGGATGGCCCGGATGCGCTCGGCGCGCTCGGCGACGCGAGCCTCCAGGCCATGCCGCGACGGTTCGTAGTACCTGCGCTCCGCCACCTGGTCCGGTGCGTAACGCTGCGGGACGATGCCGTCGTCGAAGTCGTGCGGGTACAGGTAGCCCTTACCATGGCCGACCTTGCCCGCCCCAGGATAGTGCGCGTCACGCAGATGCGCGGGCACCGTCCCGATTAGGCCGTTCCGCACGTCCGCCTCGGCCGCCCCGATGGCCTTGATCACCGCGTTGGACTTGGGGGCCAGCGCGATGTGGATGACCGCCTGGGCCAGGTTGATCCGCGCCTCGGGCAGCCCGACGAACTCCACCGCCTGGGCCGCGGCCACCGCGGTCTGCAGCGCGCTCGGGTCGGCCATCCCGACGTCCTCGCTGGCGTGCACGATGAGCCGCCTGGCGATGAACCGCGGGTCCTCCCCGGCCGCGATCATCCGGGCCAGGTAGTGCAGGGCCGCGTCCGCGTCGCTGCCCCGCATCGACTTGATGAACGCGCTGATCACGTCGTAGTGCTGGTCGCCGTCGCGGTCGTAGCGGACCGCGGCCCTGTCCACCGCGCGCTCCAGCGTGGTGGTGTCGATGGTGCCGCCGCTCGGCAGGCCGAGGGCCGCTGCCTCGAGGTAGGTGAGCGCGCGGCGGGCGTCGCCGCCGGCCAGCCTGATGAGATGCTCGGCCGCGTCGTCGTCGATCGTCACGGTGCCGCCGAGGCCGCGCGGCGGCGGCTCGGCCAGCGCCCGGCGGATGACCTCGCGTACGTCGTCGTCGGACAGCGGCTGCAGGGTGAGCAGCAGCGACCGGGACAGCAGCGGGGAGACCACCGAGAAGAACGGGTTCTCGGTGGTGGCGCCGATGAACGACACCCAGCGGTTCTCCACCGCGGGCAGCAGCGCGTCCTGCTGGGTCTTGGAGAACCGGTGCACCTCGTCGACGAACAGCACGGTCTGCGCGTTGTGCATGCCCAGCGCCCGGCGGGCGCCGTCCACGGCGGCGCGGACGTCCTTGACTCCGGCGCTGACCGCGGAAAGCTCCACGAAACGGCGCCTGGTCACCTGGCTGACCACGTAGGCGAGCGTGGTCTTGCCGGTGCCGGGCGGCCCCCACAGCAGCAGCGACATCGGCGCGTCGTTGTCCACCAGCTTGCGGAACGGGGTGCCCGCACCGGTCAGGTGGCGCTGGCCGATCACCTCGTCCAGGGTGCGCGGCCGCATCCGGACGGCAAGCGGCGCGCCCGCGCTAGCCGCCGCTTCCTCGGCATCATCGAACAGGCTCTCGGACTGCCCGTCCTCCCTGATGGCTCTGGCCATCCTCCGACCCTATCCCTCCCCGCAAGGCAAGTTATCCACAGAATTGCCATGTGCTTTAGAGTTATCCACAGGTTTGCGGCTGCGGTAGCGGCCCTGGGTTCCGCTGTGCAGTCTCGGACGCATGCCGACCGAATTGCCACCGCAAGCCCGCGACCTACTCGCTGCCCAGGGAGATCTGATCGCCCGGAGCCAAGGCGCCGGATCGGGCATTGCCTCTCACACCATGCGCAACCGCGTGGCCAGCGGCCGCTGGCAGCGACTCCAGCGTGGCGTTTATGCCACCTTCTCGGGAAACACCACCCGGGAAACGGTTCTGTGGGCTGCCCTGCTTCGCGCTGGTCCCGGCGCGGTTCTCAGCCACCAGACGGCGGCGGAACGACATGGCCTGATCGACAAGCCAACACCAGTCATCTCGATCACGGTCCCGATCTCAAGGAGCCCAGTACGCGTCAAGATTCCCGGCGTCATCGTCCACCGATCTGACGCCATCCTTCGAACCAGGCATCCCGTGATGCTGCCTCCATGTACCCGCGTAGAGGACACGGTGCTCGACCTCATTCAGAACGCCCAGACTTTCGACGACGCCTACGCGTGGATCTGCCGGTCCATTGGCCGCAGGCGCACCACCGCGGACCGGATTCGTCAGGCCATGGACGCGCGTAAGAAGATGCGCTGGCGCCGGGAGATCGCCCTGGCGCTCGGTGATGCCGAGGACGGAGCACTATCCGTACTGGAATTCCGCTACGTCCGCCGGGTAGAGCGCCCGCACGGGCTTCCCGCTGCCCGACGCCAGGCACGGCTCAGGCAGCGCACGGGCAACAAGTATCTCGACAACCTCTACGAGCCGTACGGCGTCTGCGTAGAACTTGACGGGACTGCCGCCCATCCTGAGGACGAGCAGTGGCGAGACAAACGCCGCGACAACGCCAGCCTCGTCGGCGGCATCGTGACGCTCAGGTTCGGCTTTCCCGAACTAGGTGAGCACCGATGCGAGAGCGCAGCCGACGTCTCCGCCGTCCTGAAGTCGCACGGCTGGCCCGCCTCCCCTCACCCATGCTCCCGCCCAACCTGCGCCCTGCAAGCCTTAGTTCCATGATCGTGAACAGTTTTGGCTAATAGTTGTTCCGAACTGTTCACGATCATGAAACGCGGCGGAGTGGGCGGGAGGCCGAGTGAGTGGATGGGGTTATGGGGTTGGGGGGCTGGCGATGCTGGTGGGTGGAGCTGGGGCTTGAGGGGCTCCTGGCGCCGGGGTGGCAGTGGAAGTGGCACCGGCAGCAGGGGTTGCGCCGGTCGCGGGGGCTTGCGGGGTGGCGTCGATGCCGGCTTCGCGGCGCTGGGCGGGGGTGATGGGGGTGGGAGCGCCGGTGAGGGGGTCGAGGCCGGAGGCCGCCTTGGGGAAGGCGATCACGTCGCGGATGCTGGGGGTCCCGGCGAGCAGCATCACCACACGGTCCCAGCCGAACGCGATGCCGCCGTGCGGCGGCGGGCCGTACTTGAACGCGTCGAGCAGGAAGCCGAACTGGGAGCGGGCCTCCTCGGCGGACAGGCCGATCACGTCGAAGACGGCCTGCTGCATGGCTGACTTGTGGATACGGATCGACCCGCCGCCGATCTCGTAGCCGTTGCACACGATGTCGTACGCGTCGGCCAGCGCGCCGCCGGGCTCGGCCGGGAACTTGTCCGCCCACTCCGGCAGCGGCGCGGTGAACGGGTGGTGCACCGAGGTCCAGCCGCCCTCGCCGTTCTCCTCGAACATGGGGGCATCCACCACCCACAGGAACGACCAGGCGGACTCGTCGATCAGGCCGCAGCGCTGGCCGATCTCCAGCCGGGCGGCGCCGAGGAGCTCGCGGGAGGCGTGGGCCGGGCCGGCGGCGAAGAACACGGCGTCGCCCGGGGCCGCCCCGGTCGCCGCGGCCAGGCCGGAGCGCTCGGCCGCGGAGAGGTTCTTGGCCACCGGCCCGGTGATCTCGCCAGCCTCGCCGATCACCGCGTAGGCCAGGCCGCGGGCGCCGCGGGAGCGGGCCCACTCCTGCCAGCCGTCGAACTCGCGCCGGGACTGCGAGCCGCCGCCGGGCATCACCACGGCGCCTACGTACTGCGCCTGGAAGACACGGAACCCGGTACCGGAGAAGTACTCGGTCAGGTCGGTGAGCTCGCAGCCGAAGCGCAGGTCGGGCTTGTCCGAGCCGTACCGCGCCAGCGCGTCGGCGTAGGTCATCCGGGGCAGTGGCGTAGGCACCTGGTAGCCGGCCAGCTCGGACCACAGCCTGGTCACGATGTCCTCGGCCACGGCGATCACGTCGTCGCGGGTGACGAACGACATCTCGATGTCGATCTGGGTGAACTCGGGCTGCCGGTCCTTGCGGAAGTCCTCGTCCCGGAAGCACCGGGCCAGCTGGTAGTAGCGCTCCAGGCCGCCGACCATGAGCAGCTGCTTGAACAGCTGCGGCGACTGCGGCAGCGCGTACCAGTTGCCGGGCCGCAGGCGGACCGGGACCAGGAAGTCGCGCGCGCCCTCGGGAGTGGACCTGGTCAGGTAGGGCGTCTCCACGTTGACGAACCGGTGCTCGCGCATCACGTCGGAGAGCAGGTAGGCGGCCTCCGACCGGGACCGCAGCGCCCGCGCGGTGTCCTCCCGCCTGATGTCCAGGTAGCGGTACTTGAGCCGGACGTCCTCGCTGATCTCGGCCGAGCCCTCGACCGGGAAGGGCAGCGGGTCGGCCTCGGACAGGACCTCCACCTCGTCCGCCACGACCTCGATCTCGCCGGTGGGCAGCTCGGGGTTCTCGTTGCCGGCGGGCCGCGCGCGCACCGTCCCGGTGACCAGCACGCAGAACTCGGCCCGGAGGTCATGGGCGACAGCTTCCTCGCCGCGCCACACCACCTGCACCACGCCGCTCGCGTCCCGCAGGTCGATGAAGACCACGCCGCCGTGGTCCCGGCGCCGCGCCACCCAGCCGGACAGCACCACCTGCTCACCGGCGTGCGCCGTCCGCAGCGTTCCCGCCTCATGGGTGCGGATCATCGGGCTGTGCCCCTCTCACTCAAGTTCACAAGAAACTTTTCTACCGAACGGGGTCGGCTTCCCGTCCCGCTACCGGGTTACAGTCCGCGCCTCGGGCCCGCCTCGGGAACCAGGTCGGCCAGGAACGGGTTCGACCGGCGCTCGGCGCCGATCGTGGTCTGCGGCCCGTGCCCGGACAGCACCACGGTCTCGTCCGGCATCGTCAGGCAGACCCGCGCCAGGCTGCGCAGGATCGTGGCGTAGTCGCCGCCGGGCAGGTCGGTGCGCCCGATCGACCCCGCGAACAGCAGGTCACCGGAAAACAATACGTCAACGTCGATTTTGCTTTTACCTTGCGCTGTAATCGGCGTGCCCGCGGGAAGCCGGAATGTGACCGATCCTTCGGTATGGCCGGGCGCGTGGTTCACGACTATCTCGAGTCCCACCAAGCTCAGGGTCATCCCATCGGACAGTTCTTTTACATCGTCGGGTTCGGTGAATTCCAGGCCGCCGAACAGTTGCTGCCCCGCGCCGAGCGGAAGGCCCCTGGCCGGATCGCTGAGCATGGCGCGGTCATCCGGGTGGATGTAGGCCGGGATGCCTTTCGCGCCGCAGACCGGGGCGACCGACCAGACGTGGTCGATATGGCCGTGCGTGAGCAGGACGGCGGCGGGCCTGAGCCGGTGCTCGGCCAGGATCTCGTTGATCGGTGTTTCGGCGTCCTGGCCCGGATCGACGATCACGCACTCCTCGCCGGGCGCGGACGCAACTACATAACAGTTGGCCGCGAACGAGCCAGCCGGGAACCCTGCGACGAGCACAAGCGTCCTTCCTCACGATACGGTGTCTCAGGCTACCGGACCCGCATGGCCGCGAACCGATAACGATGGGTACCAGCTCAGCTATCGGGCAGGTACGATTCGCGAACGATCGCGAATATTGCGAAGCTCCGGGAGACTCCCGGGAGCTTCGGGAGGCCCTGAGGCCCTGCCCATGTTTCGGGATCAGCGGTATGCATCGGGTTCGTTGGCCTGCTTCCCGTGGATACCGGCGGTAGCCGAATAGCGCGACAGGCCAAGGAGGACGCGACCGGTGGCGGGTAAGAACGAACGCCAGCGCAGGCAAGCCAGGGAGAGGCACCGCCGCCAGCAGGAGGCGCGGCTGGCCCGGCAGCGACAAGTCAGAAAGCGCTGGGCGATCGGGACCCTTGCGGTGCTGGTCGCCGCGGGCGTCGGCACCCTGCTGCTGATCTTCCTCCCCGGCGGCGGCCACCAGAAGGCAGCCGCCTCGCCGACCAAGAAGGCGAGCGCCTCCCCCACCGCCACCGCGAAGGCCGTGGCCGAGCCCGCGCACCACTGCGACTACACGTCGGCCAGCCCGGCGGCGAAGAAGGTGAGCCTGCCGCCGGCCACGCCCGATTACACGAACAGCTACCAGGCCACGATCAACACCAACCTCGGCAAGATCAGCTTCAACCTGCTCAACAGCAAGGCCACGTGCACCGTCAACTCCTTCGTCCACCTGGCCGAGGCGGGCTACTTCGACAACACCCAGTGCCACCGGCTGCTCACCAGCGGAATCTACGTGCTGCAGTGCGGGGATCCGTACGCGACCGCCGGTGCCAAGCTGAGTTGCAGCACGACCAGCAAAATCGGGACCGGCACTCCGGGTTACGATTTCGCCAGTGAGAACCTCACCGGCGCCAAATACCCGACGGGAACGGTGGCGATGGCGAATGAGGGCACGGCGAACAGTAACGGCAGCCAGTTCTTCATCGTGTACAAGGACAGCACGTCGGGACTCAACGGATCTACGGGCCCGTCGTACACACCGTTTGCCACGGTGTCGTCCGGGCTCGGTATCGTCCAGAATGTGGCTAAAGATGGATACTCGTGTCAGTACGCACAGACGGGCGGCGGCGTCCCCAAGAAGAAGGTCCTCATTGACAGCGTGACGATCAAGAAAACCTGATACGAGCACGACATAGCACGACACAGCAGGAGGTTCGCCGTGACCACCGCCGACCATCCGTGGGGCCGGGTAGACGCTGACGGGACGGTCTATGTCCGGACCGCCGACGGCGAGCGGGTGATCGGCTCGTGGCAGGCGGGGAGCCCGGAGGAGGCGATCGCCTTCTTCGCGCGCAAGTACGAGTCGCTGGAGACCGAGGTGGTGCTGCTCGAGCAGCGCGTCGCCTCGACCGACATGGCCCCCGCACAGGCCTCGGCGAGCGTACAGCGGCTCGTCAAGAGCATCTCCGAGGCCAACGCGCTCGGTGACCTCGACGGGCTCCGGACTCGCCTGGAGCGGCTGACCGAGGACGTCGGCCACAAGCGCGAGGAGGCCAAGGCCGCCCGCGAGCAGGCCCGGGTTCAGGCCAAGGAGATCAAGGAGCGGATCGTCGCCGAGGCGGAGCAGATCGCCGCCGAGGCCACCCACTGGAAGAGCAGCGGCGAGCGGATGCGCGAACTGCTGGAGGAGTGGAAGGCGGCGCCGCACGCCGACCGCGCGGCCGAGGCGGTGCTGTGGAAGCGGCTGTCCGCGGCGCGTAACACGTTCACCAAGCGGCGCAAGGCGTACTTCGCCAACTTGGAAGCCGAGCGCGAGGACGTCAGGGTGCGCAAGGAGAAGCTGTGCGCCGACGCCGAGGAGCTGTCGGGGTCCACCGACTGGGGCCCCACCACCAGCGCGTACCGCGAGCTGATGCGGCAGTGGAAGGCGGCCGGGCGGGCGGACAGGGACGCCGAGGCCGAGCTGTGGAAGCGGTTCCGGGCGGCCCAGGACAAGTTCTTCAATGCGCGCGCCGAGGTGTTCTCGGCCAAGGACGCCGCGCTGCGTGAGCACGCCGAGGCTAAGCAGCAGCTGCTCGATCAGGCCCAGGCGCTGCTGCCGGTCACCGACTTCCGCTCGGCCCGGTCCGCGCTGCGCGGCATCCAGGAGAAGTGGGAGCAGATCGGGGCGGTACCTCGGGAATCGCGCGAGCACCTGGAATCGGGGCTGCGGCGGGTCGAGGACGCGGTCCGCAAGGCCGAGGAAGCCCAGTGGCGCCGGTCCAACCCCGAGGCCCTGGCCCGAGCGGAGGGCACCGTCGCGCAGCTGCGCACGACTATCGCCCAGCTCGAGGAGCAGCTGGCCAAGGCCAAGGCCAAGGGCGACGCACGCGCCGAGCGCAACGCCGAGGAAGCCCTGACCGCCCGCCGAGCCTGGCTCACTGAAGCCGAGCACACCCTGGCCGAATTCACGAGCTGACGGCGCTTCAGTTAAAGGAGTCTTGAGCTGCGTTGGCGTGCGCGAGTGAGTGGGCGGGGGCGCGTCAGCTGGTGACGCGGTAGACGTCGTAGACGCCGTCGATGGCGCGGACGGCGCGCAGGACGTGGCCGAGGTGCTTGGGGTCGCCCATCTCGAAGGTGAAGCGGCTGAAGGCAACCCGGTCCCGGCTGGTGGTCACCGTGGCCGACAGGATATTCACGTGCTGGTCGGACAGGACCCGGGTCACGTCGGAGAGCAGCCGGGTCCGGTCCAGTGCTTCCACCTGGATGGCGACCAGGAAGACCGAGCCGTCGGTCGGCGCCCAGTGCACGTCGACCATCCGCTCGCGCTGGACCTCGGTGAGGTGCGCCAGGTTGGAGCAGTCGGTCCGGTGCACGGACACGCCGTGGCCGTGGGTGACGAAGCCGATGATCGGGTCGCCGGGGACCGGGGTGCAGCAGCGGGACAGCCGCACCCACACGTCAGGCGCGCCGTCGACCTCGACGCCGGAGTCGCCGGTCTTCCGCGGCTGCGGGGCCTTGGCCGGCAGCGTGAGCTCGGCCAGGTCCTCCTGTGCCCCGTCCAGGCCGCCGAGCGACCTGACCAGCTTCTCGACCACGGACTGGGCGCTGACCCGGCCCTCGCCGACCGCCGCGTACAGCGCCGAGACGTCGGCGTAGCGCAGCTCGCGGGCGAGGTCGAGCAGGCTGTCGGCGGCGGCGATCCGCTGCAGCGGCAGGCCCTGCTTGCGCATCGCCTTGGCGAGCTGGTCCTTGCCCGCGTCGACGGCCGCTTCCCGGCGCTCCTTGGAGAACCACTGCCTGATCTTGTTCCTGGCCCGGGGGCTCTGCACGAACTTGAGCCAGTCCCGGCTCGGGCCGGCCTCGGGGGCCTTGGAGGTGAAGATCTCCACTGTGTCGCCGTTGTCCAGGGTGGACTCCAGCGCGACCAGGCGGCCGTTGACCCGGGCGCCGACCGTCCGGTGCCCGACCTCGGTGTGGATGGCGTAGGCGAAGTCCACCGGCGTGGCGCCCTGCGGCAGGGCTACCACCTCGCCGCGGGGGGTGAACACGTAGACCTCGCCGGCGGCCAGGTCGAAGCGGAGCGAGTCGAGGAACTCGGCGGGATCCTCGGTCTCCCGCTGCCAGTCCACCAGCTGGCGGAGCCAGGTCATGTCCTGGCCGTCGTCCCGGCCGTTCTTGGGCCGGGAGAAGACCATCTCCTCCTTGTACTTCCAGTGCGCGGCGACGCCGTACTCGGCCTGGCGGTGCATCGTCCAGGTACGGATCTGCAGCTCGACCGGCTTGCCGCCCGGCCCCTTCACCGTCGTGTGCAGCGACTGGTACAGGTTGAACTT
>Ga0335085_10009450_pt1 | contig 14714 bp, 11 predicted proteins | sample Lox_Sample_45_FD_206712 | JGI IMG/M metagenome (GOLD analysis project Ga0335085, IMG submission 206712) | Soil microbial communities from Loxahatchee National Wildlife Refuge, Florida, United States - Lox_Sample_4.5 | ecosystem: Environmental > Terrestrial > Soil > Wetlands | place: USA... | reverse complement strand
CAGGACGTCGTGCGGGGTCTTGGCGGCGTGCAGCGCCGCAAGCGTTCCGGGATCCGACAGGATGCGGGCGAACGCGCCCACCACCTGGAGATAGGTCGGCGTGTCGCGCGGCGGGGCGACGATGAAGATGACGACGCGGGCGGCGCGATTCGCGTCCTTTTCCCAGTGGATCGCCTCGGGTGCGACTCCGACGGCCGTCTCGAGGTGCTGCACGGCCTCGGTGCGAAAATGCGGCAGAAAGGCGTGCTCGCCGACGCTGACCAGATCCTCGGGCCAGGTATTCTGAATAACCGCCCGCAGGCGAGTGGGATCCGCCACGGCGCCGGTCGCCATCAGCCGTCCGGCGAGCTGGTCCGTGGCCTGCTTGACCGTGGTCGCGGTGAGCGGGACGATGATATGCTCGGGCCGGAGCATGTCGCGGAGGTTCATCTCGGCTCCGTGAGGAGCGGCACGACATCGGCCGGCCGGTCCATGACGCGAATACCCGCTCGCTCGAATGCCGTGATCTTGTCGGCCGCGCCGCCACCCGTGCCCGACACGATGGCGCCCGCATGCCCCATGCGCCGTCCCGGCGGCGCCGTTCGCCCCGCGATGAAGCCGATCACCGGTTTGCGCATCGCTGACTGGACGAACGCAGCGGCGTGCTGCTCGTCGGTGCCGCCGATTTCCCCGATCATCACCACCGCGTCCGTCTCCGGATCGTCCTCGAAGGCCGCGAGGCAGTCGACGAAGCGGGTTCCGATAATCGGATCTCCGCCGATTCCCACGCACGTCGACTGGCCGAATCCGTGGGTCGAGAGCTGATGGACGATCTCGTAGGTCAGCGTCCCGCTGCGCGAGACCACGCCGACACGACCCTCCCGGCAGATGTTTCCGGGAATGATTCCCACCTTGCTCTTGCCCGGCGAAATGAGGCCGGGGCAATTGGGGCCGATCAGCCGCACGCTGCGTTCGCGCAGGTACGGCATCACCCGCGTCATGTCGAGCACGGGAATCCCCTCGGTGATGCACACGATCAGCGCGATCCCGGCGTCGGCGGCCTCATAGATCGCAGCGGCGGCGTTCATGGCCGGCACATAGATGACGGCGGTGTTCGGGCGCGGATCGGTTTCCTGCATCGCCTCGGACATCGTATTGAAGACGGGAACGCGGTGCTCGAATCGCTCGCCTCCACGTCCAGGGGTCACGCCCGCGACGATGGACGTACCGTACGCCATCATCTGGCGAGCATGAAACGAGCCGTCCCGACCCGTGATCCCCTGCACCACCACTCGGGTTCGGCCGTCGATGAAGACGCTCACGGCGTGCCCTCCGATCCCGCCAGGTACACGGCCCGCTCGACGGCTTGATCCATGTCCGTGACGGCTGAAAAACCGGCCTGCGTCAGAATGGCGAGCGCCGCCGCTTCGTTCGTTCCGGTCAGGCGGATGACGATGGGCACCCGGACGCGCAGCTCGCGGGTGGCCTGTACGATGCCGTTCGCCACGTCGTCGCAGCGCGTGATCCCGCCGAAAATGTTGAACAGGATGGCCCGGACGGACGAGTCGGCCGTGATGATCTGCAGCGCCGCCACCACCTTCTGGGGATTCGAGCTTCCGCCGATGTCGAGAAAATTGGCCGGCTCACCGCCGTAGAACTTGACCAGGTCCATCGTGGCCATCGCGAGCCCGGCACCGTTGACGCAGCATCCCACCGAGCCCTTGAGCTTGATGAACGAAAGCCCCGCGGCCCGGGCCGTCCGCTCCGCGGGATCCTCCGATTGGGGATCGCGCAGCTCGACCAGATCCGGATGGCGCGGCAGCTCGGAGTCGTCGATCACGATTTTCGCATCGAGTGGAACGAGTGCCCCGTCGGGTGTGGTGGCGAGCGGATTGATCTCGATGAGCGACGCGCCGATCGCATAAAACGCGGTGTAGAGCCGCTGCATCAGCTCCGCCGCCGCTCGCGCCAGCGTCGCGTCGCGATACAGATGAAACGCCGGCGCCGCCGCCTGATGGGGGAGCAAGCCGTACCGAGGGTCGATGGAGACCCGTTGAATACGCTGTGGCGTTGTGCCGGCGACCTCTTCGATATCGACGCCACCCGCGGCGCTGACCATCAGCACCGGCGCCTGCTTCTCCCGATCGACGATCAACCCCACGTACGCCTCCGTGGCGATCGTGGTGGCGGGAACGACCAATACCCGTTCGACCGCGAGGCCGCGGATCGTCGAGCCGAGCATGCGGCCCGCATGGTCTGCCGCCTCGGTGGGATCGCTCGCGACCTTCACGCCGCCCGCTTTGCCCCTCCCTCCCGCGTGCACCTGGGCTTTGACGACCACCGGCCCGCCGCCGCCGATCCGCGCGGCGATATCGCGCGCCTCGGCGGGTGTGGTCGCGACTCCACCGTGCGGGAACGCGATGCCATACCGGCCGAGCAGCTCGCGGGCCTGATACTCGTGCAGGTTCACGACGCCGCTCGAGTGATGGTGGTCCCGCTCCGTCCTTCGAGTGCCGTCAATCCATCCGCCAACTCCGCGATGATCGCGCGGCCGCCTCCGCCGCGGACGAACTCGGTCGCGGCTTCGACCTTTGGTCGCATGCTGCCGGTACCGAGCTCATCCCCCGACAGCAGGCGAGCGGCGTCGGCGAGACTCAAATGCGTGATCCGTTCTTCGTGCGGCGTTCCATACCCGCGGTACACGCCCGACACATTGGTGAGAATCAACAGGACGTCGGCGGCGATGCCGGCCGCGAGAATCGCGGCGACACGGTCCTTGTCCACGACCGCATCGATCCCCTCGAGCCCGAGCAGCGGGTCGGAGTAGACCGGCGGGCCGCCGCCGCCGCACGCAACGACGATGTGACCCGCGGTCACGAGATCGGATACCATGGCGCTTTCGACGATCGCGAGCGGCCTGGGACTCGGGGCGAGGCGCTGCCACGGCTTGTGGCCGATCGGTTTGCTGGGCCGCCGCAGCTCGGGATCGTCGGCCGCGCAGCGGGTCTGCGTGATGAGTGTGACGGCTCGCCTCGCAATACTCGCGCGCGCCAACGCGTTCTGGAGCGACTGCTGAATCATGTATCCCATCCACCCCGCCGTCGCGGCCACGAGCACGCCCAGCGGAAGCGGCTCGATATGCGCCGCGGCGATCTCGGTACGCGCCAGCGCGTCGCCGACTTGGGGGCCGTTTCCGTGGACCAGCGCGATGCGCCACCCCAGACGGGCCAGCTCGACGATTGGCGCGAGACTCTCGCGCGTGTGGCGAAACTGATTGGCGATGGTCGGGCGCTCGCCCGGGGGCGCGACAGCGTTTCCGCCGAGCGCTACGACGATCGTCTGGGGTCGGGAGGCGGCGGATACCATCAGCGGTGTGGTCTCACGGGGGCATGTCCAGCGCCCCCGAGCAGGCGCTTCAGCTCCGCGTACAGCCGTCCGAAGGCTTCGAGATTCCCGGCGCTGAGCGCGCTGTCCGCCGCGGCGGCCAGCCGCCGGACGGCCTCCCAGCGTGCCGCGAGCGAGGTGTCGGCCGCAAGCGCGTGGGTGGTGCCGGTGAGCAGATTGCGCAGCGCGAGGGGCGGCGTGGCGCCGTTCGCGGCGCGGTCACCCCACGTGATGTACACCTGGCTCAGGCCCCGGGGCGCTCCGGTCGTGGCGGGCTGCACAAAGAGCCCCTGCTCGGTCACGAGCGCGCCGCCCGCCGTCCAGATACGCATGAGACCGGGCGCCGTTTCCGGTGAGCCCAGCAAGTCTGTCGGAAGCTGGGTCGGGCCCGTGGCGCGCCACACGTGAAACGTCGGGCCGCGCGCGGACATGGTTGCCGTGAGGAGCGCGACGAATTGCTGCGGCGTGCCGGTCTCGAATGCCTGTGCCATCCACGCGCGCGCCACACCTTCCGAGGAATCACGCGGTGCGACGAGTTCATACGGCTCCCGCGGCCGGGGCTGCCAGGCGGCGGAATCGCCGCGGCTGCGCAGTAGCTCGACCACCGCGGCGCGAAACGCCTCGCGCGGAAACGGCAGTGCCGCACGCAGCGCTTCGGGAATGGAATCGGCGGGTTGGACGAGCGGCGCGAAGGCGCGGGCCCAGGCCGCGGCCAGCGAGTCCGCGCCCGGGGCGAGATAGAGGACGGTCGTGCCCCGCGCGGCATCCACTGCCCCGACGAGACCGACCCGCAAGTATCGCACGAGATCGTCGCCGCTTCCGTTCGCCAACTCGATGCCCCGCGACAGCGGGAAGTAGTCGCTCGCGAGATAGCCGTACGACACCCACGTGAGCGTGCCGCGATTCGTCACGACCGGTATGGGGACGTCGAACGTGGCGAATGGCGCGAGCCGTGAGAGCCGCTCGACCACGTCGCGACGCCACAAGAGCAGCACGCCATTGGTCTCGCGGCGCGCCAGCTCGGGGCTTTGCAGCACCCACGCGAGCGCCGTCCGGCGCCACCAGCCGCTGAGCGGAATGCCGCCACTCCGAGTCTCGGGCCACGTATCGGGTGCCGCGACGGCGAATTCACGAAACCCCGGACCGTACCAGAACACCGAATCGCGGGTGGCCACTCGCGTGAGCACGAGTCCGGAATCGATCTCGAGGGCTGCGAACGGACGATCTGCGTGCGCCAGCGTTCCGCGATGCTCGTCATCCCAGGCGGGCGCGGTCGGGAGGGAAGGCTGCTGCGAGGCCGTTGCCGCTGAATCGCGCAGCGCCGGCGCGAGCGTTGGTGCGGGCGCGATCAACCACCGTGGCCCTGGCGCGCCCCCCGGACCTGCGACCGCGGCTGACGACGCCGGCGCGAGAGCGGTGCCGGCAACCTGCGCGTGCCTGCTCCACAGGATGGACCGGCGCACCACCGCGCCGACGCGATCGGGATCCCACACCGGCAGATGACTCAACGCCGACGCCAAGGTCGGAAATCCCCGCGGCAGCTCTTGCTCGTTCCACTCGGCGCCGAACGCGATGCGTTCGAGCGGGGCGACGCGGATGTCTGAGGTCGTCACGCCGCCGCGCACCATGCTCGGCACGATCAGATAAAGCAGCAACGCGACCGCGCAAAACGCCGCCCAGGCCAGGCCGAGCGCACGGTTGTGATCGCGCACGATCCACACCATGCTCGCGATGCAGGCGAGCGCGGCGAACACGGCCACGACCGACGCGCCGGGCAAACGTACCACCAGCGCTCCCCGGTCGAGCGCCCCATGCAGACCGGCCACGACTTCGGCGGGATCGAGCATCGCGCCCCGGAACAGCGCGAGACCCAGCAAGGCGAGCAAGACGCCGAGGTGCGTGCGGGCGTGCGGGCTCGCGCTGGGGCGCCAGCCGGTGAACCGCAGAGATCCGATGCCGAGATAGAGGAGCGCGATCACGAGCACCGCAGCCAGCGTGGCGCGCAGGCCGAAGCGCTGGAGCGTGACCGCCCATGGGAGCGAGCCGAGATAGTAGCCGAGGTCGCGCTGCAGCACGGGGTCCGTGACGCCGAAGCGCGGCGGTTTCGACGCGAGCAGCGTCTCGAGCCACCAGTCTCCCGTGCCGAAGGCGAGCAGGAAACCGAGCGCCAATCCCAGCGCGATCGTGATCCCGAGCAGCGTGCGCTGCGGCACGGCTTCCACGATCTCGAGATCGCCGAGCCGGCGCGGCAACTGCACCGACCCGATGGCGCGATACACGTTGTAGAAGTTGGCGACACCCCAGGTAATCGACACGAGGAGCACCAGCCCGCGCACCAGCCGTGCGAAATCCCGGGTGGCGAGATACACGTCCGCTCCCGCCCCGAGCGTCACGGCCCAAGCGCGCTCAGCCGTCTCGATTGCGATCCAGCGGCCACCTACGAGAAGCGCCACAAGCACGCCGAGTGCGAGCACCAGCGTGTTCCGGCCACGCGCCGGCTTTACCGCGGGACGCGGGCCGCCTTGAGCCAGGTGTCCACCTCGCGTTGATTGGATTGCAATGCCTGCTCGCTTTGCGATTCGAATCGAAGCACCAGCACCGGCTGCGTATTCGACGCGCGCAGCAGCCCCCACCCATCAGGAAACGTGATGCGCACGCCGTCCAAGCGCGAGACGGGATATTTCGCGCCAAAATGTGTGGCGGCCGCCTCGACGATCGCAAACTTCCGCTCATCGGGACAATCGATGCGAATCTCGGGAGTCGAAACCGTGGCGGGCACGTCCGCGAGCAGGCGCGAGAGCGGGCCCTCGCGCTCGGCGAGGTAATGCAGCAGGCGCGCCGCCGCGAACAGCGCGTCGTCGAATCCGTACCAGTCGCCGCCGAAGAACAGGTGGCCACTCATTTCACCGGCGAGCGGGGCGCCGAGCTCCTTCATTTTTTGCTTGATCAGCGAGTGCCCGGTTTTCCACATCACCGGCTTCTGCCCCGCCCGCTCGAGTTCCCGACCCAGTACGTCGGAGCACTTCACGTCGAAGATCACCGGGTGCCCGGGCCCCAGGCGGCGGGCCAGGTCACGGCCAAACAGCACGAGCAAGAGATCTCCGGGGATGATTCGGCTCCGCTCATCCACGGCGCCCAGCCGGTCGCCGTCGCCATCGAAGGCGAGTCCCAGCTCCGCTCGCTCCGCTGGGACGCGCGCGCGCAGGTCGCGGAGATTTTCGGGGACCGTCGGGTCCGGGTGGTGATTCGGGAAACGGCCGTCCGATTCGGCGAACAGCGGAACGACGTCGGCGCCCAGCCGCCGCAGGGCATCGATCGCCACGAGGCTGGTCACGCCGTTGCCGCAGTCGACGACCACCTTGATGCGACGCTTGAGGGGGGCGTTGTGCGCCACGATCGCGTCGCGATAATGCGCGAGCAGATCGGGAACCGCCTCGCGGCTCCCCCGGGCCGCGACGGTGACAGCGCTCGTATCCAGGTCGCGACGCAGCTGCTGGAGTGCTTCGCCGTACACGGCCTCACCGCAGAGCACCATCTTGAATCCGTTGAACTCCGGCGGGTTGTGCGATCCGGTAACCTGGATCCCTCCGTCGACCTGGAGCGTGTGCGTCGCGAAATAGAGCGCGGGCGTGGGTACCTGCCCCACATCGAGCACCGTGGCTCCGGCTTCGAGGGCGCCTTCGATCAGGGCGGCCGACAGGGACTCGCCAGACGGGCGGTTGTCGCGTCCGACCGCCAGCCGTGCCGGGCGCCGCAGCCGGCCGGTGGCCCGACGCCCGAAGGCAGAGCCGATCGCATGGGCGGTCTCCCGCGTGAGCTGATCGCCCACGGTGCCGCGGATGTCGTATTCACGGAAAATCACGGCGGGGAGGTCTCGGGTGCGCATCGGGACCTGCCTCTCGCTCAATCGCGCGGCAACGACAGCTGCGTCGGCGTGGGTGAGCCGGGAACGGCCATCGTTGTCGCTCCGATACTCGCGCCGCTCGAACGCGCCAGCTCGAGCAGCCGGCTCGGCAGGATGCCGAACACGAGCAATGCGGCGATCGAGGCCGTCACGACGAACCCTGCGAGCGGTCCCAGCGGGACGCCGGCGCGCGCCCGCCCGTCGACCGGCTCCGGTTTCATGTACATGGCCATGATGACGGGCAGGTAATATCCCGCGGAGATCGCGGTAGCGATCACGAGCAGCGCCGCGAGCGTCCCCTGCCCGGCCGCGATGGCGGCGATCAGGATGTACCACTTGCCAATGAACCCCGCGGTGCCGGGAAATCCGAGCAGCGAGAGCATGCACACCGCGAGCGCGAACGCAATTCCGGGGCGTGTCTGTGAGAGCCCTGCGAGGTCGTCGATGCGGACGTCGCGTTCACCGTGCTGCCCCAGCGTCGCCAGCACGGCGAACGCCGCGAGGGTCATCAGAATGTAGGCGATGAGATAGAACACGAATGCCGCCGATCCCACGGCCGTCCCGGCGCTGACTGCGACCAGGAGGTACCCGGCGTGCGCGACGGACGAATACGCCAGCATGCGCTTGACCGTGCGCTGCGCCAGCGCGATCAGATTGCCCGCCAGCATGGTGATGGCCGCGAGCCACCAGACGATCTGATGCCACACCGCGACCGTCGGAAACGCCTCGGTGAGCACGCGGAACAGCGCCGCGAACGCGGCCGCCTTCACGCCCGCCGCCATGTACGCGGTTACCGGCGTGGGCGCGCCGTCATATACGTCGGGGGCCCACATGTGAAACGGTACGGCGGCCACCTTGAACCCAAACCCCACGAGCAGGAGCCCGAGCCCGAGCAGCAGCATGATGCTGTGGCCGAGCTCGAGGGCCTGCACCTGGGCGCCGATCAGCGTCAGGTTCGTGGTCCCGGTGGCGCCGTAGATGAGCGCGATGCCGTAGAGCAGGAATGCCGACGCGAAGGCCCCCATGAGAAAGTACTTGAGCGCCGCTTCGGCTCCGCTCGGACTCTTGCGGTCGATCCCCGACAGGACGTACACGCAGATCGACATGAGCTCGAGGCCCAGGAAAAACACCATCAGGTCCTCGGCCCCGCCCATCAGCATCATGCCCAGCGTGGCGAACACGAGCAGGACGTAGAATTCGGGCGCGAGCAGCTCCTCGCGCTCGAGGTAGTCGGCCGAGAGCAGCACCGTCAGCGCGCCGGTGACGAGGAACAGGCCATCCGTCACGAACCGGAAGTCGTCGACGGCGATCATCGCCGCCAGGCCGGCCGACCGGGTCGAATTCCACCACAGCCACCACACCACGCCGCCCGTCGTCACGAACGCCGCGAACGTGAGCCATCCCGCGAGTCGCAGATCCGCCGCCGTGCGGTGGCGGACCGCGACCACCAGTAAGATGATCATGCTCCATCCCGCGAGGACCAGCTCGGGCGAGAGGGCGATCAGCAGGTCGCGGTAGCGCGAAAGGTCGAGACTCACTTGGGTTTGACGGTGTCGATGAAGTGCTGCGCCGCGGGCTGCATGCGCTCGAGGAACGGCTTGGGATACACGCCGAGCCACACGATGCAGGCGATGAGCGGGACGAGCACGGCCACTTCCCGGATGCTGAGATCGAGCAGCGTTTCGTTCTCGGGTTTGTCGAGCGGATTGTAGATCACCCGCTGCAACGCCCAGAGCAGATAGGCGGCGGCGATGATTACTCCCGTCGTCGCGATCGTGGCCGCCACCGGAGAGGTCTGGAACGCCCCGAGCAGGACGAGAAACTCGCCCACGAACCCGTTCGTGCCCGGCAACCCGATCGAGGAGAGCGACACCAGGGTCAACATGGCGGCGAACAGCGGCACGACGCGCGCGATTCCGCCGTAGGCGGCGATCAGCCGGCTGTGGCGACGCTCGTAGATCATGCCGACGAGAAAGAACAGCGCGCCCGTCGAAATTCCGTGGTTGATCATGACGAGCAGCGCGCCCTGCACACTCTGCAGGTTGAGCGCCCAGATGCCGAGCATCACGAATCCCAGGTGCGCCACCGACGAATACGCGATCAGCCGTTTGAAATCGGGTTGGACCATCGCCACGAGGCCGCCGTAAATGATTCCCACGAGCGCGAGGACGACGATTGTGGTCTGAATCACGGGGTGCGTCGCAACCGCCGGGAACAGCGGAAACGCGAAGCGCAGGAACCCGTAGGTCCCCATTTTGAGCAGCACCCCGGCGAGAATCACCGATCCGGCGGTGGGCGCCTCGGTATGCGCGTCCGGCAGCCAGGTGTGCAGGGGGAACAGCGGAACCTTGATGGCGAAGGCGAGGAAGAAGGCCGCGAACAGCCAGTACGCCAGCGAACCGACGTCCCCGAGATTCGCCATGATGTGCTCGTAGGAGAACGAATACACGCCGGTCTTCTGGCCCACGAGATAGACCAGCGTGATGATGGCGACGAGCATGAGCAGCGAGCCGAACATCGTGTAGATGAAGAACTTGATGGCGGCGTACAGCCGGTTCGCGCCGCCCCACACCCCGATGATGAAGTACATCGGGATCAGCATCAACTCCCACATCAAGTAGAAGAAGAACAAATCGAGCGCAACGAACACGCCGATCATCCCGGACGTGAGCACGAGCAGGAGCGCGTAATAGCCGCGCTCGCGCAGGGTCACGTAGCTGTAGCTGCCGAGGATCGAAAGCGGCACGAGAAACGTCGTGAGCAGGACGAGAAACAGGGAGATCCCGTCCACGCCCACGCTGTAGTGAATGCCCCAGGCGGCCATCCACGGCGCATCGCACCGGAACTGCATGCCGTCCGCGGGGACGAACGTCCACCACATCGGTACGGAGATCGCGAATTCGCCGAGCGACACGGCGAAGGCAAGGTGCTTGGCCCATTGGCGCGGAGCGAGCAGCACGAGCGCCGCTCCGACGAGCGGCCAGACGAGCAGCGCGGTGAGAATCCAGGCCTGGTACACGGGCTAGCGCACCGTGGCCCCGAGGACCAGGACCACGCCGACGACGAACAGCATCACATAGAACCCGAGCTCGCCGTTCTGCAGCCGGCTGCCGATCCATCCCGCCGCGCGCGACAGGCGCGCCACGCCGTTCACGCCAATGCCGTCGATCACATCCTCATCGACGACATGCCACAGGACCTCACGCGAGAACCACACGATCGGCCGCACGATGACGGCCTGATAGATCTCATCGACGTAGTACTTCTTCCACAGCAGCCGGCCCAGTCCCCGTTCGGGAGGCGACTGGCGCGCGGGGACGAGTCGAGCGGGATCGAGCAGGCGCCATGCCCCGACCATTCCGGCGAGCGCCACGAGGACGGCGATGCCCGCGAGCGTCCATTCCGTGTGGCGCGATAACTCGTGCTCCGGAGCGAGTGCCCGCGCGGCGCGGGTGACCGGCTCGAGCCAAGTCGACAGCCGGAGCACGAGCACCCCGCCCGCCGCGCTCAGTATGCCAAGGATCACGAGCGGGCCGGTCATGATCCAGGGCGCCTCACGCAAATTGGCGCGCTCGGGCTCGCCTGTGCGATTCGGCCCGTGGAACGTGTAGAGCATGAGCCGGGTCATGTAGAACGCCGTGCAGAGGGCGGCCGCGAGCCCGATGCCCCAGAAGAGATACCACACCGGCTCGCTCGCGCCTCGAGCGAACGCGGCGGCCAGAATCGCGTCCTTGGAGAAGAAGCCAGAGAAGGGAGGGACGCCCGCGATGGCCAGCGTCGCGATCCACATGAGCCCGCAGGTCCAGGGCAGGTATTTCGCGAGCCCGCCCATGTTGCGCATGTCCTGGGCGTCTTCGTGGGAGTGCGTGGCGTGGTACGCGCCGTGCATCGCGTGGATGACGCTGCCCGATCCGAGAAACAGGAGCGCCTTGAAGAACGCGTGGGTCGTGAGGTGGAACATGCCGGCCACGTACGCGCCGCTTCCCACGCCCAGGAACATGTAGCCGAGCTGGGAGATCGTGGAGTATGCGAGCACCTTCTTGATATCCCACTGCTTCAGGCCGATCGTCGCGGCGAACAGCGCCGTCGCGACGCCGACGCCCGCAACCACCAGACTGCCGACCGGCGAGAGGGCGTACAGCACGCTGCATCGCGCCACGAGATAGACGCCCGCGGTCACCATCGTGGCGGCATGGATCAAGGCGGAGACGGGCGTCGGCCCCTGCATGGCGTCCGGAAGCCAGACGTACAGCGGAATCTGCGCCGACTTTCCGGTGCAGCCCAGAAACAGAAACAGCGTGATGGCCGTGATGGCGCGATCGCCCGGCGTGAAGGCGGTGGATGCGCGCGCGAACACGTCGCCGAACGAGAGCGACCCCGTGTGCTGGAAGATCAGGAACATCGCCACGAGAAAGCCGAAATCCCCGATCCGGTTCACGATGAAGGCCTTGAGGCCGGCGTCGGCGTTGATCTTTTCGTTGTACCAGAACCCGATCAGCAGGTAGGAGCACAGTCCCACGCCTTCCCATCCCACGAACATCACCGGGAAGCTGGCGCCGAGCACGAGCGTCAGCATGAAAAACACGAACAGGTTCAGCTCGGCGAAGTAGCGCGCGTACCCGGGGTCGTCGTGCATGTAGCCCGCGCTGTACACGTGAATCAGCGTGCTGACTCCGGTGACGATCAGCATCATGAGCGCGGCAAGACTGTCGAGCTGGAGCGCGAAATCGACCTGGAGCGTTCCGACGGGGATCCACGACCAGTAGCGGACTACGATGGTCTCGCCGGGATGCGCGTGGGCCAGCTCGAGCACGATCGCCAGGGCGAGCGCGAAGGCGAGCGCCAGAACGCCGATCCCGACCGCCGACACCACCCCGCGGCCCGCGCGGCGGCCGAACAGCGACAGGCCCCCGTTGACGACGGCGCCCGCGAGCGGGAGCGCCGGCACCAGCCACAGCAGCTCGAGCGCGATCACCGCCTCAGCCCTTCAGCAGGTTGATGTTCTGCAGGTTCACCGTTTCGCGGTGCCGAAAGATCGCGAGCACGATCGCGAGGCCCACCGCGGCTTCAGCCGCCGCGACGGCCATCACGATCAACACGAAGATCTGGCCGCCCACGCCGAGCGTTTGGGCCAGCGCGACAAAGGTGAGATTCACCGCGTTGAGCATCAGCTCGACGCACATGAAGATCACAATCGCGTTGCGGCGGATCAGCACGCCCGCGACCCCGAGCGTGAAGAGCACGGCGGAGACGAGGAGCGACGGCCCGAGCAGCATCAGAGCTGGCGCTTGGCCAGGACCACGGCCCCGACGATGGCGGCGAGCAACAGCACGCTCGTGATCTCGAACGGCACGAGGTAGACGGTGAACAGGGGGCGCGCCACGGCGCCGACCATGCCTTCGGACTGGACGGTCCGAGCCATGTCGCCCGCCGCCGCCGCCGGAGGACCGGAGCGGAGCAGCGCGAGCAGCTGAATCCCGAAGGCGGCCGCGAGCAACGTCGCGACCGCGAGTCCCGCCGGGCCCTTCACGTCCGACGCGGTGCCCGGGCCGAGATTCAACAGCATGATCACGAACAGGAACAGCACCATGATGGCGCCCGCGTAGACGAGCACCTGCAGCACCGCGATGAACTGCGCGTCGAGCATGACGAACAGTGCGGCCATGTCGAACAGCGTGACCACGAGCCACAGCGCGCTTGCCACCGTGTTGCGACGGGTAATGCAGAGCAACGCGCTGCCGATCGCCGCGGCGGCGAACACCCAAAACACGACCAGCGTCGGCGGCATCTACTCGCCCTTCGGGTCGGAGGGGTCCCACAGCGATGACACGGGATGCGTCTGGGCGGAGAGGCGCTCGAGATCGTACACGAAGCGATCGCGGCTGAACTCGGAGTTCTCGTAATGCACGCCGACGTGAATCGCCTCTTCGGGGCAGACTTCCTGACAGTAGCCGCAGAAAATGCAGCGGAACTCGTCGATCTCGTAGATCAGCGGATAGCGGTTGCCGTTCTCGTCCTCTCCCGGGACCAGCTTGATACAGTTCGCCGGACAGATTTGCGGGCACAACCCGCACGCCACGCATTTGGCTCGCCCCTGCTCATCCGTGAGCATGCGATGCGTGCCGCGCCAGCGAGGCGAGATCGTCCAGTCCTTGCTGCTCTTCTCTTCCGGGTACTGCATCGTGACCTTGGGCCGGAGCAGATGACTGAAGGTCAGCGCCATCCCCTTCAAGGTCGCGCGCAGGTACGACGTCTCCCGGGTCGGGCGTTTCATGAGCTTCACGCCGATGGCCATCAGACCTCTCCTTCCGCGACGGACCCGGCGATCAGCCGGCCACGATCGAGCACGAAGAACAGCGGCAAGGCCATCGCGAGGTTCAGGCCGGCGAGCGCGAGCGCAAACCGCGTGTCGTAGGTCCACCCCAGCTGATCGTGCAGCACCCAGACGGCGGTTGCGATGACCGCGAGATACACGAGCGCGAGCGGCAGCATGACTTTCCACCCCAGCGCCATGAGCTGATCATACCGGAATCGCGGCAGCGTCCAGCGAACCCACATATAAAGGAAGAGAAAGAAGCCGACCTTGAGCGAAAACACGATGAACGTGGCGAGCGACTTCCAGACGGTCCATGGCGCCGCGTCATCCCAATGGGTGAACGGGATGTCCCAGCCGCCGAAGAACAACGTGGCCATCAGCGCCGAGGCGGTGAGCATGTTCGAATACTCGGCGATGTAGAACATCGAGAACTTCATCGCGCTGTATTCGGTGTGATATCCCGCGATCAGCTCGCCTTCCGCCTCGGGCAAGTCGAACGGCAGTCGGTTCGTCTCCGCGAACGCGGCGACGGTGAAGACGAAGTACGCGAGCCCCAGGGGGAACACGTTCCACGTGAAGATCGACTGCTGCTGCCGGGCCACGACCTCGGAGAGGGTCACGTTGCCGGCGAGGAGCAGCACCGCGACCGTGCTCATGCTGAGCGCCAGCTCGTAGGAGACCATTTGCGCGCTCGAGCGCAGGCCGCCCAGTAGTGAGTACTTGTTGTTCGAGGACCATCCGGCGAGCACGATGCCATACACGCCGAGTGAGCTGATCGCCAGGATGTAGAGAACTCCCACGGGGAGATCGGCCACGACGAGCGGGACGAGCCCCCAGCGCGTCGGCAGCGGGGCCGCGAACGGGACGACCGCGATCGTGAGCAGCGCCGGGATGAACGCAATCGCCGGGGCGAGCAGAAACAGCACGCGATCGGCGGCCGCCGGCATCGTCTCTTCCTTCATGAGGTTCTTCAAGCCGTCCGCTGCGGGCTGGAGCAACCCCTGGGGACCGACGCGGTTCGGGCCCAGCCGGTCCTGCATCCAGGCGCAGATGCGCCGCTCGGCGAGCGTCAGGCCGGCCACGCCGGACATCACCATCGTGAAGACCACGAGAATTTTGATGATCGACGCG
>Ga0335085_10009449_pt1 | contig 14715 bp, 16 predicted proteins | sample Lox_Sample_45_FD_206712 | JGI IMG/M metagenome (GOLD analysis project Ga0335085, IMG submission 206712) | Soil microbial communities from Loxahatchee National Wildlife Refuge, Florida, United States - Lox_Sample_4.5 | ecosystem: Environmental > Terrestrial > Soil > Wetlands | place: USA... | reverse complement strand
TTATTTTCTTCTAGGACCTGTTTCAGATAGATCGCAAGATCTAGTGCTTCCTCATAAGCATCCTGTAGAGCATTCCTGCCATTAAAAGCTTGCAATGCCACGCCATAAGTTTTGATGCCTTGTTTTTTTCGAGATTTCATGTCTCGAATAACCAAGTCTACAATTGGCTTGTGTTTGTTTTTAATAGGTGCAGGTTGTTTTTTCATTTTTTTCTTTTAAAACCAAAAATAGCGAAGAAATAGTCCACCCAAGAATTCGCAATTTTTTGACATTCTGGCGATTCGGTTTCTAGACCAACACAAGTCTGGACTATAGATAATTCACCGTTATGAACCAAATGATCTGTAAACTCAATTTGGGGAATGTATCTTGCGACACCGTCACCATCGACGATATTGTTATGAGAAAGAGATACAGAATCTAAAGCCTCTTTAGTTTTTGCTTTTAGGCTTCTTCTATCATAATCCTTCTTACTTTTATGCTTTTTGGAGGGAGGCGCTACTTTAATCCTGGGTTTTGGTCTCTTGGGTTTCTTTTTAGATTTCACTGTCTTATCCTTCCTTATAGGTTTAAAACTGGTTTTAAGACCAATCTTTACCTTAAAGTCTACCCTTAACTATAGGCTTTGTCAAGATAAATTTAGGGGATAACAATACCATGGCCCGTCTTTCGGCTAAACCCGTTACAAACTTCCAAAACATCAATTCTTTCGATTACGCCCCGCAATGGACCGTCCGTGCTGGTGATCAAACAACTCTTTATTTTCAATTAGTTAATTTGGATAGCTGCCCATCCGATTGTCCCCAACGATATATAGCGGGTTTGGGAGCTTCGAATATGCCGGTTCAGGTTAGAGTGACGTTTCCTTCTATCGATAACAATAGCGTGTTTACTTTAGTAGCAAGTCAAGATCCAAACGATGGGAGTGTTTTTAGTGTAGTGATTCCATATACTTCTACGCCGCAGACTGGTAACGTTCGATTTGTGGTTTATGAAGGAAACAATGTGAAGAATTTTAGCGTGTTGCAGATGGTGGTTGTTGAGTATCCGAACGATGGCAGTGATGGTAATTTGCCGGACAATACATTTTTCTTTTAAGTAAGCGTGCGATTTTACTTGACTTTTTAAGGGATTATTGGTAAATTAGTTATATTATGAGACAAACTTGTATCAACAAATGTTTAGAATTTTTAGGAGCCAAAAATGGCTGATTTTACTCAGAGTAGAACTTGGAAAACTGGACAGTACCCTGTACACTGCATAGAAAGCTCTGGAATTTTACGTCGCACCGAACCATTTCTCACACCAGAACTTTTGAAATCCAGATATCTGCTCGGCATTCCTCTTCAACTCGCCAATGGTGATAAGTTTACTGACGAAGTTTTAAAAGACCGCATCATGTTGGCTATGAACGAATCCGAAACTCAACTTGGCACCACTATCACAAGGGAAGAGTTTGTTGACAAATTACCTTTTGATTGGTCACTATTCAAATCCTTTATACATTTGAAACCAAGACATTCGCCTATTATTAGCATGGAATCTCTTGCGATCGTTGCATCTAACGATGAAATTATCTTTCAAGTCCCCAGCGTGTGGGTGGACCCATCTAACTTTTCTATTGGTCAACTTAATGTCATACCTCTCCTAGCTGCTTTTGGTGCTCAATCTACAACTGGTTCGCCCATTACTGCAACGAATCAAGGTGCCGGAGTTGCCTTTTTGGCGATTTGGGGAGCCGCAGGGAATAGCCAACAAAATCCTCCTGCGTATTGGCAAGTGACTTACTCCGCTGGCCTTTCCAATCGCGAAGGCCAGGTTCCAACGATTGTAAATCAACTAATTGGAACCAACGCTGCTATCAACTTGCTAAGCCAAATCGCACAGAGTTATACCGCTACTTCACAATCTCTTTCTCAAGATGGCATTTCTCAAAGTTCGTCGTCACTTGGTCCAAGAACTTATGCGCTTCGTATTGAAGAACTCACAAAAAATCGTGACGAACTTATCAAAAAAATTAAAGGCATTTTTGCCAAGAAATATGTGATTGGTGAGTACTAATGAATTTAACTAAGCACCTTCGCAAAGCATTACTCGAAAATAATTCCTTGGCAAAGGCCGAGAATCCAGAGTCTTATGCGAAACTTGCGCAAACCGGCTTCATCCTGGCCCATCCAGTAAAAATTAAAGGCCAAGATAAGCGCCCGGACAACGATATCCCTTACCATTCTACCATTAAATTTTTTGATAAAGAGGGTGATAACGAAAAAGACGCGCACGAAGCAGCATCAAAATTAGACCACCAACATATTGACCCCCAAAAAGTTGGAATTAGTACAAAAGTATTAAAAGATAGAAATGGAAACGATGTCTACGCCGTAGGCTTACATGGCGAACACGCCGATAAGCTAAAAGAGCACCATGAAAAATTCGGCCATATGGGCCACAAAGAAAACTATAAATGGGGCGCCCATATTTCTATTCCAAAATCCGTTCATGACGAAATAAAATCCAAGGGTCATAAAACCGCGCATGAAGCTGGTATTGAATTTGGACCAGCCGAACTTCGTCGCGGCTCTAAAACACTACAGACTTACCATCCTAAAATGAAAAAGTCCGAGGAAATTGAGGATATTAAACCCCCTTCCAATCTTGATCTCAACAAAGGCAATAAAGACGTTTCCGAAAAGTCTTTGTCCGATATCCAAAGAGATACGGCCTGGACTTGGGCTTCCAGAGCTGCTGCTTGTTATGAAAAGCTGGCTAAGACTGGCGACTGGAAGTGGAAAACCGATGCCGAAGAATATCGCCATGAAGCTGTGGAGCACGCGGCCTTAATTGGTGATACCCATCCTCATGTTTTGGAAGAAATCCATAAATCTCTGGAAAAGTATCGTAAAGCTTCAGAATCAAAAGCAGAAGATATGAAAAAATCAGAAGACGCTGAAAATGTAAGCGAATTCGACCCTCTTCAAAACGACGAAGATGCTCACGCACTTCTTAATCGTAAAGAAGAAAAATATTTTCTCCCAAGACAATTTTTTGAACGTGTGACTTCTGAGCTTTCCGATAGATTTGCTTTGGGTGATATCGATACCGATACTCGTTATTGCAAAAACAGAACTATTTATTTGGATAATAAAGATCTTGTCTCTTTGAGAGAAGTCATTTCCAAAGAACTACCCAGAATGAAAGTTCGTATCAGACAATATTCCCCTAACAATCAAGGTTGGGAACAAGTCGCTTACGCTGAGTTTAAAATTAAAGAAGAAGACGGTCAAACCAAAAAAATCAGAGTCAGAATCCCAGATACTTCTATTGATGAATTGGCTGAAGGCGGCCAAATCGTTTTTGATGAGTTTCTAGTTAATATCAATCGCGACATCGACCGCAGAATGCTTGAAAGTCGCGTAAGAGCTATAAATAATGCTATCAAAAGAAAAGGTCTAACCAAACAACTGGAAGTCCAATACGAAAGACGTGCCTACACTGGAAAAAATCTAAGAGTTACTATTGATGATAATTTGCAATTTTTGGATGCCAGATCCGTTGATCCACTCGTAAAAGAGTCTATCGATAAAGAAGAACGTTGGACAAAGTTCATTAAGCCCTATGTTTTGGCTGCATGGGAAAATCCCATTATCATGGAAGTCAAATCTGATAAGGAAGTCCCGAGTTGGCTTAGAAGACTTTTGAAAGAAGTGCAAGTGGAAGAAGTTTCTTTCTCTAAATATGCGGCAGCCATGGTTACACATCTTAAGACCGATAAATCTGAAGGCGAAGTTTTAAATGTATTCCAAGGTTCATTGGAAGAAATGGGCAAGGCCGAAGAAAGCGAAGCTCCGCCTTTAACTAAACCATACAGTTCGGAGGCACAGCGCCGTTGGGCTCATACCGCTGCTGGTAAAAAAGCTTTAGGTGGAGAAGCTGGTGTCCATGAATGGGATGAAGCTACTAAAGGTAAGAAGTTGCCTGAGAAAGTTAGTAAAACAGAAGACTTAGAAAAAGGCGAAAAGGTTGATATCGCCGTAGTTGTACTGAGAGATGGAAAATTTATTTTGGCTGGTAAACGCCGCAGGAATAAAAAATGGGGTCTTCCTGGTGGTCGCAACGAAAAAGATGGTGAAAGCAATAAAGCCGCTGCTATTCGTGAACTCGAAGAAGAAGCTGGAATTAAGTTAAGTCCTAAAGATTTAACCTTAGCTGGAATTCGTGAAATTAAAGCCGGTGGAGAAAAGAAACGGATTCATGTTTATACCGCGCAATTTCCGGGAGGACAGCCTACCACAAAAAATGATCCAGATGAAGAATTTACGGCATGGCGCTGGATTCGTTGCGAAGACGGACAACTACCAGATGAAATTTTAGATAGTAAAATGACTCCTCCCGCTGAAGCAGCATTTGACGAACTTGATATGTTCAAAAACGAAAGTTTAGAAAAAGGCGCTGTCAAAAACGCTTTAACTGCTGGAGCAATGCTTGGCGCACTAGCTTCTCCCACCACTACTGGAGCCAAAGTTCCTTCTCATGAGCCTTTAATTCCTCAAGCTGCGCAACAACACGAAGGTTATGATCGCCAGAAAATGCTTAACGCTATTTCCATGGTCGAAAGCTCTGGCGGTAAAAATGTAAAGCACAAGCCAACCTCGATGGGAACGGCGTGGGGACGTTTTGCTGAAATGCCAGACGTAATTCATGACACTATTAGGCTAAACCCTGACTTAAAACGTAAACACGGAAAAGCTTTGCGACTTCAGGGAGAAAATCTAAATCGCTATATGCAAGATAATAAAGGATTGGAAGATCTTATTGCTCAAAAGCATCTAGAAAGACTTGAGCATCACTTTGGCAACGATCCAGAAAAAATAGCGTTTGCTTATAATCATGGAATTATTGGCACAAATCGTGCATTAAAAGCTAAACAAAATATTAGCGAACACCCTTATGTTCAAAAGTTTAGACAATATTACAAGGAGGGTAAATAATTTACTGTCAGATGAAACCAGAAAGAATCGGAAAAAAGAAAATAAATTTAATCGAAAAAATATTTTTTGCAATGAAAATTCTAAGGAATACGAATCTCTTTCTCAGGCCGCCAAACAGCTTAACATAAATGTTTCTGATTTGAGTCAGTATTTAAAAGGAAGAGTTAAAAGCGTAAAAGGCTTTACATTTAGGAGACTATAGTATGAATATCACACCAGATCAAATAGATATTGTAGAAGAAGGTGGTATGCTAGATGGACAACCCACTAAACTAATCCGCTTAAAAGGAGGGTTTTGGATGGCAATTCATAAGGGAAAGGTTCTTGCTGGTGGCTCTCATCCGGCTATCGTAAAACATTCGGTTTCCAAAATGTACCCGAATTTTCAGCCCACTATGTGTAAAAGCGAAGGCTTCGAAGAAGCTATTGTTGATCAGCATTCGCATTTTCTTTCCGATGACCTCCGCAAATCCGGCCACGATATTTATTCTATTCAGACCAACAATCAAGTCGAATTCCAAATCACCAAAAATAATTTGAGGGTGGCTTCTGTATCTGGTTCTATACAAAACGACGCTTTAGTCATTAATGAGTTACAGTTTCCTAAAGAATTTGCAAAAGCCATGGCCGGAGCGACTACAGAAAAGGCTCTGGATTGCAAAATGAAAAAGATTGAGGTAAAATAAATATGCATCTATTGATTCTGATTCTTAAAATTTGGCTTGCTGTGGGCGCGATTCCCCTTTTGTGGGATTTAAAGAAGCTAGTAAAAGTAAACGGACTTGCGGCATTACCCATGGTATTGGCCTATCCGGTCGCGGGACCGCTTTCTTGGCTCTTTAGTCTTCTTGTTAACTTCGGTAATGTGTGACTTATGTGTATAGAGATTGTTAAGTCCGAAGCACAAGAGTCTTATAAGCCAAACCTTCCTTTTGAAGAGCAGATTTGTGGTTGCCAAGAGGTTCTTATCGATTGCACCAATCCGAAATGTTCGAAAGTCGCTAAATTCCTAGATGAAGTTGAAAAAATTTGCAAAAACGGGCAGTCCCTACCTATCCAAATAAAACTGGCCGATAACTCAAATTTTAGCTTATTTAAGAAAACTAAACAATTGAACCGTGAATTACTTTTAAATGATATAATAGGACAGGTAGTCTTAATTCATAAAAACGCGGATACCAAACTAAGAGAACTGTCAGAACTTTGCGCGAAAGGTCAGTGTGGCGAATAAAAAGCTTGAAAGCGAACAGCTTCAAACTATTCCATTTAGTTCTCCTATTGTTCAAGAGTCTTTTGACCTGAACAAGCTAGATAATTTCGCCCGAAGTTTGGGTACGACATTTTATCATTGGAAATCTTCTATTTCTCCTATTGGAATTAATGACAGAGGGGATTATAGAAGGAACGAAACGGATGTTTTGACTTCTAATGGGTATATTTATAATTTGGCTGGTAAATTTACTGCTACTATGACAGCCAATCAAAAAGACCAAAAAAGACCTACGGAAGGGGCTGTAATTGATGCCAGTCAAGCCTATTTGGTGCTTCCTCGATATTATGATTCTGAAGAATCGCAAGCAATAGCAAACAACCCTTGTGTGTCACCTATAAAACCAAAAAGAATTTATTTAACTGTTGGGGATAGGTTATATTGTGACCCAAAAATTGATGATTTGGTTGTTAACAAAGAGATGATTCAATTCGCCTACGATAGGGAAAACGTTCCAATGTTTCCTATTCGTGCAATGGACGCTCCTATTATTGATTCTAGAGGTATCGAATACAAAGAAAATATCGATTTCTGTATTACTAAGTTTGGTAATATTCAGTGGATTGAAGGTAGGCCTAATCCAGGAATAGACCCGGACACGGGCGATGGCAGGACCTATTCAATCAGATACCTCTACCGCGCTTTTTACTATATAACCAGCATCCCTCATGAGGTACGTATTACTAACGTGACCCAGAATGGGGTTAGAAGCCCGGAACGGATGCCTTATCATATTCAGGTAACCAGAGAATATATTTACCACTCTATTAACAATTCAAATCAACTCAATAAACCTACAAATCCAGCGATTGAGAATAGACAGGTGCCAGCACCCATCGAGACTATTAATACTCCAAATGGAATTGTGAGAGTGGAAACCGATGATATTGATTTTGATACGTAAATCAATAAAAACAAATGGTTGAGAAGGCTTAACGAAAGAAAATCAATCTTTAAAAGGTAAGGAAAACAATAACATGGCCAATAATCAGATCATGAAACGTAACGTAAACGGCAACACCGTTCAAGATCCAAGTGCGATCTCTGTGTTGCAATACAATAATCCGTCAGGTGCTCGCAAATCAGTACAAATGGGTCAACACCTTCTTCCTCTTCCTGTCCCAGGTGTGGGAACAGGGTGGACTACCGATGTTTCTGGCGGTGCCTATGCTCTTCCGACTGCTGGCAAAAGTTTGGTCGTTTACAATAATTCAAACACTCTAGGCTCCATCACTTTTGGTACTGACAGCACGGTCACGGCATTAGCTGCGGGCGTTACTGATTCTAGTGGCAGAGTTGGTCTGCCTTGTTTGCCTAATCAATATACCGTTCTTGCCTCTGGCTATAGTAATTGGGTTATTTCTAGCGCTTCAACACTTTTGGTGTTTTTGGTTAATGACGAATCCAGTATTCAGGCCGTTGCACCTGCCATTGTGAGCCAAACCAGTTATCCACAACTATAATCCATGAAAAAGAGTGCCGAAGCCTTTTTAGCAAAAACCTTAGGCAATGACTTTTTGGAGTCACTAGGTAATTCTTTAACTAAGAGTGAAGTTTATAAACAGGGAACGCGAACCATAACAGATACCGACGATTTATTTCAAGGTCTTCAGATAGTTCCGCGTTCTTTGTTGAGCTTGTTGGTTCGAGAACTCTCGCCAATGCAAATCGAGGACATTAAAGAAATTCATATTCCTGGTTTGGAAGATACTTTTGTACGTGTCTCAAAACTTGAAAGAGACTCATACTCCGGACAAGTCTTTCAGAGAAATGTAAAAATCAACGACTTCATGCATCGCTCTTTGCCTGGACTTGGATTGGTTTTGATGACCGTTCTAGAGCTTTATGATTTTGATGACATTGAAAAAGTTCCTTCTGTTTCCAAAGACCAAGAAAAACAAATCAACAAATTAATCGATGAACGCATTCACCTTCACTCCTTAATTAACCAAGTCGTTGATGGCAAAATCATGCAACGCGATGCTGTGAACCGCCTGTTTTTAGATAAGATGAGTCAGCTCTATAAAGAGCACGAGCAAATTAAGCAAGACCATAAGGAAATTATGGGTCAGCCCAAAGAAGAGCCTAAGCCTGCTGTTGTAGTTATTTTGCAACCCAAGAAAAATCGCCCTCTCTCAGATTTCGTTGAGAATCGCAAGAAGAAACTTGGTAAGAAAGAATTCTCAATCGAAATGGCTAAGTCTGAAACGGTCGATTGCCCTGATTGTGGCCAAACCATTTTCGGTAGTTCCGGAATTTCTGCTTGCCTTTGCTATGGAAACGATATGGGCCGCAAAGTGTTTCTTAAGAAAACGGAAGACGGAATCAAGGTAAGTTTTCCTAAATCGTGGAATGCAGACAATATCGAAATGCTCCTTGAAGTGTTGAGGAGAAAAAATGCCTAGAGTAGCGCACAATAGGCTTTCAGTTGATGAAATAGTGCTTAGGATTAAAAAAGCACATAAAACAAATGAAATCCGACATGGCGTTAGACATGCGACTCAAAATGCTGTTATTGCTCTAAAAGCCGCTAAAAGTTCGAATAATCAACATGTTAAATATCATTGGAAAACCGGTGAAGAATTAGTTTGTCAAGCTAGCTGGGAAGCCAAGGTTGTAGACTATCTTAATGACAGCAGAATAGCTTACGATTGGCAACCCAAAGTTTTTGCTATGCCGAATGGTAAAACTTATCGTCCAGACTTGTATTTAACAGATAAAAATATTTGGGTTGAAATTAAAGGCTGGATGAGAGCGGAAGCTCAAATTAAGTGGGATTGGTTTAAATCAGAATACCCTACCGCAGAACTTTGGGATAAAAAGAAGTTAAAGGAAATGGGGATTTTATGAATCCGCAAGAAAATAAAATACAATTGCTTTATTTCGCTACAGACGGAGACGAGATAGGGAAAAGACATGCGCAAGCACTTTTAAGCGACAATATAGAAGAGATATCCAATATCTCTGAATCTATTACCGCTGCCAACGAAATGGTGCAGCATTTCTTTGAATCCAACAGCGGAAGAAAAATTAGCCTAGGTGGCGATGAGGGGGTTTTTGAGGCACCGGCAGAGATCGTAGGTCTCCTTGAACAACTTCGCAAGGATTACCAATATATGGTTGGTGCAACTCTTTCTATAGGCTATGGCTCTAAACCAAGCGAGGCGGCTAAAGCTTTATTGTCTGCTAAAGAAACTGGCAAGAATAAAATTGTTCAATATGATAAAAATATTGAGTCCGAACTTGGTAGTCAATCAGGTGAAGGCGAGCAAAGTGGTGAAAACCAATCTGACATGCCGCACCAAGAATCTCAGGGCGACTACAATAACGAAGTTGGCTCGGATGGTATCATCAGAGATGATCCGCCTATTTATGATAATAATCACCAGTACGATTCCGGCTATAAAGACTCAAGTAAGAAAGCTCGCGAAACTTCTTACCGCGAAGAAGACCTAATTCCTCCCGTTATCGCTAAGCCAAATCTTTCGCATAAACCTCGCGTTTTCGAAGCAACTTCTGGCGATGTTCCAGAATCTAATCGTCCAATGAATAACGAACCCGCAAACCTAGGCGAACGACCGCCCAAAGATAAAAAACCTGTTTCTAAATATTACGAAGGGCAAGCGGAATACGCCAGTCCTAAAGAGGGAGCACCTGAAAGTATGGTCCAACCAAATGAAGATAGACCTAGCGACCTGAAATATGTGGACAAGCAAAATGAACCTACGGCTGACATGCCTATGGAAGACGCCACTTCCGACGTTGCGGAAGCCACTGAGGCTCAAGACATGGATGCCGAACAACATTGTCCTGGATGTAACTGTCCGGAGCATGGTGAACAAGCAGAATCTTCTATGGAAGATGTTTTGGATCAACATATAGATAACGCCAAAGATTTTACCAATACCATTGGTGAAGGCGGCGATCAAGGTAACATCGGTGATGGCGATGGTGAAGGTGAAAGTATTGAAGATATTTTAGACCAACACCTCGATAATGCCGCAGATATGGAAGGCAACGGTACTGTAGATGCCGAAGGAATGGACCCTAATGGAATTAGTCGTCCTGCCGACTATGAACAAAAACAGGGCGATATGGGTCTTTCTGAAGAAGAGGCCGCTCAAGACGAACCGCAACTTGATGAAGTTTTGAGAGATGGTTTGGACCAACATGCCGATGGAATCCAGCGCGAAAAAGTTGTGAATATGGTCGGAGAAGCTCTTGACGCTTTTAAAGGTCAAAAGAAAATTCTCGACAAGGCAAAAGAACAGGCGCCGGAATTGCATTCCGCTTGCATTTCTATGCTTCGTGCAATGATCGAACTATGCTCTTTGGCTGGCATTGACCAGTCACAGCCGGAAGCCGAGGTCAATGAAATCGAAGGCGGAGATGTTCCAGAAGAATCCCTTGGAGCTGAGGACGAATCGGAATCCTGTCCTAATTGCGGTCACGAAAAAGCCAAGCCTGCTGCTCCTCAGGAGGGGCAGCAAGAATCCCCACAGCACTAAGCCCGGAGCTACGGCTGCGGGCACGCCAATTGGATCGGTCAAAAAACTACCTAGTAAAAAACCCACGCCACACATCGCTAAGGAAACTACTCCAGTTGGCGGCGTCAACGCAAAGGGTCAGAAGCGTTACATCGATCCTACTACTGGGAAGGATGCCTATATTGATATGCGTACACCCAGGGTTCTTGGTCCAAGAGGTCTGCCGGTAAAAGGCTAATATGATAAAATTTACCATTAATACCAAAGACATTTTAGATGCGTGTAAAGACGAGTATGAAAATACTAAAAAAGCGCTTTACGTTGGTGTCAATAGACTTGCTAAAGCAGCCGAATCTCATCTCATAGAATTGGTAAAAGAAGAACTAAATCCGCATCATGCTGATATTTTTATGGGTGGGGGAAATAAAAAAGAAAATATTGATTTGGATTCTCCATCTCCAGGAGTCCATATCCTTACTATTAAAGATAGTGCGGTTCTTATTGACGATGGTGAAAAAATTGACATGAAAACAGATGACTGGCTATTCTCAAGTGAAAAAACTCAAGTAGGCAAAAACGGAAGATATTTAGTTATTCCATTTAAACAGGGCGGTAGAGCTGGCTCCAGCAAATCTGATACATCGAGATTCAAGGCTCAGCTAACCAATCGAATTAAAGAAGAATTGGAGCTACAAAATAAAGTTAGAAAAGCGGCAGGTCTTCCTAAAATAACATTAAGCGGCATCGAAAGAGATTCTAAGGGTCAGGTTAAGGAAGGTCACCTCCATACTTTTGACGTATTTGGCAGCAAGAAAAAAACTAGTTGGTCAGATATGCCGTTGACTAGACTGAATGTATATCAAAAAATACAGAGAGACGCGCAGGGCAATCCTGTTTTAGACAAAAAAGGAAAAGTTAAAGCTGTACGCTCATGGCTAACATTTAGAACCGCTTCTGAGAGCACAAAAGTAAATCCAGATACCGGGGTGGCACCAAAGGATAAGTTCTTTTATCCTGCACCTAAAACTAAAGACTTTTTACAAAGGACTGCGGATTGGGCAGAAGAAGAGTTTTACAATAATATTCTACCCGCAATATTTGCGAAATGGGGGAATTAATAGATTTTTCTTGACTTTTATAAATCTATGATATAATGTGTATATATGAAACGCTTTAAATGGACATTTAAAAAATTACAGTCGGAAGCTATAAAGTATAGCACCAAACAAGAGTTTAGGGTGAACAATCCGAAGGCTTGGACAGCGGCTTGTAAGAGGCGTATTTTGGATAAAATATGTAAGCATATGGTTTCTGGAATCAGAAGTGGAAAGGATCATCCTAATTTTAAGTGGACAGATAAAAAGCTTGAATTAGAAGCTTTTAAATACAAAACTCGTTGGGAATTTCAGTGCAATAGCAAAAGCGCTTTTTCTACAGCACATCGGAGAGGAATCTTAGATAAAATTTGCGCTCATATGGAATTAAGACTAATTTATTGGTCTGATGAACTTTTAATGAAAGAAGCTAATAAATATTCTAACAGAACAGATTTCATGCTTGGAAGTCCCAGCGCTTACATTATAGCAAAAAAGCGTAAAATTTTTGATAAAATTTGTACTCACATGCCGTTATCCAGGTGTTCGTCTAAACCCGAAGACGAGCTAATTAACATTATTAAAAAATACTTTCCCTCCATCATTAAATTACGAGACCGTAAGGTCAGGATCGAAAACAAACCTTATATTAAAGGTTTTGACATAGATGGTTTGGTTCCAGAACTTAAGCTTGGAATCGAATTTGATGGAAAACGCTGGCATTCATTTGAGCAAATGAGGAAGGATCGGCGCAAAAAAAGCTGGTCCGATGACGATATTCGTAATTATCACGAAATTAAAGACGCTTGGTTCCTAACTAAAGGTATCAGAATTCTACATATAAAAGAAGAGGATTGGCTTAAAAATAAACAAGCCTGTATTAACAAATGTCTAGCATTTTTAAATACTTCAAACAAAAGGTGATTTCTTGATCTTCCAAACCGACGCCATTCTAAAAGTACTGCTAGAAGAAAATCTGGAACAGATTAAGCTAAACCCTTGGCTTATTGATCAAATTCTTTGGGACTTTACCCACAGTCAATTTCTTAAAGCTAAATACGGCGAAAAACAGGTAAAAGCTTGCAAAGAATGGTTTGAAACCAATGGAATTAACGTCCTTCATCAATTTGTTAAAGATAAATTAAAATTTCCAGCCGTAGTAATAACCCTAGGAACGAGTGATGAAGTCCAGGAATTGAGGACGATGGGAGACGTGGGCCAACATACTATAGGACTTACGCCTTCTACTGTCCAACAAAAAATCCCATATGTTGTGCCACCATTCGTGCCCTATGGCTATGATCCGACCACAGGTGAGGTGGGCGTTCCCGAAGGAATCGATATAGCAATGGTCTCGCCTGGAATGGTTCTTTTAAATCCGTTTACAGGAAATGGAACTCCTGTTGTGGGCATTAACGGTCAAAACATCACGATTAAGCCTAACACCCAGCTTGACGTAAGTCAACTAGGTGTGGTACCACAGCATAGGTATTTTCAGACTCGTATGGGCCGAAGTTTCTTTCAAGAAACATGGAACCTTACTTGTTGCACGAACGATCCACAAACCCTTCTTTGGCTACATGCCATAACTGTATTTGGCTTACTTAGATACCGCGAGTTCATGGAACATAATGGGGTCCTAGAAATAACCAACTTTAGAAGTACTGATATTTTTAACGCAGATTTTTCAAATGCTGAGGGCGAAGAAATCTTTTGTAGGCAAATCAGTATCACCAATAAAGTTATACAGACATGGCCAAGAGATCTTCACAAGATCATCGAAAGCACTATTCTTAGAGACACAAATCCAGAAGCAGTTACAGCTTCCGATCCCCAAGGCTTCGTCGGTGGAATTCGAATTGTTAGCAATCTTACAACGCCTGCGCTACAGCAAAACGATACCGCATGGTATACGGTGGATGCTGAAGATGAAAGCGAATAAGCTTAATTAAGCAGTCTTGGTAACGGTTTCAGGAGTAACACCGACGCCGGTATTTGTAACGACTTTGGGCTTGTTTTTGCTGCCCTTCGGTCTACCACGTCCACGCTTAACCGGAGTTTGAACAGCAGTCGTTGTTTGGGTAGTTGTCTCAGTATTTACATTAGTCATATTTATATCTCCTACAACAACCCTAGCATGCTGTTTTATAAAGGTCAAGAAAAATCTATAACAATCTTTATTTTATGCCTAATCCCATAAAACCGCCTTCTTTGGGCTCAACACTCGGTTCTTCTTTAAAACAACCCAAAGATGTTACCAAAACAGGGAAGCAGGGAGTGTCGGTTAAGATGCCCAAAGCAAGTAAACCTAAAGATGCTTTTGCGCCCCCATCAGTGTTTTTTGGGAAATCTGAAAATAAAGAACCCAAGCACCCGAATTTAAAGAAATTACTAGATTTCATGCATAAAAAACATAAAAGTTAATGAAAACAATAAGTTAATGTTCAATTTCCAAAGCCAAATCAATCTTTAAGGGTATAGAGGATCTGCTATGGCCGAAAACAAGAAACTATTCAGTGCTCGCGAAGCCGCTCAAGCCGTGTTGAATAAGACAAAAGAAATCCTTGAAAATTCAACTCTCATGAAGTCTGAATATCCGACAGAAAATCATAAAGAAGCTGGCGTTAAATACGGCAAGATCGAAAAAGATCAAAAGAAACTTGAGCGCGATTACAAAGAATATGAAGTAAAACCGGGTAATTCCAAGGATTCTAGTGGTCCTAGGCTTAAAGAACAAACATCTCCTTCATCGAATCCCAAAGAAGAGGCCGAAGGCAACAACAAGCCAGATGGCATGGAACCTGACTACGAATTTAAAGATAAGGTTTCCAAAGAACTAGCCAAAGAAAAGGCTTCGCATATGGTTAAGTCCCAGTCTG
>Ga0335085_10009448_pt1 | contig 14715 bp, 17 predicted proteins | sample Lox_Sample_45_FD_206712 | JGI IMG/M metagenome (GOLD analysis project Ga0335085, IMG submission 206712) | Soil microbial communities from Loxahatchee National Wildlife Refuge, Florida, United States - Lox_Sample_4.5 | ecosystem: Environmental > Terrestrial > Soil > Wetlands | place: USA... | reverse complement strand
TGGCTCGCTCATGGGTGCACCGTGGCGACGGTCCAGCTCACGGCGGACCCCAGGAGGGCGCCGGCCAGAACGTCGCTGGGAAAGTGCCGGCCCGCGGTCACGCGCAGGGCGCTCACGACGGCGGCGCCGGCATAGAGAAGAATGGCGTTCCGCGTGGCGTGCGGGGCGTGCCGGCGCCGGGCGATGACCGTGTACGCGGTCGCGGCCGCGAAGGCCAGCTCGGCGTGCCCCGACGGAAACGACTCGCGGTTGTCCCGGATGTTCGCGGCCGCCGGCGCCTCGGACGTGTACAGAATGGGCCGGCTCCGGTGCACGGCCACCTTGAGCCATTCGTCGGCCGCCGCGGCCCAGGCGATGGCGTCCGTGAAGACCACGCCGTCGGTCACGGCGCGCGCCCGCGGCTCCCCCCAGATGGTGCCGAGCGCCGCCGCGCCGCCGACGCCGAAGAGGAGCAGCGTGCTGGCGCGGTCCGCCGTGGCGTCGGGCAGATGCACGGCCACGCGGTCGACGCTCCAGAGCGATGCGGGATCGCAGGGGGCGCAGGGCGCGGAGCCGGACGGGAGATGCAGGGGAATGGGAAGGAGCGCGAGCACGCCGCCGGCGGCGATCGCCGCCGCGTCCGGCCAGCCGGCGCGATACGGCGCCTCCTGCGCCCCGAGGGGACCGGCGCACGTGGCGACCGCGAGGGCGATCCGAAACGCCGGGGAGCGAAACACGATCGGTACAACTTACGTACGCACGCCGACGTGTGCTAACTCGTGAAGGCGTGGAACCTTGCGGAATGCCTCCGCCGGGGCTAATCTGTACCCGCCATTCCCATTTCTACCTCCGAGGGCACGTGGGCAGCCAGACGCTCCAGAACGCGGCGTTGTTCGACAAGTGCAAGTCGTACACCCGGGCTCGCGAAGTGCAGGCCGCCGGGCTGTATCCCTACTTCAAGGCGATTTCCCACTCCGAAGACACCGTCGTGGTGATCGAGGGGAAGCCGCGCATCATGATGGGCTCCAACAACTACCTGGGGCTCACGCACCATCCGGAAGTCCTGACCGCGGCGAAGGCGGCGCTCGAGCGCTACGGCTCGGGGTGCACGGGAAGCCGGTTCTTGAACGGCACCCTGGACCTGCACGAGCGGCTGGAGGCCGAGCTGGCCGAGTTCTTCGGGAAGGAAGCCTGCCTCGTCTTTTCCACCGGGTATCAGGCCAACCTGGGGCTGATCTCCGGGCTGGTGGGCCGCAGCGACATGGTCTTCCTCGACAAGCTCGATCACGCGTCGATCGTGGACGGCGCCAAGATGTCCCAGGGGGAGACGGTCCGGTTCAATCACGGGGACCTGGCCGGCCTCGAGCGGAAGCTGCAGCGGGTGCCCGAGGGCACCGGCACCATGGTCATCGTGGACGGGGTCTATTCGATGGAAGGCGACATCGCCGACCTCCCCGCCCTGCTCCGGGTGACCCAGAAGTACGGCGCGGCCCTGGCCGTGGACGACGCGCACTCGGTGGGCGTCCTGGGCCCCAAGGGCGACGGGACCGCGGCGCACCACGGCGTGGTGGACGAGGTCGATCTCATCGTCGGGACCTTCTCGAAGTCCCTGGCGTCCATCGGCGGCTTCGCCGCCGGCACCGAGTCGGTGATCCACTACCTGCGCCATCACTCGCGGCCCATGATCTTCACGGCCGCCCTGCCCCCGTCCAACACGGCGGGCGTGCTCGCGGCCCTGCACGTCATGCAGCAGGAGCCGGAGCGGCGGGCGCAGCTGTGGAGGAACACCCGGCACCTGCAGGACGGCCTGCGCAGCCTGGGCTTCGACATCGGGCCCACGGAGACGCCGATCGTCCCCGTGCTGATCGGCCCCCTGGAAAAGACCTTCCTCTTCTGGCGGAAGCTCTTCGACGCCGGCGTGTTCACCAACCCGGTGGTCCCGCCGGCGGTGCCGCCGTCGCAGTGCCGGCTGCGCACCAGCCTGATGGCGACCCACACCCCCGACCAGATCGACCGGGCGCTCGGCATCTTCGCCGAGCTCGGGAAAGCGCTGGGCGTCGTTTGAGCCCCGTTCGGATCGCGCCCGTCTCCGACGGGCGCGATTTCGAGCGGTTCGTTGCATTTCCGTACGACCTCTACCGCGGGGATCCGCTCTGGGTCCCCCAGCTCCGGATGGACGTCCGGACGCTCCTCTCCAAAGAGAAGAATCCCTTCTTCCAGCACGCCGAGGCGGAGTATTTCCTGGCCTGGGACGGCGAGCGCGTGGTGGGGCGGATCGCGGCCATCAAGAACGACGCGCACAACCGCGAGCACCAGGACAAGGTCGGGTTCTACGGCTTCTTCGAGTCGGTCAACGACCAGGCGGTGGCGAACGCCCTGTTCGACGCCGCGGGGCGCTGGGTCAAGAGCAAGGGCCTGGACACGCTCCGCGGGCCGATGAGCCCCTCCGTCAACGACGAATGCGGGCTCCTGGTGGACGGGTTCGACACGCCCCCCACCCTGATGATGCCCCACAATCACCGCGACTACGTCACGCTCACCGAGCGCGCCGGGTTCACGAAGGCGAAAGACCTCCTGGTCTACGAGAGCACCACCACCCGGCCCCCCGAGCGCATCCTCCGGGCGGCCGAGCTCGTGGCCCAGCGGAAGGGGATCACGCTTCGGAAGTTCAACCTGAAGCGGTTCGCGGACGAGGTGGAGATCATCAAGAAGCTCTACAACGAGGCCTGGGAAAAGAACTGGGGCTTCGTGCCGATGACGGACGCCGAAATCGATCATCTGGCCAAGCAGCTCAAGCCGGTGGTGGTGCCGGACTTGATCTGCTTCGCGGAGCGCGCGGGCCAGGTGATCGGCTTCGCGGTCGCCCTGCCCGACCTGAACGTCGCGCTGAAGCGGAACCCCTCCGGCCGGCTCTTCCCGGGCATCATCAAGATCCTGCTCGCCGCCCGGAAGATCACACGGATCCGCATCCTGCTGCTCGGCGCGTTGAAGGAGTACCGCCAGACCGGCGTGGACGCGCTCATGTACCACTGGATCTGGACCAAGGGGACGGGGCTGGGCTACAACTGGGGCGAAGGCGGCTGGATCCTCGAAGACAATCCCGCGATGAACAACGGCCTCCTGCGGCTCGGCTTCCGCGTCTACAAGACCTACCGGATCTACGATCGCCCGCTGTGAGGGCGTTCGTCACGGGCGCGACCGGGTTCGTCGGCGCCCATCTCGTATCGGCACTCCAGGCGCGCGGTGACGACGTCACCGCCCTGGTCCGCTCCCCCGCCAAAGCGCAGGCCCTGGGCTGGACCGGCGTCCGCGTGGTCCGGGGAGACCTGGACGACGACGCCGCGCTGACCGCGGGCTGCGCCGACGCCGACGTGGTGTACCACGTGGCCGGCCGGATCGCCGCCCGCTCGCTCGCCGAGTTCCTCGCCGCCAACCGGGACGGCACCCGCCGCCTCCGGGACGCCGCCCTCCGGGCCGCGCGCCCGCCCCGGCTGGTGCTGGTGTCCTCCCAGGCCGCCGGCGGGCCCAACGCCCGCGGCGTCCCCATCGACGAGACGGTACCCCCCGCCCCGGTGACCGACTACGGGCGCTCGAAGCTGGCCGCCGAGGAAATCGTGCGGGCGGCGGCGCTGCCCTGGGTGGTGGTCCGGCCCCCCGTTGTGTACGGGGAGCGCGACACCGAGACGCTCAAGCTCTTCCGGATGGCCCGGGCCGGCGTGGGCGCCGTGTTCGGTGACGGATCGCAGCCCCTGTCGGTCATATACGCCGGGGACCTGGCCCGCGCCCTGATCGCCGCCGGCACGACCGCGGCCGCGGCGGGCCGGATCTACTATGCCTGCCACCCCGACGTCGTCACGGCCCGGGAGCTCGTTCTGGCCGTCGGGCGCGCCGTGGGCAAGATTCCGGCGATCGTACCGATCCCGGGACCCCTGGCGCGGGGCGCGCTGTGGGCCATCGGCTCGCTCGCGGGGCTCGCCGGCCGGTCCACGATCCTCACGGCCGACAAGGCCAATGAATTCCTGGCGCCCGCCTGGACCTGCCGGTCCGACCGCCTCACCCGGGACACCGGGTGGCGGGCGGACACCGGCCTCGCGGCGGGGCTCGAGCGGACGGTCACCTGGTACCGGAAGGAAGGCTGGCTGTGAGCACCCGGGGGGAAACGGGATTCACGCGGGACTGGCTGCCCGTCGACTGGGCCTGCCTGTGCTACGTGGCGGTCGCCACCCTGGCGCTGGTCCGGGAGATGGCGGCGGGCGGCGTGCCCCGGTGGGGATGGCTGGCCCTGGCCCACGGGCTGATGGTGGGCCTCGTGTGCCTGGCCCCCCGCGCCCGCGCCCGGGGCGGCGCCGCGCGGTTCTGGGGAGAATGGTATCCCATGTTCCTCCTCGCCGGCCTGTACGGGGAGGTGGGCGTCCTCACCATCAACGCGGGGTTCCACAACGACGCCCTGATCGAGCGCCTGGAAGTCTTCGTGTTCGGGTCCGAGGTCTCCTACCGGTGGATCCGCGAGATGCCGGTGGTGTGGTTCTCGTGGCTGGTGCACGCCTGTTACCTGTCGTACTACGCGATGCTCTTCGCCTCTCCCGCCGGGCTCTGGATCGTCGGCAAGCGGGAGGCGGCCCGCCAGACCATTTTCGCCATCGTCGTCACCTTCTTCCTGTGCTACGTCGTCTTCCTGTTCTTCCCGGTGGCCGGACCGCGCTACGCCTTCCCGCTGGCCCACAACGCCGCCACCGACGTCGCGCCGGCCCGCTGGGCCCAGTGGCTGCTCGACCGGGGCGACTCGTGGGGCGCGGCGTTCCCGTCGTCGCACGTCGCCGCTTCGGTCGTCGCCACGGGCATGGCCTGGCGGCACTGGCGCCGGCTCGGCGCCGTGCTCGCGCCGTTCACCGCCGGCCTCATCCTCGCCGTGGTCTACGGCCAATTCCACTACGCGGTGGACGCGCTGTCGGGGCTGGTCGTGGCGGGCATGGTGCTGGGCGTGCTGCAGCTGCAGAAGCTTCCGGACGAGCGCCGCGTCCCCGCGGCGGAACCGCCCGCGCTCGGCGCCCTGGAGCCGTCCTGAGCGCCTACATCGGCATCGCCGCGGCGGCCGAATCGCCCACCTGGCGGGCCGCCCCCGGCACCAGTCGGAGCGCCTGGCGCAGGTCCGCCTGATAGAGCGAGTCCCCCTGGTCCACCGGCGGCCAGGCCGCGTGCCGGTCCGGGATGAACAGCCCGCCCACCACCCCCATCGCCCCGTCCCGGATCGTCTGGCCGGTGGGATTGTCGTAGCGCACCGTGACGCGGTACCGGTGTGACGGATCGATGTGCGCCCCCAGGTGCAGGAGCCCGTACAGCCGGCCCACCGGAATGCTCACGATGTGACGCGCCGAATCGGTGACGGGGTGGGCGCGCCAGATGACCTTCCCCGTGGTGACGTCCGTGAACTCGAGCGCGGTGCCGTACTGGTGCAGGTGTCCGCCGATGGCCACCACCGTTCCCGGAATGGCCGGGCTCCCCTCCCACCACCGCTCGGAGCGCCCGGGGGGCAGGTCGAAGGCCTTGTTGCCCACAGGGAACAGCACGTCCATCTGCCAGGTGTAGGCCCGGAAGAACGGCCAGGGGCGGCCGCGGGGCGTGTAGTCGAGCACCAGCCGCACGCGGGCGTCGGGGTAGGAGACGGCGGTCTCGTTCTCGAGCATCGCGCTCAGGATGAGCGTCTGCCCCGCCGCCACCGGGTGGCCGAAGAGGAGCCACGGGACCTTGGTGTCGCCGGTCTCGGTGCCGGCGGCCAGGAGCCGGTGGGAAATGGGGAGAAAGAGCTCCCGGGCCTCCGGGTCGATCACGTTGAAGTGATGGATCAGGGAGCGGGGCAGCACGTGCCCCGCCGCGTCCACCACGTCCACCGTAAACCCGTAGACCGCGCCCCCGGCCGGCACCTCGACCCGGGACACGGGCGGCTGGAGGATCATGTGATGCATCGTGTGGGCGGGGAGATCGACCGGATGCAGCTCCACCACGAGCCGGCCCGCTCCCGCCTCGGTCACCCGGGCCAGCGGCAGCGCCGCGATCGCGTGGGGGACATCCCGCCCGGGCAGGGCGAGCCCGAGGAGCCAGAGCCAGGGAAACAGCGTGTTCACGATCCGTGAATATACGCCGGCCCCGGGGGGACCCCCCCGGGGCCGGAGCGCGGCGCTTACTTCTTGACGGTGATGGTGATCTTCATCCCCAGCGCCTGGTGGGGAAGGCAGAAGCCTTTGTAGACGCCCTCGGGAGCGCCGGCGAACGAGATGTCGTAGTTCTCGTTCGGCGTGGTGAGAAGCGCACCTTCCAGGTTGTCGATCCGGTTCGCCATCGCGGCGTTCAGCACGGCGGCGGCGCCGGCCGGGATCGAGTCACCGTAGAACGAGATGTTGTGCGGGCCGCCGCTCACGTTCACGAACCGGACCGTCGTCCCCGGCGCGATCGTCAGCGTCTTGGGATCGTACGCCGCCACGCTCGTGCCGTTGCCCGTCATCTTCACTTCCACCACCGGGCCCGCCGGAGCGGACGTCGTGGCGGCGGGCGTGGCCGCCGGGGTCGCGGCCGCGGGAGCCGCGTTCGCGTTCTTGTCACCACCACCGCACGCCGTGGCGCCCAGCGCCACGAGCACGGCCAGAGCAGTCAGACGCATCGGTTCCACCTCCGAAGGGATGTGCGTGCTTGTGAACTCGTTCACAAGATATCCACCCCGCCCGCGGAACGGGAGGGCTCCCCTTTGATTTCCGGCGCGCCGGGGCGACAATTCCCTGGCCTCTTCCCGGAGCATCATTGCGCCGCCTCGTCCTCGTCCTGCTGGTCTGCGCGTCGGCCCTGTCCGGGCTCGCGCCCGCGGCCGCCCAGGACTGGCACCTCGAAGTCGGACTCCGCGGCGGCTTCGTCCGGCTGAAGCCCGCCGGCACCGGCCAGGCGGACCAGGTGGACCTGGTCGATCTCCCCGGGGGCGACTTCCTCGGCCAGGTGCAGGGCCAGACCGGGCTCTTCGTCACGATCCCCGTCGCGGGCCCCGTCGCCCTCGAGCCGTCGCTGTCGCTCCAGCAGAACACGCCCAAGTTGATCGTTGGAACGATGTTCCTCGCCGGGCTGCGGGCCGACCTCGCGCTCCCCGGCGGTTTCTTCGCCGGCATCGGCGGCCTGGTGCGCTACCGGGACGCGCCCCAGTCGGCCACCCAGCCCGCCCTCCAGGTAGCGCTGGGCTGGCGCGTGCAGGTCCTCGGCCCCGTGTCCCTGCGGGCCGAGGCGCAGGTCAACACCTACAAGCGGACGTCGCAGACCTTCCCGTACGATGCCTACGCCGTGGCGGTCGGGGTGAGCACCCGTCTCGACGGCCCCGCGCCCCGGCCCGCCGCCCACCGGCGTCCCCGCCCCGCGTGGGAGCCCATGGTGGGAGTCGCCGGAGGCTATGCCCGGCTCCATTTCGTAGGCGGCAGCGACCTGGCGGTCTTCGCTCTGCCGGGCGGCGGCACCGGCTCCCTGGCCGGGATCTTCGCGCCGGGCATCACCCCGTTCTTCTTCGTGGTCCCCGCCGCCGGACCCCTGGCGGTCGAAGTGGGAACCGATCTCCATCGGGCGCAGTCCGCCGGTCCCAGCACGGTGACGAGCGGGCAGCTGTCGCCACGCCTCGATCTCTCGCTCAGCCCGCACTGGTACGTCGCGGCGGGGGCGCGCGCGCACCTGCTCGCCGGCACCGGAAAGCCGGTGGTCGTGGTCCCGGGAGCGGCGCTGGCGGCCGGCTGGCGCACCGACGTCACTCCCGGCGTGCTGATGCGGGCGGAGCTCTCCTACACCAGCGATCACGGCCGCATCGATTTCGGCATCGCGCCGGCCAACGCCCTGGGCTTTTCGATCGGCCTGATGGTCGCGCCGCTCCGCTGATGCCCCGCCCCGCCGTCCCGGAGCTCGCGCCGGAAGACCTGGCCCGCCGCCTCGACGACGGCGAGCCGGTGCAGGTGCTGGACATCCGCGCCGCCGAGCGCCTGGCCGCCGGACGGGTGACCCTCGGCGAGCGGCTCGCGTTCAAGAACGTCACGGGCTCCACGCTGTACGCGCTCCCCGATCTCGGCGGCCTGGGGCTCGACCCGGGAGCCCCCGTCGCCGTGATCTGCGGCCACGGCAACTCGAGCCAGCGCGCCACGCTCTTCCTGCGCGAGCGGGGGATCACGGCATTTTCGGTCACCGGCGGCATGGCGGCCTGGGAGAAGATCGTCGTGCCCCGCCGGCTCGCGCCGCCGCCGGGGATGAGCGACCTCGTGCAAATGGACCGTGTCGGCAAAGGCGCGCTGGGCTACGTGCTGGCGTCGGACGGCGAGGCCGTCATCCTGGACCCGGGCCGGCACCTCGAGCCGTACGCGGCCGTGCTGCGGGACCTGGGCGCGACGCCGCGCGCGGTGGTCGACACCCACGCCCACGCGGATTACCTGTCCGGCGCCGGCGCCGCGGCCCGGCGCTGGGGGATTCCCTATTTCCTCCACGAGGCCGACACCCGTTCGCCGTTCGACGACACCCCCGGGCGCCTCCCGGTCCGCGCGGTCGGCGACGGCGACGTCATCGCCTTCGGGCGCACCACGCTGCGCGTGGAGCACACGCCCGGGCACACGCTCGGCAGCATCACCCTGGTCGCCGCCGGAGGCGTGGCCTTCACGGGCGACTTCGTGTTCGTGCAGTCGATCGGGCGCCCGGACCTGGGCGGGCGGGCCGCGGAGTGGGGGCCGATCCTCTGGCGGAGCTTCGAGCGGGCCCGCCGCGAGTGGCCGGGGGACCGCCTGGTCCTGCCCGCTCACTACGCCGCCGAGAACGAGCGGGGCGCCGACCGGACCGTGGGGGCGCGGATGGAGGCCATCCAGCGCGAGAATCCGGCGTTCCGCATCGCCGACGCGGACGAGTTCGCGCGCTGGATCGCCCGAACTCCGCCTCCCCCAGAGAGTTACCGCACCATCAAGCTCGCCAACATCGGTCTGCTCGACGTCTCCGACGCGGACGCCGAGATCCTGGAGGCGGGCGCCAACCAGTGCGCCGCGGGGTAGTGTGCATGCGCCGGCTCGGCCGGCGTCTCTCCTGTCGCCCCTCGACCGCCGAATGCCGGATGTGCCACCTTCGATCCTGAGCCGCGATGCCGGACGAGCTGGCCGACGTTTACCGAACGACCTATCCCGCGCTGGTGCGGTTCCTGTACCGCAAGGTGTGGGACGTCGAGCGCGCCCAGGATCTGGCACAGGAGGCGTTCGTGCGCGCGCTGGCGCACCGTCCCGAGAACCCGCGCGGCTGGCTGTTCGTGGTGGCGGCCAACCTGGCCCGGGACGAAGCCCGCCGCGCCGCCCGGGAGCGCCGGCACCTCACGCTGCTGGCCGCGGAGCCGCGCGATGAGCGCCCCGCCCCGGAGGAGGTCCTGGACGACGAGGCGCGCCGCCGGCGGGTGCGGGAGGCCCTGGAGCGGCTGACCCCGCGCGACCGGGAGGTCCTCCTGCTCTGGGACGCCGGGATGTCGTACGACGAGATCGCCGCGCAGACCGGTCTGGCCCGTACGGCCGTGGGCACCACGCTGGCGCGGGCCCGCCGCCGGCTGGTGGACGGCTATGCCTCCGGAAGCGAGGAAGCGCATGTCGCACGTGGATGACGGCATCCTGCACGCGTATCTCGACGGGGAGCTGTCGCCCGTCGAACGGGCCGGCGTGGAGGCGCACCTCGGAGCCTGCGGCGCGTGCCGCGAGCGCCTCGCCGAAGAGCGCGGGCTGATCGAGCGCGCCGACCGGCTGCTGGCGCTCGCGGTCCCTCCCGGCCTCGGCACCGGCGCCGTGCCGGCCCTCGCGCCCCGGCGCCGGCGGTCGTGGTTCGTCCCCGGCGCCTGGGCGGCGTCGATCGCCGCCGCGTTTGTGGCCGGGTGGCTGCTGCACGTGGAACGGGTGGGCCCGGCCGGCCCGGCCGGCCCGGCGCGCGCCCTGCTCGACCGGGACCTCGCGGCGAGTCCCGCGATCGTCGCCACGTCCCCCGCGCCCGCCACGCCCCCCGCCCGTCCGGATCGTTTCGCGGGGCGGCCGCCGTCCCCCGCGCATCAGAGCGGTCCCGTGCCGTCGCCCGCCGCGGCGGCGCCCGGGGCGCCCGGCGCGCCAGCGGCGCCGTCCACACTGGCTGACGCGTCCGCCCGCGCGCTCGTGACGCCCGGCGTGGTGAGCAACCGCACCCGGGCCCCGTCTCTCAAGACCGACGAACCGCGCCCGGCGGCGCCCGCCGCGGGCTCGGGCGCCGCCGAAGCGGGCGGGCCGCCCCGGCGGGACCTCGCGTTCGGCGCGAACGGGCAGATCGGGACCTCGTGGCCCGTGATCACCGCGGAGCCGGCGCGCGACCGCCTCGGCGCCGAGCTCGTGACCATTCCCGGTCTGCCGGTGCGGGACATCCGCCAGGACCCCGACGACAGCGGCCGGGTGCTGGTGGAGCAGGAGCTGACCACGGGCGCCGTGGTGCAGCTCCTGCTGGAGCGCGCGGATTCGGGGGTGGCGGGCGTCTATCGCCCGGTGGTGGGGGCGCCCCTCGAACGAACGATGGGCTCGCTGCGGGTGCGGATCGCGGGTCCGCTCTCCATCGACTCGCTGTTCAGGCTTCTCGAGTCGGCGCGCTGAGCCGGCGCCACGCGATCAGCTCGGCGACGACGCTCACGGCGATCTCTTCCGGCGTCACGGCGCCGATCTCGAGGCCCACCGGCACGCGGATCGCCCCGAGCGCTCCGGAAGGCGCCCCGGCCGCCCCCAACGCCGTCAGGATCACAGCGCGCTTCCGCCGGCTGCCCAGCAGGCCCACGTACCCCACCCCCATCCGGACCAGGCGGTCCAGGATCTCGGCGTCGTTCCGGTGTCCGCGCGTGGCGACCACGACGGCGTCCGCCGCGCCGGGCGCGAAGGCGTCGAGCACGCGGTCGGGCGCCTCGGCCCGCACGGTCAGCCCCGGAAACCGCGCCGGGTCGGCGAACTCCGGCCGGTCGTCCGTGAGGGTGACCCGGAATCCCGCCGTCCCCGCGGCCCGGGCGATCGCCGCCCCGACGTGGCCGGCGCCGAAGACGAGGAGCCGCGGCGCCGGGACGATCCGTTCCACCACGTAGCGCCGGTCGTCGGAAAGCCGGGCGGCCGGACCCGCCCGCTCCGCGTCCGCGAGCGGCGCGAAGGTCTTGCGGGGGCCGCCGGACCAGTCGATCGCCGTCGTCACCGTGCCCGAGTCGGCCGAGGCCGCCGCGTCGAGCGCGGCGAGGTAGGCGGGGTCGGCGCTGAGGGGCTCGACGAAGATCCGGACGGTGCCGCCGCAGGACAGGCCCACGTCGCCGGCGAGGTCGGCGTTCAGGTGGTGCGTCACGAGGACGGGGCGCCCGCTCTCCTGCGCCGACCGGGCCACGTGCAGCACATCCCCTTCGACGCACCCCCCCCCGACCGACCCGTCGAGGCGCCCGGCGGGACCCACGAGCATCTTGGCGCCGGCGGGAACCGGGGTGGACCCGGACGTCTGCGCGATGGTCGCGAGGGCGCCCGGCCCCCCGGAACGGGCCAGCGCGAGGGCGCGCCCCCAGAGGTTCACGCGGGCGGGAGCTCCTCGAGGCGGGCGACGGCGCGCCGGAGGTGCGGGATCACGATCGACCCGCCCACGACGAGGGCCACGGCGAACGCGTCCTGCAGCTCCGCGTCCGAGACGCCTTCCTCGCGGCAGCGCACCAGGTGGTAGGTGACGCAGTCGTCGCAGCGCAGGACCAGCGACGCCACGAGCCCCATCAGCTCCTTGGTCTTGACCGGGAGCGCGCCCGCCTCGTAGGTGCGCGTGTCCAGCGCGAAGAACCGGTTGATGGTCGTGTGGCCGGACGCGAGGATGGCCGCGTTCATCTTCTCGCGGAAATGGCGGAACGCCTCGAGGGTGTCGGACACCGTCAGTAGACCGACACGGACCCGATCATGGACCCGGTGACGAAATCCGTCGAGTGAAGGGTGCACCGGTACTTGTAGATCCCCGGCGCGCCGAACACCCGGTGCGTCGAGCCGCTGGTCTGCGCCGCCACGTTGCCGATCGAATCCTGGAAGACCAGATCGTGGAGCTGCGCCGCGCTCCAGACCCACGTGATGGTGTCTCCGACGGACACACTGTCCACCTTGGGCACGAAGATGTCGTCGCGGACGGAGATGGTGAGCGTGTGCGTCGTGCCGGGCGCGGTGGAGGACGTGGAGCAGGCCGCCAGGGCGACGGCGAGCGCGGGCGCGAGGCGTCGGGCGAGCGTCATCGGACGGAGATCTTCCCCCACATGCCCGTTTCCTTCCCTCCGTGGTAGCGGCAGTGATAGTAGTAGTCGCCGACGGCGAGGCCAAGCTCGACGGGCAAGCCGGGGGCCAGGGCCCGCTCGCCGCTCGCCGCCCAGGCCGAGTCGCCGAGGTTGACGGAGTCGGGGGTCACGGTGTGCAGCTCCGTGCCGACATTCTGGAAGCAGATGGTCTGGCCGACGCTCACCTGGGCCATCTGCGGACTGAACGTGTGGTTGTCGGTGGCCGTGATCACCAGGACGGTACCGGCTTGGTTGCCGCCGCACCCGGAGCCGTTGCCCGAGGGCTCGCTCGAACAGGCGACTCCCACCACCGCCCCCGCACCGATCAACGCGAACCAGACCTTTCGCATCGTCCCCTCCTGAAATGAGCGTTGCGCACCCGTTGATACGCCGGAAAGTACGGGGGGCTCCAGCCATGGCTAGAGCCCCCCAAAGCACCCGGCCTTCACCCGCCGCTAGTGGTGCTCGCGCTCCAGGGTGTCCGCCGCGAGGCGCGGCGAAAGCATCGGATACCGCCCCGCGAACCACCCGTACGCGAGCAGGAAGAGCCCCGCGAAGAACGCGAGGGCGCCGAGCTCCGGCAGGCCCAGCGCCGGCCCGTGGCCGCCGTTCAGGGACGGCACCACCTCGAGGTAGCGCTCGAGCCAGACGCCGCACAGGGACACCACGGCGAACAGGGCGAAGGTCGGGGGAAACTTCTTCGGCTTGACGCCCAGGAGCCCGATGAACGGGATCACGAACACCAGGAAGAACGCGGCAGTGCCGACCGGCCGCCAGGGACCCCACAGCCGGTAGAAGATGAAGTACGTCTCCTCCGGCAGGTTGCCGTACCAGATGACGAGGAACTGGGCCCACATCAGGTAGCCCCAGAACACGGTGAAGCCGAAGCACAGCTTGCCCAGGTCGTGGAGCTGCTTGGGGGAAATCAGGTGCTCGAGCTTCATCGCGCGCCGCATCCAGAGGCTCAGGACGGCGGTCGTCATCAGCGCGGTGAGGAAGCTCCCCATGAAGAAGAAGGCGCCGTACAGATTGGAGATCCACCGGGGCGCGAGGGACATGACCAGATCGAATCCCAGGAGCGAATACGCGAACGCCCAGGACACGATGAGGATCGCGGCGTCCCGGCTCACCAGCCCCTTCGCCGCCGCGTCGTCGACCGCCGGCTTCCCGGTGGCGAGCTCCTCCACGTCGGGCGCGACGTCCCGGCGGACGAACCGCCACGACAGCCACGCCATCAGGGCCAGCAGGACCCAGTTCCGGATCAGGAACAGGGGCTCCCGGAACCAGAACCCCGTCTGCGCGCGGTCCACGGGGAGGGTGTGGAAGAGGTACGCCCGGCCCACGACGAGGCCGAGATAGAGGACCAGGGCGAGGACGAGAAATCCGACGCCCGCCTCGGCGAAGCGGATCAGGAGTCCGGCCCAATGCCCCTTGGCCAGCTTCTGGCTCGCCGCGAAGATCACGAGAGCCTGCGCGAGCGCGGTCCAGAACAGGAAGTTGAAGTGATAGGCCTGCCAGACGCGGGCCGCCTGGCCGGTGAGGAGGCCCCCGGCGAGCACCGCGGCCCCGGCGATCGCCAGCACCGCGCCAGCGGTCCGGAACCGGGCCACCGGCGCCTCGCGGGCCTTCTGGACCAGCTCGGCGCGGTTGACGGCGTGCGTCGCGGCGCTCACGGCTTCCCTCCGGTGCGGGCCTGCTCCTGGAGACTGCGGATGTAGTTGACGACGTCCCAGCGGTCGGTGCCCCGCACCTTGTCCCCATACCGGGGCATCAGGCCCCGGCCCATGGGCAGGGCGTAGACCAGCACGCCGTAGATGTAGCCGTCGGGCTTCCGGGCGAGGGTGTCGGTCACGAGGGACCGGACGCCCACGAAGGGGCCGCCCCCGGCCACGGAGACGGGGCCGTCGCCCCGGCCCGTGACGCCGTGGCAGACGAGGCAGTAGGTCTCGTACACCCACTTCCCGCGGTTGAGGGACTCGGAGGTCCGGGTCCGCGGATTGGTGAGACGCTCCGCCTCGGCCACCGAGAGGGAGTCGGGATCGTGGCCGGTGACCGGGATGGTGCCCGGCGCCGGGACCCGGGGCATCGCGTACGGCTTGAAGCTCCGCTGGTGCCGCATGGTGGAGAACCAGCCCACGTGATGCACCACGTCGTCCGGATTGCAGGCGGCGAGGAGTCCGAGCGCCGCGAGGACGGCGAGCTTACGCACGGCGCACCTCCTCGGCCCCGTGCTGCCGGAGGAACGCCTCGGTCGCACCGGCCTGGTCGGGCCGGCAGGGGACGAACACGCCGAACTTGTCGTTCGAGAACCGGGGGTCGTACGGGATGGTGCCTTCCCGCCGGGCGGCGCGCAGCGCGTTCAGGGCGACGCCCAAGAGCGTGTTCAGCGCCCCGAACAGCACGGTCATCTCGAACATGATGACGACATA
>Ga0335085_10009447_pt1 | contig 14717 bp, 13 predicted proteins | sample Lox_Sample_45_FD_206712 | JGI IMG/M metagenome (GOLD analysis project Ga0335085, IMG submission 206712) | Soil microbial communities from Loxahatchee National Wildlife Refuge, Florida, United States - Lox_Sample_4.5 | ecosystem: Environmental > Terrestrial > Soil > Wetlands | place: USA... | reverse complement strand
GGCGCCGCCTCGCGCCACCCGGGACCGAAAACGCCACCGCCGATGTTCTTCGACCGTCTCCGCACCATGCCGCCGCTGCGCGCTGCGCTCACTCTTGCATTGGGGACGGTCGTTCTCTCGACGCCGTTCATGCCGGTCTGGGACACGGCCCTCGGACGCGTCGCCTTCCGGCCGCGGCTCGAGCTCGCGATCGTCGTGCTGACGGGAGCGATGGCGCTGCTCGCGTTTCTCGGGCGAAGCCTGCCGCGATCGCTGCGCTGGACCGTCGCCGCGCTCCTTGCGCTCGCGGCCATATTGCATCTCGGCACGGGTTTGATCCCCGCCGTCTTCGAGCGGGAGCTCGATCTCTTCTGGGATCTGCCGGCGCTGCCGGCCTTGCTGGGGCGCGCGGTCGGTGCTGAGGGATGGCTCGCGCTCGCGGTGTTGGCGCTCGGCGGCGTCGCTCTGGCGGTGCTCATCGCAACGATCCTCGGCGAGATGGAGCGCGCGCTCCGTGGCGCCGGGCGGCCGCAGACGGTGCTTGCGCTCGCGGGTCTCTGCTGCGCGCTCGCGGCGATTCCGGTCGCCGGCGGCGAGGCCTTTGTGTCCGCGCGCGTCGTGCGGGAAGTAATGGCACAGACCGATCTTGCCTGGCGGGGCCTGGCGCTCCTGCGGAGCGGCAATCCCCTGGGGGCGCCGGCGCGGGCCGCGAGCGATCTCGGCAAGCTCAAGCATCGCGACCTCTACCTCGTTCTCGTGGATTCCTATTCGGCGGAGATCCTCGGCGATGCGCGAGCGGCCGCGGCGCTCACCGCTTTCGAGAAGGCGGCGGACGAGGCCGGCTACTACGCGCTCTCCGGTCGGCTCGCGGAGCCCGGCGTCGAGATCGGCGCGCGGGTCGCGGAGGCGAGCCTCGCGAGCGGGCTCCGCCTCGATCCCCTGCGCTATCGGGTGCTTCTCGCCTCGGGCGGCCGCACCCTCGCGGATTATCTCGCCGCGGTGGGCTATCGCACCGTCGAGGTGGCGCCGGAATTGCGTCGGGCCGGCTTCGAGGAGCGCAGTTGGGGTTTCGAGCGCGTGATCGCTGCGGCCGATCTCGGCTATGCGGGCGATGGTGGCATTCCCGACCGATGGACGCTGGAGCAGGTGGTGGACCGGATCGACTCCAAGCCGCATCCGCCCGTTTTCGTGCGCGTCGAGCTGGGCTCCGGCCGGTCGCCCTCGGGTGCGCCGGCCGCGAGCGTCGCCGCGAGCTTCGAGGCGCTCGGAAGCTTTCTCTCGCACCTGAAGGGGCAGCCGCTGGTGATCGTCGTCGGGAACCGCGTCGCCGGTGCGGCGGCGGAAGTGCCCATCCACGTCCTCTCTCGCGACGAGAATCTCGTGCTCCCCTTCGCGACGCTCGGCTACGCCGCCGGCATCGCGCCGCCGGGGGGCGGTGCTGCGAAGAGCGTCGAGAGCTTCCTCCCGGATTTCCTCCGCATCTTCGCCAGCGGCACCTCCGTGGCATCATCCCTCTAAGGCAGCGACGGAACATCGACGATGGACGCGAGCGCAATCGGCCCCGCCCTCGAGCACTACCGCGCGCAAGGCTATGCGGTGCTACGCCAGGTCTTCACGCCCGAGGATGTGAAGGTCTTGGCGTGCGCATTCGATCGGCACTGGCAGCAGGGCATCAACTATCGCACCAGCTTCCGTCACGCCAATCTCTTCTACCGCGTCGCCATGGACCCAGGCGCGGGCAAGGTCGTCCGCTACGTGCAGTGGCCGTCCTACGGCGACCCGCCGCTCGAGCGAGCGCGCCGCGATCCCCGCCTGCTGCCGATCTTGGAGCCGCTCCTCGGGCGCAACATCAAGCAGATCATCAACCAGCTCCACTGGAAGCCGCCGGGCGCGCAGGAGGCGGATTTCGCCTTCCATCAGGACGTGCGCTTCCGCAAGCCGCGCGAGGCCTATCGCGATCTCGCAATCTCCTACGTGCAGACGGGGATCGCGGTCGATCCGCATACACGCGCCAACGGCGCGATGCGCGTGCTGCCGGGCTCGCATCTCCGAGGCGAGCTCGCGATCCCCGCGCCGCAGCAGATTCTCGGTGGCTCTCCCGACGAGGACGCGCTCCGCGCGGTCGGCCTCGATCCCGCTGGTCTCGTCGACCTCGAGCTCGAGCCCGGAGACCTCGCGCTCTGGAGCGTCTTCCTCGTGCACGGCTCCGGCGCCAACACGACGCAGGGCGACCGGCGCCTATACATCAACGGCTACGTCCGCGCCGCCGACTGCGATCGCGGCGAATGGGCCTTCCGCGAGGGCGAGCCCCAGGCGATCGCAATCCCGAGCCTCGTCCACTACGAGCAGCTATTGGAGCGGCCCGAGCCGCATTACGTGGAGGAGTAAGGCATAGGCACTCCACAGCGTCCTCTGCGTAGCCTCGGCGTCCTCCGCGCGAAAACGCTTTCGCGCAGTGGTCGCGGAGGTTGCGCAGTGGACGCGGAGGCTTTGCTTAACTCAGCTTCGCGATCACCCGCCGGAACGCCTCCGAGAACTCGCGTCGCTCGACCGGCGTGCCCACGGTGACGCGGATGCAGCGGTTGAGCGGGGCGACACCGGGCATGCGGACGAAGACGGCCTCCTCCTCGAGAAGGCGCCGCATGGTCTCGGTCGCACGCTCGGCGCTTCCGAGGTCGAAGGCGACGAAGTTCGTGGAGGAGGGGAGGGTCTGGAGGCCAAGCGCGGCGGCGATATGCTCGTAGTCGCGCCGACCTTCCTCCACCTGTCGCACTACGCCCGCAATGAAGTCGGGATCGCCCAGCGAGGCGAGCGCGCCTTCCTGCGCCACGCGGTTCACCCCAAAATGATGGCGGATCTTGTCGAAGGCGCGGATCGTCTCCTTGGGCGCGATCGCATAGCCGATCCGCGTGCCGGCCATGCCGTGCGCCTTGGAGAAGGTGCGCAGGCGAATGACGCGCTCGTCCTCGGCGTCGAAGACCGGGAGCGCATCGGGACCGACGAAATCCGCATAGGCCTCGTCGAGGACGAGGAGGCATCCCCGCGGCAGGCGCGCGACGAGGCGCTGCTGCGCCTCGGCATCGAGGCGGCTTCCAGTGGGGTTGTCGGGATTGGAGAGATAGACGAGCCGCGCGTTCCGCCGCCGCGCCATCGCCGTGAGAGCCTCGGGGTCGTTGCGGTCCTCGCGATAGGGGACGGTGACGAGCTTGCCGCCGAAGCCGCTCACGTGGAAGGCGAAGGTCGGATAGGCGCCCAGCGACATCACCACGCGATCGCCGGGATCGACGAAGCTCCGCACGACGAGCCCCAGTAGATCGTCGATCCCCGCGCCGAGCACGACATTCTCGCGCGCGAGATTGTGCCGCCGCGCGATCGCCTCGCGCAGCACGAAGCCCTCGGGGTCGCAGTACCAGTTGACGCGGGTGGCACTCGCCTGCATCGCCGCCACGGCCTCGGGCGATGGGCCGAAGGCGCTCTCGTTGGCGCCGATGCGGACCCTGAGAGCGCGCCCGATGCGTCGCTCGAGCGCCTCCGGCGGCACGAAGGGCACGACCGCCGGTAGGGCCGAGAGGAGCCGCGCATAGCGCGGACGGAGAGGGCGTTCCGTCATGAGCCGTAGAAACGTAAAGCGGCGCGCCGCATGGGCGCGCCGCCCCGATCTCCGCCGGCGCTAGCCGTGCTTCTGCGCCGTCGTCTCGGCGGTGGCGGAGGCGCTGCCCGCGCTCGTCTGCGCGCCCGGGGGAGTGACTTGCGGCGGCGGATTCGCCTGCGCCGTGTCCTCCTCCTTCATCCCGGCCTTGAAGGCCTTGATGCCTTTCGCGAAATCACCCATCACGTTGGCGATCTTGCCGCGCCCGCCGAAGAGCACGGCGATCACCACGATGACGAGGAGCCAGTGCCAGATGCTGCCAAAGCCGCCCATGACATAACCTCGATATCGCTCGTTTGGACCCGTTGAGGTGCAGGCGACGCGGAAGGCCGGTCTTTGTCAAGGAAAAAGCGGAACCCGCTCGTCCGCCTCGCAAATCACCGTATCTTCGTGAAGTCGCCGTGGCGGCCGAGCCCGTCCTTGAAGCGGGTCGCGCCCGCGACGCCGTCCTTAATGAGCGCCTCGCGCCCATTGTACCATTCCTGGATCAGCCCCTCGCGCACGCTGAGGCCGTGGCTCTTGATCGCGGACCGCCGGTCGGCGCGCACACAGGTCTGCGGGAAGCGCGCGATCTCCTGCGCGAGCTCCTCCGCCTTGGCTCGGGCGCCGCCCTTGGGCGTCACGTACTCGCAGAGGCCGATCCTGAGACACTCCTCAGCCGGCACCTTCCGCCCCGTGAGGATGATCTCGAGCGCGCGTCCCTGGCCCACGATCCGCGGCAGGCGCACGGTGCCGCCGTCGATGAGCGGCACGCCCCAGCGCCGGCAGTAGACGCCGAAATAGGCGCCCTCCGCCATCACGCGGAAATCGCACCAGAGGCCGAGCTCCATGCCGCCTGCGACGGCGGGGCCCTCGATCGCGGCGATGACGGGCTTGTCGAGCTCGAGCCGCGAGGGGCCGAGCGGTCCCCGCGGAATCTCACCGCCGTTGCCGTGAGGTCCCGCCGGTGGGATGTCGAGCTCGCCCAGCGGATAGTCGGCGTTGAGCGTGGATACGTATTTCAGATCCCACCCCGCGCAGAAGGCGCCGCCCGCTCCGTAGAAGACCGCAACCGCCGCCGTCCGATCGGCGTCGAATTCGAGGAAGGCCGCGGTCAGCCTGTCCGCGCTCTCGGGGTCCATCGCGTTGCGAGCCTCGGGCCGGTCGTGGATCACCGTCCACACCGGCCCCTCCTTCTCGATCCGTACTGTCATGCCGAGCTTCCTCGTCGCGCGGGTTGCCGCGCGCTCCTACTCCGCCGCGACCAGCCGCCGCTCCGAGCTCTCCACGACCATCGGCGTTTCCCACTCCTGACGCTGCGGCGGCGCCGCCCAACGCTTCGTCACCAGCGCCACCCAGTCGGCGGTGTAGAACGCATCGGCCGCGGGCTTGCTCTCCCAGAGATAGATCCCGACGATCGAGCCGCCGTCGGGCGCGATCCCGTAGTATTTGCGGATCAAGCCGGGAATTCCTTTATAGGTGTGGGCAGACGCGTTGATGGTCTCGACGAGCTGAGCCTTCGACGTGCCCGCGGGTACCTTGAACGTCCACATCACCGTGTGCATGGCGCGCCTCCGATGCAATGAGGTCGGAACGCCGGCATTGAACCACAGGGCAGGGGGCAGCGAAAGGGCGGGTGCCGACGTGATTCGTGCGGCCTCCCCGGGGTTGGGTCTATACAGGCGCGCAAATCTGGCCCTATCTGGAGAGAGGTTTCGCAGCGGAGCGGGGATGCGGCGGGTTCTCGCGATCTTCCTGGACGGCTACGAGCAGTCGCTCGGGCAGCACCTCATGTCCGCGGGCGCGATGCCGGAGCTGTCGCGTCTCGCAGCGTCGAGCGCGCGCTTCCTTCTCGATCACGGAGCGGCGCAGCGCACGGGTCTCGCCGGCGAGCACGTCGCGACGGGTCTCTCACCGGACGCGGCGCGGCGCTGGAGCGCGGTCCATTTCGATCCGGAGAGTTACGCCGCCTGGCAGGAAGGGACGCGGCTCCGGCCCTTCGCGGCGGATCTCGATTGCCGAACCGTCGTCTTCGATGCCTCCTATTTCGATCTGGCGGCGGCGCCCGAGGTGAGGGGGCTCGTGAGCTGGGGCGCGCACGATCCCGGCGTGGCGCAGGCGGCGCGTCCCGCCGAGCTCCTCGCGGAATTCAGCCGCCGCTTCGGGCCCTATCCCGCGTCGCGCTGGATTTACGGCCTCGCCTGGCCTTCGCCGGAGCACTGCGCCGTCATGGGCGCTGCCCTGACGCGCGCGGTCGATGTACGCGCCGAGGCCGCATGCTGGCTCCTCGGCGAGCAGCTCACGGATTGGGATCTGGCGCTCGTCACCGTGAGCGAGCCGCACTCCGCGATCGAGGGGATGTGGCACGGCATCGACCGGACGCATCCTCTTCATCGCCTGCCGAGCGCAGGTCCCGCGGGGGCGGGAATCGTCGCGGTGCATCAGGCGATCGATCGACTGATCGGAAAGCTCACGCGCGCCCTTCCCGACGCGCAGGTCGTCGTCTTCTCCTTGGGCGGAATGGGCACGAACCGCTCGGACGTGCCGAGCATGCTGCTCTTGCCGGAGCTCATGTACCGGCATGCCTTCGGCAAGCCGCTCTTCGCGCAGCCGCAGGAGTGGAACCTCTGCGCGGACTCCTGCCCCATGCTGCCGCCGGCCGCTCCAAGCTGGCACGAGGCGATCGCGGCGGGGTTTCCGGCGACCCTGCTGCGCCCGGAAGAGCCCGCCGGCGCGGATCGTCAATCCCTGGCCTGGATGCCCGCAGCGGCCTATCGATCGTTCTGGCGCAGGATGCCCGCCTTCGCGCTCCCCTCCTATTACGACGGACGCGTCCGGCTCAATCTCATGGGGCGCGAGAGCGGGGGCAGGGTGCGGCCCGAGGACTACCGGCGGGAAGTGTCGGGAATCGAAAGTGTCATACGCGCGGCAATCGATCCCGCCACGGGGCAGAGCGCGGTCGGCTATGTCGAGCGCCCCGAGCTCGACGATCCCCGCGCGCTCGCTCCGACGCAGTCGGATCTCACGGTGGTCTGGAAAGGCGCCGCGATCTCTCTCGATCATCCCACGGTCGGGCGCATCGGGCCCGTTCCCTATCGGCGGATGGGCGGGCACACGGGTCCATACGGCGTTGCCTATATTCGCGCGGAGGGCATCGCCGCCGGCGACCGGGGCATCCGCAGCGCTTTCGACGTCGTCCCGACGCTCATCGAGCTGACGGGCCGTGGGTCGCATCGGCCGCTTAGCGGCAAGAGCCTGCTCAGAGGTTGATGCAGATGCGCATCGCGTCGAGCGTCGCCGCGTGGATGTTCCGCGCGGCCCAGGCATCTCCGATGCGATAGAGCGCAAACTTCCCGGCCGGGTTCGAGACGATGTCCTGCGGCTTCGCCCCGGCCATCGCCGCGAGGTCGACCTCGCCGAGATTGCGGGAGAGCGGCTTCAGCCTTAGGTAGAGATCGTCGTTGGGGAGGGTCGCGACGTCGCCGATCACCTGATCGAACTCGAGCTCCTCCGCGTCCTCGCGATAGGTGTTGCTGAGCACGGCGACGAGGCGGTTGTCCCTGCGCCTCAGCCCGAGGAGGCGCGTGTCCGGCTTGATCGCGACGCCGTGCTTGTAGAGTTCGCTCATATGCGCGCCTAGATTGGTGCCGCCGAGCTCGAGGCCGAGCACGCGATCGGGCGTTGCGATCATGACCCTGGCGCCGCGCGAGGCCGCGAATTCCGCGGAGGACATCGCGGCGGCGCCGCCGTTCTCGTCGTAGACGAGCACGTCCTTCCCGGGCTCGACCGTGCCCGCGAGCAGGTCCCAGCTCGTCGTCGCGAGCTCGCTCCCCGCGTATTGGCCGGGGTTGGGGAGGCCGCCGGTCGCGATCACCACGACATCAGGCGATTCCGCGAGTACGTCCTCGGCCTCCGCGAGCCGGTTGAGGCGGATCTGGACGCCGAGCCGGGGTAGCTCCTCTCCGAGCCAGCGCACGAAGCCCTGGAGCTCGCGCCGCCAGGTCGCGCGCGAGGCCAGCAGCACCTGCCCGCCGAGCTCGTCTTGCGCCTCGAAGAGCACGACCTCGTGGCCGCGCCGCGCCGAGACCCGCGCAGCCTCGAGGCCGGCCGGGCCGCCGCCGACCACCACGACCTTCCGCTTCGGACCCGCGCTCCGCGCGATCTCCTGCGGCAGCGTCTCCTCGCGCCCGGTTGCGACGTTGTGGATGCACTGCGCGTCGAGTCCCTTGATCACGCGATCGACGCAGTAGCCCGCGCCGACGCAGGGCCGGATCGATGCCTCGTCGCCGCGCGCGAGCTTCGCCACGAAATGCGGGTCCGCGAGCATGGCGCGGGTCATGCCGACCATGTCGACCATGCCCTCGCGGACCGCGTGCTCGGCCGTCGCGGCGTCGGCGATGCGGGTCGCGTGGAAGACGGCGACCTTGACCTCGCGCCTGATCGCGCCCGCAAGGCCGAGATAGGCCGCGGAGGGGACCCACATGGTGGGCCAGATCCGCGCCTCGCCTTTGAGGTCCGAGGCCTGCCCCCCGACCACGCTGATGAAGTCGATGAGGCCGCTTGCGGCATAAGCGCGTGCGATCGTCACGCAATCGTCCTGGGTGAGCCCGCCTTTCAGCATCTCGTCGCCGGGCATGCGGATGCCCACCACGAAATCGTCGCCGACGGCGCGGCGCACGGACTCCAGCACCTCGAGGCCGAAGCGCAGGCGGTTCTGGAGCGAGCCGCCGTAGCCGTCGCTGCGCCTGTTCATCGCGGGCGACCAGAACTGCTCGATCAGCGTTCCCGCCTGGCAGGAGACCTCGACGCCGTCGAGATCGCCCTCGCGCGCGCGGCGCGCGGCGGCGGCGAAGTCGCGGCGGATGCGCGCGATGTCGTGCTCCTCCATGATCGCGGGGAAGGAGCCGTGGATCACCTCGCGCAGGCACGCGGGCGCGAAGGTCGGGAGCCAATTGTGGATGTCCCAGCGCTCGCGCCGCCCGCCATGGGTGAGCTGCACGGTGCAGGCGGCACCATGCGCGTGAATCCCCGCGGCCATGCGGCGATACTGCGGCACCACCGCGTCGGTCGAGCCGTCGATCTGGCCGTAGTAGCAGGAGTTCTCGGGCGAGACCGCGGTTGCGCCGCCGAATTGCGCGAGGCCCACCCCGCCCTTCGCCTTCTCCGCTTGATAGCGAATGTAGCGCTCGGTGATGACGCCGCCCGTCGCATAGCCCGGCGAGTGGCTCGTGCTGAGGAAACGGTTCCTGATGCGGAGCTGCTTGATGGTGAGCGGCTGGAAGAGGCTCGCGAAGCGCGTCATCTCGGCAAGACCCCCTGCGCATGAGAGGAAGCGGCGCCGTTCTTACTTTATGGGGTTCGATCGCGGCGCGCAAAGCCGCGGGCCTTGATTCCCCGCTCGCGTGGCCGCATGCTCGACGCCCGATGTCCCCGCCGGTCGACAAAATCCGGAGCGACGAGAAGCTACCTGCGACTGCCGATGTCGTCGTCATCGGCGGCGGCATCATCGGCTGCTCGGCCGCCTATTACCTCGCCAAGAAGGGCCATTCGGTCGCGCTCATCGAGAAGGGCCATGTCGGCGGCGAGCAGTCGAGCCGCAATTGGGGCTGGTGCCGGCAGCAGCGCCGCGACGTGCGGGAGATTCCGCTGATCAAGGAGAGCCTCCTGCTCTGGGGCGGGCTCAATGAGGAGATCGGCGCCGAGACCGGCTTCCGCCGCACCGGTCTCCTCTACGTGACTAAGGATCAGGCCGAGGTCGCGCGCTGGGAGCGCTGGCTCGAGGACGCGCGACAATACCAGCTTCACACGGGGATGCTGACCGGCGCCGAGGCGCAGGCGATGATGCCGGGCTGCACGGAAAAATGGGCCGCGGGCCTCTACACGCCAAGCGATGGCCGCGCGGAGCCCGCGAAGGCCGCGCCTGCGATCGCGGAAGCTGCGCGGAAGCTCGGCGTCACGCTGCATCAGAACTGCGTGGCGCGCGGGCTCGAGACGGAAGGCGGCAAGGTCTCGGCGGTCGTCACCGAGGCGGGCGTCATCCGGACCAAGGCCGTGCTCTGCGCGGCGGGCGCGTGGTCGCGGCTCTTCCTCCGGCGGCACGGCGTCGAGCTCAAGCAGCTGAGCGTGCGCGCCTCGGTCTTCCGCACCGAGCCCGCGCCGGAGGTCTTGAGCGGCCCCGTGAGCGCGCCGGGCTTCGGCATGCGCCGCCGCCTCGACGGCGGCTACACCGTGGGCTATCGCGGCGCTGCGGATTTCGAGCTGACGCCGGATGCGCTCCGCCAGCTCCGCGCCTTCTGGCCCGCGTATTCGCAGGGGAGCCCGGGGATCAAGGTCCGCTTCGGCGCTGCTTTCTTCCGCGGGCTCGGCGAGCGCAGCCATTGGGCGCTCGATCGACCCTCGCCCTTCGAGGCCGTGCGCGTGCTCGATCCGCCGCCGAACATGCGAGTGCTCGAGACGGCCTTCGCCAATCTCAAGACGGCCTATCCCGCGCTCGCGGGGGTCAAGATGGCGGAGAGCTGGGCCGGCATGATCGACACGACGCCCGACGCCGTCCCCGTCATCTCCGGCGTCGATCCCATACCGGGCCTCTTCATCGCGACCGGCTTCAGCGGCCACGGCTTCGGGATAGGCCCTGCCGCGGGACGGCTCGCCGCCGATCTCGTCGCCGGCGATCCCCCGCTCGTCGATCCCACGCCCTTCCGCTGGTCCCGCATGATCGACGGCACGAGGCTCGTCCCGATGGAAGGGCTCTAGCGCTGCGAAGGCGCGCTTTCCCGCGTGTTTTCATTTGCGTCGACAAACGAGAGCGATCGCAATAACGGCGGCTCTCCCCCTTCGCTCGAATCGCCTATACTCGCGCGCTCCGCGTCTCTGCACGGACGGTCGTCATGCAATCCATCGCACTTCCCCCCGCCGATCCCGCGCCCTGGCCGCAGCATCCCGCCGATGCCGCGGGCTTCGACCGCGCCCGGCTCGAGGCTGCCGTCGCCTTTGCGGCGGAGCGCGAGACGCCCTGGAGCCGCGACCTCGCCTCGGTAATCGCGAACCAGTATTTCGAGCCGCCGCCCTGGAACGAGACCCTCGGACCCGTGCGTCCGCGCGGAGGGCCCAACGGGCTCATCACGCGCCACGGGAAGCTCGTCGCGCGCTGGGGCGACACCCGCCAGACCGATCTCACTTTCTCGATCGCCAAGAGCTATCTGAGCCTGCTCGCGGGCGTGGCGCACGATCGCGGCCTCCTGCCAGACGTGCACGAGCGCGTGGGAGCACGCATCAAGGACGGCGGCTTCGAGCCGCCGCACAACGACGGAATCGAGTGGGAGCATTTCCTGCAGCAGACCTCGGAGTGGGAGGGGACGCTCTGGGACAAGCCCGACCTCGTCGACCGCAACCGGAACCTCTCGACAGAGGGCACCGCCGCCGCTGCGAAGAAGAAAGGGACGCACCGCGACCTCGAGCCGCCCGGCGGTTTCTGGGAATACAACGACGTCCGCGTCAATCGCTTCTCGCTCGCGCTGATGCGGCTCTTCCGCCGGCCGCTTCCGGAGGTCTTCAGGGAGGCGATCATGACGCCGCTCGGCGCCTCGCAAAGCTGGGAGTGGTGGGGCTATCGGAATTCGACGGTAGAGGTCGACGGACGTCCCATGACCTCCGTTCCCGGCGGGAGCCACTGGGGCGGCGGCGTTGCTATTCATGCGGAGGACCAGGCGCGGGTGGGGCTCCTCATGCTGGCGCGTGGGCGCTGGGGCGAGCGCAGGCTCCTCTCCGAGGAATGGATCGCGGCCTCGACGCTGCCCGCGGCGCTCAATCCGCAATATGGATATCTCTGGTGGCTCAACACCGGCCGTGGCCGCTACAAGAGCGCCTCGCCCGAGAGCGTCTTCGCGATCGGCGCCGGCGGCAACACCACCTGGATCGATCCCGCGACCGGCATCGTCGCGGTGATGCGCTGGATGGATCCTGCGGCGACCGACGGCTTCATCGGCCGCGTGATGGCCGCGCTCTCCGCGTGAGGCGCGGCGCAGACTCACGGAGGCGAAACCGTGCGCAGATGGCTCCTCGCTTGTGTGGGGCTTGCGGCAGCGGCGGCGGTGGCGCTGCTGCCAGCGGAGCGGCGCACGGAGCCGCCCAAGCCCGCCGAGCCCCCTGCCGCCACGGAAGCCGCGCCCGAGACGCCCTCGTCGGTCTCCGCGCCGGCTGAGCCTGCGCCGTCGCCGCAAGAGGCTGCACCCGCACAACAAGAGGTAGGACCGCCACGGCAAGAAGCAGCGCTGCCACCGCCGCAGCCGACTTTACCGCCGCTCCCGGAGCAGGAGGTGCCGGTTCAGCCGGTGTATCCGGTGCCGGACTATCGCACCGCGCCGATCCCGCACGTCACCATGGAGGACCGGAACGGCAATCCGATCGGGCGGTCCGCTGCCGCTCCCGCGCCGTCCGCACCATCGGCGGCTCCCTCCGCGCCTCCGCCGCCGCCACGCCCGCAACAGGCGCCGCCGCCCGTGCCGGCAACGCTCACCGGACCCGCCCAGGCAACGGGCACGACGATGCTGGCGCTTCAGGGTCATTCGGTACGTCTCTTCGGCATTGCCGCGCCCGCCAGCGGCGACCGCTGCCAAGCCGAGAAGGGCGATCCGCGCCCGTGCACGGAGATCGCGCAGCAGATACTCGCGGACCGGCTCGCACATAGCGCCAGAGTGACTTGCACCTTGCCGCCGGGTGCCTCCGCCGGCACGCCCGCCCGCATCTGCCTCGACGATAAGGGCGTGGACGTCGCGGGCTTCCTCGTCGGCGAGGGGCTCGCCCTCGCTGACCCGCGCCAGACCCAGGACTATCGCAGCGCCGAGGGTGTGGCGCGCTCGCTCAAGAAGGGGCTCTGGGCCTATCGCTGATGGGCCGGAATAGGTAGCTTCTCCCGAGCGCCACAGGGGAGGTTCGATCATGTCCGAGGCGGGCGGCAGCAACAGTCCGCGCATCGATGCCGAAGAGATGCTCAAGGGTATCCGAAGCTGGGTCGAGATCGAGACGCCGAGCACGGACGCCGCGGCGGTGAACGTGCTCGTCGAGAAGGTCTGCGGCGATCTCGCGGCGCTCGGCGCCAAGGTCGAGCGCGTGCCCGGCCGCGACGGCAAGGGCGACCACATCCGCGCTCGCTCGCCCTGGGGCGGCGAGGGGCCGGGCATCGTCCTCGTCTCGCATCTCGACACGGTCTGGGAGAAGGGCACGCTCGCGCGCAAGCCCTTCAAGGTCGAGGGCGACAAAGTCACCGGGCCAGGCATCTACGACATGAAGTCCGGCGGCTACATGGGGTTCTACGTCTACCGCCATCTCGTGCGGCAGGCGCGCGAGACCAAGCTGCCGGTGACGTTTCTCTTCATGGCGGACGAGGAGATCGGCAGCCCCACCTCACGCGCGCTCATCGAGGAGACCGCGCGCGGCGCCAAATACGCACTGGTGCTGGAGCCCGGCCGCCCCAACGGCGCCGTGGTGACCGCGCGCAAGGCCGTCGGGCGCTTCGATCTGGAGATCACCGGCGTCGCCGCGCATGCCGGCGTCAATCACGAGCTCGGCCGGAGCGCAATCGCGGAGCTCGCGCGCCAGATCGTGGCGCTCGAGGCGATGACGGATTACGTGCGCGGCATCACCGTCAACGTCGGCGTCGCCTCCGGCGGCACCGTGGGCTTCGCGAACGTCGTCCCCGCGCATGCGCGCGCGGAGATCGATTTCCGCTGCCCCGACGACGCCACCGCCGCCGAGCTCGTCGCGCGCATCGAGGCGCTGCGGCCGCAAGGGAGAGACGTGACCCTCGCCATCGGGGGCGGTGTCAATCGCCCGGCCTTCGTTCGCGACGCCGGAGTGGCGGCGCTCTACGAGCACGCGAAGGGATTGGCCGCGGAGATCGGCTTCGATCTTCCGGAAATGCTCACGGGCGGCGGCAGCGACGGGAACTTCACCGCGGCCATCGGAATTCCCACCCTCGACGGCCTCGGCGCCGTGGGCGCGGGCGCGCATGCCGAGCACGAGCACATCCTCATCTCCTCGCTCGAGCCGCGGGCGCGGCTGCTGCTCCGGCTCCTGGAGACGCTGGAATAGTCGCGGGGATCAGCGATGCTCCGCCGCCAGGCGCAAGCCGAGCGCGACGAGGACGGCACCGGTGACGGCCTGCAAGGCGCGGCGGACACCGGATTTTTTCAGCAGCCCGCCGGCCATCGCGACCGCGAGCGAGTATGCCGAAAGCCACGCAAGGGTCAGCGCGCAGAAGATGAGGCCGAGGAGCGCCATCGGCGCGAAAGTCGCGCCGTCCTGCGGCACGAACTGCGGCAGCATGCTCGTAAAAAACACGGCCATCTTGGGGTTGCCGAGATTGCTGATTGCACCCTGGCGATAGGCGGTGCGAGGCGCCAGGCAGAGGTCTTTAAGATCCGTCGCGACAGAAGAGCGCGAATGACGCGAATGCAGGGCCGTCAGCAGGGTCTGCACGCCCAAAACGATGAGATAGATCGCCCCCGCAAGCCGCACTGCCAGAAAGAGCGGCTCGGAGGCCGCCAGCAACGCGACGATACCCGCGCTTGAAGCCAAAGCCCATACGGCTTGCCCCGATGTCACGCCGAGCGCGGTGAAAAACCCGCCGGCTCTGCCGCCGAGCAGCGTGTTTCGGATCGTCATAGCCGTATCCGGTCCCGGGGTGACGATCACCAGCACCGAGACGCCCAGGAAGGCCCAGAGGTTGGCGCTCATGCCCTAAAGCTTGGAGCGCGCCTTTGGGCGGGGTCAAGCTCGGCGGCGAATGCGCGGCCACTCAACGGATGGTCCCGGGCTAGTCGCGGGGTTCCGGGTGCGGCGGCAAGGGGACCTCGCGCGGGCGCTCCGGCGCAGGCTTGGTCTGCGGGGCCTTTTCCTTCGTTTCCGTCGCGGCCGGGCTGGGAAGGCTGGCCGGGCCCGGTCCGGTAATCACGTCGAAATCGATCATCTCTGCCTCCTCTTTCAAAGAGGCCGTCCCGATGGCGGATTTCGATGCTAGGGGGTGCCAGAAACACGAAAGCCGCCGGGGTCGGGGCGGCTTCGGATGTCTTGACGAGAACGCGCGATCCTAGGCCGCCGGGATGTACCCGCA
>Ga0335085_10009446_pt1 | contig 14718 bp, 13 predicted proteins | sample Lox_Sample_45_FD_206712 | JGI IMG/M metagenome (GOLD analysis project Ga0335085, IMG submission 206712) | Soil microbial communities from Loxahatchee National Wildlife Refuge, Florida, United States - Lox_Sample_4.5 | ecosystem: Environmental > Terrestrial > Soil > Wetlands | place: USA... | reverse complement strand
ATCGTCCCTGGGGAAGAGCTGACCTACGACTACAACCTGTTCGATGGCGACGACGACGTGCCGTGCTCTTGCGGAGCTCCGGGCTGCCGTGGAAGCCTGTATTCGAGGACTTACCTGCGTAAGCTGGAGCGGATTCGGGCAAAGAAAAATCCGAATCAGTTTCGCGTAGCGTAGGCTCCGGCGCAGGCAGTACGGTGTGGGGCTTGTGCAGACGGGGCAGGGCAGGGGCTCGAGCATCTGCCTCGATAGCTGGTCACCCCTGGTTTCAGCAGATTCCGCGCCCGATGTGGCGATTGCCCGCAGTCCGACTTTGTGGTACCTTTTCGCGGCAATATGCGTGCGCTACTCTCCAAGCTTGGGCTTGCTCCGTCCGCCGGCCGTCTTCCGCCGGAGGTTCACACTGCCAGCGCCGAGGTGCAAGGCGCCGAGATGGCGGTAGCCTATTTTTCCTCGCGCATGGGAGGGGATTTTTACGATTTCATCCGTGTCAGCCCTTACCGTGTGCTGTTCGGACTGCTTGACGTCGCCGGGAAACGGGAGGAGAGCCGGCCGATTTTGCGGGCTGCGCAGGAGACCTTCCGTGAGGCCGGCGCGAAGCTGTTTTCCAGCGACGATATCAACGAAGCGGATTCAATGATCGAACTCGCCAGTTGCCTGAATCGCGATATCATGCGCGCCGCCGGAGGCGTGCATAGTTGTCCCGCCTTCGCGGGCTGCTACAACGAGGAACTGGGCACGGTTTGTTATGTGAATGCCGGCCATACACCGGGCCTGTTGTGCGATCATTCCAGCGTCGTCGAGCTCGAGGCAACGGGACTGCCGCTCGGCCTTTTTTCCCTCGCGCCCACCGATGCACGTATCGTCGGACTGGGAGCGCAATCATCGATGGCAGTGGTCTCGCGCGGCGTGGTCGAAGCCGAGTGTGGACGGGAGGAGTTCGGATTAGCCGGAGTTCGACACATCCTGCAAGCGGAGTCAATTTCCGCCAAGGATCTTTCCCAGCGCATCCTGGGGCAGGTGCAGGACTTTGTGTGCCGCATCCCCAAACACAATGATGTCACCGCACTTACGCTGACGCGGATGGACTGAATCATATAGTCCAGGGTGGTACAGCACGCGCCATTCTGCCCACCGAGAGCGAGCCGAGGTGGTCTCACCGCGCTGGCGGGCGTAAAATATCCTCAACAATTTCAGACCCGGATCGTGCTCCGGCTCCAACGAGCTTCGTAATGAAAAAATCGACTGTCGTCTGCGCACTGCTCTTTACCGGAACGCTATCGTTTTCAGCCAGTCTGGCGGCGGATACGGTAGTCGAAGAGATTATCGCGCGCATTAATAACCAGATCGTGACGCGGACGGAGTATGTCCGCAGCCGGGACCAGCTCAAGCAGGAGATGCAGCAGCGCGACCCTGCCACTGCCGACCGCGCTTTTGCCGAGAAGCAGCGGGACGTTCTCCGCGACCTGATTGACCAACAGCTTCTGCTGGAAAAGGGCCGGGACCTCAGCATCACCGGCGACACAGAACTCATCAAGCGGCTCGACGAGATGCGCAAGCAGATGAATCTGGGGAGCATGGAAGAGCTGGAAAAAGCGGCGACGGCTCAGGGCATCTCGTACGAAGACTACAAGCAAAACATGCGAAACCAGATCATTACCCAGCGCGTGATCGGACAAGAAGTAGGTTCGCATCTCACCCTCGGCAAGGATGAGGCGCTGAAGTTCTACAACGAACACAAGGCGGAAATGCAGAGGCCGGAGCAGGTCCGGCTGAGCGAGTTGCTGATTGCACCCAAGGCGGCAAGTCCGGCGCCGTCGGCTCCGCCATCCGCAGATGCGAGCGCGGTCACTGCCACTGCAACGGCTCCTGCCGATGCCGATGCGGTTCTGGCAGCAGCCAAAGGCAAGGCAGACGACCTGCTCGATCAGATTCACAAGGGCGCAAGTTTTGAAGATCTGGCCAAGAAATTTTCCGATGGACCCTCCGCCAAGGATGGGGGAGATCTCGGCAACTTCGAGCGGGGAGTACTCGCCAAAGAACTTGAAGACAAAGTTTTTGCGTTGAAGGCGGGCGAAGTGACGGACGTCATCCGCACCAAGCAGGGATTCGTGATTCTGAAGGTCACCGAACACCAAGCTGCCGGCATTCCCTCGCTGAAAGAAATGGAGCCGCAGATTCAGGACGCGCTGTACATGCAGAAACTGCAACCGGCCCTGCGCGCCTTTCTCACGAAGTTGCGCGAAGACGCGTTCATCGACATCAAACCGGGATACATCGATACCGGCGCAAGTCCCAAGCAGACCAAGCCGGTCGAGACGAATGCGCCAGAGGCGAATGCAAAGAAGCTGAAGAAAAAGAAGAAGCTCGGCGTATTTTAACAGCGACTCTATGAAAGAGTTCTTCATCTGCGATTGTGCGCGGCTCGAAAACAAAGTCATCACTTCGAGTTTTGTCGTGGTCGCCAAGCAGATAAAGCCGAAGAAGAGCGGCGAGCCTTACCTGGCACTCACCGTAGGTGATCGTAGTGGGCAGCTCGAAGCCAAGATGTGGGATAACGTTGAGGACGCAATCAACGCCTTCGAGCAGGAAGACTTCATCAAGGTCAAGGGGCTGATCAACAAATATAGGAACCGCTTTCAGCTCACTATCCACAAACTGCGGCGGATGCAGGAAAACGAAATCGACTTTGCCGACTATCTGCCGAAAACTACGAAAGATATTGGGGAGCTATGGAACACGCTCGCGGCCTTTGTCGCCACGTTCCAGAATCCGCACTTGAAGGCGCTGATCGAGTCCTTCATGGCAGACCCGGAGATTGCCGAACGTTACCGCACGTCTCCAGCCGCCAAGTCGCTGCACCATGCTTATATCGGGGGATTGCTGGATCATGTCGTATCGCTGTTTCGTTCCTGCGATCTGATCTGCCGTAATTATCCCCAGATCAACCGCGACCTTCTCCTCACCGGGGCATTCCTGCACGATATTGGGAAGATCTACGAGCTGACCTACAACCGTTCGTTCTCTTACACCACGCGAGGACAGTTGCTGGGCCACATGATCATCGAACTGGAGATGTTGCAGGACAAGGTCGAGCGTCTGCCAGCGTTTCCGGCAGAGCTGAAGACGCTGCTCGAACACCTGATCATCAGCCATCACGGCCACTATGAGTTCGGATCTCCCAAGCTGCCGATGTTTCCCGAGGCGCTGGTTCTGCATTACCTCGATGACCTCGATTCGAAAATGGAGGCGATGCGGGCGCACTTCGATCGTGAACTCGACCTGGAAAGTCCGTGGACGAGCTATAACGCCTCGCTGGGCCGTCCACTGCTGAACTCTTCGAAATTCGTCGTCGCGGAGACGATGGCGTCAAAGGGAATAGCGCCCGAGGCGAAGCCAGAATCAGTCTCTCCCGCACCAGAGCCATCGGTGTCTGAACCCGACCACAACAGCTCCGATGACCCCGTAACGGATCTGTTCAGTGAAAAGGTGCAGTAACTCTCATTGGCAGGGCTGCGATGGATTTCTCTCGTTTCACGACAATTAGTTTTGATTGTTACGGCACGCTGATTGATTGGGAATCCGGACTCCTGCCATGTCTACGCGAGATCCTCAGCGCCCATGGCCTGAATCTGCCTGATGGAAGCATTCTCGAACTGTATGGCGACTTCGAAGCCGAGGCTGAGCAGGGCGATTATCAGACCTATCGCGATGTGCTCGAGTCCGTTGTCAAGAAATTTGGAGGTCACTGCGGATTCGAGCCGGCTCCTGCCGAACTTCGCTCCCTGCACGAATCCATCTCCGCCTGGCGTCCATTCCCCGATACCATATTGGCACTGCGAAGACTCCATGAACGATACAGACTCGCGGTCATTTCGAATATCGACGACGATTTGTTCGCCGAAACTCAAAGGCATCTTGGCATCGAATTCGACGGTGTCATTACCGCGCAGCAGGCAAGCAGCTATAAACCTGCGCTCAGCAATTTTCGGCTTGCTTTGCGGAGGCTCGATCTCGAACCGGGTGCTCTGCTCCACGCCGCGCAGAGCATCTATCACGACGTGGTTCCCGCAAAGTCTCTCGGCATCGCGTCCGTATGGGTAAACCGAACGTCGGCGCGTCCGGGTGTGGGTGCGGTGCGCGCGGCGGAAGGGCGGCCTGACCTTGTCGTACCGGATGTTGCGACCCTGGCGGCGCTTGCGGTGCGATAAAATCGCCGCCGGAATTTCCCAGATCTACATCGGTCCTGGGAAGTGGACAATTTTCCTTTGAATTGCAGCCGTCACGAGTTGCGCCTTGTTGTGGATATCGAGTTTGCGCATGAGGTTGAACTTGTGCGCCTCGATCGTCTTGAGACTCAGTCCCAGGAGGCCCGCGGTCTGCCGAACCGTATTACCCTGGGCGAGCAGCTTCATCACTTCGCGTTCCCGTGGAGTGAGCGTGGCAGTTGAGGAACGCAGGCGTGCCTCGCGTTTTGCCGAGCCGTCAGATTGAATCATGCCAAGCACTTCGGGGCTCCAGCAACGGCCGCCCAGATAAACGTCACGCAGCGCTTGCCGCAATTCTGGCGCCGGAGTGTCTTTCAACAGGTAGCCAGAAGCTCCGGATCGTAGTGCCTCTTCCAGGTATTCCTCTTCATCGTGCATCGTAAGATAGATGACTTTCGTCTCCGCGCAACGATCCCGGATCAACCGTCCAACTTCAAACGATGACGTGCCTGGCATCCCAATATCGAGCAGCACGAGATCCGGCTGAAACTCCAAGACGAGCTTTAGCGCCTCGCTGGCGGTCGCCGCTTCCCCGACCACTGCAAACTCAGGGTCGTCCTCCAATAAACGGCGCACTCCCTGGCGCAACAGGACATGATCATCTGCGATCACACAGCGGATGCGCGACGCAATGTCCGGACTTAGAGGGTCAGGCTTAGCAGGAAACACGCTCCACTCCTACGGTCAGAGAGCAACAGGGCCCAGGCGAGGTGGCGGGTCCATCAACTTCTCGCAAACGAAGGGTTATTCTACCTGTTCCCGGAAAAACTAGGCAAAAATCGAGCATGAGCGCAGGGATTTTTCATCCGGCATATCGCTCGACTTGCAGGCAATTCCACATAGCGACTGCCGCGTTCTCATTTACAATGCCGTTTCGTATGCTGCGCTACCTTACTGCGGGCGAATCGCACGGAGAAGCCCTGATCGCGTTTCTTTCGGGTCTTCCCGCGGGTCTTTCGATCGACCAGGCATTTGTCGATCGCGAGCTTTGGCGCCGTCAGCAGGGTTATGGCCGCGGCGGCCGAATGAAGATCGAGCGCGATACGGCGCACATTCTCTCGGGTGTGCGTCACGGCAGGACGATCGGATCGCCCATTGCCATGATGCTCCAGAATCGCGACTGGCAGAATTGGAAAGACTCTCTTCCGGTCGAAATGGGTGACCCGGGGAAACACAAACGGGTTGGGTCGCCGCGTCCAGGACATGCCGATCTGGCGGGAGCGTTAAAGTACGACTTTCCGGAGGCGCGCTATGTCCTGGAACGCGCCTCGGCTCGTGAGTCCGCGGCGCGCGTAGCGATTGGCGCGCTGGCCAAGCTGTTTCTGCGTGAGTTGGGGATTGAAGTCCTGAGTCACGTGATCGCAGTTGGTTCCGTATCGCTCGCCGATCAGGAGATTGCCTGGGAGCAGATCGAAGCGCTGGCGCGAAAAGATGAAGTGTTGCTCTCCTGCGCCGACCCCGCGATCGAGCAACGAATGAAAGAAGAGGTTGACCAGGTCTTGCGCACGGGAGATTCGCTGGGAGGCGTGTTCGAGGTCGTCGCTCACGGTGTGCCCCCCGGCCTTGGCACCTACGCGCAGTGGGACGAGCGGCTCGACGCCCTTCTCGCGGCCGCGGTCATGTCTCTGCAAGCGGTCAAAGCAGTTGAGATCGGGAGCGGAATTCAGGCGGCCCACTCTCCGGGTTCGGCAGTTCACGATGAAATCGGTTATGGCGGGAAAAGCGAATTCACTGCGTTCTCGCGCACACACAATAATGCGGGTGGCATCGAAGGCGGCATCTCCAATGGCGAAGCGATTCGCGTTCGGGGGTACTTGAAGCCGATTTCCACGTTGCGGCGCCCGCTGCAATCGGTGGATTTCGCGAGCCGTGAACCGGTGAAAGCGGCCTATGAACGCTCTGATGTTTGTGTTGTGCCCGCCGGAGGCGTCGCGGCCGAAGCCATGGTCGCCCTGACTCTGGCTCGTTGCGCGCTCGACAAATTTGGCGGCGACTCGATGAAGGAAACCAAGCGCAACTTTCAGGGCTATCTCGAGCAATTGAAACACTATTAAACGATGATCTATCCCATCGTGAAATACGGCGATCCCGTCCTGGATAAATCCGGGGCCACGGTAACCAGCTTCGATGACGAACTCAAAAAGCTCGTCGCAGACATGTTCGAATCGATGTATGCCGCGCACGGCGTGGGTCTGGCCGCCCCTCAAATCGGCATCTCGAAACGAATCGCAGTGGTTGACGTGACATTCAAAGAAGATCCCGGCGCCAAGCTGGTGTTGATCAATCCGGAGATCATCCTCAAAGAAGGAAAGCAGCGCGGGACGGAAGGCTGCCTGAGCATCCCTGAGTTTCGCGAAGAAGTTACCCGCGCGCAAACGGTGACGGTTCGCGCACAGGATGTCAACGGCAAGTTCTTCGAGCACACGGGCGAAGGCCTGCTGGCGCGCGCATTTCTACATGAGACGGATCACCTGCACGGAAAGCTGTACATCTCGCACATCAGCGCCTTGAAACGCGACCTGATCAGACGCCGTATCAGGAAGCTGGTGAAAGCGGGAGAATGGTAGAAAGGCAGGTGTTAGGTCTTAGGTCTTACGGTTTTAGTTTAGATATCAGAGGGTGCAGTTCCTAACACCTAAGACCTAAGACCTAACAGCTAACGCCTCTCAGCCGTGACTCGCGACCTGCCACCTACGACCTGCTCCCTGGTTTTCTGCGGTACGCCGCCTTTCGCCGTTCCTACTCTGGAGAAGCTCATCAAGGTTGGATATTGCGTGTCGCTGGTCGTTACCCAGCCCGATCGTCCTCGCGGGCGCGGCCTCGCGCCTGCGTTCTCTTCCGTGAAAGAAGCAGCGCTTCGGTTGGGCGTGCCTGTCGTTCAGCCTGAGCAAGTCAAGAACAACGATGAATTTCGCGCACAGCTCGCGAGCCTTGGCCCCGACGCGGTCATCGTCGTCGGGTACGGCCGCATCATCCCGCAGTGGATGATCGATCTTCCGCGGTTCGGGAATCTCAATCTGCACGCGTCGCTGCTTCCAAAATATCGGGGCGCAGCGCCGATTCAGTGGGCGATCGCCAACGGAGAATCCGTCACCGGCGTGACCACGATGCGCATTGACGCCGGCCTCGATACCGGGGACATCCTGCTGCAACGCGAGTTGCCGATCGGTGCGGAAGATACGGCTGAAACCCTGGGCACAAAACTGGCAGCCGACGGGGCCGACCTCATGGTCGAGACGCTGCGCGGCCTCGACCGCGGTGAAATTCGCGCCACCCCGCAGGATCATGCAAAGGCCACGCTGGCGCCGATCCTGAAAAAAGAAGATGGCCGCATCGATTTTCAACGCACCGCTTCAAACATCTTCAACCGCCTGCGGGGATTCCAGCCCTGGCCCGGGGCATACACAACCTTCAGGGGGCGAAACCTGCAAGTACACAGCGCTCAACCCATCGAGCAACCCGGGAACTTGACCACCGCGAAAATTTCAATCGAAGGCAGCCGCATCTTCGTCGGATGCGGCAATGCCACGGCAATCGAGTTGTTCGAGACTCAGATCGAGGGAAAGCGCCGCATGCCAGCTCGCGATTTCATCAACGGTTACCGTCTCCAAACGGGCGAGACGCTGGGACAGTAACCGCCATGCGCGTCTCGCCCGCTCGTACCGCAGCATTCGAGATTCTTCTCAGAGGCGAGCGCGACCGGGCCTACGCTTCAGAGTTGCTGCACTCCTCGGGGTTATCCACACTGTCGGTACGCGACCACGGTCTCGCAACCGAACTCGTCATGGGCGTCTTGCGTTGGCGTTCTGTGGTGGACGAACAACTGGCCTCTGCGTCAGCGCAAAAACTGGCGCGACTCGATCCCGAGGTACTCACCACACTGCGCATCGGCGCGTATCAACTGCTGTTCCTCTCACGGGTTCCTTCCCGCGCTGCGATCTTCGAGAGCGTGGAAATCGTCAAAAAGGCGCGCAAGCGCTCAGCCGCGGCGTTTGTGAATGCAGTCCTGCGCAAAATCTCAACCCGCGCTCCCGTTGATGCAATGGTCGAAATCGAAAAGGGAGCCGATGAGGCCGCTCTCGCGAAGACTGCCGCACATCCGGAATGGCTGGTTGCGCGCTGGATCGCGCGATATGGCAGAGACATTGCGCGTCAGATATGCATCTACGACCAGACCGTGCCATCTGCCGCTATTCATGTTCCCGACGAACGCGCGGTAGAAAATCTGCAACGGAAAAGCATCTCGCTCTCGCCAGGACTGCTGGTCTCCAGCGCGCGCCGAGTCAGTTCGAGTGATGCCGTCCATGCCCGAGCCCTCACCCAGGGCCAAATATCAATTCAGGACGAAGCTTCACAATTGGTCGCATTGCTGGTTGGACGAGGCGGGAAGATCCTCGACTGCTGCGCGGCCCCCGGCGGAAAAACCTCGCTCATTGCCGAACGCAACCCCGGAGCGAAAGTCTATGCCTGCGACCTCTACCCGCACCGCGCCCGCCTGCTGCGGAGACTGACTCAGCGGCAAAATGTTCAGATTGCGGCCGCAGATGCTCTCGCGTTGCCCTTCACGGCAAGGTTCGACCGTATCCTCGCCGACGTGCCCTGTTCCGGTACGGGCACCCTGGCCCACAATCCGGAGATCAAGTGGCGGCTTACGCCCGATGATCTGCTCGATCTGCAAGCACGGCAAATGGCAATACTGAAGTCCGCACTCGCAGCTCTTTCTGGTGGGGGGCGCCTCGTCTATTCCACATGTTCCCTGGAACCGGAGGAGAACGAAATGGTGGTGAAGTCAGTTCTTGATGGCACAGACGATTTCCGGTTAATCGATTGTCGCGGATCGCTCGAAGACTTGCAGCGAGCCGGCGAACTCTCGTGGAACGATGTCAATTCTCTCGTTTCCGGCCCTTATCTAAGGACAATCCCGGGTGTCCATCCCTGCGATGGTTTCTTCGCAGCCATTCTCGAAAGAAAAGGCTAGAGCTGACACCGGGAGTGGTCTTTCGACCGTGCAGACGGGTTGCGGTCACACATTAGCTCGGGCTATGGCGGGTCAGGAGCTTGGCTTCCTCGGACAGGTTGCGAACGCCGAGCTGCGTTTCGCGGACCATCAGCACGCATCCGGATACGAGACCGATCACGGCGGCCGCGCCCGTAAGGATGGCAATCCCTGCTCCTACCTCGAAGAGAAAGGTTTGACCGTAGTAGGCAGCGATCGATCCTCCCACGGAAACAAGAGCCGATGCCGCAAACAGCCCGAGGCCGGCGTAGAACAGTCGCAGCGCCCTGAGCAACAACTGGGCTCGTACCTGCAGCGGTCTTAGCTGACTGTCCCAACCCAGAAACTCCGGGCTCCCGGGTTCGAGACTCGCCAGTTTTTCGGCTACGACCCGGGTGCGGTCGACAACACGCGCCAGACGGTTACTGGTGCCGAGGGCAAGAACCGACGAGGCGTTTGTAAGAATCGCAGGTGCGACGATCGCTGTGAGGACTCCAAACGGATTGCTGGCTAACGATGAATATTGCAAGAGACCGTCATTTTACGCTTTCGCGAGAATTGGATGAAGAAACAACAGTTGCTGCGGGAATCACGAGCGCTCGCTAGATCTTCTGCAATCGCTGCACATCGTGTACGCCGGGAATCTGCCGCACGCCGTTGATGATCTGTTGCAGGTGTTTCAGGTCAGAAATTTCGAGGACGACGTCGACGTTTGCCTGCCCGTTGGCGGTGCGGGCCTCAATGTTGCGGATGTTCGTGTTGCTGTCGCTGATAACAGAGGTGATCTGTTTCAGCATACCGAAACGATCGTCACAAAACAGCGTGAGTTTGACGGGGTAGGCTGCCGCCAGCCCATCTTTGTCTCCCGCCCACTGAACGTCAATGCGGCGATCCGGCTCGTACAAGAGGTTCGTGACATTGGAGCAGGTAACGGAGTGAACCGCGACACCTTTGCCGCGCGTGACGTAGCCGACGATCGCCTCGCCGCGAATGGGATTGCAGCATCGCGCGCGGTAGACGAGCAGGTCGCCCTGCCCCTTAACCGTGATGGCATTGTTGTCGCCGCCAAAAACTCGCCGCACGACACTGGTGAAGCCCCCGGCCATAGCCAGTTCGGCGCCTTCGGGGACAGGTTCGACGCCCGCCGGGGCGAGCTTGCCGAGCACGTGTCGAGCGGCAAACTTCCCATACCCGATGCCTGCCATCAGATCGTCGGGACGGCCGACGCCGTACTCGCCGGCGATTCTCTGCAAGGCCTCGTCACTGACCTCTTTGAGCGCGATCCGATACTTGCGTGCTTCCTTTTCGATCAGCTTGCGCCCGATTTCAATCGCTCGCTCCCTTTGATGAACATTGAGCCAGTGCTTGATTTTGTTGCGCGAGCGGGACGACTTGACGAACGTGAGCCAGTCCCGGCTCGGCTTGTGGCCGGGTTGCGTGAGGATCTCGACAATGTCTCCGGAGTGCAGCTTGTGCCGTAGTGGCACCATGCGTCCGTTTACTTTGGCGCCTGTGCAACTGTGGCCAACTTCAGTGTGGATGGAGTAGGCAAAGTCGACGGGTGTCGATTCCCGCGGAAGGACCACCACCTTCCCCTTGGGCGTAAAAGTGTAGACCTCTTCGGGATAGAGATCGACCTTGATCATGTCCAGAAATTCTCTGGGATCGGAAACCTCCCGTTGCATCTCCACCGCCTGGCGCAGCCAGGCCAGGTTCCTCTCGTCCTTGGCGGAGACGGGGCCGTCTTTGTATTTCCAGTGGGCGGCGATTCCTTCTTCGCACATCTTGTGCATTTCGTCGGTGCGGATCTGAATCTCGAACGTCTCACCGGTTTCGGTGATCACGGAAGTATGCAGTGACTGGTAGAGATTCGGCCGAGGCATGGCGATGAAATCCTTGATTCGCCCTGGCACTGGCCGCCAAAGACTATGGATGATCCCGAGGACGGCATAGCAGTCTTGCACCGACTTGGTGATCGCGCGCATGGCGTAGAGGTCATAGACCTGGTCGACACTTATGCGTTGACGCACGAGTTTCTTGTGAATGCTAAAGACGCGCTTGATTCGGCTTTCGACTTTTGCTGTGATCCCAGCTTCCTTGAGCCCGTCCCGCAACACTTCTTCAATTCGATCCAAAAATGCTTCGCCCGCCTTGCGCCTCGATTCGACCGCGGCGTGAACCTGCTCATAGGCAATGGGATCCACGAACTGGAATCCGAGATCCTCGAGTTCGCCGCGGATTTTGCCCATCCCCAGGCGGTGCGCGATCGGCGCGTAGATGTCAAGTGTTTCGCGTGCGATTTTCTGCTGGCGATCGAGAGGCAAGTGCCGCAATGTGCGCATGTTGTGCAAGCGATCCGCCAGCTTAATCAGGATGACGCGGATGTCATCCACCATAGCCAACATCATCTTGCGCAGGTTCTCTGCCTGTGCTTCTTCACTGGACGAGAAGTCGAGCTTGCTGATCTTGGTCACGCCCTCGACAATGTGTGCCACCTGCTCGCCGAACTCCTGACGGATTTCGACTGTGGTAACGGAGGTATCTTCGACCGAGTCATGAAGCAATCCGGCGGCGATGGAGACTGCATCCATCTTCATATCCGCAAGCACATTCGCTACTTCCAGTGGATGCACGAGGTAAGGTTGGCCCGAAGCTCGGGTCTGACCGGCATGATGCTTCTGAGAAAAGTCGTAGGCCCTCTTCACCAGCTCGAAGTCGTCGTTGGGATGGTTCTCGCGCAGCTTCCGCATAAGCTCGCGGAACCGAGTGACCGTGAGCACGTTGGTCGCAATCTGCTCGCGCAACGTAGCCATAGTGGATTCCAGCCCAGCGGAAGGGGAGAAACGGTATGCCGCAAGGCGAGTCTTGACTCTAGTTTACGCGATGCCGGAGGTGAACTGCTAAAGTACCAACGGAGATGGAATGGAACGCGTTTTGGTGAGTGGAGTCTCCGGGCCAATCGGCGCGGCCCTGTTACCCTCGCTCGAATCGCTGGGTGTGCAGATCGTACGCCTGGTTCGGGGATCGGTGACGGGTCCGAACCAAATTTCCTGGGATCCTCTTCAACCCGTGGTGCCGCGAGTCGTGTCCGGCTTCGACGCGGTTATCCACTTGGCCGGTGAGAGCGTCGTCGGGCGTTGGACAGACGAAAAGAAGAAACACATCCGCGAGAGTCGCGTCCTGGGCACACGACATCTCACCGAAGCCCTGGCCAACACATCAGCGAGGCCGAGCGTCTTCATTTGCGCCTCAGCTACGGGTTTCTACGGCGATCGCGGCGACGAATTACTGACGGAAAGCAGCCGGAGCGGAAAGGGTTTTCTGGCTGAGGTCTGCCGGGAATGGGAAGGAGCGTGCTGGAGTGCTACCGAAGCAGGGATTCGCACGGTAAATCTCCGTTTCGGTTTGGTGTTGAGCCCGCGCGGTGGCGCACTGGAGAAGATGTTGAGGCCATTCAGGCTCGGTCTGGGCGGTCGCATCGGATCAGGCGCGCAGTGGTGGAGTTGGATCCACGTCGAGGATATCGTTGGCGCCATTCATCACGCCATCTATGCCCAGACACTCGAAGGTCCCGTGAACGTCGTGGCGCCGCATCCGGCAACCAACGCAGAATTTACGGAGGCTCTAGCTTCGGAGCTGAGACGGCCCGCGCTGTTTCCGGTACCGAAAACGGCGGCACGGTGGGCCTTAGGGGAGATGGCCGACGAACTGTTGCTCTCCAGTCAACGCGTGGATCCGGGAAAGCTCGTGGCCAGCGGATACACCTTCCGCTTCCCGGAATTGCGGCAAGCCTTCGAAGACTTGCTCGGATGAGGGACGGGGTGACTGTTGCTCATTGATCCTTGGTTGCCTCAGACGGCGCGTCGCCACAAACCTTAGTCATGCTCTCAAGAATCAACAATCAAGATTTCACGATTCTCAGTTCACCGTCACGCTGACCGGTGCGGATGCAATCCCGTTCGCGACAACCTCCAAATGAGCCGGACCCAAATCAATCCCAGCAGGAACATCGAAGTGGGTTGTCACGATCAGGGTTCCTGTCGCTACACCCATCGAAGTGTGGCCGTGCGTTCTGGCATAAAACACGCGGCCTGTTCCGTCATTGGTAATGCGAACCAGAGGATAATTGGTCGCGGCTTGGGCATCGTCGCCGTAGGCAGCACCCTGCGAGAGTCCGTTGAGTTGCTTGCCCTTCAACGCGTAGCTTTTGCCGTGAACGAGTGTCTTTCCAACCTTTGTAATGACGGGGGCCCAGGCGGGATTCGGTCCGCCCGAAGCAGTGTAGATCTCGACATCGCTGGAGCCGTCGGTCAGCAGAATCTGTCCGGTCGGTAGCACCAGCATCCGACCATAGAAGGAGGGCTCGCCCGGAGCATTGGGTGTTGCGGGCACGGCCTTGAACTTCACACCGTCCCATTCGAAAAAGTGAACGCCGTTGCCGAAGATGCCAGGTGCGGTCATGACCAGCACATTCCCATTGGGGAGAAGGGCCGCGGGCCCATCGGAAATGTCCAGTTGCTGAATGCCGACCTTCGGGAAGTCAGGCGCCGCCGACCAGGTTCCGGTGATGGAGTTATACACCGCATTGTGTCCTGTCGCTCCGGTTGCGAGAACCGTGCCATCGGGGCGCAGCACCGCCGGTCCGAGCTCATCCGAGCCTGGGTCGGCAAGCGCAACCACAGTGCTTCCGGCCGACGACCATACGCCCGTGGCCGAGTCGAAGATCTCGGAGTTCGTGCCGTTGCCAGCGTCCACGGTAAGAACTCGCCCATCGGGGAGCAGGGTCCAGCCTTCTTCGTCGTTGATGTCGGCCTTACCGGAACCGACCGGCGTCCAGGTTAAGAGTTTGGGATCGAGAAGGGCGTCCTCCGCCGTGCAGCAATTCGCCAGCATGAAGGTGCCGTTCGCCAATACCACGCTCTGCGCATCTCCAATCGAGTTCCATCCCACTGGGGCTTTGAGTTTCTTCCACTTGTTGGTTTTGGGAGTGTAGATCGCTCCCAGGGTCGTCCATACAGCATGGCCAAAATTGTATTCGCCACCCATCACCACAACACGGCCGTCGGGCAGCACGGCCGAGGCATAGTAGAGCGGAGAGTATCCGGCAGGCAGCGACGCCACCTGACTCCAGGTGCCGTTGACGTAGGTTCCATCTGCGCTGGGCGTGAGCTTCCAGTAGTCTTGAGCGCCAACGTCTTGCACCAGCACGGTGCCATCGGTCAACAAAAGAGCCGTGCTCGCCCCAAATACAGGCTGATTTGTCAGTGGCGTCCAACTCTGGGCTCTCATCACACCTGCAAGCGCAAGCAAACAGGCAATCCCCACGATTTTTGACAGCCTCATTCTTTTCCTCGCAAATATGGATTTCTGAACCGGACTCTCGAACGGAGCGATGGGTTGGGGAATACAGCGCACCCAACGCGCAATTGCGTGAGTCTACCATTGAACGCGGCTGGG
>Ga0335085_10009445_pt1 | contig 14719 bp, 15 predicted proteins | sample Lox_Sample_45_FD_206712 | JGI IMG/M metagenome (GOLD analysis project Ga0335085, IMG submission 206712) | Soil microbial communities from Loxahatchee National Wildlife Refuge, Florida, United States - Lox_Sample_4.5 | ecosystem: Environmental > Terrestrial > Soil > Wetlands | place: USA... | reverse complement strand
AGAACTCCGGGGTGGCCACGACGTTCCACACCACGTAGGGGCGGTGGATGTCGGCGTAGCTGCGGTAGCTCGTGTTATCGGGCAGCTGCAGCTCATCAGTGGCAAAGGCGCGCGCCTCGCGCACCAGGATCAGGCGCTGGCGCAGCTCCTCGCCCGTCGCCGGATCCTCGATCACCTTGTCGATAGGCACGCGCTCGTGGCTGACGTGCCACTGGCCGGAGGCCGCCTGCATGACGTAGCTGGTGCCGCAGCCGCTCAGGCCCGCGCACAGCAGCACCCCGAGCAGCGCGCGTGCGCGGCGGATGTCAGTAACGGCTGGCGGCGCGCCCCGCGGGGAGGTCTCGGTTAACATGCGCAGGATGCGAGTCTACTTGGTCGGTGGTGCGGTCCGGGACCGGCTGCTCGGTCGCCCCGTGCGCGAGCGCGACTGGGTGGTCGTGGGCGCGACCCCGGAGGAGCTGGTGCGCGAGGGCTACGAGCCCGTCGGGCGCGAGTTCCCGGTTTTCCTGCACCCCCAGACCCACGAGGAGTACGCGCTCGCGCGCCTCGAGCGCAAGAGCGGCCCCGGCTACCGCGGCTTCACGACGCAGTTCGCCCCGACCGTCACCCTGGAAGAGGACCTGAAGAGGCGCGACCTCACCATCAACGCGATGGCCGAGGACGAGCACGGCGCCCTCATCGACCCCTACGGCGGGCAGGCCGACCTCGCCGCCCGCGTGCTGCGGCACGTGTCGGCGGCCTTCGTCGAGGACCCGGTGCGGATCCTGCGCGTGGCGCGCTTCGCCGCGCGCTACGCGCCGCTGGGCTTCACGGTCGCCGACGAGACGCTCGCGCTCATGCGCGAAATCACCGCCTCCGGGGAAGCGCGCACGCTAGTGCCCGAGCGCGTCTGGCAGGAAACCGAGCGCGCGCTCGGCGAGGCGCACCCGGAGGTCTACTTCCAGACGCTGCGCGACTGCGGCGCGCTCGCGGTGGTCTTCCCGGAGGTGGATGCGCTCTTCGGCGTGCCGCAGCCGCCGCGCTGGCACCCCGAGATCGATACCGGCGTGCACATCATGCTGTCGCTGCGCTACGCCGCCGACCACGGGGCCTCGCCGCTGGTGCGCTTCGCCGTACTCACCCACGATCTCGGCAAGGCGCAGACCCCGAAGGAGCGCTGGCCGAGCCACCACGGGCACGAGGAGTTCAGCGTGCCCCTGATCGAGGACCTGTGCGACCGCCTCAAGGTGCCCAACGCGCACCGCGAGCTCGCGATCCTCGCCGCGCGCCACCACACCCTCGTGCACCGCGCACTCGAGTTGAAACCCACCACGGTGCTGACGCTGCTCGAGAACTGCGACGCGTTCCGACGCGGCGGGCGTTTCGCGGAGCTGCTGAGTGCCTGCGAGGCGGACGCGCGCGGCCGCACCGGGTTCGAGAACGCGCCCTATCCGCAAGCGGACTATCTGCGCCAGGTGCTCGCGGCCGCCGGCGCCGTGCAGCTGAGCGCCGCGGAGCGCGCCGGGCTGCCCGGGGCTGCGATCGGCGCGGAGCTCAGGCGGCGGCGCCTCGCGATGGTCACGGCCGCGAAGGTGGCGGCCGCCGGCACGAGCCCCGCCGGGGAAGGCTAGCGCAGCGCGCCGGTCAGCACGGCGGCCAGCAGTGCCGTGCCGAAGATGATCCGGTACCAGGCGAAGAGCGTGAAGCGGTGCGACTGCACGTAACGCAGCAGCCACTTCACCGAGATGAAGGCCACCACGCCCGACACCACGAAGCCCACCGCGAGTGCATTCCAGTCCTCGCCGGCGGCATGCCCGCGCACCTTGAGGAACTCGTAGCCGGTCGCGGCGAACATGGTCGGGATGCCGACGAGGAAGGCGAACTCGGTCGCCGCCGGCCGCAGCGTGAGCCCGGCCAGCATGGCCGCGAAGATGGTCGCGGCCGAGCGCGAGGTGCCGGGGAATATCGCCGCCAGCATCTGCCAGCTGCCGACCCAGACGGCCACCTTCCAGGTCACCACCGAGGAGGGCGGGCGCGTCGCCACGTAGGACTCGATGACGAGGATCAGGATGCCCCCGATCAGCATGGCGAGCGCGACCGGCAGCACGGTCTCGGGCAGCTTCCAGCCGAGGTGCGTGGCGATGAAGCCGAGCACCGCGGTGATGAGGAAGGCCACGACGAGCTTTGCGAGGTAGTCGCGGTTCTCCGGCTCGTTGAAGCGCGTGAGCAGCGCGAGCAGGCGCCGCCAGTAGATGAGCACGATGGCGAGAATCGCGCCCGCCTGGATGGCGACGTTGAAGAGCTCCGAGCGCTCCCCCAGCCAGCGCTCGGCGATCAGCAGGTGCCCGGTGCTCGAGATCGGCAGGAACTCGGTGATGCCCTCGATGATGCCGAGGATGACGGTGCTCAGGGTGTCGGACACGGGCGGCCTTTGCGGCGGGGATGACGGGGCGCCATCTTACCGGGGCTCCCCTGCGCCGGCCGGACGCTCAGCGCACATCCCGACACTTCCTCACATTCGCCGCTCTTCTTATAAGAGGTGCCGCAGGTCCTGCAGCGTGAATCCCCCGGGCACCACGGAAGTCCCGCGGCCCATGGCGAGCACTTTGAAGGCCTCGCCCATCTCCTCGGGCATCATGAGTCGGCGCGCCTCGCCCGCAAGCCGCGCGCGCTCGCGCGCCTCCGGCGCCTGCGCCACCTGCGCCTCGATGCCGCTCTCGAGCAGGAAGGCCGCCTGGGTGGTGAACCCCGTGACCTCGAGCTGCGCTGCGAGCGCCGCCTCTGCCAGGCGCGTGAAGTCCACCCAGGCGGTGATGTCCTGCACGCCGACGTTGATGTAGGGATCATCGTGCACGCGCTGGCGGAAGTGGCAACGCAGAGTGCCGGTGAGGCGCTGCGGGTGATAGTAGTGCCGGCGCGGCAGGCCATAGTCGAATACCAGAACCGCGCCCTGCGCGAGCGAGTCGGCGAGGCTCGCGATCCACGCCGAGGCGCGCGGACAGACCTCCGAGACGTAGCCCGCCGGCAGCGCTGCGCCCAGACTGCCCGCGAGCTCCTGCCACTCGCGTGCGAGCTCGGCCGAGGGCTCGCCGTCGGTCTCGCGGAACGCACCCTGCGCCTCCAGCGCCACGCCGAGCTCGCGCACGAGGCCGCTGCCGCGCACCGCAAAACGCCGGCACGGCAGCGCATCGGCCACCTCGTTGGCGAGCATGACGCCGCGGAAGTCCCGCGGCAGCTCGCTCAGCCACTCGACCCGCTCGCGCAGCGGCGGCGGCAGCAGTGCGAGTGCCGCCTGCTGACGCGCGGCGAGATCCGCGCTCACCTCGAGGATCGCGTAGCGCCGCGGCAGCGTGCCCGAGCCTGCGAGCGCCGTGAGCAGCTGCGCCGCCAGGCGCCCGGTGCCCGCACCGAGCTCGAGGATGTCGCCGCCGGTCGCCTCGAGCACGCCCGCACAGGCACGCGCCACGCAGCGGCCGAACAACCCCGACACCTCGGGCGCGGTGACGAAGTCCCCGCCCGCGCCGAGCTTGTGGCTGCCGGCGCTGTAGTAGCCGAGCCCCGGCGCGTAGAGGGCGAGCTCCATGAAGCGCTCGAACGTGATCCAGCCGCCCGCCGCCGCGATCTCGGCGCCGATCAGCCCGGCCACCGCCGCGCTGTGCTGCGCCTCGAGCTGCGACAGCGGCGGCAGCATTGAGCGCGGCGGGGATGGGCTCATAATCGTCCCCCATGAGTGAGAGCACCCCGCGCCCCGTACCCGTAACCCTGAGCGGCCGCACCGTGCTCGTCACCGGGGCGGCACGGCGCGTCGGGGCCGAGATCGCCCGCGTCCTGCATGCCGCGGGGGCCAACCTGCTGCTGCACTACCGCAGCTCCGCCGAGGACGCCGCGGCGCTCGCCGCGCAGCTGAACGCGGCGCGGCCGGGCTCGGCCGCGCTCGCCGAGTGTGACCTGCTCGACCTCACGCAGCTGCCTGGCCTCGTGGCGCAGGCGACCCGCACCTTCGGCGGGCTCGACGTGCTCATCAACAACGCCTCGACCTTCTATCCCACCCCGGTCGGCGACATCACGGTGATGGACTGGGATGACCTCGTCGGTACCAACCTGCGCGCACCGCTGTTCCTGGCGCAGGCGGCCCAGGCGGCGCTGCGCGAGCGCGCCGGCCTCATCCTCAACATCGCCGACATCCACGGCATGCGGCCGCTGCGACGCTACCCGGTGTACAGCGTCGCCAAGGCCGGGCTCATCATGCTGACGCGCGCCCTGGCGCGCGAGCTCGGCCCCCACGTGCGGGTCAACGCCGTGGCGCCGGGACCGGTCATGTGGCCGGCCGACGGGCTCGACAAGGAACTGCAGGCGAAGATCATCCGCCGCACGGCGCTCAGGCGCGCCGGCTCCGCCGCGGAAGTGGCGCACGCCTGCCTGTACTTCGCCAGCGACGCGCCCTATGTCACCGGGCAGGTGCTGGCGGTCGACGGCGGACGCAGCATCGGCTGGTGACACGCGCGCACCGCTGCGCGGAGCTAGCCGCGCGGCAGCTCCTCGAGCGGGTGGGCGGCGCGGTCGAAGCGCCGCCACAGCTCCCCGATGGTCAGCCGCGCCGTCGGATGCACGACCTCGGGTGCGAGTGCGGCCAGCGGCCCGAGCATGTAGGCGCGCTTCAGCAGGTCCGGGCGCGGCAGCTTCACGCCGGGCTCATCGCACACCCGGTCGCCGTACAGCAGCACGTCGAGGTCCATGGTGCGCGGCGCCCAACGCGGCGCGGCGCGCGGCCGCCCGCAGGCTGCCTCGATGGCGTGCAGCCGCGCGAGCACCTCGGTGAGCGGCAGCTGCGTCGTAAAACCGGCCACCAGGTTGATGAAGTCATCGCCCTCGAAGCCGGCAGCGCGGTTGCGGTACCAGGGCGAGAAGCGCACGCCGGGGAACTCGCGCTCGAGCTCGCTGACCGCGTGCGCCAGGTTCTGCTCGGGGCGCACGTTGCTGCCGGCGGCGACGTAGACCTCGGGCACGTCAGGGGACCCGCGCCGGCAGGTCGGCCCGCGTGCGCTCGATCACCACGCCGACGTCGCGCGAGTGGCGGATGGCGCCGGGCTTGTTGAGGGTGACGCGCACCCACTCGACCGCGAACTCCTCGAGGATCACGAGCGCCAGGCGGTGGGCGAGCGTCTCGACCAGCTGGTACTCGGAGGCCTCGACGAAGGCCAGCACGCGCTTGGCGAGCTTCTTGTAGTCGAGCGTATCGGCGACGTCATCGCTCGCCGCGGCGCGGCGGCAGTCGACCGGCAGCTCGATGTCGAGCACCACGGTCTGCCTGACGCGGCGCTCCCAGTCGATGAAGCCGATGATGCACTCGGTGGACAGGCCGTGCAGGAAGATCCGGTCGGCGGTGATGCGCGTGTCGCTCATGGTTGCTTTCGTGCGGCTGTGACGCTTCCGGCGGCCTCGACGGGCGGCAGGGACTCCAGCGGCCACTGCGCGCGCGCGCCGATGGCGAGCGGCTCGTGCTCGCCGGCCTGCAGGCGCGCAAGTCCCGCCACCGCGATCATCGCCGCATTGTCGGTGGAGAACTCGAGCCGCGGATAGTACACGCGCGCGCCCGCGCGCCGTGCCGCCGCCGTGAGGCGCTCGCGCAGGCTGTGGTTCGCACTCACCCCGCCCGAGACCACGAGCACGTCGAGGCCGCTCGCCTCGAGCGCGCGCAGCGCCTTGCCGATCAGGGTGTCGACGATCGCATCCTCGACCCCGCGGGCGATGTCGGCCCGTCGCGCTTCCGTCAGGGGCGCGGCGCGCACGGCGTGCAGCACCGCGGTCTTCAGTCCCGAGAAGCTGAACTCGAGCCCCGGCCGATCGAGCATCGGCCGCGGGAAGCTGATCGCGCCCGCCCTGCCGGTGGCGGCGAGCGCGGCGAGCTGCGGCCCGCCCGGGTATGGCAGCCCGAGGAGCTTGGCGCTCTTGTCGAACGCCTCCCCGGCCGCATCGTCGCGGCTCGCCCCGAGCACCCGGTAGCGGCCGATGCCGCCGACCTCGATCAGCATGGTGTGGCCGCCCGAGACCAGGAGCGCCACGTGCGGGAAGGGCGGCGCCTCGGCCTCGAGCAAGGGTGCGAGCAGGTGGCCCTCGAGGTGGTGCACGCCGATCGCCGGCACGTCCCACGCGAAGGCGAGGCTGCGGGCGAGCGCCGCCCCGGTGAGCAGCGCCCCGATGAGGCCGGGGCCGGCCGTGTAGGCCACCCCGTCGATCGCGCGCCCCGGGCCGGTACGCTCCGCTTCCGCGAGAACGTCCCGCACCAGGGGCAGGAGGCGGTGCACGTGATCGCGCGAGGCGAGCTCCGGCACCACTCCCCCGTAGATGCGGTGCAGGTCGACCTGGCTGAAGATTCCGTGTGCGATCAGGCCGGCGCGCTCATCGAGCACCGCCGCCGCGCTCTCGTCACAGGAGGACTCGATCGCAAGGACACGCATGGCCGCATCCTAGCCGAGGCGCCATGGCGAGCGGCTCCTAAAGGCGACGGCCACCGTCGCAGGCCCGCCATCGGCCCTTGTTGTAGTCTGAGCTCACGGTATGTGCCCCGGCACGCTCACCCTGTACAGGTCAGCCCGCATTGGCGGCCTCGCACTCCTCCTGAGCGTCCCCTGGGGCCCTTGCCCGGCGGAACCCTGCAGGCTTGGCCAACTGGCCGAGCTGCCCGTGACCATGTCCGGCCTGCGGCCGCTGGTGCACGCGGCGGTGAACGGTACCGATGCGCTGTTCGTCGCCGACAGCGGCTCGATCTTCGACATGCTCTCACCGGCCGCGGCCCGGCGGTTCGGGCTGCGCCTCGAGCCTCTGCCGCCTTCGTTCAGGCTCCACGGCGTCGGCGGCGAGGCAGCCGCCTGGGTGACGACCGTGGCAACCTTCCGGATCTTCGGCATCGATTATCACCGGGCGAACTTCGTGGTCGCTGGCAATGGCCTCGGTGAGGATATCGTCGGCGTGCTCGGCCAGAACGTGCTGCGGCTCGGCGACGTCGAATACGACCTGGCGAATGGTGTGATCCGACTCATCCGCGAGCGTGGTGACTGCAGCAAGTCATCGCTCGTCTACTGGGCCAAGGACAGCGGCGCGCCCTTTTCCGCCCTGGACATCGACGCTGTCACCGCGGAGGGCCCGCACACCGAGGGCCATGCGTTCCTCAACGGCAAGAAGATCCGTGTCATGTTCGACACCGGTTCCCCGACCTCACTGCTGACCCTAGAGGCAGCGAAGCGGGCCGGTGTGACCCCGCAGACTCCCGGCGCGGTGCACGCCGGGTTCGTACTCGGCGTCGGCCGCAGGGCGACCGAGACCTGGGTGGCGCCTTTCGACAGCTTCAGGATTGGCGACGAAGAGGTGCAGCGCACGCGCCTGCGCATCGGGGACACCGGCATGACGGACGTCGACATGCTGGTCGGAGTGGACTTCTTCCTCTCGCACCGCGTGCTGGTTGCAAACGCTCAACACAAGCTCTACTTCACTTACAACGGGGGTCCGGTGTTCAACCTGACAACCCAGGAGAGCGGTACGAAGGTCCGGGCAGATTCCGGCGGCGCGCCGAGCGCAGCTGCCGGCGAGGCCGCGCCGGCGGCCGCTGCGGGGCCGGCAGCGGCGGCCGGGGCAGCGGCGGCCGGGGCAGCGGGCGTGCTGCCGGAGGAGCCGAAGGATGCCGACGCGTTCGCGCGTCGCGGCGCTGCCTTCAGCGCGCGGCGCGAGTACCCGCAGGCGATCGCCGATCTCACGCGCGCGACTGAGCTCGCGCCGCGCGAGGCGCGCTACTTCTATCAGCGCGGCATGGCCTACTGGAGCCACGAGCAGGCGGACGAGGCGCTCGCGGACTTCGATCAGGCCATCCAGCTGAAGGGCGACGACGTGCCATCGCTCGTGGCCCGCGCCCAGTTGCGTGCCCGTCGCCACGTGCCGGGGATGGAGCTCGTGCCGGACCTGGAGGCCGCGGACCGCGCCGCACCCAGGGAGGCCGACGTGCGCCTCGCCCTCGGGAACCTGTACATGTACGCGGAGATCTTCCCGGCCGCGGCCGCGCAGTACTCGAAGTGGATCGACACTCACGGCAGCGATGGCATCGAGGCCGCCGGTGCCCTCGGCTTGCGCTGCGGCGCGCGGGCTTTCGGCGACCTCGACCTGGATCACGCCCTCGATGACTGCAACAAGGCGCTTGCGCGGCGGGCGGATGCAGCGGTGTTCCTCGAGTCGCGCGGGATCGTTTATCTGCGCCTGGGCAAGACCGACCGGGCGCTCGCCGACTTCGAGGCAGCCCTGCATCAGCAGCCCAGGCTCGCATGGGCGCTCTACGGGCGCGGCCTGGCCCGGTTGCGCAAGGGACAGACCGAGGCCGGCAATGCGGACCTCGCCGCCGCGACCGCCCTCTCGGCAGGGCTGCCCGAGAAGGCAGGGCGCTACGGGCTCAAGCCCTGAGGAACCGAACCGGGACGGGCTCTTTTGCCTTATCCCCGGCGCTGCCTTAGAATCCCCGGCCCCCGCGTGGCTGCGTGCTTCAGGCGCCGCCGGGGTCAGGCGAGATTTCCCAACCGGTTCAGCGACTTGAGGTTTCGATGCCGAGCGTCCGTGTGCGTGAGAACGAGTACTTCGATGCCGCCCTGCGGCGTTTCAAGCGCGCCTGCGAGAAGGCCGGCATCCTGACCGAGCTGCGCCGGCGCGAGTTCTACGAGAAGCCCACGCAGGAGCGCAAGCGCAAGAAGGCCGCGGCGATCAAGCGGCACATGAAGCGCGTCTCCCGCGACGGGATGCGCAGCTCCCGCTGAGGGGAAGCACGCGTCCACCCAGGCGCCATGGCGCTCAAGGAACGCCTCACCGAGGACATGAAGACTGCGATGCGCTCCGCCGACAAGGAGCGCCTCGGCACCGTGCGCCTGGCACTCGCGGCCATCAAGCAGCGCGAGGTCGATGAGCGCATCAGCCTCGATGACGCCCAGGTTCTCGCCGTGCTCGAGAAGATGATCAAGCAGCGCCGTGAGGCGATCGCCCAGTTCCAGACCGGCGGCCGTGCCGACCTGGTGGCGAAAGAGACCGCCGAGATCGGGGTGCTGCAGCAGTACCTGCCGGCACAGATGAGCGAGGCCGAGGTCGACGCGCTGATCGCCGCGGCCATCAGCGCCACCGGCGCGACCTCCATCAAGGACATGGGCAAGGTCATGGCGGCCGTGAAGCCCAAGGCGCAGGGGCGCACCGACATGGGCGCGCTCAGCAATCGCATAAAGCAGAAACTCGGCTGATTTTCCCGGCTGTCACGGCGCACGCGGCCGTGTCAGGCTTGCCCCGCGGGGCGGTTCACGACGGCACCTGACAGGCGGTCGGCACTTGGGACGCATCCCACAGCACTTCATCGACGAGCTCATCGCCCGCGCCGACATCGTGGAAGTGATCGGCGCGCGCGTGCAGCTGAAGAAGGCGGGCCGCGAGTACAAGGCCTGCTGCCCCTTCCACGCCGAGAAGACCCCCTCCTTCTGGGTGAGCCCGGACAAGCAGTTCTACCACTGCTTCGGCTGCGGCAAGCACGGCACGGTGCTCGGCTTTCTCATGGACCACGACCACCTGGCCTTCCCCGAGGCCGTGGAGGAGCTCGCCACGCGCCTGGGGCTCGAGGTGCCGCACGAGGGCGGCGCGGACAACGCGCCCAAGCGCAGCGACGAGCCGCTCTACGATCTCATGAAATCGGTGGCGCGCTTCTACAGCGAGTGCCTGGCGCGCGAGCCGCGCGCCCGCGACTACGTCCTGCGGCGTGGCCTCACCGCCGAGACGCTCGAGCGCTTCCAGATCGGCTACGCGCCGGCCTCCTGGAACGAGGTGCTGCGGCGCTTCGGCGGCAGCGACGCCGCCCGCAAGTCACTCACCGAGGCGGGACTCGTGATCGAGCGCGAGCGCGGCCAGATGCGCGACGGCGAGCGCCACTACGACCGCTTCCGCGACCGCGTGATGTTCCCGATCCGCGACGCGCGCGGGCGTGTCATCGCCTTCGGCGGACGCATCATCGACCAGGGCGAGCCGAAGTACCTCAACTCGCCCGAGACCGTGCTGTTTCACAAGGGGCGCGAGCTCTACGCGCTCTACGAGACGCGCCGCGCCCGTTCCAACCTCTCGCGGCTGCTCGTCGTCGAAGGCTATATGGACGCCGTGCGCCTGCACCAGGCCGGCATCGACTACGCGGTCGCCACGCTCGGCACCGCGACCACCGCCGAGCACTTCCGGCGCATGTTCCGCCTGGTGAGCGCCGTGGTGTTCGCCTTCGACGGCGACCGCGCCGGGCGCGCCGCCGCGTGGCGCGCGCTGCAGCAGGCGCTGCCCGAGGCGCGCGAGGGGCGCGAGATCCGCTTCCTGTTCCTGCCGGAGGGGCACGACCCCGACAGCCTCGTGGGCGAGGAGGGCCGCGAGGCCTTCGAGGCGCGCCTCGCCGGCGCGCTGCCGCTGTCTGAGTACCTGGTGCGTGAGCTCTCCGAGGCCGCCGACTTGAGTCACGCCGACGGCCGCGCCGGCTTCGCCGAGGCCGCCCGCCCGCTGTTCCTCAAGGTTCCCGAAGGGGTGTACCGCGAGCTGCTCCTCGAGCGCCTGGCGCAGGTGGTCGGGCTCTCCCCGCAGCGCCTGAGTGAGCTGTGGCTGCCGGGCAGCGCCGCCGCCGCTGCGGCAGCGAGCGCCCCGCCGCGGCGCCAGCCGGCGCGCGCCACGGCGGGCGGCGGGCGCGGCAGCCTCGTGCGCCAGGCGATCGTGCGGCTGCTGCACTACCCGCAGATCGCAGGCTCGCTCAGCCTGCACGAGCGTGCCGGCCTCGACGCGAGCGAGGAGCCGGGGGTCGCGCTGCTGCGCGAGCTGATCGATGACCTGCGCGAGCACCCGGCACAGATCCCCGCCCAGGTGGTGCAGCGCTGGGCCGAGCGCGAAGGCGGTGACGCCCTGCAGAAACTCCTCGAGCGCGAGGAGGTCTGCACCGATGCCGCGGCCGCGACCGCGGAGCTGCGCGGTGCGCTGGTGCGGCTCGCCGACCAGGCCGCCGGGCGGCGCCTCGAGGCGCTCGAGGCCAAGAGCCGGGCCTCGACCCTCTCAGGACATGAACTTGAGGAATTTCAAAGACTTATCGTTCACCTACGAACCCGTGATGCGCGCAACGGTTAAGTTCGATTTGGAGATTCAGACCCCGTCAAATAAAATTGCGCGCTTTGCCTTCGCCCCCCTTGCGCCGCCCCGGCCCGGGCAGCACATAGGGTGTGGAACCACCTCTGACGCCGCCACGACATGACACGCAAGCACAAGCCCCAGATCAGCCATAAAAAGCGTCCGACCGAGAAGCCCGTGAAGCCCGCAAAGCCGGTGGCCACCGAAAAGACGGCCGCTGCGCTCGCGAGCCTGCGTGAGAAAGAGCGCGCCAAGGTGGCGCCGCTCGCGAAGAAGCCGCTGCCGGCCGCGCGCCCCGCGCCGCAGGGCAAGCCGGCCGAAGGTGCGCGCGTGAACGACGCGCGCGCGGTGGCCGGCAAGCTCGGCGCCGACAAGCGCCCGCTCGGCATCGAGCGGCGCGTACCCGTGATGCCCGAGGACCGCCAGTCGCAGCTGAAGCTGCTGATCGCCCGCGGCAAGGAACAGGGTTACCTCACCTACGCGCAGGTGAACGATCACCTGCCCTCCGAGATCGTCGATCCGGAGCAGATCGAGGACATCGTCAACACCATCAACGACATGGGCATCCCGGTGTACGAGAAGGCACCGGATACCGAGTCGCTGCTGGCGAGCGAGCCCTCGGCACCCGCTGACGAGGAGGCGATCGAGGAGGCAGCCGCTGCGCTCGCCGCGCTCGATGCCGAGCTCGGCCGCACCACCGACCCGGTGCGCATGTACATGCGCGAGATGGGTACGGTGGAGCTGCTGACGCGCGAGGGCGAAATCCGCATCGCCAAGCGCATCGAGGAAGGCCTGGACGCGGTGCGCCGCGCGCTCGCGCTCTACCCACCCACCTTCGATTACCTGCTGCGCGCCTACGAGCCGGTGAAGGCCGGCCAGGCACGCCTGGTCGACGTCATCGTCGGCTTCATCGACCCGAACGCCCCGGACGTGATCGCCCAGCCGCAGAACCCGACCAAGCTCGAGGTGGTGGCGGCGCCGGAGAAGGCCGAGGAGGACGAGGAGTCCGAGGAAGGCGAGGACGGCGAGGAAGAGGCCATCGACACCGGCCCGGATCCGGTCGAGGCCGCCGCGCGCTTTACCTCCATCGCCAAGATCCACGCCCAGGTGCTCGGCTCGATCGCCAAGCTCGGCGCCAGGGACGTGAAGACGCTGCGCCAGCGCAAGAAGCTGGCGGACGAGTTCATGGAGCTGCGCCTCTCGCCGCGCATGTTCGATGCGCTGATCCTCAACCTGCGCACGCACGTCGCCGAGGTGCGCCAGCTGGAAAAGGAGATCATGGTCATCGCGGTGCGCGACGCCGGCATGCCGCGCAAGGACTTCATCGCCTCCTTCCCCAAGAACGAGACGAACCCGCGCTGGCTGTCCAAGCACGTCAAGGGCGGCAAGAAGTACTCCGCGCCGCTCGCGAAGTTCAAGGACGAGATCGAGCGGCGGCAGAAGAAGCTCGAGCAGCTCGAGGGCGTCTATCACCTGACCATCAACGACATCAAGGACGTCAACCGCGAGGTCTCCATCGGTGAGGCCAAGGCGCGGCGCGCCAAGAAGGAGATGGTCGAGGCCAACCTGCGCCTGGTGATCTCGATCGCCAAGAAGTACACCAACCGCGGCCTGCAGTTCCTCGACCTCATCCAGGAAGGCAACATCGGCCTGATGAAGGCGGTCGACAAGTTCGAATACCGCCGCGGCTACAAGTTCAGCACCTACGCGACCTGGTGGATCCGCCAGGCCATCACGCGCTCGATCGCCGACCAGGCGCGCACCATCCGCATCCCGGTGCACATGATCGAGACCATCAACAAGCTGAACCGCATTTCGCGGCAGATGCTGCAGGAGATGGGCCGCGAGCCGACGCCGGAAGAGCTGGCGGTGCGCATGGAGATGCCCGAGGACAAGGTCCGCAAGGTGCTGAAGATCGCCAAGGAACCGATCTCCATGGAGACCCCGATCGGCGATGACGAGGACTCGCACCTCGGGGACTTCATCGAGGACACCTCGGTGGCCTCCCCGATCGACCAGGCCACGATGGAGTCGCTGCGCGAGACCACGCACTCGGTGCTGGCACAGCTGACGCCGCGCGAGGCCAAGGTGCTGCGCATGCGCTTCGGCATCGACATGAACACCGATCACACCCTCGAGGAGGTCGGCAAGCAGTTCGACGTCACGCGCGAGCGCATCCGCCAGATCGAGGCCAAGGCGCTGCGCAAGCTGCGCCACCCGAGCCGCAGCGAGCAGCTGCGCAGCTTCCTGATGGATGACTGAGCGTCAGCGCGCCCGGCGCGCGCAAGACAAGGCCCGGTGTTGTCGCCAACACCGGGCCTTTTTGTTTTAGCGACGCGCGCTTCTCAGATGCCGGCTTTGCCGAGCGCGTCCATGACCTCGCGCAGCGTCTCGGCGAGCGCGGGGTGGCTCACCTCGAACTTCACCGCGAGTGCTTCGAGACGGTTGCGCGCCGCGCCCCCCGCGGCCTCCCCGGCATGCAGCGTATGCTCGATGTCGCGCACCAGCGTGTGCAGCTGCGCGCGCACCTCGGTGTCGAGCGGCGCGGCGCCGCCCAGGTGCGCACGCACGCGTGCCAGGAGCTCCGGCAGGCCCTCTTCGGCCACGGCAGCTCCGCTTGCCCTAGACCCCGCCGCCGAGCGGCAACGCCGCCCCGCCGCCGGAGGACTCGACGCCGACCAGCTCCTTCCAGGTGACTTCCTTGCCCAGCCGCTTGCCCTTCTCGGTGAGCTTCAGGCCCTCCGGGGACAAGGTGACCATGTAGGGCTTGCCGTCAACCTCGATCTCGCGCTTGAGCTGCTTGTTGAGTTTGGTAGCCATTCGAATCCTCTCAGTGCAAACCTGCACGCGGTGGGATGGTAGCAGCAATTCCGCCGGCGCCGGCCAGCGGATGCCCCGGGACGCCTGCGGCCGCTACTTGAGCAGCCCCTCGGACTGTAGCGCCGCGACCGTGTGCGGCCGGGCGCGGAAGCGCTCCACGTAGCGCTTAAGCTCCGGCCACCGCTGCAGGTCGAACTTGAGGTAGTGCGACCAGCCCAACACGACGCCGAGATAACAGTCGGCGATGGTGAGCGTCTCCCCGGTGAGGTAGCTCTTGGTGCCGAGGGCCTTCTCCAGGTAGTCGAGGCGCTTCTCGAGGTTGCCAATCACTATCGTGCGCATGTCCGCGGGCAGGTCGGCGCGCCACAGCGGCGAGTAGTTCTTGTGGATCTCCGAGCTCACGAAGCCGAGCCATTCGATCAGGCGGTAGCGCTCGAGCGTGCCGTAGGCCGGCGCGAGCTTCGCGGCCGGATTGCGGTCGGCGATGTACTGCAGCACGCAGATGTTCTCGGTGAGCGTCTCGCCGCTGTCGAGCGTGAGCGCCGGCACGTAGCCTTTCGGATTCACCTCGTTGAAGTCGAGTCCGTCGGCGGCCTGCTTGGTCTGGCGATCGACCTTGACCAGCTCGAACTTCAGACCTGCCTCCCGCAGTGCGATGTTCGAGGCCTGCGAGCAGGCGCCGGGCAGATAATAGAGTTTCATGGCGTTGACTCCTTGCCGCGATTACCCCGCGGCTGCGCTTGTCGCATACCCGCCGCGGGACAGC
>Ga0335085_10009444_pt1 | contig 14720 bp, 10 predicted proteins | sample Lox_Sample_45_FD_206712 | JGI IMG/M metagenome (GOLD analysis project Ga0335085, IMG submission 206712) | Soil microbial communities from Loxahatchee National Wildlife Refuge, Florida, United States - Lox_Sample_4.5 | ecosystem: Environmental > Terrestrial > Soil > Wetlands | place: USA... | reverse complement strand
GCACGCAGCTCTCTTGCATGCCGAACGCCGACGTGCCGCGAATGGACGACCGCGCCGCGCTCGCCAGACTGTATCCTGCTCCCAGTTTTGTTGCGAGTACAGCGCGCGTTCATGGCGTGGTGCGTTTTCCGAGTTGGCGAGGAGTTGGCGGACAAGGCATGCAAGGCATTAACGTCGTGGCGCGTCGTGTAGATCCCAGCAGCGGGCGTGTATCAGGGCAATACGCTGCGTCTTGCATCTCAGGATTCCTCTTCCGCGGAAACGCCGGCAACCCAATGACCGGCTACACCAACGCGCTCGGCGATCGATGGGACACGCAGGGCTCGGCGAATACCTCGCTCGAAGGTTTCTACGATCTCTCCGGACTGGAGATCCCTGATGGCTACGACTCGGCAACATACGAGATCAGCGTCGAACCAGTAAATACGCTGTATAGCGGTTCGACTTCGGTAGGACCGTACGCCGCTGGACAAGTGGCGGCTTCGGGATCGGTCGGCAAAGTACGAGTGACCATCGCAAAAGGAGGCGAGGTTACGCAGGACTTCGTCATGCAAGGCGCGGCCGCCGAGCCAGCAGACCGCTGGGAACCGTCGAGTTTCCTTGTGCCACGAGCGATTCCGCTGGCCGGAACCTGGACGGCTTCCCTCAGCGGCTACGGTGACCGTGACTATTATTCTTTCCATGCGGAAGCGAACCGCACCTTTACCTTTGACGTTACGGCGATTGATGAAGCCGGAACGCCCACGGCGAACAAAGCCCTCCCCGTTTTAGGCGCGTGGGCGTCCGGCGATGCGGAAGATACGCCTGAGGTCAGCCAGACGTACTTCAACGCCGCGCCCACGGCGACTACACGCTTGCAGGTAAGCACCAGCGGCGCTGGCGATTTCAAAGTCGGCGTGGCGGATTACCGCGGCGACGGCCGTCCCGACTTTCGCTATACGGCGCGTCTTCTTTATGCGGACAAATTGTCGCCTGCGCGCATCGGCGTGCAGGGCGGATCGGTGGTGATCCTTGAAGGCTTCGGCTTCACGAACACAACGCAGGTGTCGCTTGGTGGTTCGCCGATTACGGCAACGCAGATTGCGGCGGGCCAAATTGCGTTCCACGCGCCCACATTGAGCGACGGTACTTATACCGTTTCCTTGAGCGATCCGGCAACGGGCGCGACCAGCCAGATGATCGGTGGATTGGTGGTCGGCGCAGCTAATGCAAAATTAGTGCTGCTGAATGGCGCGAATCCGCAGGTGCCAGTCGGAACCGTAGCGCCAAACCCGATCAGCGTGCAAGTCGTCGATAACGCAGACGGCTCTCCGGTCGCAGGCGCGACCGTTCAGTTCGCGGCCCCATCGGCGGTTGCAATCGTCGACTGCCCGGAGAGCCCGTGTACAGTCATCACCGACCAGACTGGAACAGCGAGCGCTCAGGTTCTCGTTAAGCAGGCGGGCGCCTCGACGATAACGGCATCGCTGCCGACCGGTGGATCGGTTTCGGGAACGGTGAACGGGCTGGCTGCCTCGACTGAAATCACGCTGGCGCAACTGATTGCTTACGTCCCCACTGGCGTCACGGCTAGCATTCCTATTCTCGCGACCGTCGTTGAAAACGGCGTTCCCACGGCGGGTGTGCCCATCAATTTCCTCAAAAACTACGGCGCTGCGATCGTTGCGCCATCGTCTTCAACCACCAACGCCAGCGGCATTGCTAGCTCAAGCGTTAACGTTAGCCTGCTGACCTCCGACGTGAACGTCAGCGCGTGCGTAGCACCGGCGAACGCGCCGTGCCGGACTTTCATCATTCACCCGATCCTCGACTCCGCGTTCCAGTTGCAGAAGATCAGCGGCGACGGCCAGTCGATCGCCGTCGGGCAGAGCTTCGCTCCGGTGGTGCTGCGAGTGACCGACGCGATCGGCGATCCACTGGCGGGAATTCCAGTCACATGCGACGTGCATGTAAACGAAGCGCCGGCACCCTACTTGCAGGCAACGACCGGAGAAGTTGTGACGAGCCGTTACGCTAACCAGGTGACTCTCTCGTCGTCGATGGCGACGATCATTTCGGATTCGAATGGCTTGGTGACGTTACCGGCACCAACTGTCCCGGCGCAGCCTGTTCAGGTAATGATTCGCGCAACAACGGGAATGGCCGAAGCCGACGTCGTCCTGACGTCCGTCTGGGCAAGCTTGCCGACAACTCTGATTCCAAGTGCGACAAACACTTCCAACCATCGCCGTGTTCCAACGTCTCCTCGCAGAGAATTGCAAGGCAAGTAACGCGAGAATTATCTATCGACGGGATCGATCCAGCTAAGTTCTTTGTTTCCAAGTTCAAGCATGTGATGCCCACCCCCAAGGTCGAACTTTTGGAATCAGCAACTTACAGAGTTAATCTTTGAAAACAAAGAAGTTAGTCGCGATCTATGGAGAGCGCTGGGTATGTTTACTAAATGATAAATATACGGACTGGATCGCTCCCATTCTAAGAAGCAAGAGGCGGACGGCAGGAATGCCGTCCGCCACGGCTGGCGACACCCGTCGCTGCCGGCGCTACTTCTTCAGATACGAGTCAACCCAGTCGTTCACGGTTTTCCACCAGAGCTGCGAGTTCTGCGGTTTCAGCACCCAGTGGCCCTCGTCGGGGAAGTAGAGCATCTTCGAGGGGATCTTCAGCCGCTGCAGGTAGGTGAAGAGTTCCAGCCCCTGGGAAACGTCGAGGCGGTAGTCGAGTTGACCGTGGACTACGAGGGTCGGCGTCTTGAACTTTGTCGCGAAGTTGTTTGGCGACCAGCGTTCGTACATCGCGCGGTTCGTCCAAGGCGTGCCCTGGAATTCCCATTCCGGGAACCACAGTTCTTCAGTCGCCCCATAGGCGGCGATAGTGTCGAACATGCCGTCGTGTGAGACGAGGCATTTGAAGCGATCGGTATGGCCGAGCACCCAATCGATCATGTAGCCGCCGTAGCTGGCGCCGAGCGCGCACTCGCGGTTCTTGTCGATGAACGGATATTTCTTCTCGGCGTAATCGAGGCCGAGCATCAGGTCCTGGAACGGCTTGCCTCCCCAATCGCCGACGATCGACTCGGTGAACGCCTGTCCGTATCCAGTTGACCCATGGAAGTTGATCATGATCGCCAGATAACCGTCGGCGGCGAAGAGTTCGGGATTCCAGCGATAACTCCAGTCATCTCCCCATCCGCCCTCGGGGCCGCCGTGGATGAGGAACTTCACCGGATACTTCTTCTTCGCGTCGAAGTCTGGCGGCTTCACGATGAATCCCTGAACCTTCGCCCCGGCTGCCCCGGGGAACCAGAACGGCTCCAGCGGCTGCATGGCGACCTGCGAGAGCACCGGCGTGTTGATCTGCGTGAGCTGCGTCTTCATCTCGCCGCCCTTGCCGTTTTCGTGGACGACGAAAATCTCGCCCGGCATGGCGACCGTCTGGCCGCTCACCCAGATGTTCTGGCCGTCCTTGGAGACCTGGGGCGAATCGAAGAAACCATCCGCAACCTTTTGAACGGCGCCGCCGCTAACGGCGACTTTATAAAGCGGCGATTCGCCGTGATATTCCGAAGTAAAGTAAATGTGTGACGAGTCCGGCGACCAATCGAAGGCTTCCACCCACTGGTCGAAGGGTTCGGTGAGGTTCGTGATGGCACCGGTCTTGCGGTTGTAAATCACAAGGCGAAAACGGTCGCTCTCGTAGCCATCTCGCTTCTGCATGCGCCAGGCGATCCATTTGCCGTCCGGCGAGTACAGCGGTGTCGAATCGCTGCCGGGACTGGTGCTGATCTTCTTCGGCGTGCCGCCCGAGATCGGCACAATGAAGACATCGTTATTGGTACTGACGGCAGTGTCTTCGTTGATGTCGCTGGTATAGGCGACTTCCTCTCCCTCCGGCGAAACGGCATAGAGCGTCTGGCCGCCGAGGCTGAACGGCGGAACGTCATGGTCTCCCGGAGTCAGATCGAGCGCCGCGCCCCCTTCCGCCGGAACGACGAACAGATGCGTGCGCTTGCCGTATTTGTAAGTTGACCAGTGCCGGTACAGAAGATGCGTGAACTGCTGGGCCTTTACCTTCGATTTCGCACGGTCCTCATTGCGCTGCCGATTGCAGGCGTCGTCAGGACAGTCGGGATAGATCTCGGAAGTAAATACGATGTTCTTCCCATCGGGCGACCACAGCGCGCCATCCGCGCCGGTCGAGATTGACGTGACCTTCCGCGGATCGCCTGTCAGAGCACCGGTTGCCGAGTCGAAATCCGAGACCCAAATCTGCGATTCGTTATCTCGCGCCGAGGTGTAAAGGATGTGCTTACCATCGGGTGACCAGCGTGGACTGTCCTCGCCGGGACCGTCGGTCAGTTGTTTGGCCTCACCGCCGTCCGCGGGAATCAGCCACAGATGCGGCGTTTTGGTGTTCGCGGCCAAATCAACATTAACCACCGAAAAAACAACCCAGTTATTGTTGGGCGAGACAATCGGGTCTCCGACGCGCTTCAGCGACATCATGTCTTCAAAAGTGAACGGATGCTTGGATTGAGCTATCGCGATCGGGGCGAGAAGTAACACGCAGAGCAGGACACGGCGAAACATGAAACCTCCGGATGAAACGGGAAAGTGTAACTCAACCGGTTCCTTGGAGTAACGGATCAGGATTACAGGGTGTTGTGAGTCTACGATCCGGAGGCCAGGGCGAGTTCCTGCTGAGCAGCAGGCAGTTCGATGGTGATGCATGCCCCGTTCGGTTCCAGGTTGTGAGCACGGATGTCTCCCCCGTGTTGCTTAACGATTCCGTAGCACACACTGAGCCCCAACCCGGAGCCTTTTCCTACGCCCTTGGTGCTGAAGAACGGATCGAAAACCCGCTCAGGATCTGCGAATCCGCAACCCGAGTCGCGGATGGTCAGGTGCACCGAACCGTGCTGGAGCTGGGCATCCACGAAGACCTTCTTCTCGCCGTTCCCTTCCACCGCATCGAAGGCGTTGCTCAGCACATTCAGCAGCACCTGCTTCATCTGCGCTTCATCGAAGCGAACCATCGGCAGGTCTTTGTCGATGTTGACTTCCAACCCTACGCCGCGGCTTCTCGCCTGGTAACCCCAGAGCTTGAGTGTTTCCTGCAAGGTCGTCTTCAGGGGGAGAAGCTTGGTCTCGCCGTGCTCCTGCTTGGCAAAGCGAACGAGGTTTTCGATGATCCGTTTCATCCGGAGGCTTTCACGCTGAATCACCGAAGCCTGCTGCCGGACCAGCGGGTCGGAAGCGGTATCGTTCATGATCTCGGAATAGCCGAGCACTGCGGTAAGCGGATTATTGAGTTCGTGGGCCATGCCGGCGACCAGTTGTCCAATGCCGACCAGCTTTTCATGACGGACAAGTTCGCGCTGCAGATAGGTCCGCTCGATGGCGACACCCAAATCGTTGGCCAGAAGTTCCAGCTTCGACATCTCGGAGGCGCTCACGCGCAGCAGGTCACGTGGCTCGTCGAGAATAAAGAACCCGGCATAAACGCCGCGAGGCGAGCGGATGGGCACCAGCAACTCGTCGCGTGTGTGCCAATACGGATTGTCCTCGTACTCCGTTACACCGGGAACGGTGCCGAATGGTTCCATCTGCTTCCACGAGCAGACAAAGGAAGTGCGGCCGACGAGGCGCGCGTGCGGTTCGAGATCCGCGAACTGTTGAGGGCTGATTCGGTGGACGGTTTTCGCAATCTGGGCAAGGTCCTTGTCGACAATCCCGCACGAGCCGGCAACGTGCATTCGCTGTTGCTCGTCAGCGAGCAGGACCACCACGCGGGAGAACGTCGTCACCGTGGTAATCACGTTCGCGATATGCCCGCAAAGTGTTCCTACACTTTCTCCGCTCAGAAGCCGCGACGTGACTTCGGCGAAGCTCTCCAGTTGCTGGTTGAGCGTGCTTTCGCGCTTGCGTGCCGCTTCAGCCGCGAATTGCTCGTCTTCCAGCAGCAACAGGATCATGCCAAACGCCAGGATGTACTTGGGAACGTTCCAGAACTCGTTGTACTGCCCCAAAACTCGGACGATGCTCGGCACGAAGCAAGCGATCCCCCAGACGGTTGCCCACCCAAGAAAGCCAGCCGTCGTGGTGACCACACCGGAGCTGAGCCGCGGGTAAACTCGGAGGAACAGGATGGCCGAGAGAAGGAATAGCGAGAACAACATCAGGTTGATGGGGAATAGCAGTTGGCCACGGAGAATGCGGTCAATGGAGAGAAGACCGCCACCGGCCAAAAGCGCATAGAGGCTCAAGACGGGCAACGAAGAGCGCCATCCGCGGGAAACGAAGAAAGCGATGCTTCCGAAGTAGATGACGCAGACGGCGAGGATCGACAGCCATTCCGCGTTCTTGCCGTAGGCATCGGCGCAACTTAGCAGGATGGCGGGGGTTCCTAACAGCAAGCTGAGCTTTCTTCTACACGCGGGAAACTCGGCAATCGGCGAGGTTGATACGGCGAAAGCGATCGCCGCGAAACAGAATACGGTCGTATCCAGCGCAATATCGAGCCGCTCCGGAATGAAGCCCGCTTCTCCAAGAAGACGGATGGCGAAATGGGAAAGGATGTAGCCCCATCCCCAGACCCACAACCGCACACGGGCAGAGGAATGCTTGCGGCAGGTGACCAGAAACACAGCCGCCAGCGTAACCAGTACAATAGTCGCTGGAAGCTTTTGGAGCAGGCTTGTCATCTTGCGTGAGCCGCGTTCCCAAATAGTCTCAGGCCAGCATCTTACTTTCGGGGAGTCATGACTCTGGTTCAGGCGCGAGACGGCTTCGGGCTTCCCCTAGAAATTAGCGTGAGTATTGCCTTATGACAATCAGAATGTCGATACGCCGCCTTACTTTCGTCTTACTCCCCTTCTTCCTTTTCACGCTGGCTCTCCCCCTGGCAATGGCAGATGAGCAGGGCGAAGGACCGTTGGTGAAGGACCAACCGAAGGGGATCACGCCGGAAGAGATCATCCAGAGATTCGCGGCCAAGGAAAAGCAGTTCAAGGAAGCCCGCGAGCAATACACCTGGCGGCAGGACGTGCTCGTGGAAACGCCCGATGATGGCGGCAGATACCGGATGGTCACGGACATTCTTTTCGATGATCGCGGCAAGCGCGTGGAGCAGGTGGTCTTTGCCCCCCAAAATACTCTTCAACAGGTCACACTGACGCGCGAGGATCTCGACGACATCGAAAAGCGCCTTCCGTTTGTGCTTACCAGCGATGAGATTCCCGAGTACGACATTCTTTACGTCGGCCAGCAGCAGGAAGACGAACTGCACACTTACGTCTTCGATATCGCCCCGAAGCGCATCGAGAAAAACAAGCGATATTTCCAGGGCCGAATCTGGGTCGACGACCGCGATTTCCAGATCGTGAAGACACATGGCAAGAACGTCCCCGATATCGTGGGCCACGGCAACGAGAACCTGTTCCCCGCGTTTACGACGTGGCTCCCGACCTACACCAAAGTCGACGATTTCCTTCACTTCAAGACGGGCGACGTGCACATCGTCCAGGTTGTGAAGTACGAGAATTACAAGCGGTTCGGTTCGTCCATCAAGATCACGTATGACGGTCAGGAAGTCTCGAAGGGGAACGAGCAGCAACAAGGCACGCAGCCTCCGCCGTCCGGAACAACAACCACGAATCCGCCTCCGCAGCCGTAACCTGTATTGTCTTTAACCAAACCGGGGAGAAGTCCCCGGTTTTTCTATTGGCGAAAATTGTTGAATCCGGCCAGGACAGTCGCGGAGTTGGCACCGCTTTTCCAAGACAATGTTTGCGTCTTGCACCGCCCGTACAACGTTTGCATTAGACCGAGTATCGAAGCCTGCAAACGCCATGAAGAATGAAGGAAGGGGCAATCCGGAGTACATGGCCGTGCTCACGGAGGTTGTGCGATGCCTCTTTCGCCAACTGCACCATCCCAAGCTGACCATGGATGCTCGTCAGATTACCGACTGGTTTCATCACGTGAGCCTGGAAGAGGTACAGGAGGTAATGGAGAAGATAGAGGCAGATCAACGACAAAGTAACGCGGCCACGAATCAGCCGTCAGGCTGAAGTGTTCCCTACCCGCAAGGCTGGGATGGGAGAAAAAGAAAGAGCAGCCCGGAACGAGAGGCTGCTCTTTCTGCTTATGGATGAATCAGGCTGCCGGAGCTAGCGACCGATTGGCAGCCTGCTGAATGAAACGCTTCATTACCGTGGCCCACATCACCTTTTTGCGGACGGCGCTTTCCTTCACACTGCGACCCTGCGCGAACATGCCGAGCAGCGTCTTCATTTTCAGCACGCGGAGAACGTCGCCTTCGTCCCCGGCTACGCCGTAGGCTTCCAGAAACTCGTCCTGCACATTTGCCGTGATGGTGCGGTTGCAGAAGGGATACTTCTCCAGGGCCTCGACCGAGGCGAGGAACTGCGCCACATCGGTGAAGGAATTTCCGCGTAGCGCCATCTTGCCGTAATCGCCGATTCCGATTCCCTGTTCGCCAATGGTGACATTCAGGGGCGTGAAGTCATTCAGGACCGCTGAGCAAGGCAGGTTCTTCTTGCAGCGGCCCAGAATGCTGCGAGCGCCGGATAAGATGACGCGGATGGCCTGGTCATCGAGACCGGAGCCCTTGCAGTTCTCGCAGAGTTTTTCGAGTTCCTTCATCAGCCCTTCCGGTTCGAAGGGAAGCGGCATGTCGGCGGTGGACTTATGGAAACTCCGCAGCCAGAGGCCGGTTTGCCTCGCCGCGTTGGCCAGTGCACCGTGATCGGCATAGCCAGGCAGCAGGGCTGCCTTCATGATGATGGACTGCAGAGGCAGGCCATTAAACTTCTCGGCGACCACCGCGCCGAGTTCGGTGAAGTCGCCTATCGGGCGCGGTACACCCGAAAGGCTGCGCTTCTGGAAAACGTCGTAAACCTTGGAAAGATTGGCTGCTTCGATTTGCGCCATGGACCGTGCGCCCAACTGGCCGCACTTGCTGGCACGGTAAACTTTTGCGGCGAGCCGCTCGCTGCCATCGGCGAAATCGATGACGATGTCGTAGATGTAATGATCGTTCTTTGGCGTGTGTCCTACCACGCGTACGTTGCGCAATTCACCGCGTTGAGGGTAATAGCGGCTGCCATCGCGTTTCAGATCAGAAACGATCTGGTCCATTACAGTTTCCGGCATTCATGCTCCCGTCGATGTTGATTTCATTTTTGCCCTTCGAGGATTCGGCCTGTGCTGCGGCTGCTGCGTTTGCGGAATCCCGAACTTCCCGCCCACGAGACGGTGATTATCCGTCTAGAAACTACTCCTGGTTGAGAGCTTTCTGGTGCAGCCGATATAGGCGCCCGAATGTAGCAACCTACCTATGTGCAGTTACCGTTCCAGCCGAGCGGCTGCCGACCATGTCGCTAAGTGGTTGAAAACAGGGGGGCGTGCCTGGCGTAAGCAGCAGGTTCGGATCGCATGAGGAATCTTGATTCTCACTGTGTGCAACCGAACACCAGCAAACAGAAGCATTGGCATGAACGTTCACAGCATGTAAAACGTTCCTATTGCGTTTAATCTGTTGTCAGCTTGGTACCATTCGTGGGGTTTCTGTGGGGGTTAAATTAGACCAATGAGCGGCCAAACCATCTATACCGCACGGTTGCGGAACTCTATTCCCCTTTCTGAAGGCACTCGCCATCTGGAATTCGAAGTCGAGGAGATGGACCACTTCAAGTTCATTGCGGGTCAGTTCGTCTCGATGAAAGCTCTCAAGGAAGGACGCGAGATCACGCGAGCGTACTCGATCGTATCGTCACCGCGGACCAACAATACCTTCGATGTCTGCCTGAATCGAGTACAGTTCGGGTTCTTCTCGAATTATCTGTGCGATCTCGATGGCGGTGCGCGCGTAAAGTTCCACGGACCGCACGGATACTTCGTTCCCCGCCAGCCAATCCGCGATTCGATCTTTATCGGCACCGGCACCGGAGTGGCTCCGCTGCGGTCGATGTTGCTCTGGCTGTATGAGGACCCGGCGCGCAACGAAGGCCACGACTACTGGTTGGTCTTCGGCACGCGCTGGAGTCCGGAGCTTTACTACCACGAAGAGTTCCTGCAGATGGAAAGAGATCACCCTAACTTTCACTATCTCCCCACACTGAGCCGCGAAAACCCGGGATGGACCGGCGCAATGGGATACGTGCAGGAGCACGTCCGCAAGCTCGCCGAAGGGCGCACGGAGATGGATGCCTACATCTGCGGACTGAAAGACATGGTCGTCGCCAATCGTGACCTGCTCAAGGACCTCGGCTGGGACAAAAAATCGATCATGTTCGAACGATTCGACTGACGATAGCGAAGTGGCGTCTACGGGCCAACAAAACCAACGTAACATTTTGTCTGGTTACCGACCCGTGATAGCCTTGGCCCGTTAGAGCGCTGTCCCGCCACTATGGCGCCGTTCCCTTTTTTCCAACGCGAGAATCTCGCCGAGCTGGCCCATCAGCTTGAGCTGAAGACGTATGTTCCGAGCATCGAGCTGCAGGGACTGGTCACCGGAGTGGATAACGTCCGGTATGACGTGTCGCTCACGCACCTGCTGATGGACGCGGCACGGGCGCACATCGCGCGGCTGATCGCCAAGGCTGGAGCAGTCGAGGATTTGATCGCCAAACCGACCGGGGAGACGCTTCGGCCGCCGGGCACGTTCCGCCCGCCGAATCCGATAGCGCCGAAAGCGCCACAACTTGATGTCGCGGAATTCAAGCGCCGACTTACCGACATCCAGGTGGCCGCGCTGAACCGCGCCAAGAGTGAAGGCAACATTTCGCTCGACTTGCTGGCCCGCGTGGCGATTATCAAGTACCTGCGTAGCGAGTTGGTGGAGCAATACAACGCCACGCTCGAACGCCTGCGCACGAAAGTTAAGGGATACGAAGGTCCACGCCAGGCCACCAACGCGGTGGGTGTCGCCGTGCGCGAGCGCACCGTTGGCTTTCAGCTCAATAAAAAAGCGGTCATCCGCAAAGCCGGGCAGGAGCTGTTTCATACCCTGCGCGAAGTTGAGAAAGAGACCCTTGTCCGCACGCGCCGTTCGTACTTCGGATCGGCTGAGCTTCCCGGCTACGACCTGTTTATTAACGCCCTCGTTTTCTCGGAGAATGGGCGCGACGACCACCTGAATGCCGAGCACTACGTGATGCTCGGCAACTTCGAGCGCGATCCCGATCGCTATCCGCGCATGCTGCAGATCGGACACGAATATCTGCGGGCGCTCGGAATCGGCAGTTCGCCGGAGGAATTTGACGCGATCCTGGCTGCGCCCGACAACGCCCAGGAACTGGTCAGCAACGGCACGCCCGATGAGACAACCGGACAGGGAAAGGTTCAGAAGGCACTGCTGGAATCGTGGATGCAGTTGCTGGAACGCGAGGGCGTGCTCGATCACGTGGTCGCGGCGTATGAATCCGTTTCGCTGCTTGCCGAGTATTCGCCTACCATCAACGCGCAGCAGTTGAAGAATGCGTTGGTGTCGCGCGTGGAACGATCGCGCGTGGAAGGATTGATCGCCGAACAACCGCGGCTCTCACCAGCCAACTTCCAGGCGGCGCTCAAGCGTGTGGCGGCTTATCGTACTGCCGACAAAGCCAAGATCACCGGACGATTCATGCGCGACTTCATGCGTTACCACCGCGACCTGAAGCGCCTGGAAGCGCTCGTTTCCGTGATGGACATGGTCTCGGTGATCACCAGCGAAAAGCTGCGCAATCTGTCGGAGATCAACCGCACGCTCTACGAGTTCATCCTGCCGGAAGAGCAGAAGCAGACCGAAGAACGCGTTAGCCATCACATCATTCTCAAGGCCGACATTCGCGATTCGACGACGTTAACGCGAACATTAAGCGAGCGCGGCCTGAATCCGGCATCGTACTTCTCGCTGAACTTCTACGATCCGATTAACAAGCTGCTGCCGAAATATCAGGCGGGCAAAGTCTTTATCGAAGGCGATGCCGTCATTCTCGCGCTGTTTGAGAACGAGGGCGAAGTCGGAGTCGGAGTGGCGAAAACCTGCGTTCTGGCGCGCGAGATGATCTCCATTGTCCGCGCGTACAACGAGGTGTCGGAAAAGTCAGGGCTGCCCAATCTCGAGCTGGGAATCGGCATCTGTTACCAGGACACGCCGCCCATGTACCTGATGGACGGCGACCATCGCATCATGATTTCGAAGGCGCTGAACGAGAGCGACCGCCTCGCCTCGTGCAACAAGGGAGCGCGCCGCGTCTTCGATACGCCGGGCCACCTCTTCAACGTTTATAGCGTGCAAACCGTCGACGACTCAGACACCGGCGGCAATCCTGACGAGTTCCTGATGCGCTATAACGTTGGAGGCGTGCACATCAACGAAGCGGCCTTCGCGAAGCTCAGCACGGAAATCTCACTGGAAACGCTCGACGTTGAACTGCCCACCTTCTGGGGAAAAGAGAAGGTGCGTCTGCTCACCGGCCTGGTACCGGTTGCCCCCGAAGTCTTCCATCGCGTTGTGGTGCGCGAATCCAAAACCCCGCGCATTAATGCCACCGATTTCACAGTCAAGCACTGGACCGAGCGCCTCTACTACGAGGTCTGCACCAACGACTCGATCTACGAAATGGTTGAACTGAAACTGAAAGCCAAGGCCCTGCAGGATAAAAGCGGCGTTTACGTGACGCCGGACCTGAAAAAAAGCGCGATCGGCTAGCGGTCGGCTAGGGAATTTCGTTCCGCAGGATGGCAATCGCCTTTGCCGTGGCATTCTTGCACAAACCGAGGCCGGAATCCGTCTGCACCAATCGGCCCAGCAGTTCTCCCTCCATGTCACTGCAGTCGTCAAGGATCACAAAGCTGCTGATCGTTTGGCCGTGAGATTCGCTCTCGGCTATCCAGGCTTCGATCTCAGCTCCGCGGGTTGACAGTCCCACAGGTGTCACACCGATCACCGGAGCCTTTACTCCCCATTCGCCAAGAATCTGCTGCAACTCGCGCAGAGACGACTCCAGCCTCCACGAGCTGCTGATGACGATGTGAGCATTCGTAGCCTCGCAGATCTCATTCAACACTTCCAGGCAGCCCGGATCGCACGTCGGCAAGTTGCCGCTGCGGATGAAAAACGATCTCCGGTTTACTAACACCCCATCGATGTCGAGGAACAGAATGCGCATGGAATGTTCATGCCATCGCGGGCGGTGTCTGAAAGCTTACTGCTGTTGCTGCTGTTCCTGGTCTCTCCTCGGAGCCGGGCGCGCGATCACCGGGCGCGACCGCACCACCAGCGCTGGACCCAACTCTTCCGTTACCATGTCTGCGGCCGTTACGGAGACAGCGACCATCAGTTCGCTCTGCGCATCGCCCTTGTAGACTCCGCGCGTGGGGGGCACGTCCGCGTAATCGCGGCCCAGCGCAACGCGAATGTGCCGGTTGCCGCCAACCAGATTGTTGGTCGGATCGAAGGCCGTCCATCCCGCATTGGGCAGGAACGCCTCCACCCAGGCATGCGAAGCGCTGTCCATCGAACGATCTTTGTCCTTCGGTTCGTGATAGAGATAGCCGCTCACATAACGGCACGGAATCCGCAACATGCGCGCCAGTGAAATCATGATGTGCGAGAAATCCTGGCAGACGCCCTGGCGTGCCTCGATGGCTTCGTCGATGGGCGAATCGACTTTGGTGCTGTTGGGAACGTACTTGAAGGATTCGTAAATCGCGCGGTTCAACTCGACCAGGAACTCGTGCGGCGTCCCGCGACGTTCGCACTCCAACTCGCGCGCCAGAGCCTTTAGAGGTTCTGTAAAGCAGGCGTACTGGCTGGGCAGCAGCATCTCCCAGTGATCTTCGGATGCAACCCGCCGGTCGAGTTCCTCCCAGCTACCGCCATCGAGTTCTTCGCCATCGGTTGCTTGCACCTCGACGAGTCCCTGTGCGGCCACCTTGATTTCTGTTTGACTGCCGGCGATGTCGAAATGATGAACGGTATTTCCCAGGAAGTCGCGGTAGCTCATGACATTCGCCGACGGTTCGATGTTGAGCTGAAAACTCAGGCACCGCTGCCGCCCCTCGTTCCGCGGACGCAAGCGAACCTCCATCATGCTCTCACGTACCGCCGGCTGGTACCGGAATCCCGTGATGTGCCGTACCGAATAAAGCAACACGCTTCCTCTGTAACGAATGTGTTACGACGCCAGAGCCGACTCAATCGCATAATCGAAGTAGATCTGCTGGATCGCCGTATGCACCTGTGCGCACTGAGCGCGAATACTGCACATATAATTCGCCGCGCCGTTCGCCATGATCTCTTCGATGTGGCTGTAGCCGAGCGTTGCCCGCAAGCGGCCCATCAGCCTGATCGCTTCGTCTGCGCGGCGGTCGGTCATCTGGGCGATAGCCAGCAGCGCCGCATAGATCTGCTCGACCGAGAACAGTACGGAATGGGGCAACTCCGGGTTCAAGAGCAGGAACTCCGCCACCCGCAACGGCCGCAACTCAGCCGTGTACGCCTTACAGTAAGCTTCGAACGCCGAGCACGATTTGAGAAGTCCAACCCACTCCAGGTATTCTTCGCTCTCAACTGACTGATTCACATAATGCGGCAGGAAGCTGAAATGCGTTCCGATCACGGTCGCCAAAGCATCGGCGCGCTCGACGTAACGCCCGATTTGGATGTAATGCCAGCCCTGCCCGTGCGACATGGTGGTGTCCGTGATT
>Ga0335085_10009443_pt1 | contig 14721 bp, 20 predicted proteins | sample Lox_Sample_45_FD_206712 | JGI IMG/M metagenome (GOLD analysis project Ga0335085, IMG submission 206712) | Soil microbial communities from Loxahatchee National Wildlife Refuge, Florida, United States - Lox_Sample_4.5 | ecosystem: Environmental > Terrestrial > Soil > Wetlands | place: USA... | reverse complement strand
AATCGACATTCTGGTAAACAACGCCGGTATTGGGCCGGAAAATCCCGCTGAGAAGGTCCGCGAAGAAGACTTTGATGCGACCCTTGCAGTCAATCTGAAGGGTACTTTCTTCGCCAGCCAAAGCGCCGGGCGAATCATGATCGGGCAGAAATACGGGCGCATCATCAACATGAGTTCGCAAGCTGGATTTGTCGCTATGCCCGGCGAGTCCGTGTACTGCATGACCAAAGCTGCCATCTCTCACCTCACGAAATGCCTTGCCGTCGAGTGGGGGAAGTACAACATTACTGTAAACGCGGTTGCCCCGACTTTTATACGGACTCCGGGCACCGAGAGTTATCTCGCGAATCCGGAGGCCAGTGCGGAGGTCTTGGAGCGGATTGCCGCACTACATCGCATCGGCCAACCGATGGACGTGGCCGGCGCGGTTGTTTTTCTCGCGTCGCCTGCAGCCTCGATGATTACCGGCGAGACGATACTCGTTGATGGTGGCTGGACCGCGCGCTAAACCATTTGTAGCTTGGCGTAGAAGTCTCGCAATATCGATTGAGGCGAAGTGTGATGGATCTACTAAAGGACAAGGTTGCTATCGTTACAGGAGCAAGTAGCGGAATTGGTCGAGGCATTGCGGATGTATTTGTAGATGAGGGAGCAAAATTGGTTCTTGCAGCGCGCAATCAGGCAAAGCTTGATCGGGCAAGAGATGAACTGCGGTCGAGAGGATCTGTAATAGCTGTCCCGACGGACGTCGGAAACGAAAAAGATGTCATTGCATTATTCGAGAGAACAAGATCGGAATTTGGTCGTCTGGACATACTTGTGAATAATGCCGGGACAGGTATGAACGCACCGATTGAAGAAACAACTCTGGAGATGTGGCAGAGAACTCTAGACACTAACTTGACTGGTCCTTTTCTTTGCACGCGCGAGGCCCTGAAGATCATGAAACCGCAGAAAAGCGGCCGAATCATCAATATCGGAAGTATCTCGGCGCAGGTACCGCGTCCCAATTCTGTCGCTTATGCATGCTCAAAGAGGGGGATTGCAGCCCTGACGAGAGCTACTGCGCTGGAAGGGCGAAGTTACGGCGTTGTGGCGAGCTGTCTCCATCCGGGAAATGTTGCGACTGAAATGATTCCGCATCCCGGCGAACCAGTCATGGCTGTCAAGGACTTTGTGAACGCCGTACTCACCATGGCAACTTTGCCATCCCACGTCAACATGCTCGAAACAATTGTACTTCCAGTAACACAACCCTATCTAGGGAGAGGTTAGGAGTCTGTTTCAAGACTCCCTGCTAAATGATTTCGCGCCGTCAAGTCACATGAAATGTTGTAGATGCAGAATTGCCACTTGCGTCTGTAGCTATTAGCTTGTAAATTCCCGCGGCTGTATTTGCCGGAACAGTTACTTGAGTACTGAATCCCCCAACACTTGTACTTGTTACTGATCCTACAGTTACACCGTTGCTCAACGTGAACTTGACAAGACTATTTCCTGCAAAACCGGACCCAGTCGCCGTGCTCGAACCACCGGGTGGTAAGTAATGATGAGCGCCAAATGTAAGATGGGGAATCACTCTGAGCCTTGTTGAAGCTGAATGCGTACCGTCAGCTGCGGTAACCGTGTATAACCCTGCAGGTGTTGGCAGAACTTGAAATTTGAAAGTGAAATCCCCTGAAGAATTGGTGAGCGTACTGTCTGATTGTCCTGCCAAGCTGATCGATACTGACTTGTCAGGGAGAAAGCCCACCCCCGTAACTGTTACAAAATTATAGACCAAAGATCGGACGGGTGAAATCTTGATAGATGATTTGACTGCAGTGGATGCTGAGTTACTAGTTGTAGCGAAGCTCGCGAGTGCTACACCTAACAATGCAAACAAACTCAAGACGAAGATTGTTGCTAAAATTACATCCCATTTTGTTTTTCCTAAAGTTAGATTTGAGAACATGAGTCCGAGGAATTGTTTGTGATCTTTATCTATTTAGATATCGATTGTCGAGATTCGTAATTATCGATAAATGGAAACTCCTACGTTCCCATCGGTTTGGGCTTACTAGTAAATTTCAGATGCAGAATATTCCACGCGAGAAATGTAGGACCCCCCGCACGAAGGGTACTAGTAAAAAACAACTCCCGACTCCCGACTCTGAATCTCTGTGGGGATTGGGCTTTGCTGCGGGTTCTAAAATAGGGTTCTAAGAAAACAGCTGTTGCGTCGTTTCTAGCTGGAACTAGGGTACAGCCATCGCCTCAGCAATCTTGTCACGTTCGGCATCGCAAAATACGTAAGGATGAAAACCAATATCACGACGTAGAAGGGCGCGGTCACCAAAAGGGGCCACGTGCGCGTATACGGTTCGAGAATAAACCGCGAGACGAAGCTGATTAGGCTCGATGCCACAGAAGTGACGAGAAACACTTTCCACTTTGGGGGCGGAATGATAGAGCGGCTATCTTGGGGCTTAAACCATGTTTCCAGACCACTGGCTTAGATGTAAGTCTGCGTTGCATAATTGTCCAACTCCAAGAGGAATTTTCTTAGCTCCGGAGAGTTCTTCCAATCTTCCATTGAAATCGTGTCAACAAAACGGTTTAGCACCAGGCGGACGTTCGGATCGTCTTTAGGAACTACGATGCTCACTCCAAGGTAACCAGGGAAATTTTTCATCGACTCTAGGATCCGCCCGACCCAATCCGCGTATTCTTTTTCACGACCGGGCTTGATTCGTCTGTTGATTACCATCGTTACTTCGGTGCCTTCCGCCATAAATATTTCAGCGGCTTACCAGTCTTTGGAAGCTAGTATTCCATGTTTGCTCTTGAAGGAGTCTTCCTACTTCACTATCCATATGGAGTTTCGAAGTGTTTTATTCACGTCCGAAATTTGCTGATGAGTAAAGCAATTTCATCTGATGCGACATCAAGCGCGAAATCCCCAGCATCGAGGATGCGAATCTCCGCACTAGGCACGTCACCTCGATAGGCTTCGGGCTCCGAAAGATCAAACAATTGATCGTATTTGCCCCAAAGGACGAGGAGTCGCGGCTGTTTTTCGCGAAGCCATGCCTGCCACTTCGGAAATGCCTCTACATTGGTTCTGTAATCGTAGAAAAGATCACTTTGAATATCAGCTTCTCCCGGTCTGTTCATCAAAGCATACTCGTCTGTCCAAAGGTCTGGATCGTACAGTTCGATATTGGGGTCGTTTCCGACATGGCCAGTTCTGGACGTGTCCAGAGACAGGAGAATCGAGCCCAGTCCTTTTTCGTATGCCGCTCTTTCTTGCCAGAATACTCTCATCGGATTCCAGTTTGCTCCCAAGCCCCCGTTGTGTGAGACGGCATTCTGAATTATCATTGCTTCAATTTTTTCCGGATGAGCGAGTGCCATTCGAAAACCCACAGAACCGCCATAGTCTTGCATGTAGGGTGTATAATGCGACAGTCCGAGTTCTACGGTGAAGTCATAGATAATCGATGCGACGTGATCGAACGTATATGAGAAATTACTAGCGCTTGGCGAGTCGCTGTGTCCAAATCCCGAATAGTCTGGCGCGATCAGGTGGTACTGATCGCTCAAGCGAGCGAACATCGGTTCGAACATTTGAGACGAAGATGGAAGTCCGTGGAGCAGCAAAATGTTGGGCGCATTTTTGGGGCCCGCTTCTCTGTAAAAGATGGCTAGTCCGTCTACCTTTACGCTGCGATAATATGTCCGTCGTGTTCGGTTTACGCCGTTCATCCTCAGATCTACCTAACTCTTCGAGTCGTGGCCCGCGCTTGTATTTTCCAAGTGGCTCAGGGGGCGCACTCGTCTCACAGTGCTTCGACTTCGCGCAATCTACCCGTGTCCACATCGAAAATGAAGCCACGTACAGGGACATCTTTCGCAATCCAGGGATGCGATCTGACTTTCTTGATCTGCTCCCGGGTATTTTCCTCGGGGTCCTTGTAAGAGAAAAAGCGCATTGGAGCCGGCGACGCATCACCTGTAGAAGCGCTCAGCTTCTTGTTCAGCTCGTCATCAGTGAATGTCGTGAACCCACAGCCGGTGTGGTTGAGAAGGAGTATTTCTTTGCTACCAAGTACACGGTTCGAAACAATAAGTTCCGCGAGAACATCTTCTGTCACCGCGGGTCCGCCGGTTCGGATAACGTCGATGTCTGCCCGCGGTAGTCCCAAGATTCCAGAGAGGTCTGAGAGGCGTGGATCCATGCAGGTTACAACTACGATTTTGGGAGATGGAGGGCCCTTCCCCAACGCTGGATTGTAGTTTTTTGCATAGGTCTGGTTTGCTTCAAGCGCCTTATCGATATAACTCATGATTTTCACCCTGACGGTTATGGGGGCGCAATAAAGCACCTAAAAAGATCGAGTAAGATTCTACTTCGGATGTATTTTGTCGGGCGTTCAACGCCTAACTCACTTGTCCACCAGCCCTTACGCTATCAATGCCGACAATAGTTGCGAATCCATTTTCAGGCTCAAGTCATGGTCGAACAACTTCGCAACTGTCTCTAAAAGACAGCTAACAGCGTCAGACTGGGGCTCTGGCTCCTAGAAATGGGCCTCATGTTTTGTACTACACGAATTTTCTTGATGACAGAAGATAAAGAATCACGCTGCTAGCGATTATTGCGATAATCGTTCCAATTAATGAATCATTGATTCCGGGAGGCAATAAAGGATAGAGCTGAGCAGCGCTTTCTGAAAAAGCGCTGTACACAACGGTCACAACGTTTATCGCGACGAGCAAATTTTGTGACCAAATCTTTCTCTTGAGAAAAGCCTATCCCGCGAAAAGGGCAGCAAACCCGACGAATAAGTGGATCAATCCGAGCACGGTTCCATAAGGAAACGTCCCTCCTATCGCGCATGCTGCACCACCCAGAGTAACGAGGCCGCCGACGAAGAATTGAAGGATAACGGCTATTTCTCGATCCCTTGTACTTACCTTCCTATCATTTCTCAAATCATATGCCCTTCGACTTTCAAGAGCTAACAGGACAATTCCTGTAATAGCTAGGGGCAACATAAGCTCATGCAGGGTGCGGGCAGGCCCCTGAACCTGTGCAGAGGAGAGACCTGATGCGATCCCGACAATTACGAGAAGATATCCGCCTCCATAAATGTAAAGCCGTGAAAATACAGCGGCTGAAAAGAGGATCAAACCGATGACGATTTCAAATTCGCCGATTGATGTGGACGGAAATGAAAAACTAAGTTCGCTAAATCCTACAGGAATTTTGTAGCCAAAATTCAAGATTGCAGAGATGACAAAAAGGGCTCCAGTCACAACTGTGATAAGACGTAAGATGGATCGAATGTTTGATGTTCGTGATTCATGCTGAGCCAAGGCAGAATGTCCCGAAGCTCGAAAATAAAGAATGTTGAACATTGTTGCAGCGATCACGAATGACGACAGAGGCATCTGCAAAAGGAAGTCTGGTACAAAATTTCTTGACCGTCCAATTGCCAAACTTAATCGCTGTCCAATCTTTCGCAGAGATACGCCGCTTTCACTCGTCGATCCGAGTAATTGTCGATGTTTTGTCTCACTCTTAGCGAGCTGAAAAATCATAAACAATCAACCCCGAAGATCCTTTTTCATCCGCTCGAACTGTTCTTTTGTAATCTCTCCTTTTGCATATCTTTCTTCAAGAATTCTCACAGCAGTATTTCCACCGCGTGAATCATTTTCGTGTCCTCCACGACCAGAAAGCCACCTAGCGACGAGAACGACTGCTATTCCGAAGATTATCAGCGGTACTAACCAGAAGAGAAATCCAAAAATAAACCAGGGATGTATGCCCGAATACCATCCCTGACCGATCGTAGTGGTGTTTGATGCAAGAATGATCACCATGATTGCTATGCCGCCTCTACTAGAATTGTTCCCGTCATCCAAGCGTGATATACGCAGTAGTACTTGTATGTCCCCGGTACAGTGAACGTGCAAGTGTAGGTGGCTCCGGGATTCATGTTTCCAGAACTAAATGAAGCACTGGATGGAGCGCTTGTGGTGGTTACAGTGTGATGTACGGAGTCGTTATTGGTCCAGCTCACGGTGTTATTGCTACCGATGATCAGCGTGATGGAGTCTGGACTATAGCCAGGACCATTGGCAGAGTTTGAGGCGCCGTTTGAAATGGATATCTGAACGGCCGAGCTATTCGCCTGACTATCACATGTTACGTTAGTGCTAGAGCTCGGAGCCGATCCGAACGACGACGAAAAGTATAAAGCTCCGATGCCTCCGACGACCACTACTGCGATGACGATTCCAATCGTAACGATTTTGGAGATCCCTTTTTTTCCGAATTCTGTTCGCATCATAGGAATCGTTGTATATCGATTCTTGCTTTAGGCGTTGTTTACCGACATTACGTAACTTCGTTACGTGAAGCCTATTTGGCCATTCCTTACAATTGGTTCAACAACGCTGTGTTACTGCCGAAACACTATTGTTGTCGATAATCGATTCGAAATGAACAACTTTGGTACGCGAGCAGAGGGATAGGATCTACATGCGAAAAGACATCATCCTGAAGCTAGCCGAATACGGTGAATTGAACCAGAGCAGACTCATGAGCTACTGCGGGTTGAACAACGTCAAGCACAAGGAAATCGTGGATGAACTCGTCGAGAAGGGCCTTATCGTCAGAACCGAGGAACCCTGGGGCGCGAAAAAAATTGTGAAATACAGGGTGTCGGAAAGGGGGCGGGAAATCGTGAGGGAAATTCTTGAACCTTACGAGTTGTTGTTTCCTAGGAGTGACGATTCAAAGCAAGATGATGAGATCCAACAACAAGATGGAGATCAAGCAAGCAAATGACTAGCCCAGCAAGGGATAATGAAGATGTAACGGCCAACAATATCTTTCGGATAACAGACGAACTCGTCTATCAAGTTGACAAAACGAAGAAAATGATCATCATTATGATCATCGCAGTCGTTGTTGCAGTACCTGTTTCCTGGCATGTCGCTCCAATCTTTGGAGGTTCAAACAACTTTAGACTTGTAGGATACGCCACGATCTTGATCGCGGCTATTTTTCTAGCAATCGGAGTCAGACAGTGGTTTGTGTTATCAAAGTGGACGAAGAAATACAAGAATTATCAAGCTCTCCAAAAAAGAATTGATGACAAACTAGACTTCGAAAAGGATTAGAGATTCGATGCTGGGCTTACTTGTAAAATTCGATTCGAAAAAGAAATCCATAGGCGCAATGTGGGACCCCCGCAAGAAACATACTATTAAGTTAGCAGATTAGTTGCTCATTTCAGAGGATTCGCTGGGGTTCGAAGTTTCAAATGGCGGCTGTCATCATTATAGAAATTAGGACGTTGGGTACTTCTACGCCGAGTTTTGATACCGCCCGCGTGGGCGGATTCTTTGAAAAGACCTTCTGATAAGCTCGGTTCATGCCTTCAAAGTCTTCGGGATTCCTAAGCAGGACGATAACCTGAATCACATCATCCAAGCTCGCGCCGCCCAAATGAAGGATCTTCTCGCAGTTATGAATGGCTTGCTCGGTCTGCTCTTCGATCGATTTTGCCTCAACTTTTTTCGTAACCGGATCGAAAGCAATTATGCCCGAAATATAGATGGTGTTATCGACCTTGACGCCCTGACTGTAAAACGGAGAAGACGGTATTTCTGAACTAGCCAGAATCTTCTTCATATTAGAGATAGTTGTTGTCTGATCTGATAAAGGAATTGAGCGCCATTTTTTTTGCCGCGAAAAGTCCACCTAGGCAAGCACGATGAATGCGTTTTCCATGGCCCAGGATAACACCATGTGTGGAATGTGGGATTTGAACCCCAATTTACTAGTAAAAAACAATCGAGTTGAGTCAGAGTCCTGCGGACCCTTCGTCTCTACCAAGCCCAAGGAAGAGGGCAAGTGAAATAGAAAAAGTAGGAGGTTCACCAAGTCACCTTAAAACCAAACTAAGGAGTCCACACTGGGTCCCAAACTGCATCTTTCTTTTTGGGGCGATATCTTTTTCCAAGAGTCTGGTCTTGAATTGAATCTATGAAAGTTGAAGGCAAGACCCTCGACTGGCTCATGGAACCAACTCAGCCTGTGATACAATTCTATGCGCTGACTTCTCTCTTGGATAGGAAGGAAAATGACCCCGAAGTCCGAGATGCTAAAGAACAAATCCTGAAAAAAGGGTGGGCTGCCGACATACTAGCAGCGCAATCACCGGCAGGTTACTGGGAAGCAGCGCAATCACCGGAAGGATATAGTCTCTATAACCCAAAGTATACAGCAACTAACTGGCGAATGATCGTACTCTCAGATTTTCCGTTGAGTTTTCGTGACGATATGAGGCTGGAGAAGGGAGCCAGCCTCTTCTTCAAGAACTGGCTGGGAAACGAGGATGAATTCGAAGCACAGGGAGAGGTTTGCATTTCAGGAAACCTTGCCAGAATGCTGACAAAGTTCGGTTACGGAGATGATCCTAGAGTAAAGAGGGTTGTTGATTGGCTCGTAAGAACTCAGAAGGAAGATGGAGGATGGCACTGCTTCCCGCCCAAAACGGGTACTCTAGACTGCTGGGAGGCTCTTGCTGCATTTGCCGCGATCCCGAAGGAAAAGAGAACGAAGTCCATCAACCAATCAATCGAAAGGGGTGGTGAATTTTATCTGGCGCGAAAACTTCACGAGGAGGGGGAAAGATACGATCCGTGGTATCGTTTTCACTACCCGAATCATTACTACTACGATGTTCTTGTCGGATTGGACGTGCTGACTTCCCTTGGTTTTTCAGGAGATCCTCGATTGGAATATGCATTGAACCTCTTGAAAGAAAAGAGGCTGCCCTCCGGCGAGTGGGCTCTTGATGCAGTACACCCCGATGTGGATCAAGGTGTAGACTACGCCGTAGAAGGAACTCCAATAAAGTTCGCGCTGGAAAAAGAGGGCACCCCCAGCAAGTGGATCACTTTGACCGCGCTCAAAGTTTTGAAACGAGTTGAAGAGAGGTAGAGCTCACACTCGTTACTGAATACGGATATACATTACACGCACAGTTAAGCACCCCTTCACAGGACGGAGGGGGAAGGAACCAACGATTACTTGTAAATTTTCATCTTGCAATAATCCTATCAGCGGAATGTGGGATCCCCGCACGAATTTACTAGGTGTGTGATGGGCTACCAATGAAAACCTTCTCGAGATTTCATAGCGCTTGTGCCCTAAACAGATTAAAATAGTTCAAAAACAGCTTCTTCGGTTGTGACTTTACATTCGTAAAAAAGATAGATGCTAAAAACAGAGGCGAAGAACTCTCAGAGTTGAGCTAACATTAGAAAAGCGGACGCTTACAAAAATAGTAATGGCATTCTGATGCGCTCAGCGCGACAGAACTCTCGGGGATTTTACGCTACAAATAGGATCAGATCGTCTGTGCCTGCAGTTGTCGAGCAAGGGGGAGGTAACCATCCACACGTGCCTTTTCATCAGGTATCGATTTTTGAGGAGTAAACAGAATTCTAAACATCGACGATATTTTGAAGGTCCCGCACACTCTGATTCAGGAGCGGCGTACTGTGCTACTATCTCTCAGAGAAATCACACCAGAATTTGTTCATTCGGTATACGGACTCACCGTTGAAATGCTTCTAACGAATCTCAATTCAAACGAAGTTGTCCGAAAGAAAGGATCGATTGATTGATCGTCCCCAAACCGAAATCGAACAAATTGGAAGGTCAATAAATTCCTTAAATCTTTGGTCAGTCCCAAATCATTTGCAAGATCATGCAAGAGAAAGAATTTGGGCTTTCTGCCACAGTGAGCAGCAACAGTCCACAAATGATCGAACCGGTGCTGAAAAGAATTGTCGGCAATAATGCCACCGTCAAATCTATTGACGATGGATTTCAGATCAATGCGAAGCTTCGTGGGGCAAGCGCCAAGGATCTAAACCGTCAGCTGCTGTCTGAAATGCGGAGAGTCGAGAAAAAGACCAGACTTCGCGCAGAATGGAGCTCGGGAGATGTTGTGGAAAAATTTTTCGACTACGTGCCAAAAGGTGTTCACAAGACTGCCCAGCGATCTTAAGTTTTGAGTCGAAAGTTTTTGGTATTGTCCGAAGCCCCTACTTTTTCCCGGAAGAACTCCTGAGTCACCTCAGTTTCTGGCTCTTTGATTTGAACGCATTTTCGAAGTCCTTTCAGTTTAAATTCGCTTGATGCTTTCTAATAAGGCCAAACTAAACTCACGCCACAACTTTCTGTGTACAATCTACCAAAAAGCTATTTGGAATGTCTCTCTTTTGTCCAGATCATATTGCCCTAAAGTAGCCAGTGGACAATTTACTCTGACCTTAGGTTTTCAGCTCGGGGGGCCAATTGAAAGCAACTTCTCTCGACAAATCAAATTCTGGAAAATTTCTATCCGATCCGAGGGCAACCCTACCATCACGTAGACTTTCTCTTCCGCCCCGCCGGTAAATCTTACTGGATATGAATTGCCCTGATACGATAGCGTGAGAGAATAGTTCCCGACCATCGAACCAATCAGAAGAGTTCCATGTTCTCTGCTATTTTATCACGGTTTTTGTTGAAAAAAGTAGTGAAAATACCGGCTCGAATGTATCGCCACGTGCTACCGCCAGTATGTTGAATAGCTGAGGTCTTCTGCCGGATGGCGAGCTAATTTTGAAGAAGACCATGCAGTTCTCCACAAGAGACGAGAGCGGTCGTAAGTACGCCAAGCTGGGCAACGCGAAAGTAAAGTCTGCGATAACAATCATCGCCGCTGTCCTACTCCTTTTGTACGTGGCGTCGGTCGGGGTCTCCGCATCCCAGAATTCTCCAAGCGCAAAGACTACGACTAGTACAGTGACCACCACTTCCTTTGTCTGCTGCGAATCGACTACTACCACAGTAACTCTATCTACAAAGACAGTAACTACGACTTTATCCACTCAACCACCAGACGTGACAAACTTCGCCAGTTCCCTCGAAATAATTGGCGCTCTCACCAGCACAGATCAGATTTTCAGTGCCCCGACGGCTTCTTTTGATTGCGCGCTAACAGTTACTTTCTCAACAACGGGGCTGCTGTCAGGTAATACGGTTAGCCTGATATCGACGACGTCAAACGGAAATCAAAATTTTGACAATGTAGTTGTTCAAAATTCGGACAGCAGTTACACCGTGACCCTCTCAACCAACACTTTGTCAATTGGGTTCCATGTCACGGGAACGACCACCATAATTTATTGGTCTTATACGGCGATCTGCCCTCCTGCACCGCCCTAGATTCAATTCATGAAAAGCATGCTACTATTTCCCATCTTCTTCACCCCTGCAGTCACGCAAGGGGTGGAGAGGGTGGTTCTTTGGAATCTGCCTTTAGAGAAATTTCATTCATTTACTCAAGGATGCTATGAAAACGGAAAAATCCATCACAACATGAGTAAAGATTGCAACTGACACACAAGAGAAAATAGGAAAAAGGGATCATGGTCCCCTAGAAATTCTTAAGGGACCACAGACAAAGACGCGATGATTGAATATCTCTTAAAGGATTTCGCCAAACATGTGAGCTCCTTAGGTAGAATAAAGGTCAGAGCGCCCGGATCTGCACGAGCTAGAAAGAATTCCTTTCTACGAGTCTTATGATTCCAAAATTGGAAAAGTACTCTATCGATTCGAAGCAAGATAGACCAATCGTTCAGAAAACGTTCAAGAGAATTTTCGAACCATTTTCCTTATAGCAGATCGCGATATATCAGACTTAATTACAAGACGGAAATCCTCAACTCGAAAGTAAGTTGAAAGGATCACTTCTGAAGCCTCTGACCATTTCTTTGCTGGTAATGATTTGTCTAGTGTCAGTGTCGGCCCTCGCGTTGCCGTCCTCTGCGGCTGCTACAACCCTAAGGCTGAAGCCGATCCGCGGTGCCATTGGAACGTCAGTTACAATAACAGGCATCGGTTATCCGCCTAGTTCCACCGTCACAATTGGCGGCTTATTTTCCAAGAGCTGCCCGACCAATTCGACAGGTGGGATCACGAACTGCACTGTGATTGTTGGAAACGCTCCACCAGGTTCGTACATCGTTACTTCTTCTTCAGGTCAAGTGGGAACAACTGCCAAATTCACAGTCGGTTCCAGAGCACACATCACACTCAAACCCATTTCCGGTCTCCCAGGATCGAAAGTCACGGTCACGGGTACTCACTTTGCTTTGAGCTCCAAAGTAACGGTGACCTTCAACGGCAAGACGGTTGTTACGACTCCCACCAGCGTTACAACCTCTTCGACCGGAACGTTTACACTGACATTCAACGTCCCCAGTGACGCGCCAGCAGCATACATAGTTACCGCAAAAGACGCCCTGGGTTACACGGCAAACTCGGTCTATACAATAACGTAGTCCCACACAACCCGGGGCAATGGGGATCAGTGAAACAAAGGTCTCCGTTGCTGTTTATTTCCATCCTTCGACACAGTTCCTTCTCTACCCCCCACCATCCGTCTTTTTTCCCATGTCGAAAAAGTAGGCACTAGCGCCTAAATCAAGAGCGTTCGGGCTTCTGATACTGTACCTGCTTTTGATGTGCGGACCTTCTCTTCCGTAGATTTCTGATTCTTGTGTTTTACATTTCATTGTGTGAATCGATAGTCATGTTTGTGGAATCTGATCGACAATTGTTCGAACTCCGAACATTTGGGAAATGACAAGTGCAAATACGCACAACTGCAACATGTTGCAATTAGGTCATTGATGCTAAACTCGGTGTTCCAATCCGTTTGTTAAAGAAGAATCTTCTAAACTTTGAATCAGATCAGGGATGAACAACTTACTTCTACATAGTCCTTATACAAAGAATCTGTCAAGGAAGTCCGCCCTAATCGCTACCACGGCGGTTTTGTTTCTACTTTCAACGCTAGCACAGGCGTCGTTTGCTGCTTTCGCTGCGACGAGCGTCTCAAGCGGGGGCATGGATGAGCCGTATATCGTCCAGCAGGTTGCATCTGCTTCTAATCCAAGCAAAGTATACCAAATAACAGGTGCTCAGATCGCACAGCGTCTTGTCGGTAGTGCATACAAGAATTATCTCTACCTTTACATCAATACTGCAAGTTCGTTTGCAGTAAACACCACCGGTCTAGTCACCAAAACAACTGTGACAGGCTACGATACAAACAATTTGTATTGGAATGCGCAAAGCCCACCAAGTTCTTCAGGACGCAGCTCGTTTTGCGGAACAGTCGGGCAGGACCTCGATCTGGGTGCGACCTCCAATACTCTCTCTGAGTGGCAGTGGGCTGACCTGAATTGGGGATGTGGCAGTAGAGTTAGCTACAGTGGCTCATACGACGGGGGTGGACCTTCAGCGTGCTATACCTTCTCAAACAACCAAGAGCGAGAGTCTATCTACGTGATAATTGTCGACTCGTCGACAAAGGCGATTTACTGGGTTACCGGCGCGGTACTCATCCAGCAGAAGGTAAACGGCGTTGCCTCCTCGACTCTAGTCGAACTTGTCAGCGGTTCGCAAGGCAAGCTAGTGACCTCCGGCGACCAGAAGGACTGCACTTTGGTTTCAAACCCCATGGCTAGTCCCTCGCTGAGATGGTACGTCCGCACTCCGCCAGTTCAGGGTAAAATTCCGGGCGTGACAATAGTCGGTAATTTTGGAATAGTCGGGACTTTGGGCGAAGGAGTAACCAAGGAGGCCGCGAATGGCAACATGATCTTCGAACAGTTCATTGACAGGACGATGCAGACCGGATATATTCCAAATCGCGGTGCTCCAACCGACATCTCCATGCTAATGTCCACAGACCCCGTCAGCGGCGCTACGGCGCCGTGGCCAGCATAACCGGAGTTGAAGCGAGGGAGAGAACAAAGTGTCAATGATACCTTCGGCAATTCAGAAGAAAGCGAGTCGGGGGAGATTCCCATCTCTCCTCATTCTTCTTGCGATTTCAGCAACAATTGTGATAATCGCAGGCGCAATAACGGTCGTCTCAATTTCCTCGACCGGTTCGAATCAATCCGGCAGAGTTCTCGTGAGGATAGCTCCATTTGGTTCATACACGCCCCAGCAATTGACCGTGGTTATTGGGATAAACAATACAGTTACGTGGACAAATGGAGACATCGTCGGACACTCGGTCACATCTGACTCTGGACTTTTTGATTCAGGAATCCTCGGCTTCAATCAGCAGTGGAGCTTTACCTTTGCACAACCAGGGACGTATCATTACCACTGCTCGGTCCACGAATTGATGGTGGGTTCCGTTACGGTGTTGTCCTGAAATGCAAAATCGCTAAGGCTTCGGTACTATTCTCTAACAAAATAGGTCTGGACGGGAGATACACTCCAATCTGAACGGGACAACAGCCCCTTCGACCATCCCTACCTGGCGATCTTGAGCGGGTAAGATGCTTCTTGAGGGAGTATGATTTATGCATGCCCTAAAATACGAAATTGACGACGGTCACTCCGCTGGAGTTGATACTCCGATCGTCGGAGGGCCGCTAGTACGCGAGCCGTATCTGGGAGAAACAGTGGGATCAAAAACGTTAGAATCGAGAATTTCCTAATTATCGGAATTTTCCAAAGAGGGCGCGCTTGATCGACTGCGTCCGCCTCAGACGAACTGACAACGCAATGAATGCGTCCAAATATAGTATGCGAAAAGCTGCGGCGATTTATCCGGGCTAACCGGATGGGAGGAA
>Ga0335085_10009442_pt1 | contig 14721 bp, 7 predicted proteins | sample Lox_Sample_45_FD_206712 | JGI IMG/M metagenome (GOLD analysis project Ga0335085, IMG submission 206712) | Soil microbial communities from Loxahatchee National Wildlife Refuge, Florida, United States - Lox_Sample_4.5 | ecosystem: Environmental > Terrestrial > Soil > Wetlands | place: USA: Florida... | reverse complement strand
CCGCGCCTGGACTGGCCGCGGCTGCGGACCGAGCGCCGCGCCAGCCGGGTGTTCTCGGCCTGGGCGCGCGGCGTCTACCGGCACCGCTGGCTGGCCGCGCTGGCCGGGCTGGGCATCCTGGCCGCGCTCATGCTGCCCGCGCTGTCCCTGCACCTGGGCGAGCCGGGCAGCTCCGCCCAGGCCACCAGCGGGCCCGCGCACGACGCGCTGGTCACGCTGACCGACGGCGGAGTCCCGTCCGGCGTGCTCACCCCGGCGGACGTGCTGGTCTCCGCGCCCGGCCCGGCCGGCGGGGTCGCGGCCTCGGCCGCGCGGGTGCCCGGCGTGTATGCCGCGGTCGCCCCGGCCACCCCGGACTACCAGCGGGACGGCACGGCGATCGTCACCGTGATCCCGGTGGCCGAGAGCAGCGTGCCGGCCGGCCAGACGACCGTCGCCGCGCTGGAGCAGTCGCTGCTGGGGCGGCCGCACGTGGTCGGCATCGGCGGTGACGGCGCCGCGCTGATCGATTTCGACCACGCGGTCTACGGCGACTTCCCGCTCATGCTCGCCATCATCAGCGTCGCCACCTTCCTGCTGCTGACCCGGGCCTTCCGCTCGGTGCTGCTGGCCGCCAAGGCCGTGGTGTTCAACCTGATCTCGCTGGCCGCCGCCTACGGCGTGCTGACCTGGGTGTGGCAGGACGGGCACGGGTCCGGGGCGGTCTGGGGCATCCCGGCGACCGGGGCGATCACGATGTGGGTGCCGCTGATGGTGTTCGCGTTCCTGTTCGGGCTGTCGATGGACTACGAGGTGTTCATCCTCACCCGCATCCGGGAGGACTACGACGCCTCCGGGGACGCCCGGCACGCGGTGGTCGAGGGGCTCGGCCGGACCGGGCGCCTGGTCACCAGCGCGGCCGCGATCCTGATGCTGAGCTTCCTGTCCATGTCGACCGGCCCGCAGACCGACCTGAAGATCCTGGCCACCGGGCTGGGCGCCGGCATCCTGATCGACGCGGTGGTCATCCGCTGCCTGCTCGTGCCGGCACTGGTAGCCCTGTTCGGCCGGGCCAACTGGTGGCTGCCGTCCTCGCTGGCGCGGCTGCTGCGGATCCCGGCCGCGGCGGCCCTGGTGGCCGGCCCGGAGACTGAGAACGCCCGCGATCTGGAGGTGTCCGGGGTGAGGTAGCGGCTCCCGGACGGCCGGGCCAGGCGGTGTTCCGCCTGGCCCGGTCCGGTCTGCGGCCTGGCCTGGTCCGGGTCTGCGGGCTTGCCTGGTCCGGGTCTGCCGGCTGGCCTGCGGGACTGGCATAATCCGGTCTGGCGCTGGGCTGACTTCGGAGGCGAACCATGAGCGAGTACCTGGACAATTCCGGTCGGGAGGACGTGCTGAGCGGGGGCTCCCGGATGATCGCGGTGGACACGCCCAAGGGGCCGTACCGGGTCTGGGTGAAGCGGACCGGCAACAACCCGCGCCTGCGGGTGCTGCTCCTGCACGGCGGGCCCGGCGCAACGCACGAGTACCTGGAGGCCTGCGACAGCTACCTGCCGGGCGCGGGGATCGAGTACTACTACTACGACCAGCTCGGGTCGGGTTTCAGCGACAAGCCGGACGAACCGTCGCTGTGGGACCTGGACCGCTTCGTCGACGAAGTGGAGCAGGTCCGGCAGGCGCTCGGGCTCGACCGCGGCAACTTCGTGCTCTACGGGCAGTCGTGGGGCGGCCTGCTGGCCATCGAGTACGCGCTGCACCACCAGCAGCACCTGCGCGGGATGGTGATCTCCAACATGATGTCCAGCGTCCCGGCCTACAACGCCTACGCCGAGCAGGTGCTGATGCCGACCATGGACGCCGGCGCGCTGGCTGAGATCAAGTCGCTCGAGGCCAGCGGCGACATCGAGAACCCCCGGTACATGGAGTTGCTGAACGAGCAGCACTACGTTCACCACGTGCTGCGGATGCCGGTCGCGGACTGGCCCGACCCGGTGATGCGCGCGTTCGCCCACATCAATCCGGCGCTCTACGTGTCCATGCAAGGACCCAGCGAGCTGGGCATCAGCGCCGACGCGAGCCTCGCCGGATGGGACCGGACGGAGGAGCTGGCCTCGATCGACGTGCCGGCCCTGGTCATCGGCGCGCGGCACGACACCATGGACCCGGCGTACATGGAGATGATGGCCGGCCGCCTGCCGCAGGGCCGCTACCTGCACTGCCCGGACGGCAGCCACATGGCCCTGTACGACGACCAGGCGGTGTACTTCGCCGGCCTGATCGACTTCCTGCGCAGCCTCGAAGGCCCGACCGGATAGCAGCCGCCGGGGTGGCCGCGCTCGTGAGCATTTGTAGCAATGAATGGATGAATATGATATTTATATCGAACGCACGTACGAAGGGGTGACGAGTTCCGTGCGTCCAGGCGAGCAATCCTGTAACGTTAGCTAAGCGTCCGACGCTTGTTAAGTATTGGGCGCTATGGGAGCGGAGCGGCGGATGCGGTCGAGAAGCCTAGTGCCAGTCGGCCATGACTGCGGCATGCCCTCAGGGATCTCATGCTTTCGTAACAAGATTCACGGAAATGTCCGTTTTGGGGAGGGGCGGGACTGCCGAGACACAGAGAGTGATTACAAGGTGGCGAAGCCGTTGACACAACAAGCTGCTTTAGTCAAATTCATACGCCATTGTGCACAGGTGTCCCGTTAGAAATTGAGTCTCGCAAAATTCGGACGCCAGAGGTATTCTCGACAAAAACAGGACGTTTGGGGTCAAGTAGCCGGCGGATGCGTGGCTCGATAGCCTGACGAGAACCTGGCGGGCGCAGGGAGGCTACTGTGACGCTGGAGGTCAAGGCCGACGAGGGGTACTTGCTGTCGGCGGACAGCCTGGGTGACCCCGACGGCCTGCCGGTGTTCCTTCTGCACGGCACACCGGGCACCCGCAACGGCCCGCGGCCGCGCGGGATCGTCCTCCATCGGCTCGGTATCCGCTTGATCACCTACGACCGTCCCGGCTATCCCGGCTCCGACCGCCGTATTGGCCGCCGGGTCGTTGACGCCGCCGCGGACGTGGCGGCGATCGCCGATGCGTTCAGGCTGAAACAGTTCAGCGTCGTCGGCCGGTCCGGGGGGGCTCCGCACGCGCTAGCGTGTGCCGCCGCACTGGGCGACCGGGTCTTGTCGGCGGCCGCGCTCGGCAGCCTCGCGCCCTACGACGCGCAGGGGCTGGACTGGCCTCTCGGCATGACCGAATCCAACGCCCGGGCCTACCATAACGCCGAAAACGATCTGGCCGCTCTAGTGAAGATGCTCAACGAGCAGGCCATGCTGGCCCGCGGTAATTCCGAGGGCTTGCTGCCGGTGCTCTGGCCGGACCTCGTCGGCCACGATAAAGAGATATTCGGAGATATCGCGCTACGCCGGATCATCACCAAGGTTCATGCTGACGCGCTCAGCAAGAACATTGACGGCTGGGTCGATGACGTCGTGGCCCTGAGCAGCAAGTGGGGCTTCGACCCGTCTGAGATAACTGTACCCGTTAAACTCTGGGCAGGCCGTGACGACGTATTCTCGCCCGTCAGCCATACCTACTGGCTGGGCAAGCGGATTCCTGGTGCGGACGTCGAGATAGCGGACGATACCGCACATTTCGGCACGGTATCGAGCCTGGTCCGGATCCTGAACTGGGTCACGGCCAAGGCGAACACGCTGGAGACGGTCCGGGAACGGGCCGACGCTCTCAGCTAGAACGGCTGCGGATCGATGGCGCACAGCAGTCGCGCGCCCGCCATGGCCGACGTCACGTCGGGGTGCTGGTTTCCGATCAGCGCCCCCAGATCGCTGAGGACCGCCTGGCGCTCAGCGCCCGCACCGCCCACCCCAAGGTCATGCCGCGTGAGAAGCAGGTTCGCTCGCGAGCGGAGGGTATCGGGATGCTGCGATCCGAGGATCCGCTCCCGGTCAGCTGCGACTTTCTCCTCCAGTTCCAGGGCCGCAATCAGGCCTTCCTCGCCGTTCTGCCTGGCCAGTACGCTGCCTAGGACCATACGTGCGGCCAGAGTGTACGGATGGTCCGGGCCGAGCCGCTTCTCGAGGCCATCGGCGGCGGCACGGGCACCGGCTTCCGCGTCCCGGTAGCGCTCCTCTAGGCAGGCCGTGGTGGCGATGTTCAGCCGGCAGATGAGGGTATGCGGATGATCGGGCCCTAGCCTCCCCTCGTAGACGACCAGGACCTTTACCGCCGCATCCATGGCCGCTTGATACCGCCCGAGGGCCAGCCAGTTGAGGGCCTGGCTGGTCCGGCTGGCCAGAGCATCGCTGCTGTCCTCGCCGTATCCGCGGGTCAGGCCGATCCTCGCCAGCTCGGTATGCGCCTCACCGGTCTCTGGGTTGCCAGCGCAGCGCTCCGCCACCCCCAGCAGCAACAACGCGGTCAACGTGTTGCGGTCGGTGTCACCGAGAGTGTCGCGGGACTGCGCCCAGACCGTGCTCATCCGGGCGGCCGCCTCGGCGTAGCGGCCCGCCTCGAGCAGGTCGCGGGCGACGGAGGAACCCGAGTTGAAGGTCCGGGGGTGCAGGGTCCCGTGCACGGACATCCGGCGTTCGAGCGTCAGCCTGTCCTGGGCCAGCGCGCTCCGGAAATCCCCGTTCAGCAGGTAGGACAGTGCCAGGTTATGCGCCGCCGACAGGGTGCCCCGGTACTCCTCTCCGTAGGCGTTCCGCGCGGCATGGTAGGTTTCCAGGTCTTGCCGCAAGGCGGCCTGGTATTCGCCCAGCGCGCGCAGGTCGGCGGCCAGGCTGCCCTGCGTCTGCAGGGTGTGGAGGTGGTCGTTTCCGAGGTACTCGCGCTGGCCCGCCAGCACTTCCTCGTCGAGCTTGCGGGACTCCTGGAACTTCGCCTGGTCGCGCAGGATGTTGGCCAGGTCGAACCGCAACCGGAACAGCTGCCGGCGCAGCGATTCGGCCAGCTCGGGCCTCTCCTCCAGCATGGCCTTCCAGGCCCTCTCGATCTCCCGGCCCCGGCGCTCGGCGCGGGCGAGGTCCTCCCGCTGCCGGATATAGCGCACCCGCTCGATGAGCAGCTGGCGGACGGGTGCCTCATCGGACAGCTCGGCCTGGGACGGCCTCAGGTGCGGCCAGATCAGCCGGTAACGCGGCCACGTCTGCGGGTCATCGACATCGCCCTGCGGGCGGATCTCCACCAGTGCCTGGTGGACGACGCGGCGGGCCGCCGCCTTGTCTCCCTCCGTCATGCGCTCGTTGACCACGGTCTGGACCACGCTGTGGACCTGGATCTGCCGAGAGGTGTTGTCGAGCTTGATCAGGGCGAGCCGGTCGATCTGCCAGATGAGCCTGGCGATCATCGCGCGCTCGGAAATCGTGGGATCAAGTTCTCGCAGCTTGTCGGCCATGGCCTGGCTGTTGATCAGGTCGAGGCTGATGTCCGGCGCCATCACCGCGCAGATTTCCAGCAGCCGGGCCGCCGCCGCGGACTGCCCTTTGAGGTGATCGAGGGAGAGGTTCCAGGCTTTCCCGACCTCGTCCGAATACTCCCGGAGCTTACTGTCCACGGACAAGCTCAGCACCGGCTGCTGACCGAGCTGCCTCAGGTACTCCGGAACCGACATGTCCGTGCTGGCCAGCAGGGCGCCCGCCGAGGCCACGGCCAGCGGCATGTCACCGAGAACCCTGGCCACCTGGTCGGCTTCTTCCTCGGAGATCCGGGCCAACCGGCGGCGCAGATGGGTAACGCTTTCCTGCCGCTTGAAGACGTCGACCGGAAGGGTCCTGCGGTCCGGAGCCTCCCAGCGTTTGTCGCGCGACGTTATCAGCACGTTCCCGCCGGATGGCAGGAGGATCCTGATGTCCTCCACGTATTCGGCGTTGTCGTAGACCAGGAGCCAGCGCTTTCCCGTCAGTTCCTCGCTGAGGTAGCGCAGCACCTGCTGGACGATCTCGCGGACGCCGCCCTCTTCGGGCACGCCGGCCCCGTAGATCTTCCGCAGCTGATCCCCCAGGTCGACGAGGGACGCGTCGATGTACTGCGGCTGACCGCAGTTCATCCACCAGATGATGTCGTAGTCCGCCCTGAACCGGTGGGCGTACTCCATCGCCAGCTGCGTCTTACCCACGCCGCCGAGGCCCTGGATGGTCAGCGGGAGCACCACCGTCAGGTTCCGTGCGCGCAGTTCCTCGCGCAGCCCGCTCAGGTTCTCCTCCCGCCCGGTGAAGTTGACATTGCGCACGGGGACGTTGAAGATCTCCGGGCCCTCGCCGCCTGGGTAGCGAAGCGCCTCGATAGCCGGGTCCTGCTCCTGCGGGCGCCGACCCCCGAGCTGGTCGGCCAGCCGTTCCCTGGCCTGCATCTCGGAAAGCCCGCCCAGGTAGATAACGGGTACCTCGCCAAGTCCGACGGGCACGCGGGCGTCACTCACCGAGATGAACAGGCTCGGGTGCACGGCGGCCATGGCAACGGCCGCGCGGGCCGCGTAGGCATCCGACAAGATCGCGACGGTCTGCGTCTCCGCGTCGGCGTCTTCAGGGACGCCAGACGCCTCGCCGGCCCAGCGGACGGTGACTTCGGCGCTGGCCAGGACAGCCGTGATCCACTCAGCCCACAGCTGGTCTTCCGGTCTGAAGTCCAGGATGACGGCGGACGTTCTGGCCGACTGGGTACGCGAGAACAGCAGCCGCGTCTGCAGGCGCAGCCACTCCTCTCGCGGCGGCAGCATGGTCACTGCGCCGCTCGTGATGAGAGCAGCGATCCGCTCATAGGACGGAAGCAGCCCGGTGTGCGAACCCGGCCGGTCGCCGATGGTGGCTAGCGTCTCCTCATAGGCGTACGACGGCTGGTACGGCACCTCCATCTCGGCCCAGTAGGCCTTGCGCTGTTCGTCGGACATTCCCGCGGGCAGCCCTTCGAACAACTCGGCCGCGTAGGCGAGACCCGCCTCTACCTTGGTCTCCTGCGAATGGTCGATGCGCATGGGCACCGGCAGGATCGCGATCTCGCGCCCATTGTGCCCGTTGATCATCTCAGCGATCATGGCCGCGCCCTCGATTCCCTGGGTGGCCAGGGTGAAGCAGTCGACCACCAGGTCGGGGAGATGCACAGTGCAGATGTCAGCGACATCGCTGAGGCCGGTCCGGCTGTCGATCAGGACGTAGTCGTAGTTCCGCGTCATGAGCGCGCGCAACGTGTCGAAAAACTGCCCGCCATGCAGGTTGTTGTAGAAGTTTTCCCAGTCGAGCGCGCTCAAGGTCGTCTGATAGTCGCCGTTCGACTTGCCGGACGACAGGTAATTCAGCGCCCCTTCACCCGGAAATTCCCAGTCCAGCGGGATCGCGTACGCCTCAAATCGGCTGACGTGCTCGTCGACGAGCTGGGTGACCGCCTGGCGGGCGGTTCGCATCTCCTCGTCGGACCCGATGATGAGTTGCTCGGGATCGATCCCGGCATCGGCCGCCGCCCACTCATATCTGCGGATGAAATCGACGATCCCGGGCCTCGTGCCCACATTGGGATCCAGGAACGGCTGGAAGAACCGGTGCAGCCCGGGCGACTCCAGGTCCCAGTCAGCGACGAGCACCCGCAGGCCGTTGGCGGCCAGGATCCAGGCCACGTTCGCCAGGGCCATCGTCCGCCCGGTCCCGCCCTTGAACGAATAGAACGTGACGATCCGGCCATTTCGCGACTGGCTGTTTCCCGCATCAGGCATCAGGCGTCTCCCCAACGGATGGATCATGTGGTGAAGCTGGTTTATCTGGTGGTGCGGCAAGCTCATCCGGCCGAGGCCGGCGGAGGCTGGGCCGTATGGAGCGAGGCTGTGATCGTACCCGTCCGCTGCGATACGTGAGGTATTGCCGCTCAGCTTCGCGAACGAGCTTCGGCATAATTGCGTTGAATTCGTTCAGGGAGCCCACCCCCTGAGCCGCTTGCCGCGATGCATCCGTGGGGGACAGTGCCTTGGCCGCGCTGAGGATCTCCCTGACCTGACGGGCGAGATCGCGAGTGCGGGCGTCGTCAGGCCGGTCCAGGATCACCAGGGGCACCACCCACTCGGGCAGTTGGCTAATCGCGGATTCCAGCGCCCGCCGCCCGTCCTCACCCGCGATGAACAAGGGATCAATCAAAATGATCCCGGGCCTGCGGGCACGCGGATCGCTAGCCGCCGTGAGCGCCCTGATCTCGGCCCGGAAATCGGCTCGCTCAGCGAACTGGCTGGCCAGCTGAGTCAGTGAGTCGTCCTGCCCGGGGAAGGGGCGCCAGCCCGCCCCGCTCGCGATGGTGTCACCCGGCCCGGTCTCCGCGGCGCGGCCGACCGTCACCGCGGTCTCAATGATGAAGACACTGAGCGGCGAGTCAATACTGAAAGCGCTTGGCGTCTCGTCGATGTCCGGCACCTCCGACGGGCGTATCGGCCATTGTTCCGCGAGCGTGACAATTTTCCTGGCCAATAGGTTCAGCACCGCCCGATAAGAATCGTGATATGATTTTATCCACAGCATCGGCCACAAGCCGTTCTTAGCGTATCCGTCTACATCGCGGCCGAGGGCAACGGCCTTGTCGAGCCACGGCAGATGCTGGTGCGCGGGCAACGGAGTCCACAGCACCGGCACGAACCGCGGTTCCGGGTCGGTCAGGCCAGCATCCTTCACCCGCTGGTGGAAACACGCCCATTCACGGCCTGGCAGCGACTGGTCCCGGTAGTCAACGGAGTAGAGGGGGACGAACACCTGAGCCGTTCCCAGAGCCTCAGTGAGCGACGTCTTCCAGTCCAGGCCGACCGGGATCCGCTGGTCGAAGAACCCGTGGATCGGCCTCGACCGCACCGACGCATGCTGCCGCACCGCGGTTTCCAGGTCACCGAAGAATTCCCGGACCCACTCGTCATCACCGGGATCATCGGCTATCTCGGGCAGGTGAGCGTAGCTGACGACGAAGTAGGGGTGATATGCGGTGGCGGCTTCCGGTATGCCGTGGTCAGCAGTCATGGTCATCACGGGCTGGAACGATCAGGTCGGCGACCTGGAACTCACGCGATTCCGTCTGCTGGCTGTGGATGATATGCGCGATATGCAAGGCAAGCTGCCAGGTGACGATCTCGTAGGAATCCCTTAGCTTGTTCATACGCATCAGCCCGAACACACCATTGTACTTGTAGTGATCGGGAGCCCGCGGCTCGGGATCGCGATCCGGCGAGAAGAACTGCCGCTTCTCCACGTGCCTGGGCAGTTTTTCATGGAACGGAGCCCAGATCACCGGGATAATGCACCCCTGACGCGGGGAGGGCTTCGCCTCGGGCCGTTTCCGCACGGTGCGATGGGCGAAGCCGTGCCATTCCATCCGGCACCACGGGGAAGTCAGGTACTCGGCTGACAGCAGGGCCACCAAGACCTGGCAGGTTCCTACCGCCTGTAGTAATTCATCGGTCCAGTACATGCCCCCTCGCATTTCCTGGTCCATGAAGCCCGCGGGCATGCCCGCGGGGAGGTGTATCAGGTGACGGACGTTGACGGCGAGATCCGTGAAGAACTCCTCGACATGCTGGCCCACCCCGGGCGTGATGGCGGTTCCGGGCTGGCCCTCGGTAGCGTGAGCATAGCTGAGGAAAAACGGCGGTCCATCCGCGCCGTCGTCGTGCACCGCACGCCACCTCCACCCCACCGATGCTGGCCCCATGGTACGGGCGGAAGCACACGGATAGAAAGTGCTAATGCCCCGCTGTCAGGAAATGTCACCGCCGCGGCGGTCCGACAGCCAGAAACCAGCGAAATCAACGGCCGCGCGCACTGGCACTAGCCTGGCCAGGTCCGACCCGACGTGTCCCCGGCGCAGTCCAGGCACCCGTCCCTGCGCAGCGGCCGATTCCATCGCCTGGCCCAGTGGGCCGAAAACGCTGTCGTCCAGGACGATTCCGGTGAACGTACGCTCAATTCGTCTCCCCCCTTCGGCGATGAAGCAGGTGTACGTTTGCGGCCGCGTCCAGGACAGCCGGTACTCGGCGAGGTGGAATGCGGTGCACGCGGCATATCCGACGCCCAGCAGCAAGATGGCCGCGTCAACGTCGTAGAGCCAGCGCAGCGGCGACCGCTCACCGAGGTGACAGTCCAGGTCGTGCACGGACGTGCAGTCGCCCGACCTCGGACCGAGCGCGGCGAAGGAGACCTGGGGATGACCGCTCCGGCGAGCCCCGGGGCGTGTCCGCACGTGCTCCGCGAACGCTCCCATCCCGTCCGACGGCGTGCTCGCCGGATCGAAGCCGGGCATGGCGGCCACGTACCTGGCTAGCTGGTCGGCGTCGAACCCCGTGGTCGCCTCGCGGAACTTGCGAGAGGTCAGGGAGTTCACCGAGGTCTCGGTCGGCACCACGAGCGTCGCCTCCGGCCCCGTTACCGCCCGGAGCGCGGCCAGCAGAGTGGCCGCGCCGCCGTTCACCGGGCCGACTCTGCGCAAAGAGCAGTGAATGAGAAGGTCCTGGCCCCGCCGCAGGCCGAGTGCCCGCAGGTCCGCTGTCAGCTGACCGTAACCTACAAGGCCGGAATCCGGCGGCCGCGGGACGAGCTCAGCTGTCATCGGCCCAGGCCTGGACGGCGACACCCATGCCGCCGACGAAGCGCTTGCCTGCCGGAGTGAGCCCGTCCGCGCTCAGCAGCGTATCAATCCCGTTCTCAACCCAGGACCGGTAGGTACGGAACAGGTCGCGGGCCCGTCCGTCGGTTGCCTGACCGGACCGGACCCGCCACAACTCGGCCACGCCTAGATGGGCGTACGTGCCATGCAGCACGGCATCGACGGGACGGGGATCCGTCTTCCATCCCACCTGGAACATGTCGCTGCTGTCCGGGTCGACCAGTTCAATCAGATCACTCAGCGCCGCTAGCTTGGTGTGCTGCATCTCGTGCACGAGCAGTTCGCTCAGCATCGCGACATCATCGGGGAAAGCCATCGCCAGCGCGCCGACCGCATGCCGTGACGTGCCGCTTTGCCGGTGCTGCGCGTCGGGCTGCATCGGCACAACGGAGCGCAGGCCAGCGGACATGACGGCGGCGTAGGCAGGCAGTTCCGCGGCAAGCCGCCGGCAGGCAGCGGTAAGGTGCCGCTGCCAGGCGTCCCACTCCGGCGGCGCCAGCCGGGCGGCCGGCGTCCAGGCCTGGCAGTCGCGGAACGGGTCGAGATCCTCCACGGTGAAGGACATCCGCGCGGCGGCGACACCGCGGACCGCGTGCCATTCACCCGTGCCGTCAGGCGAACTGGCGCCCGAGGAGGCGACCCGCACGACGGCGACGGGGCCGGCGCTGGCGCCGACGGCGAGCGCGCCCGCACCGGGCAGGTGGGTGAATCCGTCGCGGACCGGCAGCAGCAGTTCGGTCTCGAGGCCGGCCCGCATGGCGGCCGCCGCGGCCAGCCCGGCCAGGTGCGCGCGGTCCAGGTCGAGGCGGGCGTCGGCGGTCGCGTCGTCACGCAGGCAGTGCGCCGCCCAGGCCTGAACGTAGGGATAGGCGAGCACATCGCTCACCGCGTCTGGCTGCTCGCGGTCCAGCGCGGTGAGCAGCTCCCAGCCCTCGGCCGCTGCCCGCCTGAGCTCCCCGTCCTTCCCGTTCCTTCCGTCCACGGCGGACGCGACGTGGGCGACCAGGACGCGGTTCACCAGACGGCGGGAATCGGCCAGTGCCTTCATCGCCTCGACATCACCGGGCCCGGCGGACAGCAGGTCAAAGGCCGCCGCGGGCAGGACATGGCGGACCGCGAGGTCGCTCTCGCGGTCCGATGCCAGGGCCACGGTCCTGGGATGCGAGATGACCTGCGGGATCAAGACCTTAAGATCGTCACAGTAGACCGATGGGTTATCGAATCCGCTGCCGGACTTGTACCGGTGCGCATACAGGCCTCCGCCGCAGGCCCGGATCAGCTCGCAGTCACGACAGGTTGCGCACCGCGCGGCCAGGCCGCCCTGGCGGGCAGCGACTCCCGGGTGCGCCGCCGCCTCGTCGACCGAGTGGGAGAAGACGTCGAGGCCGGTAGCGGGGGCGCTGTCGTAGGCCGTCTTCAGCGAATCGGCCTGCTCCCAGCTCCCGTCGGTCTCGATGACCAGCAGGTCGACCGGATCAAGGCCTGCCGCCTCGCTCCCGCTGGGACGTCCCTCCCAGGCCGCCAGAAGGGAATCGAAGAACCGTATCGGCAGCGGGCGGCCGTCGGCGAGCCACCGGGCATGGATCCGGCCGAGCCAGTCGGCGTAGGGAGTGGCCGATCCCGGCGGCCGGTACGGCTCCTGGTCCCAGGTCGCGTGCGGCAGGAGCAGGTCCAGGCGCGGAGGCGCCTCGTCCCGGAGTGCCTCGTAGACCTCGACGGGATCGTTCCGCACGTCGATCGTGCACAGGATGCCCGCGTAGAGATGCCGGTACGCGGGCCGACGCAGCAGGGCGAGCGCCTGCCGCACCTGCGGAAAGCTGCTCTGCCCGCTGGCGAACCGCCGGTGCCGGTCATTAGCCGTGCGGTTGCCGTCCAGCGATATGCCGACCCGGACGCTGTGCTCGCTGAAGAGCCCGCACACGCTCTCGTCGAGACGGACGCCGTTGGTGTGGATTCTCAAGTCCAGCCGGGTGACGGGATCGATGCGTGATCGCAGTGTCTCGATGACGCTCCGTAGCCCGCCGTATCCCAGCAGCAGCGGCTCCCCGCCATGCAAGACGACGAACACGCGGCTGAGACCATGCTTCCCGGCATGTTCGGCTATCCGCCAGGCCGCCTGGCTGACGGTCCGTGCATCGATGTTGCGGGGCTTGTGACGCCAGCTCTGATCGGCATGCTCGTAGACGTAACAATGGTCACATGCGAGATCACACCGGCTTGATACCTTCAGGACGTACTGACTTACCGTAACCGACATCCGGTAGGTCTCATATTGTGGAATTGAACATCATCGCCGGGACATCAGCGGGGCTTTCCCGGTTACCCACAATCCGCGAGACTACATCAGTCACAGCTTTTTCACCGGTAGCGGCGCGTCTGGCCAACTGCGCTAGCGGGATCCCCCGAAGATCGAAGATCGACGATCGACCTGATAGACCATTGGCATGCAGAGGCTCAGAATCCACTGGGCCCTCCTCCCCCATAAAGGGTCGGACGTGTCCTTCCCTGTCAGGTTAAGTGATGACCCCGCCTTTGTCATCAGTCTGATGGCATCTGTTTGCCGGCCCGATGGCCGCCGGCCGGCTTTGCGTGACAATCCTGGACAGCAGCAAGGACGAACGGCGTACACTCGTTTTCTCTTTCCAATCTGCTGTCACGAGGCCGGGGGCTCACCTGGCCCTTGCGAAATACTCGCGAAACACCCATTATCAGCAGCCCGGCCGGGCGGCTCCTCATTGCTTACTGAGCGTCACGACCGCCGCCCGGGCAGGCAAGCGCCGTGAGGTATCACCGCTAACGGCCCGCACGCAGTCCGACGGCAGCGGGCGACCACCGGGCCGCGATGGCCACTACTATCTGGCTGATTCAGGAAAGGCGCGAGATCGCTCCGGCAGGGGCAAGAGGCACCTGATCAGAATCCGCCGGTCGCGATTGCCTCGGTCGCCAGGAGCCTGACCAGCAAGACGTCCGGCATCAGCGCGTTCGCCTCGGTGCTCCGCGGGAGCAGCGCCGGAGGGTACCGCCGGTCCTTCTTGGCGTGCACAATACGGTTCCTGATCTGATAGACCCGGTCGGCGACTTGGTCGGACAGGTTCTGGTCGGCGTTCCGGCTAATATGCGGCACGTCTTTAATCGGGCCTCGGGCGGTAAAATAGTTACCCCAGTTGCGGTCGAAGAACTCTTCCAGCCTGCTGACCCGGATGAATTCCTTGATCGCGATGCGGAGCTGGTACGGCTCGTTGGCCGCGACCGGCCGTGCCGCCGCCTCAATGATCCTGAGCAAGCTCGTGGCCCTCGAATCGTCGAACCCCGGATCGCGCAGTTCCCGCCGGATCTCTTCCATGGCGCTCTGCTGCAAGGCGCTGGGAACGAAGTATTCCAGTGCCTGGTAGTACGAGAGGAACGCCTGCGGCGGATCGCTGCTCGCCTGGCTGGCGAAACCGAACCGGATCGCCACCTCTTCGACGAGGCTGGTGCGCGGGTAGCGGATCCGGCCTGACACCTCAGGCGCCCAGCGGGTTACGGCCGAATCGGTTCCAGCGGGCCGCGCGTCTAGCTCCACGATGACGTGGTTGCGGAAGTTGAGCTCGTAGATGAGCGACCGCGCGATCGCCTCGCTCTGCCGGGCCAGCCCATCCCGGTCGGCGCCCGGGTCGAAGGCCAGTTTCAGGGTTGCCAGAAACTGGGGGGCCGGCGATCCGAGCCGTACCCGGCCGCCCTCGGTCGTGCGGCCGTGGAGCAGCATCGCAAGCGGCGAGGCGTTCGACAGCTCGACGCATGGCCCGCCATTCCGGCCGGAAAGGTGAATGCGCTTGACGGACTCCCTGCCGTCATCCTCGCGCCACGGGTACGGCAGGCTCGGCATCGCGTTGGCCGGCTCTTTGTGGACACAGTTGAGCTCATCAGAGTCGAGCCCGAAGGCGCGGCCGGCGATGTTGGGCTCGAGCCGGGAGCAGATGAGCTCGACGTAGCCCTGTGAGCTGATCATCAGGCCAGCCACCAGGGGATGGTCCTCGATCCGGTCGCCGAGTTGCCCGAGCAGCATGCTCACGTGCGCCCGCGGTATCGACCTTTTCGGCGGGGAGATCAGCCGCGACCGGCCATCCCGCACCC
>Ga0335085_10009441_pt1 | contig 14722 bp, 14 predicted proteins | sample Lox_Sample_45_FD_206712 | JGI IMG/M metagenome (GOLD analysis project Ga0335085, IMG submission 206712) | Soil microbial communities from Loxahatchee National Wildlife Refuge, Florida, United States - Lox_Sample_4.5 | ecosystem: Environmental > Terrestrial > Soil > Wetlands | place: USA... | reverse complement strand
GGGATTTCGGCGCCGACGAGGTCATCGTCGCGACGCGCGCCGCCGCGCCGAGCGGATGGCAGGAGCGCGCGGAGCTCGAGCGTCTGCGGGCCGAGCTCGGCGTTCCCGTGGTTCAGGTCGCCCTGGGCTGATCGGTGAGCGCGCTGCGATCGCCGCTCAGCCGGGGTGGCCCGAACAGGGTGCGCGGCCAAAGCCTGCGGTCGAGCACCACGTTGACCTCGGCCGCATAGAGCGAGACCTGTGCCCCTAGACGCAGCCACACGAGGAGTCCGATCACCAGGGCGAACGTGCCGTAGGTGTCGCTGGCGCTCTTGACCACATGGCCGACGTAGTAGCCGCCGAGCGCCTGCAGGATCGTCCAGATCGCGCCACCCACCAGCACGCCCGGCCAGAGCCGCCCGCTGGACACGGTGCCGGCCGTGAGCAGTCGGAACGCCGCCGCGTAGAGCAGGCAGTTCAGCGACAGGGCGAGGACGATCCCGACGACCTTCAGCGCCGCGCCCCCCAACCCGGCGCCGGCGAGACCGGAGGCCACGGATGAGGCAACCAGCACGACGCCGAGCACCACGATCGCCATCAGGCTGCGCGCCCTGCCCGCCAGCAGGCCCGGGCGCTCCGCGGCCGGCACGGCCCAGACACTGTTGAAGGCCGTCTGCACTCCCTGCGCGACCGCAAGGCCTCCCCAGAGCGAGCCCACCAGACCGACCGCTATCGCGAACGCGTCGCCGTGCAGCCGACCCGTCTTCAGCTGGCCGCCGACGACGGGAAAGGTCCCGAGCGCGCTGCGCTCTATCGAGTGCTGGGCGCTCGGGTCCCCGCGCAGCACGAATCCGAGGACGCTCACGAACAGCAACAGCAGCGGGAACAGCGAGAAGAACGCGTAGTAGGCGATGAGCGCCGCCCGGGAGCCGGCCTCGTCATCGGCGAACTTCCGCCCCACCGCCAGCGGCACGGCGAGCCAGGGATGGCTCGCCTGGTAGGTGTCGAATGCGTGCAGAGGGCGCCGGGCGTCCACGACGGGCGTGGGGCTACCCGTTCTCCGGTGCGCCGACACCAAGGCGCCCCGTCACCGCTCCGGCTCGCCCCCGCCGGCCCGCGCGCGGACGGCCCCGGCGGGCGTGAACGGGCGGGGCGCGGGTAGAGCCAGAGCGTGAGCGCTGACACGAGCGTGATGTGGACGTGAGGGTGATGAGCTTCGAGATGTCGAACCCGCAGAAGGTGCTGTTCCCGGACTCGGGGATCACCAAGGCCGACCTCGCCGACCACTACCACCGCGTGGCGAGCCACATGCTGCGCCACATCAAGGGCCGTCCGCTGGCGATGGAGCGCTTCCCGGACGGCGTTCAGAAGCCGGGCTTCCTGCAGAAGAACGTGCCCGAGCACTTCCCGGGTTGGGTCGCGCGCGTGAAGGTCGACAAGGCGGGCGGGACGCTCATGCAGGCGACCGCGGACGACACCGAGACGCTCGTGTACCTGGCGAACGAGGCATGCATCACGCCACACGTGTGGTTGAGCCGCACCCCGCGCCTGCGGCGGCCGGACCGCCTGGTCTTCGACCTGGACCCCTCTCCGGGCACCGGCTTCAACGAGGTGCGCGAGGCGGCGCACCTCGTCGGCAGGCTTGTCAGCGAGCTCGGGCTCGAGCCCTTTGCGATGACCACGGGCTCGCGCGGACTGCACCTGTGGGTGCCGCTGCGCCCGCGCCCGGGCTTCGACGAGGTGCGCCGCTTCGCCCGCGACGCGGCCGGTGTGCTCGTGCGTCGCCACCCCGAGGCGCTCACGATCGAGCAGCGCAAGGCGCGCCGCGGCGCACGGGTGCTGATCGACGTCATGCGCAACGCCTACGCGCAGACGGCGGTGGCGCCCTACGCCGCCAGGGCGCTCGCCGGGGCCCCGGTCGCCACGCCGCTGCATTGGCGCGAGCTCTCCGGGCGCAGCCTGGCGCCCGACCGCTTCACCATCGCCACGATCCCTCGGCGCCTCATCTCCGGCGGCGACCCCTGGGCCCAGATGTCCAGGCATGCCCGCGACCTGCGGGCGCCGCGTCGCCGCCTCGACGAGCTGCTTGCTGCCAATGGCCGCAATGGGAGCGGCGGCGATGCGCTGGCTTCTGGGTCACGCCGTAGACCCGGCCACGCGCCACCCGGCTGATGCCGTCCACACCGACCCGGCTCCGAAGGAGGCGACTGCGCAATGCAATCCAAGCTCGCACCCGGCAGCAGGTTCCCCGACTACGAGCTGCCCGACCACGAGAGCACCCCGCGCAGGCTCAGCGAGATCCAGGGAGGGGACCCCATGATCCTCACTCTCGCCAGCCGAGCCCTGGCAGGACCTGCGCGCGGTCACGCGCGAGATCCGGCCCGACTGGGACCTCGCCACGCCGGGCCTGCGCGAGGCCTGGGACGCCGGCGACCTCTCACCCTTCCACGGCTGGAACAGGCGGGATGCTCGGGACGGGCCCGCGCGAAACGGGCCCGCCGTCGCGCCACCGATCATTCACACGAGTTCAGAGCCTTCGCGGTGAACGTCTCGCCATCGATCGTGATCGTGGCGGTCTCCAGGGCACCGCTCACGCAGGGCGCCTGAGCCGACTTGAAGAACAGGCGTATCGCGCCTTCTTCCTCGGGCGGGATCTCGGCGTGGACGCCCGTGCACGAGGCCGAGGTGCTCGACGTCGTCTGACAGGTGTACGTGAACCTGCTGCCGATCTGCGCCGTGACGCTCCCGGCTTCCAGCGTGCGGTTCGTCGAGACCTGGAAGGGCGCGAATTCTCCCTTGCTGCACCGGAGGATCACCTGGTAGTCGTACAGGTTCGTTTCAAGGACCGGGCCGAATCCGTTCACCGTGGTCGTGCATTCTTCGAGCTGATTCTTCGACTTCGGGGGCGTGGTCTTCGGAGGCGTCGTCTTGTGGTGCTTCGGCCTGTGGTGCTTCGGCTTGTGGTGCTTGCGCTTGTGGTGCTTGGCGCCCACGCCCGTCGTCGAAGCTGCGACCGACACCGCGCCGGCGCCGGCAAGCGCGACGGGGGCGACCAGGACAGCAAGTACCCAGACCAGAACTCGATGACGCATCACTCATCCGCTCCTTTTCGCTTGGCCCAACGAGCAACCGGAGAGCTCACCGTGGGCACGGGCGCCTGACCCTACCATCCGCCGTCAGGCGACAGCGACCTCGCCTGGCAGATCCGCACCGAGTCACGCCCGCCGTGTCACTACGGCCGGCCGGCGTGCGGCGCGGGCTGACCGGGCGCAGCGAGCAGCTGTCCGCTGAGACCCGGCCCCTCGCTCATCGCGGCCTCCATCCCGCGCCATTCCGCGGCGGCGATGAACAGCGTGCGGCCGTCCCGGCCTCCGAGCATGCAGGCGAAGCAGCCGCGGTCGACCTCGACCGAGTCGAGCACCTCGCCCCCCTCCCGCACACGCATGCACCGACTTCCCGGGACGGTCGCCACCCAGATGGCGCCGTCGGCGTCGGCGCAGATGCCGTCGGGCGCATGCTCGAGCTCGGCCCACGTGCGACGGCCCGAGAGCGACCCGTCGCCGGCGACGTCGAAGGCGACGAGCCGCTCGAGATGCGAGTCCGCGACCACGAGCGTGTCGTCGTCGTCGAGCAGGGCCATCCCGTTGGGGAACTGCAGGTCCCCGGCGACCTGCCGCACGCCGCCGTCGGCGCCGACGCAAACCACGCCCCCGGGCCCGCCGTTGACGTAGGCGTTGCCGGAGGCGTCCACCACCAGCTCGTTGAACGGTGCCGGCCCAAAGCCGCGGAGGTCGGCGACGGTCTCGAGCTCTCCGGTCCGCTCCTGGCGCAACAGGAGCCTGCGCGGACCGTCGACCACGAGCAGTCGCCCGTCGGGAAGCCAGTCGATGCTGAACGGAAGCGTTTGCGGCGCGAGCGCGGCCACCGTCTCGCGGTCGCCGGCGGGGGTGAGCGCGAGGACCTCGCCTGAGCCCCAGTTACACAGCCACAGCCGCCCGTCGCGCCAGCGCGTGGACTCTGGAAAGCCGAGGCCGTCGGTCACCACATGTATATCGCTCATCCGCCAGCCGCTCCTCGTTGAGTGGATGTCTACCGCTTTGAGACCCCGGCCGCGCGCGAACCTCATCGGCTCTGCGCCGATAGTCCGTCAGCCGGCGAGGATGGTCAGGTCGAGGGCCTCGAGGCGCTCGGCGTCGGCGAGGATGTTCAGCTCCAGGCGCTCGCGCTCGCGCACGTGGCGATCCCAGTTGACAACCGCTGCGCTCTGAGCCATGCTGACTGAGCCAGCCGAGGTTGCCCGCCCGGCAACGGCTGACCGGTGAGAACGATGCCCGCCGCCGGGCTGGCGCCGCCACCACCACCACTGGAGGTCACCATGAGCAGCACCGAGGTCCGCACCGACAGGTCGACGGAGATGCCAGAGGTGCAGGAGATCAAGATGCGGCTTGCGGGCCGGGAATGGGGGTGACCGTGGACGTCGCCGCGCTGGCCGAGCTGCTGCACGAGACGGCCGATCATCACGACCCATACGAGAGGACCCACGCGCCGCACGACTGGTGGGACTGGTACGCCGCATACATGGATGCGCGCGAGAGCGGGAGCACCCCGCACCAGGCTTCGCAGGCGGCGGGCCGCTACATGGACGAGGTCAAGCACGTGGCCGCCATCTGAGCTCCACGCCGCCCCGGTCGTGGGGCGGCCTCGCCCGGTCGAGCGGGCGCCTAGCGAGTGTCCGCCGGAGGGGCCTCTGCCACGGAGCGAGCGGTCATGGCCGCGTCGATCTCCCTGCCCACCGACGGCATCTCCTGCGCCACGCGCCGGAGGTCGCGGGCTGTCATCACGATCGCGGTCATGTCGCTCGTGGCGATCACGCTGGCGTTGCGCCGGGCGTCGCGCATCGCCCCGGCCTCACCGGCGAAGTCGCCGCGCCCGAGCGTGGCCAGGTGCTCGCCCCGGCGGCGGACCTCGGCGCTGCCGGAGGTGATCAGCAGGAACTCGTAGGCGAACGCCCCTTCGTGGATCAGCTGTGTGCCGGCGGGCAGCGCGACCTCGTCTGTGATGCTGGACAGCACCCTCAGCTCCTTGCGCGACAGGCCGGCGAAGAGCGGCACCGATCGAAGCCTGGATTCCTCCATCGAGCTTGCCTTCCGTCGTGGTCCGAGCGCGGATCATGCTCGCACATCCCCAGTATTCGTGGCGCCCGGCGCCCCCGGCTCGGACGTCCGTCCAGAGCGCCGTCCAGCGGTGACGCGGGGACCCCCATTACGTCGATCACTGTAGGTGGTACGCCGCATGGCGTAAGGAGGCCTGTCCTGGCACTCACCACCGCAACTGTGAGCGACGAAGTGAACCCCGATACCGGAGCGGACGGCTCGCGTCCCGCCCCCGAGGAGACATCCTCGACATCCCTGAGCAAGGGTGATCATTTCTCCTGCTCGCTCACCTCTACCCTGATCACCACCCTCCGCGAGGAGGGCGGCGAGGAGGCGGTCCAGGAGGTCCTGCGGCGCAGCGGCTGCACCAGGACGCTCGAGCACCTCCAGGAGGCAGGCAACTGGATCTCCTTCGAGGAGGCCATCGCGCTGATCGACGCCGGCGAGGCGGTCACCGGCGATCCGCTCTTTGCGCGCAGGCTCGGCGAGGCGGCGATCCCGACGGTCAAGGGCTCCCCCTTGACGCAGATGCTGCGCTCGCTCGGCTCCGTCGAGGAGGCCTACCGCCGCACCGCGATCACCGGCACCAAGCTCGGCCGCGTGTCGAACGTCGAGGTCCGCGAGCTGCGCGCCGGCTATGCGGAGATCGTGGTCAGCCCGCGTCCCGGGTTCCCGCGTGCCCGCCAGCACTGCGAGTGGACTCGCGGCCTCATGACCCAGCCCCCGCTCGCCTTCGGCCTGCCCCCCGCCACCGTCGAGCACCCGGAGTGCACGGCCAAGGGCGACGCCGCCTGCCTCTACCGCATCACCTGGAACACCGCCCCGGCCGAAGACACGGAGACCACCAACGACTCGGAGGCCGACGCGCTGCGCGAGCAGCTCGGCGTCATGACGGACCGCGTGGACAGGCTGTTCGCGACGGCCACCGACCTGATCGACTCCGAAGAGCTCGAGGTGACGCTGGCGCGGATCACCGAGCGCGCCGCGCACGAGCTTCGCAACCCCCGTTGCCTGCTGCTGGTCCGCCCCCACCCCGGCGAGGACGCCCACTGCCACCACCGCGGCCTCGATGGCGCCGAGGCGAGCCAGATCACCGAGCGCCTGCTCGCCGAGAGGCCGGACCTGCCGCCCTCCTGGGTCGTCGCGCCCGTGCGCTCGCGCCGCCGCGACTATGGCTGGCTGGTGTCCGTGAACGACGCCGGCGGGCTGCACTTCCCACAGGAGCAGCGACTGCTGAGCGGCTTCGCCGGCTACGCCGCGGCGGCGCTCGACCTGTCGATCGCGCTCGCCGAGTCGAGGCGACGCCATGCCGAGACCACGGCCCTGCTCGACTTCGCCCGCTCGCTCGCGAGCGCCTCGCGCGACGAGGTCGCCGGCAGGCTGGCCGAGGCGATCCCCCACCTCGTCGACTGCGACCGCGTGTGCGTCTACGTCGAGCGTCACGGCGACGGGCACCTCAGGTGCGCCGCCACCTATGGATACCCCGAGGAGCTCGCGCGCAAGGCGCACGAGCTCGAGATCGTCCGCAACGAGGAGGACCCGGCGCTCAACCGGGCGCTCTTCGGCCAGGGCCAGCCCAAGGCTCTCTTCTTCGACCAGAGCAGCCCGTCGCCGTTCGTGCACCGGATGTACGAGACCTTCGGCTCGGTGGCGCTCGCCTACGTGCCGATCATCGCGCGGGGCAAGGTGCTCGGCTCGATCGGCATCATCGTCACCTCGCGCCCCGAGCGCCTGCAGGAGACGCCTGAGCTGCAGAACCTCCTCGGCGGCATTGCCGCGCAGGCCGCGGTCGGGCTCGAGAACGGCGAACTGATCGACCGCATCTCACACCAGGCGAGCCACGACCCGCTCACTGGCCTCGTCAACCGCCGGGTGTTCGCCGAGCGCTTCGAGCAGACGCTCGCCGAGGCGCGCGAGGCGGCCACTCCGCTCGGCCTCTTCTACGTCGACCTCGACCGCTTCAAGCAGGTCAACGACCGCCACGGCCACGACGTCGGCGACGAGCTGCTGTGCCAGGTGGCCGCGCGACTGCTCGGCCTCATCCGCTCCGGCGACACCGTGGCGCGGCTGGGTGGCGACGAGTTCGCGATCATCCTGCGCGAGGTGGCCGACCGCTCACAGGTCGAGACCGCCGCGGAGCGCGTGCGCCAGGCCTTCATCGAGCCGTTCCGCATCCAGAACCTCCTGCTCGACGTCGGCGCCAGCGTCGGCCGTGCCATCTGGCCCTATGACGGCGACGAGCTGCCCGGCCTGCTGCGCCGCGCCGACGAGACCATGTACGAAGCCAAGCGCTCCGGCGCGAGGCGGCCGGACCCATCGATCGTATGAGCGCGATGTCAAACTCCTCCCCGCCTCCCAACCCCACGGACCCCCGGCCCCAGAGCGCGCGCTCGGCGGGCCCACGCACGGCGCGGGGTAGGTGGCGCTGGATAACGCGATGGGGCGTGACCGGCCGGCTGCTCGTGGCGGTGCTCCTGCCCGTGACGATCCTCGGCGTCTACGCCAGCGTGCTCCTCTCCGAACGCCACAACACCGCCGACGACGCCAGCCTGATCGCCGGCAAGATCCCCAAGCTCAACGGGGTCGTCAAGCTGCGCAGCCTGCTCGACCAGGAGCAGATCCCGGCCGAGGCGATGTTGCGGATGCGCCAGCTCGGCGTCAACATCCCCAACCCCGCGAGTGCCTTCGGCTTCGCCGAAGAGCCCGAGGGCGCCGCCCGCGCGGCCGTGGACGCCCAGGTGCACGCGCTCGGGCCGAGCGTCCCGAACGCGTTCGTCGCAGGGCTCCACAGCCTGCGCCACCAGATCGACGACGGCCAGATCAGCGCCACCGAAACCGACCACGCCTTCACACGGCTCTCGGACATCCTCGGGCAGGCGTTCGCGACACGGCTCGCCACGCTGCAGAGGCAGACGGCGGACGTCGCCCAGGCGGGGGCGCTCAACCGCTCGCTGACGACGCTCTCAGAGGCCGACGAAGCGCTCAGCGCGAGCAGCGGCGAGATCGGCGAGCTGAGCGACCTCTACTTCGCCCTTCCCGCACAGCGCTCGCGCGAGCTCGGCGAGCTCGGCGCACAGGTGGCCCGCTTCGACGGTGCGAGCGCCCGGCTCGCACAGAGCAGCTCCGGTCCGGTGGCCCGGGCATACGGGCAGATGGCGAGCAGCCCCATGGAGCAGAGGTTCCAGGCCGCCGCAGCGGCGGCGGTTGCCGGCAGGCCCACCGCGGACCTCACGGGCGAAGCGGCCGCCGGCAACAGCGACCTCGCGCGCATCGTGCCCGCCGCCCGCCTCTTCGCCGCCGGTTACGGAGGCTCTCAGGCCCTCTACAAGATCGTCGCGCTCGCCGAGGGCGAAGCGCGCCACAGCGCCACGGTGCTGCAGGCCTCGAGCGCAGCGGACTTCCGCACCCTCTTGATCGAGGCGCTCATCGCCGCCGCGCTGACGATCACCGCCGCGCTCCTGCTCGCCCGGTCGATATCCGGGCCGCTGCAGCGCCTCGAGAGCCACGCCCGCGCCGTCAGCGCCGGCGACCTCGAGCTGGCCCCACTGCGTCCCCAGGGCCCCAAGGAGACCGTGGCAGTGTCCCGCACCTTCAACGAACTCGTGTCGAACCTGCGCCTGCTCGAGGCCAAGGCCCGCGCGCTCGCGGAATGCTCGTTCGACGACGAGGTCCTCGCCGAGCCGCTGCCCGGCCGTCTCGGCCAGGCACTCGCGAAGTCGGTGACCGTGCTGTCCGGCTCGCTCGTCGAGCGCGACACCCTCCAGGAGCGCCTCGTCCACGAGGCCACGCACGATGTCCTCACCGGGCTGCACAACCGTGCCGCCGCGATCGAGTTCCTCGGCCAGGCGCTCGCTCGCGCGAGCCGCAGCAGCGAAGCGCTTGCCGTGCTGTTCGTCGATCTCGACGACTTCAAGCGCGCCAACGACACCCACGGCCACGCCGTCGGCGACGCGATCCTGCGCGAGATCGCCGGCCGCATGGTGGAGGCCGCCCGCCGCGGCGACTTCCTCGCCCGCCTCGGCGGCGACGAGTTCGTGGTGGTCGCGGAGGGCATCGGCGACGGCGCCGAGGCCACGGCGATCGGCGCACGGCTGATCGAGGCCGCAAGCGAGCCCGTCGAGGTCAACGGGGTGCGCCTCGCCATCGGCGCGCGTGTCGGAGTCGCCTTCGCGCTCGACGGCGCCGCCGACGATCCTTCACAGCTGCTCGCGCGCGCCGACCTCGCCCTCTCTCGCGCCAAGAACTCCGTCAACTCCAACCTGGAGATATACGACGAGTCGATGCAGAGGGCGCTTGTCGCCCGCGGCGAGATCGAGCAGGACCTCCATGCCTCGCTCGACCGCGGCGGCGACGGGCTCTTCCTCCAGTACCAGCCCGTGATCGACGCGCCCAGCGGCCAGCTCACCTCGGTGGAGGCCCTGGTGCGGTGGGACCGCCCGGGCCACGGGCGCACCCAGCCCAACGACTTCATCCCGGTTGCCGAGGCGAGCGACCTCATCATTCGCCTCGACTGCTGGGTACTCGGCGCCGCCCTGGCCCAGCTGGGAGAGTGGAGCCGCTCGGGCTTCCCCGAGACGAAGGTGGCGGTCAACATCTCCGGCCGGCACCTGCTCTCAGGCCAGCTGGTGGATCACGTCTCAGAGGCGCTCGCCACCAGCGGCATCGAGCCGGGGAGACTCATCCTCGAGCTGACCGAGACCGTCCTGCTCGCCGACCTGCCCGCGGTGGCAGTCGAGACCGAGCGCCTGCGCGAGCTCGGCGTGCGCGTGTCGATCGACGACTTCGGCACCGGCTACACCTCGCTCGCGCACCTGCAGCACCTCACGGTCGACGAGATCAAGATCGACCGCTCCTTCATCCAGCAGCTGCCCGGCGGCCGCGACAGCTCGCTCGTGCGGATGGTGACCGAGCTCGGCCACCACCTCGGCGTGTCGATCGTGGCCGAGGGCGTGGAGACCGACGACCAGCTGGCTGCGCTGCGCGATGTCGGCTGCGACTCCCTGCAGGGCTTCCTGATCGGACGACCGCTGGCCGTCGAGCACCTGGTCGCCTGGCACGAAGAGCACCTCGGCGGCGACTCGCACTCTCACCTCGACGAGGCCGTCTGACCCGGTCCCGCAGGCTGCGCCCGAACCGAAGGGCGCCGGCCGCGTTCAGGCAGTCCCCCCACTCTCGCGCGCTCGCAAGAGCTCGCCGGCGACGCAGAGCGCCACCAGGATCGCCGCGCTGGCGGCGACCACCGCCCACCCCGGCCAGGTGCCACTGATCGCGAGCACCACGAGCAGCGCCCCCGCCGCGACCAGCGCCCGATAGCGCACCATGCCCAGCAGCCGCGCGCCGACCGCCAGATCCCCCGCCAGAAACAGCGCCAGCCCACCGCAGCAGGCCGCGCGAGCGCCGTCGGAGAGATGTTCTTCGTAGAACGGGACCGCGTTGCCGAGGGCCGCGTCGACGAGCACATGGCGCATCCCGACCGCGAACAGGATGATGCCGGCGACAAGCACGAGGTGCAGGTAGCTGTAGGCGTCGGAGCCCGCCAGGACCGGCTCTGCGTGCTCGCGCAGGCGCGCGGCCGCCGCACCGGCCTCGTCGCGGAAGTACTCCCACCAGAGGCAGACCGTCACCACCAGGCCAAGCGCCACGACCGCCACCAGCCCCGGCGTGATCGCCAGGCGCGAGGCGGTCACGCCGATCGCGGCCACGGACTCGCCGAGGCAGATGATGATGAACGCCCCGTAGCGCTCGGCGAAGTGCGCCACCGCCACGTGCTGCAGGCCCCTCAGCCGCCGGCGCGTGAGCAGGGGCCCGGCATAGTCGATCACCGCGGCCGCCGTCCAGAGGCCGACCCGCGCCGCGCCCGGCAGGAGGGACCCGACCAGCAGCAGCACCATCCCGATCACCACCGTCGAGGCGAAGCCGGCGATCGCCTCCCACGAGGCGTTGCCCTGCCGGGCAGATGCGGCGTAGAGCCCCAGGTGCATCAGGCGGACCGCAACGTAGGTCGCCGCGAAGAGGGCACCCTGCGCGCCGAAGGCGCTGGGGATTGCGAGCCCGTTGACACCGACCAGCACGAGTCCGGTGACGAGTGTGAGCTGCAGCGCCAGCGAGTCGACGTCGAGCGAGTTCGCGACCCAGACGTAGGCGGACCAGGCCCACCAGACGAGGGCGAGCAGGAGCGCTGCGTGCCCGAGCCCGGACCAGGTGAGATCGCGCGCCAGCAGCGCTCCCACCTGGGTGATCGCGAAGACGAAGACGAGGTCCCAGAGCAGCTCCACGGGGCTCACGCCCCGCTCCGCCGTCTCCCCACCGAGCTCCGGCGTGGCCGCCACGCGGCTCCCGTCGATCGCTGTCAAGCCGCCCCCTGCACGATCGGCCCACAGTAGCGTCCGGGCGGGACCGAGGGACCGGGTCAGCGACGGCCCGTCCGCCCCCGTTCAGGCGCGGCTCGGATCGGCGCCTCCGAGCAGGATGGCCCGGAGGCGCCGATGGCCGCGGCGGGCCGACGACGATGCACCGTCGGCCCCGCTCTCGCTACAGGCAGAACGGCAGCGACCCCGTCCAGCACTTCCCGGTCGAGGTGATCGTGTAGTTGACCTGAGCGGTGAAGCCGCCGAAGAAGTACGCCAGCGGCGTCGGCAGGTGCGCCGGCGGGCTGCCGATCACCGGAGTGAGGTTGTTCGTCTCCAAGGTCTTGTAGCCGCTGGTGCTCGGCCCCGGCGAGTAGCTGACATAGGCCCCGGGCTTCAGTCGCGGCTTCGTGCAGAACACCGAGAAGCCGATGAAGCCGTCGTCGTCGAGACAGCTGGAGACCTCGAGGCCCATCTCCATCTCGGTGCCTTCGTAGACGGCCTCGGAGCCTTCGCCGAAGCCGAGCACGCCGCCGCTGCTGTTGTTCCAGCGGTTGCCCACGCCGAGGCCGTAGATGTCCGGCACGTTGACCGCGACCGCGGTGCCGCTGCCATCGGAGGCAGCGCCGACCGTCAGGATGCCGTCGTAGGCAGCTCCCTCGACCTGGTTGATCGAGTCGCCGCCGAGCACGGTGTTGCAGCTGGAGGCGTAGCTCTGCGCCGGGATGTCCACCTGCCAGACGCACACGTTGTTCGTCCCGGAGATCGTCTGATCGGTGAACTGCACGCCATCCTCCTTGCCGTGTTGCCGACGAAGAACTCGTTGTTCTGCATGCTGGCGGCGTCCGGCCCGTACTTGGTGTCGTGCTCGCCCGTGAACTGCTGTTCGAGGTCCACCCCGATGATGTCGCTCACGTCGATCGGCCCAGACCTCTCCTTCTTGTGGCGCACGACCTTCACTCCCCCGGAGATGCCCGCGAGGACCTCGGGGTGGGGAATGTGCTGCCTGATGTATGCCTGCGTGTCGCAGGGCACCCTCTGCCAGCGGTCGCCGGAATAGTGAAAGCAGCCGAGCTTGCGGGGCGGTGGCGGTACGCGCAGCCTCGTTCCCGCCGGCAGGGGCGGTCCGATGCCCACCACGTTCGGCGTGGAGCTGCTCGCTTCGGTGCTCGCCGCAAAGCTGACGGTCACGAACGACCCCGTCGCGGCGAGCGACACTGCAGTCACCAAGAAGAATCGACGCATGACGTCCTCCTGTGATTGTTGGATAGGTGATGAGTTCCCTCGTGACCCTCGCTTCGTGAACGCTGTACGTCCATGGCGGCGATCATCGCCCGCGTCGCCGGGGTTCGCATCGGGAGCGGCACCTGAACTTTTGGCGGCCCTTCGTGGCAAGCCCTGTCCAGGTCCCTGAGACGGACGGCCGGGGCCAAAGCCGGGACGAGCGAGTCCTCTCCGGCGGCCGACTGTGGCGGGGATCACGGGCCGGCCGGCCGGGGGTAGGATGCGAGCCATGCGCAGCGCCTGGAGGGGCACCGGGATGCTGGCGGCCGTTGCCGCCGTGAGCCTCGGCTGGGCGAGCGCGGCGCACGCCGCCATAGGGGTGACGACGACCGGCGATCCCGGGCCGGCGGGAACGACCTCCCTGCGCCAGGCGGTCGCGGCGGCGGCTGAAGGTGAAACGGTCGTGATCCCGGCCGGCCAGTTCACGCTCGCAATGGGCCAGATCCCGATCACCAAGGCGATCACGCTGACCGGTCAGGGCGCCTCCGCCACGATCGTCGACGCCGCCGGCACGAGCCGCGTGTTCGACGTGACGAGCACCGGGACCGTGACCTTCGCGGGCCTCACGATCACCGGCGGGGCGGTCAACATCGGCAGCAGCAGCCGAGCCGGCGGTGCCGGCGTGTTCGACGAAAGCGGCGGTCTCACCCTCTCCGGCGTCGCGCTGACCTTCAACTCCGTCACCGGCGGAGGGGGCGGTGCCGGCAATCAGGGAGGCGGCGCGATCTTCTCAGGCGCGGGCGAACTCAAGGTCACCAACAGCATGCTGACGGGCAACAGCGTCGACCTCAGCGGCAGCAGCGCCAACAACGGGGGCGGCGCGATCTACAACAACGGCTCCGGAGTGACGCTCACGGACACGACGCTGTCGGGAAACGGGACGATGGTTGGCGGTCCCACCACCACCACCAACGACGGCGGCGGCGCGATCTACGACAACGGCGGGGGCGTGACTATGACCGGGGGCGCGATCACCGAAAACTCCGCAGTGATAACGGACGGGACCTCCAACAACGGGGGCGGTGCCATCTACGAGAACGGCGCCGGGCTGCAGCTCAGTACCACCTCGATCTCAGGCAATGGCCTCACGGTCCTCGCCGGCACGTCGAACGACGGCGGCGGCGCAATCTACAACAACGGCGGACCGTTCACGCTCACCGCGAGCACCGTCGCCCTGAACCGAGCCATTCTGTCCGGCGGCCCGGAAGTGAGCGGGGGCGGCGGGATCTACAACAACGGCCTGGCGCCGACCTTCCTCAACGTCACGATCAGCGACAACACGCTCGAAGCCCCGACCCCGCCCGCCACGAACTCGGGCGGCGGCGGCCTCTATCAGAACGGCTTGGCGGGGACCATCACGAACGCCACGCTTGCCGCGAACCACTCGAGCCAGCCCGGCGGCGGGTACTTCGGCGACGGAATCATGACCTTCAAGAACACCGTGGTGGCTGAAAACGACAGCAGCACGGGCCACGCGAGCTGCGACGGGCCCGTCGCTCCGACCTCGGCCGGCAACAACCTCGAGGACACGGCGCCCACCAGCTGCAGCTTCGCCGCCGCCGGCGATCTCGTCGGCGTGCCTGCCCACCTCAGCCCGCTCGCCGACAACGGCGGCCCGGGCATGACCCACGCGCTGCTCGCAGGCAGCCCGGCGATCGACCACATCCCGTCCGCGCAGTGCACCGACCAGGAGTCCGTGCCCAAGGCGGTGACGAGCGATGAGCGCGGCGTGCCCCGCGGGCTCGACGGCGCGTGCGACATCGGCGCGTACGAGCTCGCGCCGGCCGACCTGGCGCTCACCGGCATCGCGGGGGCGTCCTCTGTGACGCTCGGCGGGCAGGCGTCGTTCACCTTCTCGGTGTCCGACTCCGGGCCGGCGCCCGCCACCAACTCGCTGCTGAGCGTCGCGATCCCGGCCGGTCTCACGTTCGTGTCCGCCACGCCGAGCCAGGGCAGCTG
>Ga0335085_10009440_pt1 | contig 14724 bp, 10 predicted proteins | sample Lox_Sample_45_FD_206712 | JGI IMG/M metagenome (GOLD analysis project Ga0335085, IMG submission 206712) | Soil microbial communities from Loxahatchee National Wildlife Refuge, Florida, United States - Lox_Sample_4.5 | ecosystem: Environmental > Terrestrial > Soil > Wetlands | place: USA... | reverse complement strand
CGAGAAGGGGCGCCCGTCGATCACGCTCACGCTGCCGGACGTCTCGCCCCGCTCGGTCGGAATGCTGATCGCCCTCTACGAGCGGACGGTCGGTCTCTACGCCTCGCTGGTCGGGATCAACGCGTACAACCAGCCCGGCGTCGAGGCGGGAAAGAAGGCCGCGGCGGCCGTCCTGGAGCTGCACCGGAAGCTGCTCGCCGACCTCCGCTCGCGCACCCGGCATTTCCGGACGGCCGAAGAGATCGCGCGGGCGATCGACGCGGAAGCCGAGACGGAGACGGTCTTCAGGCTCCTGTCGCACCTCGCGGCGAACCCGGAGCACGGCGTGGCGCGCCGCGACGGCCCGACTCCTTACGACGTGCTCTTCGGCCTTCCCTAAGGCGCTCTCTTGAGGCTCTTCACGAGCGCGTCGAAGGCGGCTTTCGCCTTCGCGACGCTCTTCTTCGGCCCGGTCAGCTTGAAGAAGACGGCGCCTCCCGATCCTTCGGCGATCGCGCCCTCGAGCGTGAAACCCTTCTTCGGCGCGCTCGGAGCCCCGCCCATCCCCATCGCGCCCGTGTAGGTCCCTTCGGCCATGCAAAGCGTCACCGGAATGTCGCCGACCTTCATCTGGGAACGCATCGGTTTCTTCCCGCCGGGCTCGGGCGTCATCTGGGCGAACCAGCGCTCGACGTTGGCGTCGATGCCGCCCCCCTGCCCCGGCCCGAAGTAGAAGACCGCCACCTCTCCCCCTTCCGGGTCGCCCCCCGCGGCCGGCGTCCGGTAGGTCGCCACCCGCATGGAGGAGGCGGGCGCGCCGACCCAGCCCTTCGGGAGGGTCCAGCTGAGGCCGCCGGCCGTCGTGGGGCTGTCGATGACCGCCGCCGCGGAGCCGGCGTGAGAGGAGGCGAGTTGGGCGAGGACGAGGAGCGCGGCAAACGTCATGGCGGACATTCTTCCATACTGGCCCCGTGGCGACCCTTTCCGATCTCTCCCTCCGGAACCGTCTCTTCATGGCGACGTACCGGGTCCGGGCGCTCGAGCCGGTTCCGTTCGCCCTCCCTCGAAAGCCGCTCCGCGAGGCGCGGGTCGCCCTCGTGACGACCGGCGCCGTCTACGCGCCGGGCCAGAAACCGTTCGACGAATCGGTCAAGGGAGGCGACGTCTCCTTCCGGGAGATCCCGTCCGACGTCGACGTCTCCACCCTCGGCATCGCTCATAAGTCCGACGCGTTCGACCCGGCCGACTTCCGCAGGGACCGGAACCTCGGTTTCCCGCTCGACCGGCTCCGCGAGATGGCCGCCCGGGGCGAGATCGGGGAGCTGAACCGGCGCCACCTCTCGTTCATGGGGTCGATCACGGCCCCGGGGCGGCTCCTCGCCGGGACGGGGCCGAGGGCGGCGGATCTTCTGTCAGAAGACGGCGTGGACGTCGCTCTCCTCGTCCCGCTCTGACCGGTCTGTCACCAGACCGTCGGTCTGGTCGCGGGAGAGCTCGAGGCGCGCGGGATCGCCACGACTTCCGTCTCGGTCCTCCGGGAGATCACGCGGAAGGTCCGGACGCCCCGGGCCCTCTTCGCCGACCTGCCGCTCGGATCTCCCCTGGGCCGGCCGGACGACGCGGAACTCCAGACGCGGATTCTCCGCGCCGCCTTCGCGCTTCTCTCGCACTCCGGCCCGCCGCCGGTGCTCGTCGACTTCCGCTAGCGGAGGAATGCCCCGGAGCGCTCGCGGAGGATCTCGAGCGGGCCCTTCCCGATGTCGCGGCGGAAGTGCTTCCCCTCGAACCGGATCTTCTCGGCCGCTTCGCGCGATTTCTTGAGCGCCGTCGAGAGCGACCGGCCGCGGGCGCAGACCGAGAGGACGCGCCCCCCGGCCGTGACGAGCTTCCCGTCGCGGTCGCGTGCCGTTCCGGAATGGAAGACGACCACGTCCGGGTCCTCCATGACCTCTTCGATTCCCTCGATCGCCTTTCCGCGCTCGTACGGGCCCGGGTATCCCTCGGCGGTCAGGACGACGCAGGCCGTCGCCTCGCGACGCCAGGCGATCATCCCGGCGTCTTCCAGCCGGCCCCGCGCCGCGGCCACGAGGAACGGGACGAGGTCGCTTTCCAGGCGGAGGAGGATCGACTGCGTCTCCGGATCGCCGAAGCGGACGTTGTACTCGAGGACGCACGGGACGAGGCCGTTCTCGAGCATGAGGCCGACGTACAGAACCCCCCGGAAAGGGCGCCCCTCGGCGACCATCCCCTTCAGCGTCGGGTGGACGATGTACGTCAGGACGTCGGCGGAGGTGGCGGCGTCGAGGACGACCGAAGGGGAATGCGACCCCATGCCGCCGGTGTTCGGGCCGCGGTCGTTGTCGAAGACCTTCTTGTAGTCCTTGGTCGTCGCGAGCGGCACGGCCAGCGTCCCGTCGCAGAGGCAGAGGAAGCTGACCTCCTCGCCCGTGACGAACCGCTCGACGAGGAGCCGGTCGCCGGCCGACCCGAACACCCGCTCTTCGAAGAAGAGGCGGAGCGTCTTGTCGGCCTCGTCCCGGGTCGTCACGATGACGACGCCTTTTCCCGCCGCGAGCCCGTCCGCCTTGAAGACGCACGGCAGGCCCACCTTCTTCACCGCGGCCTCGGCCTCGGCCCGCGTCTGGCAGACCTCGGCCGCCGGCGTCGGGATGCCGTACTTCTGCATGAAGGACTTCGAGAAGACCTTGGACCCCTCCAGCTCGGCGGCGAGGCGGTTCGGGCCGAAAGCAAGGAGTCCGCGGCCCGTCAGCTCGTCGACGAGGCCGAGGGTCAGGGGGAGCTCCGGGCCGACGACCGTCAGATCGACCGACATCGACTCGGCGAAGTCGGCCAGCTCCACGACGTCCTCGATGCCGATCGGGACGCAGGTGGCCTTCTCGGCGATGCCGGGGTTCCCGGGGGCGCAGAAGATCTCGGTCACCGCCGGAGACTGGGCGAGCTTCCAGACGAGGGTATGCTCGCGCCCGCCCGAGCCCACCACGAGGATCCGCATGGCAGCCGGATCATAAGTCAGGTGAATGATTCCGCTTGAAATGCCCCGCGCGTGGTTTTAGGCTACCTCCTGACACTACAGGTCGAGATGTCTTCGTACGTCTTCGCCCCGCCTTCGACCCCCCCGGAGGGCTCCCCGTGAGCCCCGCCGCAGCGCCGGGTCCCGAAGCGGCCCGCCGGGCCGCCGAGGAGGCGCGGTCGCGCGGCGCCGCCCTCGTCGCGGAGGGCCAGGTCGGCGAGGCGCTGACCCACCTCGACCAGGCCCTGTCGCACGCCCGCAGGACGGGGGACGAGGCCTTCGTCGACTGGATCTTCGCCTCCCGCGCCGCGGCGGCCGTCGACCTGGGGGCCTCCGACGCCGATCTCCTCGAGCTGAAGGAGATCCTCCTCCGGCGCACCGACGCGCCGACGGCCTTCCGCGTCGCCTACGCGCTGGCCATCGCCTTCGACCTCCGCCGCGACACCCGGAAGGCGCTTTTCTACGCACGGATCGCGCAGCGTCACGCCGAGGAGCTCGGCGAGCCCGCGTTCCTCGCTTCCACGGCGAACCACCTGGGCGCCGTGCTCCTCGCCTCGAGCCGGTTCGAGGAGGCCGAGGCGGCGCTCCGGCAGGCGCTCGAATGGAACGGGAAGGAGCCGGGCGACTCGGAGGTCTGGCGGGCCCAGACCACCGACAACCTCGGCTACTGTCTCATCGCGCTCGACCGGGTCGACGAGGGGATGTCCCTCGTGCACGAGGCGCTCGAGACGCTCCGGAAGAGGAAGGCCGACGCCCACCTCGTCTACCCCCTGATGGACCTCTGCTTCGCCTACCTGAAGAGCGACCGGTTCGCCGAAGCCCGGTTCTTCGGCGAGGCGGCGCTCGAGAAGCTGGAATCGACGGGGCCGACCGGCGACGCTTCCGTCGAGAAGAACCTCCTCTATCTCCTCGGCGAGGCGTGCCATCTCGCGGGCGACGAGGGAGACGCCGAGACCTACTTCAGCCGCCTGGCCCGCCACTACCCCGGGTTCAAGAACCTCCGGACCTACCTCGAGGTCTTCGACCTCCGGAACGTCATCAACCTGAGAACCTGACCGTGAGAGCGAAACCGGCCCGCCTTCTCCGCTTCGCCCCGGCCCTGGCGCTGGCGGCGATTCTCTTGGCCGCATCGACGGCCTCGACGGCCTCGGCGGCCTCGGCGGTCCTCTCGAAGGCGGGGACCCTCTACGAGGTCTACGCGACGACGTACGGACAGGTCGTGGGCGACGCCGCCGGGCAGGACGCCGCCACGCCGGTTCTCGCGCTCCGGACGACGCCCTCGGGCGCCGCGCCGGCCGTCCAGATCGTCGACGGAACGCTCGACAGCGACGTGGAGGGCTCCGAGTCGATCGAGTTCGAGGAGGAGAGCCAGACGGTCTTCCTCGTCTTCACGAAGGAGCAGAGCCTCTTCCGGGGCGTCAACGTCGCCCTCCTGCGCGACGGACAGTGGTCCGTGCAGCTTCTGCTCCCGACGTCGGGCTTCACCCTCGCGATGAACCCGAAGATGTCCCTCACGCGCCAGAAGTACCTCGACGCCTCCGCGGAGGACGCCAGCCAGACCGTCGAGAAATGGCGCTCGATCGTCTCGGTCGTCTGGTGGGAGGAGGGCACGCTCTCCCAGGCACGGTACTCGGCCCTCTTCGTCGAGGACGGCGCCCTGAACCGCGACGCCATCCAGAGCTACGGCCTGAACGACCTCGTCGGGGCCTCGGGGCCGACCAGCACGGCGGGGCGGAGCCCGGCCAGCTACAGCTTCCCGGCGATCCAGAGGAGCTACGCGGGCGACGGGAGCGTGCTCGTCTCCTTCGCGAACCTCGCATCGCAGCGGCAGACGGTCGCCTCGATCAGCTTCCAGTCCCTGCCGGACGCGGGCCCGGGCCTGACCGGACCGGTCGCCTATTCGCGCCACCGCCCCATCGTGCGGACCTCCGGCGACGGGTCGATTCCGGGCGGCGGCATCGCTCTGGCGATGAGCCCCGGAACGGTCATCTCGCCGGGAGGCTCGCTGACGTTCTGGTGGATCGAGGGCTCGACGATGAAGATCCTCTCCGGGGACGCGCCGGCCGACGCGGCGCCCCTCTCGATCCCCATCCGGCCGGACTTCTCGGTCGACAAGGCGCTCGCCGTCGTCCGCGAGATGGCGGAGAAGGAGTAGCGCTCTCCTTCGGACGCGGCCGGAGGACGGACTTTTCGAACCGGATTCGGGATCCACCGCGCCCCTTCCTCATCGAAGGGGCGTTTTCATCTGACGGCGACGACATGACGAAAGGGATCCGCGACAGGCTCAGGGACGGCGTTCTCCTCTCCGACGGGGCGGTCGGAACGCTCCTCGTCTCGCGTGGCGCGCCGGCCGACGGGCCGCGCTCACCTCTCTGCGTCTCGGCGCCCGACCTCGTCCGGGAGATCCACGACGACTACGTCGCGGCCGGCGCCCAGATCCTGACGACGAACACCTGGGACGCCAACCGCGCCAAGCTGACGAAATACGACTGGGCCGACTCCCTGGAGAAGATCAATCGCGAGGGGGTCCGCCTCGCGCGGGCGGCGGCCGAGGGGGAGTACGTCCTGGTCTCGGGCGAAATCGGGCCGCTCGGCCAGCTCGTGAAGCCGTACGGCCCCCTGACGAAGGCGCAGATCCGCGAGATCTTCACCGAGCAGGCGCGGATCCTCCTCGAGGAGAACGTCGATCTGATCAGCCTCGAGACCTTCTCCTCCGAGCTGGAGATCCTCGAGGCGATCCGCGCGGTCCGCACCCTCTCGTCCGACGTGCCGATCCTCGCCTCCCTCACCTTCCTCGCCGACGGGAAGACGAGCTTCGGCGACGAGGCGGCTCATGCCCTGCAGGCGGCCGCCGCGGCGGGAGCCGACATCGTCGGGCTGAACTGCACGATCGGGCCCCAGGAAGCCCTCGACGTCTTCCTCCGCGTCGTGGGGACGCTCCGCGTGCCGGTTTCGGTCCTGCCGAACGCCGGCTACCCGTGGACGGTCTCGGGACGGACGGTCTACCCCGCGACGCCCGCCTACTTCCGGGAGGTGGCCCGGGACTTCGTCAAGTCGGGAGCCGCCATCCTCGGCGGCTGCTGCGGCACCGGGCCCGAGCACATCGCCGCGATGGCGCGTGAAGTCGTCGGCAAGAAGCGGTTCGTCGCCGCCGCGCCGCGGGCCGTCGTCGAGGTGGAGGTCCCCGCGCGGCCGCCCGAGCCCGCGATCGAGACGTCGGCCCTGAAGCGGAAGCTGGCGGACCGGACCGCCTTCGTCGTCACGGCCGAGGTGGAGCCGCCCAAGGGAACGGACGTCTCCTCCGCCGTGGACGGGGCGCGGAGGCTGAAGGCCCTCGGCGTGGACGGCGTCAACGTCACCGACAACCCGATGGCGCGCCTCCGGATGTCCTCCATCGCCGTGGCGCACATGGTCAAGACGGAGACCGGCGCCGAGACGATCTTCCACGTCTCGCCGCGCGACCGGAACGTGCTGGGGATCCAGTCGGACCTTCTGGGGGCGGCCGGCCTCGGCATCAAGGCGCTCCTCGTGGTGGGAGGCGACCCGCTGAAGATCGGCGACTACCCGCAGGCCAAGCCCGTCGGCGAGGTGGACACCATCGGCCTCCTTCAGATCGTCAAGGGGCTGAACGAAGGGGTCGACCTCGCGGGAGGCGCCATCGGAACGAGCACCTCCTTCGCCATCGCCTGCGCGACGAGCCCCGCCGCCCCGAACCTCGACGTGGAGATCGCGCGGCTCGCCGCCAAGATCGAAGCGGGCGCGACCTTCGCCCAGACTCAGCCGGTCTACGACCTGGACGCCCTCGACCGGTTCTTCGCCCGCGAGGAGGCGCGCGCCATCCCGATCCTGATCGGCCTCATCCCCCCGCGGAGCTTCAAGCAGGCCCTCTACTTCGCGAACGAGGTCCCCGGCATGGTCGTCCCGGAGGCGATTCTCGACCGGATGCGGACGGCGGCCGGAAAGGGACCGGAGTTCGAGGCCGAAGAGGGACTCGCCATCGCCATCGAGCTCGCCCGGGGGATCCGCGAGCGGGCTCGCGGCGTCCACATCATGCCGATGGCACGGTACGAAGCCGTCGCGCGGATTCTCGACGCCCTCGGCCCCGGGAACGGACAGAGGACGCCGTGAGCGCCGGGGCGCGCCTCGCCCGGCGGCTCGCCGAACGGATCCTCGTCCTCGACGGCGCGATGGGGACGATGGTCCAGGCGCATCGCCTCACCGAGGCGGACTTCCGCGGAACCCGCTTCGCCGGCCACCCGAAGGACCTGAAAGGCGCCAACGACCTCCTCGTCCTGACGAAGCCCGAGATCATCGAGGGGATCCACCGGCAGTACCTCGAGGCGGGAGCCGACGTCATCGAGACGGACACCTTCAACGCCAACGGCATCTCGATGGCCGACTACGATCTCGTCCCGTTCGTCTACGAGATGAACGTCGCGGCGGCCCGGGTCGCCCGGCGCGCCGTGGAGGCGTTCGTCCGGGAAAACCCCTCCCGCGAGGCGTTCGTCGCGGGGTCGGTCGGGCCGACGAACCGGACGGCCTCGCTCGCCATCGACGTGAACGATCCCCGGCGGCGCGACACGCGCTTCGGCGATTTCGTCGCCGCCTACCGGGAGCAGGTCCGCGGCCTCCTCGACGGCGGCGTCGACCTCCTTCTCGTCGAGACGATCTTCGACACGCTCGTCGCCAAGGCGGCGCTCTTCTCCGTCGAGGAGCTCTTCGCGGAGCGTGGCTCTCGCGTGCCGGTCATGGTTTCGGTCACCATCACGGACCGGAGCGGACGGACCCTCTCGGGACAGATGATCGAGGCGTTCTGGAACTCCGTGGCGCACGTCCCGATGCTCTCCGTCGGGATCAACTGCGCCCTCGGGGCGAAGGAGATGCGCCCCTACATCGAGGAGCTCTCCTCGATCGCGCCGGTCTTCCTCAGCGCCTACCCGAACGCCGGCCTGCCGAACGCCTTCGGCGGCTTCGACGAGACGCCCGAGTCGATGGCCAAAGACCTCCGGGAGTTCGCCGAGCGGGGCTGGGTCAACGTGGTCGGCGGATGCTGCGGGACGACGCCGGCCCACATCCGCGCGATCGCGGCGGCCGTCCGGGGGCTCCCGCCGCGGGAGCTCCCCTCCGTGGAGCCGACCCTCCGCCTGTCGGGCCTCGAGCCCTTCTCGATCCGTCCCGACTCGAACTTCACCGTGGTGGGCGAGCGGACCAACGTCACCGGCTCGCCCCGGTTCGCGCGGCTGATCTCCGCCGGCGACTACGACGGAGCCCTCGCCGTCGCGCGCCAGCAGGTGGAGGGAGGGGCGAACCTCCTCGACGTCAACATGGACGAGGGGCTCCTCGACGCGCCGGCCGCGATGACGGAGTTCCTCACCCTCCTCTCGTCGGAGCCCGACATCGCGAAGCTGCCGATCATGATCGACAGCTCGCGGTGGGAGGTGCTGGAGGCGGGCCTCCGGTGCCTTCAGGGGAAGGCGGTCGTCAACTCGATCTCCCTGAAAGAGGGGGAAGCCGCTTTCCTCGCGCAGGCGCGGAGGATCCGCCGGTACGGCGCGGCGGTCGTCGTCATGGCCTTCGACGAGGAGGGGCAGGCCACCACCGTGGAGCGGAAGGTCGCCGTCGCCCGGCGCGCCTACCGCCTCCTCACCCGGGAGGCCGGGTTTCCTCCCGAGGACCTCATCTTCGACCCCGCCGTCCTGACCGTCGGCACCGGGATCGAGGAGCACGCCGGCTACGGGCTCGCCTTTCTCGAGGCCGTCCGCCGGATCAAGGCGGAGCTGCCGCGCGCCCGGACGAGCGGCGGCATCTCGAACGTCTCGTTCGCCTTCCGCGGCAACGACGTCGTCCGCGAGGCGATGCACGCCGCGTTCCTCTACCACGGCATCCGGGCCGGCCTCGACATGGGGATCGTCAACGCGGGCCAGCTCGCCGTCTACGAGGAGATCCCGAAGGACCTGCTCGAACGGGTGGAGGACGTCCTCCTCGACCGGGGCCCCGACGCGACCGAGCGGCTCGTCGCCTTCGCCGGGACGGTGAGGCGGGGAGACCGGGCCGAGGCGAAGGGCGACGCCTGGCGCTCCCTTCCGGTGGAGGAGCGTCTCGTCCACGCGCTCGTCCACGGAATCGTGGAGCACGTGGAGGCCGACACGGCGGAGGCGCTCCGGAAATACGGCGAACCGCTCGCCGTCATCGAGCAGCCGCTCATGGCCGGGATGAACGTCGTGGGCGACCTCTTCGGTTCGGGCAAGATGTTCCTCCCCCAGGTCGTCAAGAGCGCCCGCGTCATGAAGCGGGCCGTGGCGTACCTGGAGCCGTTCCTCGCGGCCGGCACGGCCGCCGGGACGGCGCGGAAGAAGGGCCGGATCCTCCTCGCGACCGTGAAGGGGGACGTCCACGACATCGGGAAGAACATCGTCGGCGTCGTCCTGGCCTGCAACAACTACGAGGTCGTCGACCTCGGCGTCATGGTTCCCGCGGACCGGATCCTCCGGGCGGCGCGGGAGCGCGAGGTCGACGTCATCGGCCTTTCCGGCCTCATCACGCCGTCGCTCGACGAGATGATCCACGTCGCCCGGGAGCTCTCGCGGGAGCGGTTCCAGGTTCCCCTCCTCATCGGCGGGGCGACGACGAGCCCGCTTCACACGGCCGTGAAGATCGCCCCGGCCTACGGCCTCCCCGTCGTCCACGTTCTCGACGCCTCGCGGGCCGCCGGGGTCGTCTCGAGTCTCCTTTCGGAAGAGCACCAAGCGGCCTTTGCCGCCGAGAATCGAGAAAGGCAGATCACGCTTCGTCGCAGCCACGAGGAGAAGTCGGCCCGGCCGCTCCTCCCGATCGCCGAGGCGCGGGCGAGAGGTCCGCGCTTCGACTGGGCGACGGCCGACGTTCCCGTTCCCGCCTTCACGGGGGTCCGGACGATCGACGACGAGCCGCTCGCCGGCCTCCTCCCCTTCGTCGACTGGTCCCCCTTCTTCCACGCCTGGGAGCTGCGGGGCCGGTACCCGCAGATCCTCGAGGACCCCGAGGTCGGCCCGAAGGCCCGGGAGCTCTTCGACGACGCCCGGCGCCTCCTCGACGAGATCGTCGAAAAGAAGCTCCTCCGCGCGCGCGGCGTCTGGGGCCTCTTCCCGGCCAATTCGGTCGGGGACGACGTCGAGATCTTCCCCGACGCGGCGCGGTCCCGGCTCCTCGCGACCTTCTCGATGCTCCGGCAGCAGGCCCCGCGGACCGACGGCCTCCCGCAGCTCTCCCTCGCCGACTTCGTGGCGCCGAAATCGAGCGGGCGGGCCGACTTCCTCGGCGCGTTCGCCGTCACGGCCGGGCTGGGAGCCGACGAGCTGGCCGCGCGCTTCGCCTCGGCGCACGACGACTACGACGCCATCCTGGTCAAGGCGCTCGCCGACCGCCTCGTCGAGGCCTTCGCCGAGAAGCTCCACAAGGAAGCGCGCGCCGCCTGGGGTTACGGCAAGGGCGAGGCGCTCTCCCCGGACGACCTCCTCCGTGAGAAGTACCGCGGCATCCGCCCGGCGGCGGGCTACCCGGCCTGCCCCGACCACAGCGAGAAACGGACGCTCTTCTCGCTCCTTTCGGCCACGGAGCGGGCCGGGATCGCCCTGACGGAGAGCTTCGCGATGCACCCCGCGGCCTCCGTGAGCGGCCTCTACTTCGCACATCCCGAGGCCAAATACTTCGCCGTCGGCCGGATCGGGAAGGACCAGGTCGAGGACTACGCCCGCCGGAAGGGGATCTCACTCTCCGAGGCCGAGCGCTGGCTCGCCCCGGTCCTCGGGTACGCGGCGGTCCGCGCCCCCGTCACAGCGTGAAGAAGCTCGCGCTCTTCCTCGTCCTCGCCTTCGCGGTCTTCGCCGCCTGGTTCAAGACGACGTACGGCGGCTCCGTGACGCCGTTTCCCGACCGGACGACGCCGCCGCTCCTGCCGGCCTCCGCCGTCGAGATCGTGGCCGAGCTGCCCGAGGCGCCGGGAAACGTCGCCGTTTCGGCCGAGGGGCGGGTCTTCTTCAGCTTCCACCCGGAAGGACGTCCCACGCTCAAGGTCGTCGAATGGGTCGACGGGAAGGCCGTGCCGTTCCCGCCGTCCTTCCACCCGTACGACGCCCCGATCTCCCTCCGGATCGACCGGCAGGGCCGGCTTTGGACGCTCGATACGGCGTATCACGGCGTCCGGACGGTCCGCCTCCTCACCTTCGACCTCGCGACGAAGCGGCTCGTCCATCGCTGGGACCTCCCTCGCGACATTGCTGGGGCGGGCTCTTTCGTCCAGGACTTCCAGGTGAGCCCCGACGGGAAGCACGTTTTTCTCGCCGACATCGGGATGCTGAGCCGCAGGCCCGCGGTCATCGTCTACGACGTGGAAAAGAACCTCGGCCGCCGCGTCCTCGAACGCGACCCCTCGGTCCGCGACCACCCGTTCCTGATCGACGCGAGAGGGACGAAGATGGTCTTCCTCGGAGGGTTTTTCGCGATGCACCCGGCGCTCGACTCCATCGGCCTCGACGCCGCCGGGGAGTGGCTCTACTACGGGCCGATGTCGGGGGAGCGGCTCTTCCGCGTCCGGACGGTGGACCTCCTCGACGAGACGCTCTCCCCCGCCGCCCTGTCCTCCCGCGTGGAGGACTACGGTCCGAAGATCCAGAGCGACGGGATCACCCTCGACACGGCGGGCAACGTCTACCTGACCGACGTCGAGCACGGGGCGATTTCGATCCTGAACACCAAGCGGGAGCTTCGGACCCTCGTCCGCGATCCCCGCTGGCGCTGGCCCGACGGCCTCTCCTTCGGCCCCGACGACTGGCTCTACGTCGCGGACAGCGCGCTCCAGGATGTCGTCCTGAAGAGCCGGACGCGGATGAGGAACGCCGCGCCCTACTTCATCTGGCGCTTCCGGACCGGAATCCCCGGGACTCCCGGGCACTGAAGCTCAGCGACCGGCCGCTGAAACCCGTTCGACGAGGCGCACGAGGGTTTCTTCCATCTCCTCCAGGGACGTCAGCAGCGCGAACTGTGTCCGGGCCCGGTCGAGGTTGTGTCCTTCACGGTGGATCCGGAAGTAGACGTCCCCCTCGAGGTGGTCGGTCAGGAACCGCATCCCGCACTCGTAGGTCAGGAGTTTTCCGGCGAGAACCAGCCGCTCCTGCTCGGCCGGAGAGAGCACGCTTCCCATCGCCTCCAGATACCCCTGTGCGAGCGCCTCGAACGTCGGGAGGCTCGCGACGACCTTCGAGAGGTCCCGTTCGTCCTCGGCGACGGGATTTGTCGCCGTCCGGACCATGTCGCCGAAGTCGTGGAGGAGGAGCCCCTGCATCACCGTGTCGAGGTCGATGACGCAGATCCCTTCGCCCGTCGCGTCGTCGAGGAGGACGTTGTTCAGCTTCGTGTCGTTGTGGGTCACCCGCTCGGCCAGGACGCCGGAGGCACGAAGCGATGCGAGGCTTTCCGCGAGCGCTTCCCGGGAGAGGACGAAAGCGATCTCGCCGGCCGCCCCGCGCGCTCGGTTCCGCGGGTCGGCGGCGACGACCTCCCGCAGCCGCGCGAGACGGCGCGGCGTGTCGTGGAAGTGCGGGATCGTCTCGGCAAGCCGCGGGGGAGGAAGGTCCATCAGGAGGCGCTGGAAGGTCCCGAACGCCTTCGCCGCCTCGTGCGCCTGCCGCGTCGACGTCAGCACGTCAAAGCTCCGCGCCGCCTCGATGAAACGGTAGGCCCGAAAGACGCGGCCGGCCGCGTCGCGGTGGAACGCCGCCCCGTCCGCCGTCGGGATCAGCGTGAGGGACCGCCGCGCGGCGTCGGGCGAACCGGCGAGCTTCCCGGCGAGATGGCGCGTCACCCGCTCGACGTTCGCCATCAGCCCCTCCGGGTCGCGGAAGACCGCCGTGTTGATCCGCTGCAGGAGAACGCGCCGGGCGGCGCCCCCGCGGAGCGTTACCGCCCAGGTGTCGTTGATGTGTCCGCTGCCGTACGGCTCGAACGACTCGGCCTCGCCCGGGAGAGCGAAGGCCCGGGCCACGGCGGCGAGATCCGGCGTAACGGCCACGTCACCCCCAGAGCGGCCGCGGGTAGAGGCCCGCGGCCACGCGCCGGGCGACGGCGGCGCGGACCCGCGGAAGGTCCTCGCGGTAGGTCACCCCGAACCACGTCTCCTCGGTCGGAAGGAGACTCACCTCCGCCCGTCCGGCGCGGAGCGCCGCGTCGACCGCCGCGGGAAGGTAGAACTCGGCCGACAGGTTCCCTCCCCGTTCACGGAGGAACGCCGAAAACGTCGTCTCCAGCTCGTCGAAGAGCGCCGGGGTGAACCCCCAGAGGTTCAGCGACACCGGCTCGTCAGCCGTGAATCGCCGCACGTCTCCGCCCGTGCCGGTTCCCGTTATTCCCTCGGGCGTCTCCCGGAGGCCTGTGTACTCCCCAATGGAGATGAGCCGCCCGTCCGGCGACGCGCGGCAGACTCCCCGGGCCACCGTGCCGTGTTCCGTGAGCGTCTTTCCGAGTTGAAAGGCGACGAGCGCCCAGCGCGCCGGCCGGGCCGGAGGCGGTTCGGAGAGGAACGTCGCGAGCTTGGCGAATCCTTCTGCACCGTACCAGTCGTCGGCGTTGATGGCGATGAACGGGCCGGTCACCTGTCCCTTCGCCGAGAGGACGGCATGCCCCGTCCCCCACGGCTTCGTCCGCCCCGGAGGAACGGCAAACCCGGCCGGAAGGTCGTCCAGCTCCTGGTGCGCGTAGGCGACCTCGAGGCGCTTGGCGTACCGACGCCCGAGCGTCTCGTGGAATTCCCGCTCCCTGTCGCGCCGGACGACGAAGACGGCCCGCCGGATCCCGGCCCGCAGCGCGTCGAAGACGGCGTAATCGGTCAACGTCTCGCCGTCGGGGCCGACGGGAACGAGCTGTTTCAGCCCGCCGAAGCGCGACCCGGCGCCGGCCGCCATCACGAGAAGCTCGGGAGTCATCCGGAAGCGCCGCCACTCTAGCCGATTCCCGAGGCGAGGCCCACTCCTGGACCTACGACGCCATCGGGAATAGGCTCGCGAACACGGTGAACGGCGTACCGACGGCCTACACCTACCTCAAGAACGGCGCGAACCCCCTGAACGGCCAGCGCCTGTCATCGGACGGCATAAACGCCTACACCTGGGACGCCAACGGCAGCAACCTGACCCGGAACGGGGCTCCCGGGAACTTCACGTTCGGGTACGACCCCGACAACCGGCTGACGAGCATCACGGGCGCTGCCACGGCCAGCTACACGTACGACTACCAGGGGCGCAGGGCCACGAAAACAGTCGGCGGCGTGACGTCGACCTACCTCTACGACGGCCTGAACCTCGTCGGGGAGACGACGGGCGGGGTCACTGCAAACTACCTCTTCGGCCCCGGCATCGACGAGCCCCTCGCGCAGTACCGGGCGGGGCAGCTCGCCTACTTCGCCGCGGACGGCCTCGGAACGATTCCAGTGACGAACGACACGGCCGGAAACGCCACGCTCTCAACGTCTCTTGATGCGTGGGGAGTCACGAGGGCCGAGACCGGCACCAGAACCCAGCCGTTTACGTACACGGGGCGGGAGGTCGGCGAAGCCGGCCTGCTGTTCTACAGGGCGAGGTTTCTGCAACCGGGGGTGGGGAGGTTCACACAGGAAGATCCAATCCACGAGGGAAGGAATTGGTACGCATACGTGGCGTCGAGTCCCATTTACTACACAGACCCGA
>Ga0335085_10009438_pt1 | contig 14725 bp, 14 predicted proteins | sample Lox_Sample_45_FD_206712 | JGI IMG/M metagenome (GOLD analysis project Ga0335085, IMG submission 206712) | Soil microbial communities from Loxahatchee National Wildlife Refuge, Florida, United States - Lox_Sample_4.5 | ecosystem: Environmental > Terrestrial > Soil > Wetlands | place: USA... | reverse complement strand
CTTCGCCGCATTGTCATGCTGAGCGGAGGCGGGCCAGCCGTTTGTGGCTGGCCTGCCGGAGTCGAAGCATCCCTACCCTCGCCGCTGTCCTTCATCCAGGAGTAATTTGCTTTTAGCGGACAAGAGTGTCCGCCGCTGGGGACTGAGGTCGGTCCTTCTCGGTTCAAGCGGAAATAAGACCCGATCCCCTGATTCAAAGCGTCCGCACAACCGTAGGGATTCTTCGACTACGCCACGCCATGCGGCGCGGCTCCGCTCAGAATGACAACGACATGACGGCGGCAGTGCGCCCAATGGGCGCGTCGGCTGGGGTTGGTCCGGAACCCAGGGCTTGCGCCCTGGGCTATCCTCGGCCGCCCCTGCGGGGCTTTGCCGGTAGACCTGCTGGGGCCCGCGTTCGTGGCACAAAGCATCGGGGCCTTGTAGGGATTCTTCGACTGCGCCGCGCCATGCGGCGCGGCTGCGCTCAGAATGACAAAACGCTAGGCTAGCGTTGCCTTCACGGCTTTCGCCGCATTGTCATGCTGAGCGGAGGCGGGCCAGCCGTTTCTGGCTGGCCTGCCGGAGTCGAAGCATCCCTACTCTCTTCGCTGTCCTTCATCCAGGGATACCAGTCTTTCGCCAGGTCCAGCCAGTGCGGGTTCAACGACTCGATGAGCGCGATTTTCCTGTCCCTCCTCCAGCCTTTCAATTGCTTTTCACGGCCGATGGCCTTGTACACATCATCGTAAGACTCCCAATAGAGCAGCCGCTCCACGTCGTATTTGGCGGTAAATCCTTCGCGGCGGTGGAACTTGTGTTCAAATACGCGCTTCTGCAGATTGCCAGTCACTCCGATGTAGAGAGTGCCTGACAAACTGCCCATGATGTATACGCAATAGCTTCGGCGGCTCACGGTTCGGGGGAGCGGGTAGGGATTCTTCGACTGCGCCGCGCCATACGGCGCGGCTCCGCTCAGAATGACAGGGTAGAGATTTAGTGAGGAAGAAGTCTGTGGCGGATGAACAATGCCGGCGAACTCTTCGCCCGGCGCCTTGGGTTGACGGGCCGGGGTACACTTGTGGCGCGAAGTTGTGAGTATGAATGCCGATCAGTACGTGGCCTGGGTCGTCGGCAAGTACGCGGTGAATGCCGCGAGCGGCTCGCCTGCTTCGCTGGCGGCGAGTCAGCTTTTGCCCGCTCTCGAAAGCTGGGCGGGGCGGTCGCTTCTGGGAGTTCAGTTTTCGGGCTCGTACGCCAAGCAAACGGCGATTTCCCTGGGCACGGATGTGGATCTGTTTCTCTCGCTGGATTCGAACGAACCAGTCAAGAACCTGTATTGGAGCCTGTTTCAGTTCTGCGTGGAGCAGCGGCTGCAGGCCCAGGCACAGAACGTTTCCATTCGGGTGCAGAGCAATGGCGTGAATGTGGACCTAGTGCCGGGGCGCAAACAGCAGGGCAACACGGAAGATCACACGCTGTACCGGCGCAAGAAGAACTCGTGGGTGCAGACGAATGTGGCGCAGCACATCCGGCTGATTGGCAATTCCGGGCGGACGGAGGAGATTCGAGCGCTGAAGATCTGGCGGGAGCGGAACCGGCTGGATTTTCCGTCGTTTTACCTGGAATTGACCACGCTGGATGCGCTGCGGTACAGCCGTGACCAGAGTCTGGCGAACCGAGTTTGGTCCGTGTTGCAGTACCTAGCGAGCGAATTCAAGCAGGCGCGGGTGATTGATCCGGCGAACAGCAACAACGTGATTTCTGACGATCTGGGGCCGGAGGAAAAGCGGGAGATCGCGGTGGCGGCGGAAAAATGCCTGATGCTGCGGCAGTGGGAGCAAATCCTATGGTGAGGGATTACGGAAACGTTGATGTGGCGGAGTTGTTCCTGTCGCTGCAGAAACAAATGGCGGCGAAGTTCGACACCACGCGGGGATTTGTGCCGCACGACCCGACGAAAGGCGCGGCCGCGGAGCAGAACTGGCTGGCCTTGCTGAACACCTATTTGCCGGAGCGGTACCGGTCGGATTCGGCATTTGTGGTGGACCATCGCGGGCGGTTGAGCGAGCAGATTGATGTGGTGATTTATGACCGGCAGTATTCGCCGCTGATCTTTATGCAGGACGGGGTGCGCTACATTCCGGCGGAGAGCGTGTACGCGGTGTTTGACGTGAAGCAGGAGATGCGGCGTCCGGCAATTGAGCAGGCGGCGGAGAAGGCAGAATCGGTGCGGCGGCTGAAGAGGACGTCGGTGCCGGTGAGGTTTGCGGCGGGCACCTACAAGCCGAAACCATTGTTCGAGATCACGGCGGGAATTCTTTGCGTGGATACGTGGTGGGCCGATGGAGTGGGAGACGCGCTGAAAAAAGTTCTAGGTGAGTGCTCGCGGGCGGGATTTCTGAACCTGGGATGCGCGGTGAAGGATGGGTCGTTTGAGGCGCGTCCCACGAAACGTGGGGTGGAAGTGCAGACTTCGACGCGGGAGACGGCGCTCATCTTTTTCTTTCTACGGCTACTGCATCGCCTGCAGCAACTGGGAACGGTACCGGCCATGGATGTGATGCAGTATGCGGCGCGGCTGGGAAGAAGGACGAAGGAGAGCTCATAGATTGGAAGCTGAAACCGGGTGTCCGCGCCGGAGGCGGTGGCAGTTGCGCCCGATGGGCGCGGCGGCTGGGGTTGGTCCGGAACCCAGGGCTTACGCCATGGGCTGTCCTCTGCCGCCCCTGCGGGGCTGTGCTCGTGGCGCCTGGCTGAAGCCGCACCCTGACACAAAGCGTCCGCACAACCGTAGGGATTCTTCGACTGCGCCGCGCCATGCGGCGCGGCTCCGCTCAGAATGACAGGGTAGAGATTCGAGAAGAAGAAAGTCTGTGACGGATGAACAACGAGAGTGTGCGAAATCTACGCCCGGCTCTTTTTGCCGGCGACCGCGGCCTTGGCTCCGGCCGTTTCCCACGGGCGCTTGGGCCGCGATGCGGCGGGTTTGTCGCGATCCACGATGCGGTCGTATTGATAGGCTTCGCTCACCGTCCCCAGCGACTCGTTGTACAAGCTGGGCAGGCCGAGGGCTTCCTTCAATTCTTCGCTGAATTGCTGCAGAGCTTTCAGGTGGTCGGCGGTGGCGGCGACTTCGGTCTTGGCCGTTTTCAGAACCTGCTGGTATCCCTTGTTGACCAGCTTGGAAATTTCGCTGCCGATCAGATAGCCGGGATAGGCAAAAATCTTCACGCCGTCGTCGCCGTCCTTCTGAATGGCGGCGGAGACGTTGTACTTCTTCAGAAACACGCGGCCCTGGGTACCGGGAGCGTCAATCAGGTCGAAGCCGTGCTCGCGCAGCCAGTTGACTGCCTCTTCGTAACTCCGTTGCTCTACTTTGGTTGCCATTGCTTGCTTGGGTTCCTTCCCGTGCTGCCGCTTACTTAGATGCAGATGCGCCGAAAGCGGCTCACGCGCACTTTGACCGCACCTCTTTTATAATCGAAGCCGGAGTGGGGCTTCGGTTAATTCCCGGTTACAGCCCATTACGATAGTACCCTCTGCCGCAGCCCGGCATCATGTAATCATGCGGAGCGTGCCTGCCAAACTCGAGCAAGCGATCCGGTCCCCGAACCAGCCGGGCGATGTGAACCCGCTGGGCGTGCGCAGCATGGAGCGCGTCGGCCACACCCCCCTGGTGCGGCTGGCCCGCATTGCCGGCGACGTGCCCGGCATCGAACTGCTGGGCAAAGCAGAATGGATCAACCCGGGTGGATCCGTCAAGGACCGCGCCGCTTCCAACATTGTGGCGGAGGCGCGGCGCAGCGGAAAATTCGCTCCCGGGAAAATTCTGCTCGACGCCACCAGCGGCAACACCGGCATCGCTTTTGCCATGATCGGCGCCGCCGAAGGCTTCGACGTCACGCTGTGCATGCCGGAAAATGTTTCCGTGGAGCGCAAGCGCATTCTGCGGGCCTACGGCGCCAATATCATTTACACCGACCCGGCGGACGGTTCCGACGGCGCCATTCGCGCCGCCCGCGAAACTTACGCGCAGGAGCCGGAGAAATATTTTTACGCCGACCAGTACTCCAACCCCGCCAACTGGCAGGCTCACTACCATGGCACAGCCAACGAAATCTGGCAACAGACGGAAGGACGTATCACCCACTTCGTCTCCATGATGGGCACCAGCGGCACGTTTGTGGGCACATCGCGGCGGCTGAAAGAATTGAACCCCAAGATTCGTTGTATCTCATTGCAGCCGGACTCGCCGTTTCACGGGATTGAAGGCGCCAAGCACATGGCCAGCGCCATCGTGCCGAAGATTTACGATCCTTCGATTGCGGATGAGGACCTGGGCATTTCGACGGAAGAATCCTATGCGATGTGCAAGCGGCTGGCGCGTGAGGAGGGATTGCTGGTGGGCATTTCGTCAGCGGCGGCCGTGGTCGGATGCCTGCAGGTGGCGCGACACCTTCCCCTGGGAGAGCACGCGGTGTTCGTGGCAATTTTGCCCGACTCCGGGGACAAGTACTTGAGCGAGCGATTCTGGGAAGAGAATCTGACGGCGCCGGAAAGGTACGAGCCTAACTCCTGATATTGTCATCCTGGGCGGAGGAATCATCCTGCGGAGCGGGATGATTCCGGAGTCGAAGGATCGCTTTAGGCTTGGAGCAGTCAGCCGTCAGTTTTCGAAGGCTCGTCGCGGAGATTCCCCGGCGAGCCGCCAGCGCCGAATTAGTGCAAGGGTCCTTCGACTGCGTGATCGTTCGCATTCGCGAACGATCACTCCGCTCAGGATGACAAACTAAAAATTATGCTGAAGCTTACAGACAAAGACTATGCCGCCATCCGCCAGCATGGCGAAGAGACGTACCCTTACGAATGTTGTGGCGTGCTGCTCGGGCAGATGGATGGCGACGGCGTCCGTGTCGTGACCACGACGGCGCGTTGCGGCAACACGCGTGACGATTCACCGCACAACCGATACAACATTGATCCCAGGGAACTGGTCCGTATTCAGCGCGAGGGGCGCGAGCGCGGAGAAGATATCATCGGCTTCTACCACTCCCATCCCGACCATCCCGCGCAGTGGTCGTCCACCGATCTGGCCGAAGCGCACTGGTTCGGCTGCTCATACGTCATTACCGCCGTGGCCAAGGGCAAAGCCGCGATCACCAATTCGTTTGAGCTGACCGGCTTCGACGAGAGCGACAAGAAGCTGGTGAATGAAAAGGTGGAAGTGGGGTAGGCGTTCTGATGGTCGCCGCCTCATAGTCGCATGTTTGCCCCGATTTGAAACTGAATCCCAACTATCATAAAGTTGTTTGGCGAACCGCGTTCTGTGACCATGTTCCAGGCCCCGGCTGATGACTCGGGCCTTCGTATTTGCGGGGCATGCGGAACAGCCGGTTAGCGTCAAATGACTTCGCAGTTTTCGACGGGCTAATTTATCATCCCGCCAGTGTCGTTCTAAACGGAGGCACCATGAAACTCACCCACTTGCTCGTTCGGTTGTCTATCGTCTCCATCGCCGCGGCCCTGACCCTGCCGGCGTACGCTGCGGAAGGCGGCGCTATCTACAAAGCCAAATGCGCCATGTGTCATGGCGCGGAGGGCCAAGGCAAAATCGGACCCGCGCTGAAAGGCACCAGTCTCACCGCCGATCAGATCAGCGATCTGCTTACCAAGGGTAACGATGCCAGGAAAGCTCCGCACAAAAAGCCCATCGCGGGACTTTCGGCTGACGATGCCAAGTCGGTGGCGGATTTCGTCAAAGGAATGAAGTAAGAAGCGAAGTGAGAAGAAACTGCGGTCTCAGCGGTTGGGTTGGCGTAATCAACAACTGGAACCGCAGAGTACGCTGAGGTCTGCGCGAAGCACGCCGAGAAAACCAATCCAGGGCAATGAGCAGCTGCGGCTACGTCTGCCAGTACTTGTGATCGCGCAGAAAGAAATTCTTATTCCAGTAATTGAACGCGGTGGCGAAAAATAGCCGCGCCACGCGCCCGTGTCCCATACGGGCGAGGCGGCGGTTGGTGGTGTAAACGCCCCCGCGAACGATGCCGAACTTGCCGCGCGCCACCTGCTGGCTCAAGTGGTAGTCCTCGGCAAAATGAATTTGCTCGTTGAAGCCACCCAGTTCATCGAAGCGCTGCTTATCGAACAGCATGAACATGCCGGTGCTGAACGGCTTATGGACGCAGGAAAGATACTGAAATAGATTGTTGGTCCAATAGAAAAGCCGGTCGGTAATGCTGCCGCCCTGGCACAGGATATTTGTCGTCACGCAGTGCAATTGCTTGCGCTGCGCCAGTTCGAGCGCTTCACGAATCAACGACCGCGATGCAGGCTGGATGTCGGCGTCCATGAAAAGGACATAGCGCGTCTGCACCAGCGCGGCGCCGTGGTTTCTTCCCACGGATGGCAGACCTCCGGGAATCACGCTGACATTCAGCCGGTCGCGGAAGCCAAGTACGATCTCCGGAGTTCCGTCGGTAGAACCCGCGTCAGCTACCAACACCCTCGTACTCGGCATCTTCGAATAGTCCTGATTCGTCAGCGAGGTCAACAGCTGCGGAATCAGCCTGGCCTCGTTCCTGGCCGGAATTACGATCGTCAGATCGCTCATGGTGTTCCTTTTCGTATTCGCGCGTTTCGTACTCATGGATGCGGACACCGTCGGCGCCCACCGTGACGTAAGTAAGCTTGGAATCAATCCACCCGCCGGTGTTGTAGTATTCGATGCCGTCCTGCCGGCGGTACAGAGCGGCATGGGTATGGCCGCAAAAGATCCGCTGCGCCTGGCGCAGGCGCGCGTGCGACAGCGCGCCGGAAGCCACTTTGGGGGTGAGACGCAGCCAGCGCGTACCCAGCCGGTCCATCAACCGCGAAAGCCATTTTCCTTTGAAGTCCAGCCGCTGCACCTGTAAGTGCACAAACGTATTTACGGCGCTGAATAGCCAATTATTCACCACAAACCGGTCAAATTGATGGCCATGAATGGCGAGGTGACGCACCCCGCCAAATTGCCAGGCATATTCCTGATAGACCTTGATCCCCACCAGATGGGACATGACCGTGGACAACCCCTGGTCATGGTTGCCCTCCACCCAAACCACTTCGATGCCGCGCTTGGGATTGGAAAGCTTGCGGATAAGTCCCAGAAACTTCCAGTGCTCCTTGGTGAGGCGGCGGAAATTGAGGTCGGAAAAAATATCTCCCAGCAGGATGAGCCGGCGGAACTGATTCTCCTTCAGCATGCGCGCAGCGTCGGCGGCGCGGCTGACTTCGGACCCAAGGTGCAGGTCGGAGAGGATGAGCGTGTCGTAGAAACCGGAACTCATCGTCCCAGTTGTACGCCAAGAATGTTACGGGATCATGAAAACTGCACCAAAATTAGTGCACTGTAAGCTATTGAGTTACAAGGGGCTGTTGGAAAGGACGGAAAGGCTTCGTTCGGCAGCTATTTCGCGGGAGGAACGTATTCCTTCGGTGGCGCTGCGCCCTCGCCGAAGAAGTATTGCTCCATCTGCCGCACGATGGCTTCCTGATCTTCTTTGCGGGCGGGGTTCAGGCGGTATTCGTTGAGCAGCATCTTGCAGTGCTCCATCCACATGTGCCAGGCCTGATCGGAAACATTGGCATAGATTTTGTTGCCCAGTTCGGTATCGAAGGGAGGTTCCTCGAGCCCGGGAAGCTCCTGGTGCAGCTTGACGCAGAAAACTTTATGTTCTGCCATGGTTTCCTCGCGGAAAAATTATCTCATATCGATGGGCGCAAACGGATGATACCGCAACCATGGACACAAAAGAAAAGCCCGGCCCAGAGGCCAGGCCTTGCAGTATTACGCGGCCACTACTTGGGCGGAGCCGTGGTAGTTCCCGGAGTCGCGGGCGTTGAGGAGCCTGGGGTTGTATTCGACGGGTTTGTGCTGCCTGGATGCGTCGCATTCGGCGGCTGCGTGCCCGGACTGTTGTTGCCCGGCGTGGGCGTTGCTGTACTCGTAGCCTGGTTCGGCGAATTGGTGGTTCCCGGGGTAGTGGTGGTGGGATTCTTGCCGGGATACTGAGTGGTGGTATTCGGGGTTGGCCTCATTCCGGGAGTGGTTTGACCGTTCGGAGACGTTCCAGGAGTCGCCGTACTGGGCGGCGGCGTGGCGGCGTCCGGCGCGGGCGTCGCCGTTCCGGGCGCCGGAGTGGAACTTCCCGGAGTGGTCTTCTGACCTGGCCCAGCTTGACCGGGGGCAGTTTGTCCCGGAGTGCTTTGGCCGGGAGTGGTGGGGCTGGAAGTGCCCGGGGAAGTCGTCTGAGCTGCGACCCACACACCGCTCAGCAATAGCAGGGAAATCAGTGCAATTTTTTGCATATTATTCCTCCGTACAAGTCAATGTTAGGCACGGATAGTGACCCCAGAAATCGGTAAGAAGTTGTAAATTACTGCACTTCCGGCGGTAGCTCGCTTTTAAAGGCGATTGAAAGGCGGGAGGTACGGCGCAGGGGGGCTCCAAAGATAGAAAGAAGGCCACCATTACGATCGAGGTCAGGGTGGTGGGCCCTCCAGGATTTGAACCTGGGACCAATGGATTATGAGTCCACTGCTCTAACCGCTGAGCTAAGGGCCCGCTGTAAACTCAATCTAGCACATCTGACCAGCCCCAACCCGCCAACTAATTCAAGCACATGGAGTAATGCCGCCGGCTTCAAGCAGGGTTGGGGCGCACAAGCGGTATCAACGATTCGGTCCGCCTGCGCCGCTCAATAAGGACGGCAGGAGGTGAACGGGGGGTGGGCAAGTGAGCCAGCAAAGAGGCTTGGCCCCTGGAAATTGAGCCCCCCATCCGGCTGATTGGGCAAACGGGAGATACTCTCCGGCAGGCGGACCGGGGGCCAAGGCTTGGCAATTGGCATGCATCAGACTGGGAAGTGGGGATTTGGCCCGGGCGGGTTAGCCGGCCTACCCAGCGGTAACCTCGGTGAAAAGGATTCCACAGCTTGACGGATTGCGCGGCGTCGCAATTCTTATGGTTTTTGCCTATCACGCATTCAATGCCCGCCTCGGCTGGGCCGGTGTTGACCTCTTCTTTGTACTCAGCGGATATCTGATTACCGGTATTCTCCTGCGGATGAAGCAAAACCAGACCAGCGAGGGATACTTCACTCCTTTTTACTTCCGCCGCGTGCTGCGCATTGCGCCGCCCTATCTGGGGTTTCTGGTGATCGTTTCTGTGCTCTACCCCATACCGTGGCACCGAATCTGGTATTGGTACGCATTTTTCGGAGCCAATCTGGCTTCGGCGCTGGGAAAATGCCCGGTGCACGCCATGACTCCGCTCTGGTCGCTGGCGGTGGAAGAGCAGTTTTATTTCATATGGCCGTTGATCGTTCTCCTGGTAAGCCGGAAGGCGCTTAAGAGAGTTGCACTCGGGCTGATGGTGGGCGCGCCGCTTTTGCGCGCCGCTCTTACGCCGGAAATCGCGCAGCCGTTCATCTACTGTCTCACTCCATGCCGTGCCGATTCGCTGGCCTGCGGCGCCCTGGTCGCGATTTATGCTCTGGAAGATGCGGAATGGGCCGAGCGCTGGCGCTCATTCGCCCGGGCAACCGCCTTTGGGGCCGTGACCCTGATGCTTGGGCTTTCTTACTTTCATAGTTTCCGCCACACCTCCGATACCGAGCTCTTTAATATCCTCGGCTATTCTCTCCTGGTTGTGATTTTCGGCGCGACCCTGGTTTGGACGCTGGCCATGAAGGCCGGACTGGCCTTCCGGTTCCTGGTTTCCAGACCTCTTCGTTATATGGGCCAGATCAGCTACACGTTTTATCTCTATCACGTGGCGTTCATCGATAAATTCGCGCAGCACTTTCGTTCCCGGGCCGAAGTTGGAGTGCTCGCCTTTATGGTTACCGCGTTATTCTCTTCGTCTTCCTGGCATTTCCTTGAGTCGCGAATTCTCAAACTGCGGCCAAAACCGCAGCCTCAAACGCTAAGAACGGGCTTGGCTTAGAACCGGCTTTCTGCTCTGGGCGGATCGCCCACCTGGCGCGACCTATCGTCGTCTCCGCCGCGAATCACCCTTCCTCCGTGCGGTTACGAAAGTTTACAGAATCCTTTCCAACTCATTGTCCAAGAGACAGTTAGAAGTCACACTAATGGGATTACAGAGAACTCCCCTGGTCCCGGCGGCTTGAGGGTCCACGGACAACTATGGCTTGGGCTTCACGTTGGTATTACTCAAGGTTTAGCGCAAACGTCTTCATTGGCTCCGTCATACTGAGCGGCGCGGGCGTACTGGTGTATGCCGCCGGCCACCCCGCCAGCAATAACATCGCAGAGTTCATCTGTTACCTGCTGGTGGCCATTCTTGCCTCCCGCCTGCGGGTTGATCTGCCGGCCATGGCTGACACCCTGTCGGTCAACTTCCTGTTCATCCTGGTAGCCGTTTTGGACATGAGCTTTACAGAAACGGTGATGCTGGGGTCCGCAGGCGTCATCATTCAGTGCTTTTATGGAGAACGCCCGAAACCCATTCGGGTGGCGTTCAATATTTGCAGTAGTGCGGTCGCCACAGCATTGGCCTATGGGGCTTATCACCATATTTTGCCGCCCTACGCCCACGCTCAGTTGCGGCCCTTGATGCTGGCGCTGGCGGCAACCGTTTATTTCGCAGCGAATACGGTGGCGGTAGCCACCATGATCTCGCTGGAAGACAAGCGACCCTTGCGGCAGATTTGGGTGGAGTGCTACCGCTGGGCGTTCGCCTACTATCTTGGGGGCGCGGCTCTCGCCGGCATGCTGGGATGGCTGAACCGCTCCTTCGAGTGGGAAAGCTCCCTGCTGGCTTTGCCGCTGATGTACGTCATTTACCGTTCCTATCGCCTGTATGTCGGCAAAATGGCGGGCGAGAAGCGGCATGTGGAAGAGATGGCCGACCTGCACATGCGAACCATTGAGGCCCTGGCGCTGGCCATCGAAGCCAAGGACCACACCACCCACGACCACTTGCAACGGGTACGCGTTTACGCCCGTGAAGTGGGGAAAGAGATGAACCTGACCCTGGGCGAAATGGAGGCCCTGCAGGCCGCATCGCTGTTGCACGACATCGGGAAGCTGGCGGTGCCGGAGCACATCATTTCCAAACCGGGGCGCCTCACGCCGGAAGAATTCGAGAAGATGAAAATCCATCCGGTGGTAGGAGCGGAGATTCTGGAGCACGTGCGTTTCCCCTACCCGGTGGTTCCTATTGTGCGCGCCCACCATGAGAAATGGGACGGGTCGGGCTACCCCTTCGGGTTGCGAGCCGAAGAAATTCCCATCGGCGCCCGCATCCTGTCCGCGGTGGATTTTCTGGATGCATTGGCTTCCGATCGCCAGTACCGCAAGGCTTTGCCCCTGGAAGAAGTCATCCGGCGGCTGACCGACGACTCGGGAAAAGCCTTCGATCCGCGGGTCGTGAGCATCCTGCAGAACCGCTACCGGGAGTTGGAAAGACTAGTCAACGCGCAATTTGGAAAGCCGGAGAAATCCAAGCTGTCGACGGAAGTGAAGGTGGAAAGAGGCGTTGCGCCGGATGCGGGATTCGAGCAAAACACCTCCAAAGAAGGCCACGAAGCCAACTTCCTGTCTTCCATCGCGGCCGCCCGCCAGGAGGCGCAAACGCTGTTTGAGTTAAGCCAGGACCTGGGCGCCTCGCTCAGCCTGGACGAAACCCTTTCCGTGTTCTCGGTCAAAATCAAGCGGTTGGTTCCATATGACGCCATTGCCATGTACGTGAAATACGGAGACGAACTCATCCCTGAGCACGTGAGCGGCGATAACTTCCGATTGTTCGCGTCATTGCGCATTCCGTTGGGGCAGGGGCTTTCCGGCTGGGTAGCCCAGAATAAAAAGCCCATTATCAACGGCAATCCCTCGGTCGAGCCGGGCTATCTCAACGATCCCACAAAGTTCAGCACCCTGCGCTCGGCTCTGGCCATTCCCCTGGAAGGGCTTTCGGGTGTGGTGGCCGTGCTCACTTTGTACAAGCTCGAGAACGATGCTTTCACTTCGGACCACCTGCGCATCCTGCTGGCTATCAGTTCGAAAATGGCGCTGGCCATTGAAAACGCGCTGAAGTATGAGCAAGCGGAGAGCTCGGCAACCACCGATTATCTGACCGGCTTGCCCAATGCCCGCTCACTGTTTCTGCAACTCGACCGCGAACTGGCGCGCTGCAAGCGCCAGTCCTCCAGCCTGGTCGCCATGGTGTGCGATATGGACGGGTTCAAGCAGGTCAACGACCGCTTCGGGCACCTGGAGGGGAACCGCGTGTTGCGGCTGTTCTCGCAAGCCTTGAAGCACAGCTGCCGCGACTACGATTATGTGGCTCGCATGGGCGGCGACGAGTTCGTCGTGGTAGTGCCGGGGTTAACCCAGGAGGCCGCCGTCAACAAGACCCACCAACTCAAGTTGATGGCACAACAGGCGGGGCATGAAGTGTGCGGAGAAGACATTCTCTCGCTGAGCATCGGGTATGCCCTCTATCCGCAGGACGGAGAGGACGCCGAGTCGCTGCTGGCGGAAGCCGATCGCCGCATGTACCTGGAAAAGCAGAAGCAGCCTTTCCGCAAAAACCGCCGCACCTACCCGCGCCGGAAGTGCCGCCTCACCATCGAAATAAGTGCAGAAGGCGATCCGCGCCCGGTGTTAGGGCATTTGAACGATATCAGCCTGGGCGGATGCTTCGTGAAAACCAGCGCCATTTTTCCCGCCGGAACCCGGCTCAAGATGATCTTTTCCATTGATGACGGAAAACTGCAGGCGGAAGGCAGTGTGATCCGCCTGGATCCGGGTACCGGCATCGCCGTCAGTTTCGGGGACATCAATCGTGGCGACCGCGCCAACATCCAGAAGGTCATGGAATACGTGCAGCACGCCACCGCCATGTACGACGACCGCTATTTCTCCAAGCTGCGCGAACTAACATTGTGAGCGAAGCATGGCCGGAATTCAGAAGGGCTTGCCGCTAAACAGGAAGAACAGCTCAATAATCAGGATGATGACCACGGTCAGCTCCAGAACGAACGCCCGGCTCTGGTTGAACTGGTCCACCATGAAGCGGTAGAGCTCTTCCGCGGTGCGCACCTTCTGCGTGACCAGGTCTTTGTAGTCCGGAACCCCCACCTTGGACGCTGCCAGTTTGTAGAGCCGCGCGGAAAACATGTCGCTCAGAAATTTGATGGCATTGTCGGCATGCTCGGTGAGTTCGGTGACATCCAGCAGCACGGTGTGAAGTTTGGTGGCGGCGCGAGCCAGGCGCCAGCGCGCCCAGGTGCCGGTTCCCTTCTCCAGGAATTTATAAACATTTTCCAGCTCGCGGGTAAGCAGTTCGTCGTAGTGACGGAATTCCAGCAATTGCGAATTGGCATACTCCAGCAATTGAATAGCGGTTTCGGCGCCTGCGTCGGTGTCATAAAGAAACGCGGCATTCCAGCCGATGACCGACAAATCCTTGGGATAGTAAGAAATTCGGGACTGCAGGATTTCGCTGCGCTCGCCGTCCGAAAGCGGGACGGTCTCGCCGCGAACGATCTGTGCGATTTCCGCGCCGTGATCTTTACACAGCCCGCTCACCGCCGGATTTCCCGCCTGCTGCCGCACATGAAAAATGAAATAGTCTTCGCTCAGCCAGTCGGCATAGGGCTTCACCAGCGCGGGAGTGGAGCGCTCCAGTTTCTGGCGCGCAATGCGGGAGGCATGGCGCACAAAATCGACATCCCATACCCACCGCCCGGCCAGCCGCACCAGCGTCTCCCATTCGCCGGAAAACGGCAGTTCGAAAACGACGCTCAGCACCCCGTAATCGTAATATTTGATTTTTCCCTGCAGCCGTTCGCCGCTGTCGAGGACAAGCGGCTCAATCGGCTCGACTACGGGCGGGCGCTGGTAGCGCACATACCAGGGCGCCGGATGCTTAAAGCTCGGCTGCGTGACCGTGCGCGCGCCAAAAATCTGCTGCAGGCTGTCGAGCTTGATTTCTTCGCAGACGTCGAACTGGATCAACACCAGGACCGATCCCTGCAGGGAGGCCTCTGCGGGCAGCGGCTGACCTGCCCTTTCGACAACCGACAGCGGATGTTCCTGTTCGGGGGACATAGTAGGCCTGCCAGCGCAGGGGCACGGGATCGAAACTGCCCGGAACTATTCTCCCAGAAGAGTCTGGGGCTGGCGAAGTTAAATTATCTGGTGAAGTTCAGTTTTTCTCTCGCGTTCCCGGCGGCATTTCTTTGCGCTCTCGGTGGTTGAGGGTTTCGTGGCCGGTAGACCAAAAGCATGCAGCCGCCGAGTTCGCTGAGATCCGCGCTGAGCACGCCGGGAAAGAGCAATATGCCGACCGGGTTCTTAGCTCTCCCGGTCGGCGCGGCTGAGGTTCTGATTGCGAATGGCTTTGTGCTCCAGCCCGCGGACTTCCTCGATGTTTTCCAGCACCTTGTGGATGGCGTCGGCGATGGCGTCGACATCCGTAGTGCTGCCCAGAAACAGCTGATGCGGAAACCAGATGGCTTCTTGGTAGGCGGCGCGCTCGGATTCAGGACAAGAGTACATTTTGCGCAGGTCGAGCTTCTTGTCGCCCCAGCTGAGCGCGGGGAAGTCCGCCGGATCGAGCGGGAAGAGGGAGCTGCGATACACCGGCTCATAGAAAAGGCCATCGCAGGGAATGCCTTCCAGTTGCAGGGCGGCGACAAAATTGGCGCGGGGAATATCTTTTACCCGCCCGGAAAAA
>Ga0335085_10009437_pt1 | contig 14726 bp, 10 predicted proteins | sample Lox_Sample_45_FD_206712 | JGI IMG/M metagenome (GOLD analysis project Ga0335085, IMG submission 206712) | Soil microbial communities from Loxahatchee National Wildlife Refuge, Florida, United States - Lox_Sample_4.5 | ecosystem: Environmental > Terrestrial > Soil > Wetlands | place: USA... | reverse complement strand
GGCGGCGGGGGCGAGGCCGAGGGCGGCGAGCCCGAGGCCCGCGGCGCCGCGCCGGAGGATGGTCGCGCGATCGTACGTCTGCGTCACGTGAGGGTCCTTTCGTCGGGGCATACTCATTATGTCGACTGAATCGATTTTGTCCACTAACTTAGTGTGAAATCTTAGATGAAGAACCCTTATGCGTCAAATAAGGAGTTGTGGGGTCGCCCGCGGGATGAGCCTGCTCGGCGTGGGCGTTACACTGATTGGAGATGTCGGTCGTCGCGCCACAGAGCCGCCTCGAGTCGTGGGTGTCGTTCCTGCGGGCCCACTCGGCGATCACGCGCCAGCTGAACGCCGACCTGCTGAACGTCCACGGCCTGACGCTCAACGACTACGAGGTGCTGCTCCTGCTCTCGAGGGCGGAGGGACACCGCATGCGCCGCGTCGACCTCGCCCAGACGGTCGTCCTCACCGCGTCCGGCATCACGCGGCTCCTCGACGGTCTCGAGCGCGCGGGCTACGTCGAGAAGGACACGTGCGCCTCGGATGCGCGCGTCTCGTACGCGAAGCTCACGCCGGCCGGCCGGCACAAGCTCGGCGCCGCGGCCGACACGCACCTGCGCGGCGTCGAGGAGATGTTCACCGGCCGGTTCAGCGACGACGAGCTCGAGGCGCTGGCGTCACTGCTCGCGCGCCTGCCGCTCCGCGGCAAGGACTGCACGAGCGAGAACGCCTGCACGGTCGACGACGCCTCCTGCGGCGGCTAGCCGAAGAACGTCTTTGCCACCTCGTACCACGAGTCGGGCACGAGCTTGAGCTCGGCGGTCGCCTCGGCGAGCGGCACCGAGACGACGTCGTCGCCGTGGAGTGCGGCCATCTGGCCCCAGGTTCCCGAGGCGACGAGGTCGGCCGCCTTCAGGCCGAAGCGGAGCCCGAGGATCCGGTCACGCGGCGTGGGCGTGCCGCCGCGCTGGATGTAGCCGAGCACCGTCGCCCGGGCCTGTGTGCCCGTGCGCTTCTCGACCTCCTGCGCCACCGTCTCGCCGACGTTCCGGTTCTCGACGCGTACGTGCCCGAACTCGTCCACCTCGCCCTCGTCGCTCACGCCGGGAAGCTCGGAGCCCTCGCTGGCGACGATCACGGAGAACTTCTTCCCGCGCGCCTTGCGCCGCTCGACGGCGGCGGCGACGTCGTCGTACACGACGGGCTGCTCGGGGATCAGGATGTAGTCGGCGCCGCCGGCGATGCCGCTCATGAGCGCGATCCAGCCGGCGTGCCGCCCCATCGTCTCGACGACGATGACGCGGTTGTGCGACTCCGCGGTCGAGTGGACTCGGTCGATCGCCTCCGTCGCGACGTAGACGGCAGTGTCGAAGCCGAAGGTGTAGTCGGTGCCGTTGAGGTCGTTGTCGATCGTCTTCGGCACGCCGACGACGGGCAGCCCCTCCTCGGCGGACAGCCTGGCGGCGACGCCGAGCGTGTCCTCGCCGCCGATCGCGACGAGCGCGTCGAGGCCCTCGAAGGTGCGCTTCACCGCGTCGACGCCGCCCTCGAGCTTGTGCGGGTTCGTGCGCGAGGTGCCGATGATCGTGCCGCCGCGCGGGAGGATGCCCGAGATCTCGCCGTAGCCGAGCGGCTCGAGGTTGCCGTCGATCATGCCGCGCCAGCCGTTCAGGACGCCGACCGTCTCGTGGCCGTCCTCCCACAGCCGCCGGCAGACGGCCCTGATGACGGCGTTCAGGCCGGGGCAGTCGCCGCCGCCGGTGAGCATGCCGACTCGCATCGCCGCGCGAGTCTAGCGACGGTCGCGATCAGGTCAGGATGTTGACCGCGCGGGCCGCGACGAGCAGCAGCGTGATCAGCGAGATCGTCGACTGCACGAGCATCAGCTGCTTCGCCGTTCTCGTCAGGGGCATCGTGTCGGTCGGGCTGAACGCGCTCGAGTTCGTGAACGAGAGGTAGAAGTAGTCGGAGAAGCGCGCCCGCCAGCCGGGAAGGGCGACCTCGTTGTCGGTCAATCGTACGAAGGCGAAGTCGCGGTCACCGAGGGGGTCGCGCAGGCGCGCCGGGGGGCCGCCGCCGTCGAGCTCCCAGAACCAGAGCGCGAAGACGATCACGTTCGTCCACCAGATCTCGGCGGCCGAGAGCAGGAGCTCCTTCCCGTGCACGCTGCTGCCGGTCTTCAGCAGGGCCCGGATCAGCAGCACGAGCGCGGCCGCGTTCACGACCGTGACGATCGCCGTCAGGATGATCGACGCCCGCCGCCGCCGGCCGGACTCGTTCACGTGGCGGTGCGGCGCCGTGACCGCGAGCGGCACGAGCAGCGCGAGCGCGAGCCCGACGACGACGACCCGGATCAGGTCGGTGTTGTGCCCGGCCGAGATGATGCGGTTCGGGAGCAGCACCCAGAGGGTCATCGCCGCCAGCACGGCAAGCGAGGCGGGCCAGCGCGGCTCCGCGCTCGGCGAAGAGGCGCGGTGGGCGCCGACGGTGACGTTCGCGCTCATCGCCGGGGATTTCGCCGCCGCACCCGTCCCTACCTGCCACTGTCCCGGGGCCAGGCCCCGGGACGTGTCTGCAGGGGCCATTGTCCTGGGGCCTGGCCCCGGGACGTGTCTGCAGGGGCCATTGTCCTGGGGCCTGGCCCCGGGACGTGTCCGCCGGAGCCAGGCCTTCGAACTGACGTCTACGCGGCGGCGCGCTCGAACGCGGCGTTGAGGGCGCGCCCGGCGAGGACGCCCGCGAGGTGTACGCGGTACTCGGCGGAGGCGTATGCGTCGCCGAACGAGTCGCCGAGGGCGTCCGGGATCTTCGCCGCGACCGCGGCGACGGCCTCGTCCGACGGAGCGGAGCCGACCAGCGCCCCGGCTACGGCGGTCGCATCCGTCGGCGTGGCGGTGACGCCGCCGACGATGATCCGGGCACGCGAGCACGTGCCGCCCTCGACCGTGACGACCGCCGCCACCGCCGCCACGGCGTAGCCGGAGGCCGGGTGCTTGTGCTTCAGGTAGACCGAGCCCGATCCGGCGGGCAACGTCGGAACGTGGACGTGCGTCACGAGCTCCCCCGGCTGCAGTGCGGTCGTGAAGATGCCCGTGAAGAACTCGTCCGCCCGGACGAACCGCTGCCCTCCGGGGCCCGAGGTCGCAATCGACGCCTCGAGCGCCTTCACCACGGTCGGGTAGTCCGCGCCCGGGTCGGCATGGGCGAGGCTGCCGCCGATCGTGCCGCGGTTGCGGACCTGGCGGTCGCCGATCAGCCCCGCCGCCTCCGCCAGGACGGGGCAGGCGCCGCGGATGACGTCCGAGTCGGCGACGTCGGCGTGGGTCGCGAGCGCGCCGATCCGGAGGCCGTCGCCACGATGCTCGATCGCATTGAGGCCGGGGATGCGGCCGATGTCGATCAGCGCCGCCGGCGAGGTCAGCCGCAGCTTCATCGCCGGCAGCAGGCTGTGCCCTCCGGCCAGCGGCCGGGCGCCCTCGAGCCGCCCGAGCAGCGAGACCGCCTCGTCGACCGAGGAGGCGCGGTGGTAGGAGAAGCCGACGGGTCGTGTGGGGTACATGTCGCCTCCGTCCTCAGGCCTTCGCCTGCTCGATCGCCCGCCAGACACGCTCCGGCGTGAGCGGCATGTCGATGTGCGCGATCCCGAGCGGTGCGAGCGCGTCGACGACCGCGTTCACGACCGCCGGCGTCGAGGCGATCGTGCCGGTCTCCCCGGCGCCCTTCACCCCGAGCGGGTTCACGTCCGTGAGCGTCTCGGTGCGGTCGAGCTCGAACGACGGGAAGAACTCCGCCTTCGGCAGCGCGTACTCCGTCATGCTGGCCGTCACGAGCTGCCCGGACTCGTCGTAGACCGCCCCCTCCCAGAGCGCCTGCGCGACGCCCTGCGCGATCCCGCCGTGCACCTGCCCGTCGACGATCAGCGGGTTGATCACCCGCCCGACGTCGTCGACCGCGACGTAGCGCCGCAGCGCCACCTCGCCGGTCTCGGCGTCGACCTCGACGACCGCGATGTGCGTCCCGAACGGGAACGTGCAGTTGGGGGGGTCGTAGTAGGAGGTGTCGTCGAGGAACGGCTCCTCGCCCTCGGGGAGGTCGTACCCGACCGCGGCGGCGGCCGCGATCTCCTGGATCGTCTTCCCCGTCTCCGGCGCACCCACGATCGAGACCCGCCCGCCCTCGTACGTGACGTCCTCGGGGTCGGCCTCGAGCATGTGCGCGGCGATCCGCGTCGCCTTCGCCTTGATCCGCTGGAGCGCGTTGTAGATCGCGACCGTGCCGACGGCCGCGCTCCGGCTGCCGTACGTGCCGTAGCCGAAGGGCGTGCCGAGCGTGTCGCCGTGCTCGACCGTGACGTCCTCGAGCGGGATGCCGAGCTCGTCGGCCACGACCTGCGCCATCGTCGTCTCGTGACCCTGCCCGAACGGCTTCGAGCCGGTGGTGACGACGACCTTGCCGGTCAGGTGGACGCGGACGTTCGCGCTCTCCCAGAGGCCGGCGCCCCAGCCCTGGCCGGTGGCGCCGATCCACGCCGACGGCGCGACGCCACAGATCTCGACGTAGGTCGAGAAGCCGATGCCGAGGTAGCGGCCCTCCCGCCGCGCCGCGGCCTGCTCGGCGCGGAAGCCGTCGTAGTCGACGATCTCGAGCGCGCGGTCGAGCGCCTTCTCGTACTCGCCGCTGTCGTACGAGAGCCCGGCGAGGATGCCCGGGTCGTACGGGAACGCGTCCGGCGGGATGAAGTTGTGCCGCCGCACCTCGACGGGGTCGAGCCCGAGCTCGCGCGCGACCAGGTCGACGGCCCGCTCGATCACGTAGGTCGCCTCCGGCCGCCCGGCGCCGCGGTAGGCGTCGACCATGCCGGTGTTCGTGTAGACGCCGACCGTCTGGCAGTGGATCGCCGGGATCCGGTAGGTGCCCGAGAGCATCCGCCCGTAGAGCGTGGTGGGGATGCCGGGCGCGATCGTGGAGAGGATGCCGCCGAGGTTCGCGTACGTCTTCGCCTTCAGCGCCGTGATCGTGCCGTCGCGCTTCGCGCCGACCTGCAGGTAGGTGATGTGGTCGCGCCCGTGCGTCGTCGCCGCGTAGTTCTCGCGGCGCGACTCGATCCACTTCACCGCCCGGCCGAGCTTCTCGGAGATCGCCGCCACCAGGACGTACTCGGGGTAGAGGAAGATCTTCGACCCGAACGCGCCGCCGACCGTGGGTGAGATGCAGCGCATCTTCGTCTCCGGGATGCCGAAGACGAACGCCGTCATCAAGAGGCGCATCACGTGCGGGCACTGCGAGCTCATCCAGACCGTGTAGGTGCCGGTGCCGGAGTCGTAGTCCGCGGCGGCGCCGCGCGGCTCCATCGAGGTCGGGATCAGCCGCTGGTTGACGAGCCGCTGCTCGACCACCACGTCGGCGTCCGCCAGGGCCTGGTCGGTCGCGGCCAGGTCGCCGCACTCCCAGTCCATCACGACGTTCCCCGGCGCCGAGTCGTGGAGCTGCGGCGCCCCCGGCCTCGTCGCCTCCTCCGCGTCGACGACCGTTTCGAGCGGCTGCCAGTCGACCTCGATCAGCTCGAGCGCGTCCTCTGCCGCCTCGCGCGTCTCCGCCACGACGGCGGCGACACCTGCGCCGGTGAACGTGACCCTGTCGATCTCGAGCGCGCGCGGCGTCACGACGTGGTTCTCCGTGCCGGTCGCCTGCCAGGCGCACGGAAGCGGGTTCAGGTGCTCGAAGTCGCGCCCGGTGAAGACCGCGATCACGCCCGGGCTCGACGCAGCCCGCGAGACGTCGATACCCCCGATCCGCGCGTGCGCGTGCAGCGAGCGCAGGATCGCGACGTGCGCGACGCCCGGCAGCTTCAGGTCGTCGATGTACTTCGCGGCGCCGGTGATCAGCCGCGGGTCCTCGACTCGCCGCACCGGTGCGCCGACGAGACGTGCCTGCTCGAGTTGCGTCGCCACCTCGCTCACCTCCCGGCGGCGGCCGCTGCCACCGCCTTGACGATGTTCTCGTAGCCCGTGCACCGGCAGAGGTTGCCCTCGAGCCCGTGCCGGATCGCTGCCTCGTCGAGCGGCCCCTTGGCGATCAGCTCCGCCGCCGACATGATCATCCCCGGCGTGCAGAACCCGCACTGGAGGCCGTGATGCTCCCAGAACGCCTCCTGCAGCGGATGGAGCGCGGCGTCGCCGGCGAGGCCCTCGATCGTGACGACCTTCGCTCCGTCGGCCTGGACCGCGAGCACGGTGCACGACTTCACGGCGCGCGCGTCGAGGGAGACCGTGCACGCGCCGCACTGCGACGTCTCGCAGCCGACCTTGGTGCCGGTGAGGCCCAGCTCCTCGCGGATGAGGTCGACGAGGAGCATCCTCGGCTCGACGTCGGACTCGTAGCGGGTGCCGTTCACCGTGATGGCGATGGTTGGCAAGAGCACCTCCTTGCGTGTGGTCGACCCCGTCCTAGGCGATCGAGCTTACGCCCACTCGGGCCGGAATGCCAAGATCTCGGAGATGGCCTTCGGCAGCGTCGACGAGGTCGCCGAGGCGCTCGCCCGCGAGGAGTACCTCGCGGACCGCGGGCTCGCGACCGCAGTCTTCCTCGCCGTCCGGATGGGGCGGCCGCTCCTGCTCGAGGGCGAGCCGGGCGTCGGGAAGACCGAGGTGGCGAAGGTGCTGGCGCGCATCCTCGGCGCGGAGCTGATCAGGCTCCAGTGCTACGAGGGCATCGACGCGGCGCAGGCGCTCTACGAGTGGGACTACGCGCGCCAGCTGCTCTACGCGCGGGCGCTGCAGGCCGGCGAGCTCGACCCGCACGGCCGCATCAGCGAGCTCTACGGGCCCGACTTCCTGCTCGAGCGCCCGCTGCTGGCGGCGATCCGTGCGGGCGCCGGCGCGGTGCTCCTGATCGACGAGCTCGACCGCGCCGACGACGAGTTCGAGGCCTTCCTGCTCGAGGTGCTGTCGGACTACACGGTGACGATCCCCGAGCTCGGGACGGTCGCCGCAACCGGGTCGCCCGCGGTCGTCATCACCTCGAACCGCACGCGCGAGCTCCACGACGCCCTCAAGCGCCGGTGCCTCTACCACTGGATCGACTTCCCGGAGCTCGCGCGCGAGGTGGAGATCATCCGGCTGCGCGCGCCGGGCGTCTCGGGAGAGCTCGCCCGCTCGGTCGCCGTCACCGTCGCGGGGCTGCGCGAGCTCGAGCTCGTCAAGCGGCCCGGCGTCGCCGAGGCGATCGACTGGGCGGCCGCGCTCGCGGTGCTCGGAGCGGCGCGCCTTGACGCCGACGCGGGCCGGGAGACGCTCGGCTGGGCGGTGAAGACCCGCGAGGATCTCGCACGCGCGGAGGCGGCGCTGCCGGATCTCGTCGATGCCTGACGGGCACGCGGAGCTGACGGGCTTCGGCCGCGCGCTCCGCGACGCCGGGCTGCAGGTCGGCACCGGGCGGATCGCCGCGCTCTGCAGCGCGGCTGCGCTCGTCGAGCCGCGCGACCTCTACTGGGCGGGGCGGGCGACGCTCGTGGCGCGGCCGCAGGAGCTGCCCGTGTACGACCGCGTGTTCGCCGAGTACTTCGGCGCCCCGCGGCCTGCGCGGCCCTCGGAGCGCGTGCAGGTCACGGTCGAGGCAGCGGTCGAGGAGGCCGTCGACACCGGCGTCGCGAGCCGCGACGAGCTGCTGCGCGAGAAGCCCTTCGCCGGGTGCAGCGACGAGGAGCTCGCTGCGCTGGCGGCGCTGATGGCACGGAGCCCGGCCGTGGCGCCTCTGAGGCGCACGCGCCGGCGCGCCCCGGCGCCGCGCGGCGCGCCCGACCTCCGCCGCACCCTTCGCCGCTCACTGCGCACCGGCGGCGAGCCGGTGGAGCGTGCGTGGCGGCGCCGGCGCGTGCAGCCGAGGCGGCTCGTGCTGCTCCTCGACGTGTCGGCGTCGATGGCGCCCTACTCGCGCGGTCTCCTCCTGTACGCGCACGCCACCGCCCGCGCCGACCGCCGCTGCGAGATCTTCTGCTTCGGGACGCGCCTCACGCGGCTGACGCCCGTGCTCGCGGCCGCCGGGCCCGACGAGGCGCTCGCGGCGGCCGCGGCCGCGGCCCTCGACCGCGACGCGGGGACACGGATCGGCGACGCGCTCAAGGCCTTCCTCGACCGGTACGGCCACCGCGGCCTCGCCCGCGGCGCCGTCGTCGTCATCTGCTCGGACGGGCTCGAGGTGGGTGACCCGGCCCTGCTCGCCGAGCAGGTCGAGCGCCTGGGGCGCCTCGCCTGGCGGGTCGTGTGGGTGAACCCGCTCAAGGGCGACCCGGCGTTCGAGCCGCTGACGCGCGGCATGCGGGCCGCGCTGCCGCACGTGGACGTCCTCGCGAGCGGGCACGACCTCGCGAGCCTCGAGGCGGTCGCCAGTAGCCTGGACCTGTCGTGATCTGCGCGACCTGTGGCACCGCGAACGCACCCGGGGGGAAGTTCTGCAGCGAGTGCGGCGCGCCTCTCACGGCCGCGCCTGCACGAGAGCAGCGAAAGACGGTCACCGTGCTCTTCTGCGACGTCGTCGGCTCGACCTCGCTCGGTGAGCGAACCGACCCGGAGGCGCTGCGCGCGCTCCTCGCCCGCTACTTCGAGACGATGAAGGCCGTCGTCGAACGGCATGGCGGGAGCGTCGAGAAGTTCATCGGCGACGCGGTGATGGCCGTCTTCGGCGTCCCGGTCGTGCACGAGGACGACGCCCTCCGCGCCTGCCGCGCCGCGCTCGAGATGCGGGACGCCCTACCGGGGCTCGGACTGCAGGGACGGATCGGCGTCAACTCCGGCGAGGTCGTCACCGGCACTGCCGAGCGGCTGGCGACAGGCGACGCCGTGAACGTCGCCGCACGGCTCGAGCAGGCCGCGGAGACGGGGCAGGTGCTGATCGGCGCCACGACGCGCGCGCTCGTGCGCGACGCGGTCGAGACGGGCTCGGAGCACGTGCTCGAGCTGAAGGGAAAGGCCGAGCCGCTGCCCGCCCACCCGCTCCTCGCCGTCGTGGCTGACGCTCCGATCGCGCGCCGGCTCGACGCCCCGATCGTCGGCCGCGCCCGGGAGCTGCGGGCGCTCGCGGAGGCCTGGGAGCGGGCGGAGTCCGAGCGCTCGTGCCATCTGTTCACCGTCCTCGGCACGGCCGGCGTCGGCAAGTCGCGCGTGACCGCCGAGTTCCTCTCGTCGCTCGAGGGCCCGCAGACCGTCACCGGCCGCTGCCTCTCCTACGGCGAGGGCATCACCTACTGGCCGGTCGTCGAGGCGGTGACGCAGCTCCGCTCCCGGCCGTCCGACCCTCGAGCCGCGACGGCGCTCGCGGCGCTGCTCGGCGAGTCGGACGCGCCGGTCGTCGCCGAAGAGATCGCCTGGGCGTTTCGCAAGCTGCTCGAGGAGTGCGCGCCGGTCGTCTGCGTCCTCGACGACCTGCACTGGGCGGAGCCCACGTTGCTCGATCTCGTCGACCACGTCGCCGACTGGAGCCGGGACGCGCCGATCCTGCTCCTGTGCATGGCGCGGCCCGAGCTGCTCGACCGGCGGCCGATGTGGGGCGGCGGGAAGCTGAATGCGTCGACGGTGCTGCTCGAGCCGCTGAACGCCGACGAGACCGACGCGCTGATCGGGCGGCTCGGCGGCGAGAGCGCCCTCGACCCGCGTCTCCAGGCCCGGATCCGCGACGCCGCGGGCGGGAACCCGCTCTTCGTCGAGGAGATGCTGGCGATGGTCGGTGAGTCGGCAGACGGCGACGTGGCCGTGCCGCCGACGATCCAGGCGCTGCTCGCGGCGCGCCTCGACCAGCTCGACGCCAGCGAGCGCAGCGTGCTCGAGCGCGGCGCGGTCGAGGGCAACGTCTTCCATCTGGGCGGGGTCGAGGCGCTCTCCGGAGACGAGGGCGACGTGCCGCGCCGCCTCATGGCGCTCGTCCGCAAGGAGCTCGTGCGGCCCGACCGCGCCCAGTTCCCCGGCGACGAGGCGTTCCGGTTCCGGCACCTGCTGATCCGCGACGCTGCGTACGACGCGCTTCCGAAGGCGGCCCGCGCCGAGCTCCACGAGCGCTTCGCCGGGTGGCTCGAAGGCCATGCCGCGGATCTCGCCGAGCTCGACGAGATCTGCGGCTACCACCTCGAGCAGGCGCACCGCTACCGCGGCGAGCTCGGGCTCGACGGCGAGCGGACGGCTGTCCTCGCCCGACGGGCCTGCGAGCGGCTCGGCGCCGCCGGCATCCGCGCACTGGCGAGGAGCGACGCGCGCGCGGCGCACGTCTTGCTCGAACGCGCGCTGGCGCTTCTCCCCGAAGCCGATCGTCCGCTCGAGCTCGAGCTCCGGCTGGTCGAGGCGCGGTTCGCGAGTGGCGAGCTGCAGTGGGCGATCGACGCGTCGGACGAGCTGGCCGAGCGGAAAGCCCGAGGCGGCGATGAGGCGAGCGCACTCCGGGCGCGCCTGAACGCTGCGCAGTTCCGGCTGCTCGTCGGTGGCCCTGCCGCCGAAGCACGCGAGCTGGCCGAGGGGTCGCTCCCGGTGTTCGAGCGCGCGGGCGACGACCTCGGCCTCGCCGATGCCTGGTGGGCGCTTGCCCACGCGGAGCACAGCTCCTGCCACTGGGCGCGGCAGAACGAGGCGCTCGAGCGGGTGCGCGAGCACGCGGCACGGGCCGGCAACGCGAACCTGGTTGCGAAGGCGATGGGGATGATGGGGAGCGGCTACCTGTTCGGTCCCACGCCGGTTCCCGACGCGCTGACGTGGTTCCGGGACAACGGCGAGGTCCTGGCTCTGCGCGCGCACACGCTCGGACAGGAGGCTGCCCTCAACGCGATGCAGGGCGATTTCGACCGGGCAAGGCTGTTGTGCGAGGAGGCGTCGGAGCAGCTGCGCGAGCTCGGGCAGCGGCTGGTCGCCGTGGCGGCGACGATGGCGCGCACCTACGTCGAGTTGCTCGCCCGCGACTACGCCAGGTCGGCCGAAGAGGCCGTCGCCGGCTGTCACGCGCTTGCGGAGCTCGGCGAGCGCGGATGGCAGTCGACGCTCGCCTGCCAGGCCGCCCAGGCCCTCTACGAGCTCGGCGAGGGCGAAGAGGCCTGGCGCTGGACCGGCGTCGCCGAGGAGACGGGCGCTGCCGACGACACGATCACGCAGATGCTGCTCAGGCAGGTGCGGGCGAAGATCCTCGCCCGGCGCGGCGAGCACGTCGAGGCCGAGCGGCTCGCGCGGGACGCCGTCGAGCTCTGCGCCGGCACCGACATGCTCTCCGCGACGGCCGACGCGAGGCTCGATCTCGCCGAGGTCCTCGCGGCGTCGGGGCGGGTCGACGAGGCGCATGCCGAGTTGCGGGCGGCCGAGGAGCTGTACCGCGCGAAGGGCCACACGGTCGGGGTCGGCTGGGCGCTGGCAAGAGCCGCAGAGCTCCACGCCGCCGCCGACTAGCGGCATTTACGCTGCGCTCGTGACGATCTGCGCGAGCTGCGGTACCGGGAATCCCGACGCCGCGAAGTTCTGCAGCGAGTGCGGCGCGCGGCTGCGCCCCGGGGCGCCGGCACGCGGGCAGCGCAAGACCGTCACGGTGCTCTTCTGCGACGTGGTCGGCTCGACCGCGCTCGGCGACGGGGCCGACCCCGAGGCGCTGCAGGCCGTGCTCGGCCGCTACTTCGAGCGGATGAAGACGGTCGTCGAGCGTCACGGCGGCGCCGTCGAGAAGTTCATCGGCGACGCGGTGGTGGCCGTGTTCGGCGTTCCGGTCGTCCACGAGGACGACGCACTGCGCGCCTGCCGCGCGGCGCTCGAGATGCGGGCCGCGCTGCCCGCGCTCGGCCTGCGGGGCCGGATCGGCGTCAACTCCGGTGAGGTGGTCACCGGCTCGCCCGAGCGCCTCGCGACCGGCGACGCGGTCAACGTCGCCGCGCGCCTCGAGCAGGCGGCGGAGCCTGGTCAGGTCCTGATCGGCGCGGCAACGCGGGCGCTCGTCCGGGACGCGGTCGAGACGGGGGAGGAGCGGCCGCTCGACGTGAAGGGCAAGGCGGCGCCGCTCGCGGCGTACTCGTTGCTCGCCGTCGTCGGCGACGCTACGATCGCACGGCACCTCGACGCCCCGATCGTCGGCCGGGCCCTCGAGCAGCGCGCGCTCGCCGAGGCCTGGCAGCGCGCGCAGTCGGAGCGCGCGTGCCACCTCTTCACGATCCTCGGCACGGCGGGCGTCGGGAAGTCGCGGCTGAGTGCCGAGTTCCTCTCGTCGCTCGGCGGCACCCGCGCCGTCTCCGGGCGCTGCCTCTCGTACGGCGAGGGGATCACGTACTGGCCCGTGGTCGAGGCGGTGATCCAGCTGGGGGCGCGGCCGTCCGACGCGCGCGCCGCGGCGGCCCTTGCGGCCCTGCTCCGCGAGTCCGAGGCGCCGGTCGCCGCCGAGGAGATCGCCTGGGCGTTCCGGAAGCTGCTCGAGGAGGCGGCGCCCGTGGTCTGCGTCTTCGACGACCTGCACTGGGCCGAGCCGACCCTGCTCGACCTCGTCGACCACGTCGCCGACTGGAGCCGGGGCGCGCCGATCCTCCTCCTGTGCATGGCGCGGCCGGAGCTGCTCGAGCGGCGCCCGGCCTGGGGCGGCGGCAAGCTCAACGCGACCACGGTGATGCTCGAGCCGCTCGACGACGACGAGACCGGGTCGCTGATCGACCAGCTGGCCGGTGCGGGCTCGCTCGATGCCCGCCTGCGCGGCCGCATCCTCGACGCCGCCGGCGGCAACCCGCTCTTCGTCGAGGAGATGCTGGCGATGGTGGGAGAGTCGGGCTCGGAGGAGGTGATCGTGCCGCCCACGATCCACGCGCTGCTCGCGGCCCGGCTCGACCAGCTCGAGACGAGCGAGCGGAGGGTGCTCGAGCGCGGCTCGGTCGAGGGGAACATCTTCCACCTCGGCGGCGTGCAGGCGCTGTCGGGCGCCGAGCCCGACGTACAGCGCCGCCTGATGGGCCTCGTCAGCAAGGAGCTCGTGCGGCCCGACCGCGCGCAGATCCCGGGCGACGAGGCGTTCCGCTTCCGCCATCTGCTGATCCGGGACGCCGCCTACGACGGCCTCCCGAAGGCCACGCGCGCGGAGCTGCACGAGCGGTTCGCGGACTGGCTCGAGGCCCATGCGCACGACCTCGTCGAGCTCGACGAGATCTGCGGCTACCACCTCGAGCAGGCGCACCGCTACCGCTGCGAGCTCGGGCTCGACGACGACGGCCTCGACGACGAGCGCACGGCGCGCCTCGCGCGCCGCGCCTCCGACCGGCTCGGCGCCGCCGGGACGCGCGCGTTCGACAGGAGCGACGTCGGTGCGGCACGCGTCCTCCTCGAGCGCGCGCTCGCGCTGCTGCCGGCGGCGGAGCGGCCGTTCGAGCTCGAGCTGAACCTGGTCGAGGCCCGGTTCACGGCCGGTGAGCTGCAGGGGGCGATCGACGCGGCGGTCGCGCTCGCCGAGCGGAACGAACGTCGCGGCGAGGAGGTGACGGCGCTGCGGGCGCGCCTCCACGCGGTGCAGTACGGGATGCTCGCGGGAGGCTCCGCCTCCGGGATCCGCGACATGGCGGAGCGGGCGCTGGCCGTCTTCGAGCAGGCCTGCGACGACGCCGGGCTCGCCGACGCCTACTCGGCGCTCGCGTGGGCCGAGCACAACGCCTGCCACTGGGCGCGCCAGAACGAGGCGATCGAGCGGATGGTGGAGCACGCGACTCGTGCCGGCTACGTCGCGCTCGCGAGGCGGGCGCTGGACGTGATCGGAACCGGCTACGTCTTCGGCCCGACTCCCGTCGGCGAGTCGCTGGAGTGGTTCGAGCAGCACGCCGCGGACATGCCGCGGCGGCCGCACATGCTGGGCCAGAAGGCGATGCTCGCCGCGATGCAGGGGGACTTCGACCACGCGCGCCTCCTCTGCGAGGAATCCGAGGCGCAGCTGCTCGAGCTCGGCCAGCGGCTCATCGCCCTCACCTCGGCGATGGGGTCGAGCTACGTCGAGCTCCTGGCAGGCAACGCGTCGCGCGCCGCCGAGGTGGCGGTCGCCGGTTGCGATGCGCTCGCGAAGCACGGTGAGCGGGGGTGGCTCTCGACGCTCGCGTGCCAGGCGGCCGGGGCGCTGTACGTTCTCGGCGACGACGACGAGGCCTGGCGCTGGACGGAGGTCGCCGCCGAGGCGGGCGCGGCCGACGACGTGATCACGCAGATGCTGCTCCGGCAGGTGCGGGCGAAGGTGCTGGCCCGGCGCGGCGTTCTCCGCGAGGCGGAGGTGCTCGCGCGGGAGGCGGTCGCCATCTGCGCCGACACGGACATGGTCGCCTGGATGGCCGACGCCCGGCTCGACCTCGCCGAGGTCCTCGCGGCGGCGGGGCACACCGCGGAGGCGGCTGCCGAGGCGCGCACGGCGGAGGAGCTCTACCGGGCCAAGGGCCACGTCGTCGGGGTCGCCCTCGCCCGGACGAAGGCCGGCGAGCTCGCCGCCGCCGCCACGTAGGGTTCCGTCCGTGGCCGAAGGTCAGACACGTGTGGGCTGGATCGGGACGGGCGTCATGGGGGCGTCGATGTGCGGCCACCTGCAGGCAGCCGGCTACCCGGTGCGGGTGTACAACCGGACGCGGGCGCGTGCGGACGCGCTCGTCGAGGCCGGCGCGGTGTGGTGCGACTCGCCGGCGGAGGTCGCGGCCGGCTCGGACGTCGTGTTCTCGATCGTCGGCTTCCCCGCCGACGTCCGCTCGGTCATCCTCGAACCCGGAGGCGTCCTCGAGGCCG
>Ga0335085_10009436_pt1 | contig 14727 bp, 14 predicted proteins | sample Lox_Sample_45_FD_206712 | JGI IMG/M metagenome (GOLD analysis project Ga0335085, IMG submission 206712) | Soil microbial communities from Loxahatchee National Wildlife Refuge, Florida, United States - Lox_Sample_4.5 | ecosystem: Environmental > Terrestrial > Soil > Wetlands | place: USA... | reverse complement strand
CATCGTCTACGAAGTGACCGGCGACGGTTTTCTCCGGCACATGGTGCGCGCGATCGTCGGCACGCTGCTCGAGGTCGGACGCGGACGGCAGCGGCCGGAGTGGATGCGCGACGTCCTTGCGTCGCGCGACCGCGCGCAGGCGGGACGGACGGCCCCGGCGCTCGGGCTGTTTCTCGTCCGCGTGGACTACGGCGTTGTACAATTCGATCCGCATGTCTCTTGAGCAGCTGCTCGCGTGGCTCCCGAAGGAATCGGGGGATGCCGCGCTCGCGCGGGCCGTGAATTTCGAGCAGCTGCCGGCGCACGTCGCGATCATCATGGACGGCAACGGCCGGTGGGCGGCGCAGCGTCATCTGCCGCGCGTCGAGGGCCACCGCGCGGGCATCGAGTCGGTGCGGTCGGTCGTCGAGACCTCCGCGCGTCTCGGCATCGACGTGCTCACGCTGTACGCGTTCTCGATCGAGAACTGGAAGCGGCCGCGCGCCGAAGTCAGCACGCTGATGATGCTGCTCAAGCGCTACCTCCGCTCCGAGCTGCAGACGCTGCTCGACAACAACATCCGGTTCCGCACGATCGGCCGCACGGACGAGCTGTCACCCGACGTGCAGGACGAGCTCGCGATGGGCATCGACCGCACGTCCAAGAACACGGGCATGCTGTTCAACATCGCGCTCAACTACGGCGGCCGCGCGGAGATCGTGGACGCCGCCCGCAAGGCGATCGCCGCCGGCATCGATCCCGCCGACCTCGACGAGCGGCGATTCGGCGAGTTCCTCTACACGGCGGGACAGCCGGATCCGGATCTGCTGATCCGCACGAGCGGCGAGATGCGCGTCAGCAACTTCCTGCTCTGGCAGATCGCGTACTCGGAGATCTGGGTCACCGACACGCTGTGGCCGGACTTCCGCAGCCGGCATCTGCTCGAGGCGATCCTCGCGTATCAGAAACGCGAGCGGCGGTACGGCGGGATCAAGGCGGCCGTCGCCCTCAGCGCCACCAAGTGACACGCGTCCTCAGCGGCGCCGCGCTCGTTCTCGTCGCCATCGCCGTCGTCTGGTTCGCGCCGCCGTTTGTGTTCATCGCGGCCGCGTTGATCCTGGAGATACTGGCGTTCTGGGAATACATGCTGATCGCCGAGGCGCACGACACGCCGGTGCCCGGCGCCGTCGGCGCAGCCACGTGCTTCACGACGCTGGCGCTGGTGCCGCGCGCGTCCATTTCGTTCGACGTCGTGCTCATCTCGGTGGTGATTGCCGTCGCCGCGCTGGCGCTGCCGACGTGGCGCGGCGGACGCGACGCGCTGCCGCGCGCGGGCGCGTCACTGCTGCCGATTCTCTATCTCGGGCTGCCGGTCGGCACGCTCATCGCGATCCGCGAGATGCACGGCGCCCGCGGACTGTTTCTGCTGATGCTGACGGTGATGGTGAGCGACTCGGCGCAGTACTACACGGGCCGGCTGTTCGGCCGGCGGCCGCTGGCGCCCGCGATCAGCCCGAAGAAGACGATTGAAGGCGCGATCGGCGGGTTCGTGTTCGGCACGGCGCTCTTCGTGATCGCCGGCCGCTGGTGGCTGCCGGAGGCACCCGTCACGCTCCGTGTCGCGCTCGGCCTCGCGATCGTCGCGCTCGGGATCGCCGGCGATCTGTTCGAGTCGATGCTGAAACGCAGCGCCGGCATCAAAGACAGCTCGACGCTCATCCCCGGACACGGCGGCGTGCTCGACCGCATCGACGCGCTCCTGTTCGCCGCGCCGATCTATTACGTCGTCCTCAAGTATGTCTAGCCGCGAGCCCCGAGCCTCGAGCCGCGAGCCCCGCCGCATCGCCATCCTCGGCTCCACCGGCTCGATCGGCCAGAGTGCGCTGTCTGTCGTGGACGCGCACGCGGATCGGCTGTCGGTCGTCGGCCTCGCCGCCGGCGAAAACGCGGAGCTTCTAGCCGAGCAGATCGCGAAGTACCGGCCCGCGCACGTGTCGATGGCCTCCGGCGCCGCGGTCGATCGTCTGCGCGACAGCGGGACGGCCGGCGTCACGATCGCGGGCAGCGGACGCGAGGGCCTGGTCGCCGTGGCGACGGCCGCGGATGTGGACATCGTCCTGTGCGCCTCCTCCGGCACGGAAGCGCTCGAAGCCGTGCTCGCCGCCATCGAACACCACAAGACGATCGCGCTCGCGAACAAGGAAGTGCTCGTCATGGCCGGCGGCATCGTGACCGAAGCGGCGAGACGGCACGGCGTCGCGATTCTGCCGGTGGACAGCGAGCACAACGCGATTCATCAGTGCCTGCACGGCCGCGCGGCCGGCGAAGTCAAACGGCTTATTCTGACCGCATCCGGCGGACCTTTTCGCGGGAGGACGGCGTCTGAACTACAGGGCGTGACCGCCGAGGAAGCGCTGCGGCACCCGACCTGGCGCATGGGCCGCAAGATCACGATCGACTCGGCGACGCTGATGAACAAAGGCCTCGAGGTCATCGAGGCGCACTGGCTGTTCGGCGTGCGCGCGGATCAGATAGACGTCGTCGTCCATCCGCAGTCGGTCGTGCATTCGATGGTCGAGCTGATCGACGGGTCGGTCATCGCGCAGCTCGGCGTCACCGACATGCGGCTGCCGATCCAATATGCCTTCTCGTATCCCGAGCGCTGGACCGCCGCTTTGCCGTCACTCGATCTCGTTCGCGCGGGCCGTCTGGATTTCGCCGTGCCCGACACGAACGCCTTCCCGTGTCTTGCGCTCGCATATCGCGCGCTCGAAGCCGAACGCAGCCTCCCCGTCGTCTTGAATGCGGCGAATGAAGTCGCGGTGGCGCGGTTTCTCGACGGCCGGATCAGCTTTCCCGCCATTGCTCAGGTCATCGAGCAGACGATGACGGCGCATAAGGCGGCTGAAGTGAATACGTTGGCTGGCGTCCGCGCCGTGGATGGATGGGCGAGAGAGCAGGCGTCAGGCATCGCGCGCGAAGTAGAATTGAGAGTCTGAGGTAACACGTGCCCGCTGCGCTGATTTACATCCTGTCCTTTGCGTTCGTCCTCGGCGTGCTGGTGTTCGTGCACGAGCTCGGCCACTTCCTGGCGGCCAAGCGCGTCGGCATCCGCGTGCTGAAATTCCAGCTGGGCTTCAACCCGACGATCCTGAGCTTCAAGTACGGCGACACGGAGTACGGCATCGGCGCGCTCCCGCTCGGCGGGTACGTGAAGATGGCGGGCGAAGCGTCGGAAGACGGCCCGACCGGCGATCCGTCCGAGTTTCTCTCGAAGACGCGCTGGCAGCGCTTCCAGGTGCTCGTCGCCGGTCCGGCGATGAACCTGCTGCTCGCGTTCTTTCTCGCCGCCGTCGTCCTGTACCAGGGCGCCGAGGTCGAAAGCTACAACGACCAGCCGGTCACCGTCGGCGTCGTGAAGCCCGAGTCGCCGGCCGCGCGCGCCGGCGTCATGACCGGCGATCGCATCACGACGGTCGGCGGCCACCGCGTCGACACGTGGGAAGAGTTCTTCATCCAGATCGGCACGCGCGCCAATCGCGAGGTGCAGATCGGGTTGCTCCGGCAGGGCCTCGAAGTCACCAAGACGGTGACGCCCGTGTCCGACGACAAGAACAAGATCGAGATCGGCGACATCGGCGTCCTGCCGAACGTACACCCGCATCTGATCGACGTCACCGACGGCGAGCCGGGGCAGAAAGCGGGTCTTCGCGGCGGCGACGTCATCGTCGCGGCGAACGGCGAGCCGATCACGTTCGACGCCGAGCTGCGGCAGCTCATCGCCAGGAGCGCGAACACGCCGATCGCGCTGTCGATCCTGCGCGGCGGGCAGCCGATGACGATCACGGTCACGCCGCGGCTCGAAGGCAAACGCGGCTTCCTCGGCGTGCGGCCGACCGACGACACGAAGATGATCAAGCCGTCGTTCCTCGGCGCGTTCAAGCTGAGCGCGCAGAAGAACTGGCAGATGACCGGCATGATCGGCCAGACGGTCTGGGGCCTGCTCACGCGCCAGCTCTCGCCCAAGCAGCTGATGGGCCCGATCGCGATCGCGCAGGTGTCCGGCGAATCCGCGCAACTCGGATGGATTGCGCTCGCGGGCCTGATGGTGAGCCTGAGCCTGAATCTCGGCCTGCTGAACCTGATGCCGATCCCGATGCTCGACGGCGGCCACATCTTCATCATGGCGCTCGAGGGCATCGCGCGCCGCGACTTCAGCGTCCGCGTGAAGGAGAAGATGCTCCTCGCGGGCTTCGTCGTGCTGATGATGTTGATGGTGACGGTGATCTACAACGATCTCGCGCGCCTATCGGTCTTCCAGCATTTCAATCCCTGGAAGTAGCGCAGGCCTGAAGGCCTGCTACACCTCGCGCATCGCCGCGCGAGCCGCGGCGATCGTCCGCTCGACGTCCTTCGCCGTGTGCGCTCCTGACAGAAACCACGCTTCGAATTGCGACGGCGGCGGATACACGCCTCGATTCAGCATCCCGCTGAAGAACCTCGCGTACTGATCGGTGCGCGAGCTGGTCGCGTCCTGGTAGCCGCGCACCGGACGATCGGTGAAGAACGGCGTCAGCACGGATCCCACGGCGTTCACGTGCAGCGCGACGCCGGCCTCGCGCGCGGCCGCGGCCAGACCGCCGGCGAGCTGCGTGCCGAGCGCCGCCAGACGCCGATAGAGCTTCGGCGAGAGGTGATCGAGACACCAGATGCCTGCCGTCATCGCCAGCGGGTTGCCCGACAGCGTGCCGGCCTGATAGACCGGCCCGGCAGGCGACACGAGCGACATCAGATCCGCGCGGCCGCCGTACGCTCCGACCGGAAGGCCTCCGCCGATGATCTTTCCGAGGCACGTCAGGTCCGGCCTCACGCCCGTGAGCTGCTGCGCGCCGCCGGCCGACGCGCGGAATCCCGAAATCACCTCGTCGAAAATCAGCAGCGCGCCGTGGGCCGTGCACGCGTCGCGCAGGCCCTCGAGAAATCCTTCGGCGGGCGGAACGACGCCCATGTTGCCGGCGATGGGTTCGACGATGACGGCGGCGATCCGATCGCGATTGGCGTCGAACAGCTCGTAGACGGACTTCAGGTTGTTGTAGGAGGCGACGAGCGTGTCCGCCGACGCGCCCTTCGTCACGCCCGGGCTGTCGGGTGTGCCGAAGGTCAGCGCGCCGGAGCCTGCCTGCACCAGAAACGCGTCGGCGTGGCCGTGATAGCAACCCTGGAATTTGATGACGAGATCGCGCTTTGTCGCCGCGCGCGCGACGCGCAGCGCGCTCATCGCCGCTTCGGTGCCGGAGTTCACGAACCGGACGAGCTCGAGCGACGGCATCAGCTTCCTGACGCGCTCGGCAAGCGCCACTTCGAGCGGGCTCGGCGCCCCGAAGCTCGTGCCGTCCCTGGCGGCGCGCGCGATCGCCTGCGTGAGGCCCTTCGGCGCGTGGCCGTGAATCAGCGGCCCCCACGACATCACGTAGTCGATGTACCTGTTGCCGTCGACGTCGACGAGCATCGCGCCGGAGGCGCGCCTGATGAACAGCGGCGAGCCGCCGACCGACTTGAACGCGCGAACGGGGCTGTCGACGCCGCCGGGGAGCAGCCCGCTGGCGCGAGCGAAGAGCTTCTTGGATTTGTCTGTGCGCATAGGGGGCGTCGTGCTTCGTCGCGTAATCAATCCGGTGTCGGCCGCTCGACGTGATCGATGACGAGCACCGGCACCTGCGTCCTGACCGTGTCGAACTTCAGACCGAGCTGCTCGCGAAACGCGGTGAAGAAATTTCCGGCGTCCGCGTCCGCGCCTTCGGCGTACTCGACGCTGAAGTCGTAGCGGCCGTTCAGACGCGTCCGGTCTTCAATCGGACGCCGGACCGCCGCGTTCGCCGCGAAGTACGACGCGATCTCGCCCATCGTCACGTAGCGGCCGTCGACGCGCCCGGGGACGTGACGAAAGCCGCACCAGCGGTCGGCGGTCTGGACCACGGACGGCGCCGATTCGCCGTTTCCGTATTTCGGACAGTCCGCCGTCGTCGCCGACACTTTCGGCCCGAGCTTCCCGTCTCGCGAGACCGTGGACATCGCGAACGCGCGCATCATCCGCGTCTCGGTATGCACGCGCGCCGCGAATCGATCCTCCAGCAGCGACTTCATCATCGCCACCGCCTCGGCCGGGTTGCGGCCCTGCGCGTTGAACGTCAGCGCGCCCTCGGCTTTGGCGACGATGTCGAAGCGGTCGGTGAAGATCCAGGATGGCCCGCCGATGATCTGATCGCGCATCTGGATCTGACGCAGATCGTAGGCGCCGAGAATCAGGTTGATGACGCGATAGCCCGTCATCCTGATCCCGCCGTTCGGTTCGATGGTGACGGATTCGGTCGCGTCGATCGCGGGATTCGGCTTGATCGATGCGACTTCGAAGCGCTGAGGCGCCGCCTGCGCGAACAGGCCCGCGAGCACCGCGACAACCAGACTACGCAATGGCGCGAGCAGCTTCCCGGGCGTAGTAAGTAATGATGATGTCGGCGCCGGCGCGCCGGATGGACGTCAGCGTCTCGAGCATCGCGCGCTTCTCGTCGAGCCAGCCGTTTTGCGCCGCCGCCTTGAGCATCGAGTACTCGCCGCTGACGTGATACGCGGCGGTCGGGTAGCCGAATTCCGTTTTGACCCGCCTCAGCACGTCGAGGTAGGGAAGCGCGGGCTTGACCATCACGATGTCGGCGCCTTCCTCGATGTCCTGCGCGACCTCGCGCAGCGCTTCGTCCGCGTTGGCGGGATCCATCTGATACGAGGCGCGGTCGCCGAACTTCGGCGCCGAATCGGCGGCTTCGCGGAACGGACCGTAGAACGCCGACCAGTACTTCGCCGCGTACGCCATGACGACGGTGTTCTCGAGACCGCGTTCGTCGAGCGCCTGGCGGATGGCGCCGACACGGCCGTCCATCATGTCGGACGGCGCGACGACGTCCGCGCCGGCGGCGGCGTGAGACACGGCCGCGCGCACGAGCTGATCGACCGTCGGATCGTTCGCGACTTCGTTGTGGATGATGATGCCGCAGTGGCCGTGGTCGGTGTACTCGCAGAGACAGACGTCGGTCGCGACGAGCACGTCCGGCGCAGCGTCCTTGATCGCGCGGACGGCGGTCTGCACCGGCGCGTTCGGATCGTAAGACGCGGAGCCGACGGCGTCCTTGTGATCGGGAAGACCGAAGAGCAGGACCGAACGGATGCCTTCGGCGCGCGCCGCCTGCACTTCCTTCACCGCTTCGTCGACCGACAGGTTGAACACCCCGGGCATCGAGCTCACTTCGCGGCGCACGCCGCGGCCTTCGCAGACAAACAGCGGCAGCATGAACATCTCGGGCGCGAGGCGCGTTTCGCGCACGAGCGCGCGCATGGCGTCGCTTCTGCGGAGCCGCCGGTGGCGGCGGGTGAGTTTCAGTGCCGAGGCCGTCTGCGCTGGGTTCATGACAGTGCTTCCGGGGCCCGAGCTTCGGGGCTCGAGGCTCGCTCGAAATATTTTACGATCGCGTGCACGAGCGCCGGCACCGTGTACTTCTCGGGCATCACGTGCGTCTCTATGCCGCTTTGTGCAGCCGCCTCTGCCGTCACGGGTCCGATCGACGCGACCACCGTCGTACGAAGAAGATCCGCCGCGGGTTCGGCGCCGAGGACACGGACGAGGTTGCGCACCGCCGAGGGGCTCGTGAACGTGACGACATCCAGTTTGCGCTCGAGCAGCATGCGGTAGATGTCGGGATCGCCTTCCCGTTCGGCATCCGTCGCGACTGTACGGTACGCGACGACTTCTGTCACGTCGGCGCCTTGCCTACGCAGCTCGTCGGCGATCACTTCGCGTCCGATGTCCGCGTGCGGAATGAGAATCTTCAGGCCCGAGACATCCGCGGCGGCCGACAGCGCGTGCACCAGCGCTTCGGCGCGGTACTCGCCGGGCACGACGTCGGCTTTCAGTCCGTAGCGCGCCAGCCGCTCGCTCGTCGCCACGCCGACCGAACACAGCTTCACACCGCCGAGGGCGCGCGCGTCTTTTCCCGGGCCGCCGTCCGCGAACAGGCAGCCGAGAAACGCGTCGACGGCATTGCTGCTCGAGAAGACGATCCAGTTGAACGTGCCGGCGGCCGCGCACGCCCGCTCGAGGGGACCCGGATCCTCGGGCGGCTCGATGCGAATCATCGCGGCTTCGACGACTTCCGCGCCCATGGCCTCGAGCCGATCGACGAACTCCGCCGCCTGGCCGCGCGGCCGCGTGACGAGGACACGTTTGCCGAACAGCGGCCGCTCGTCGTACCAGCGCAGGTGCTCACGCAGCGCCGCCACGCGGCCGACGATGAGGACGGCGGGGCGGTTCACCGGCGATTTCTCGACGGCCTCGAGCAGCTGCGCCAGCGTGCCGTCGAGCGTGCGCTGCGTCGGCAGCGTGCCGTCGACGATGAGCGCGGCCGCTTCTTCCGGCGGACGTCCGTGCGCGAGCAGGGCGCGGAGGATCTGCGGCTGCTGCTGCGGTCCGGCGTAGCAGATCAACGTCCCGTCGAGCCGCGCGAGGCCGCCCCAGTCGACGTCGATGCGCTTCTCGGCTTTCCCTTCGTCTTCGTAGCCGCGAATGACGGTCAACGTGTCGCCGCCGCCGGGATACGTCGTCGGCACGCCGGCGTACGCGGGCGCGGCAATCGACACCGGCACGCCGGGCACGACCTCGAACTGCACGCCCTGCTCGTGGAGAAAGAGGCCTTCGGCGCCGCCCGTGTCGAACACGAACGGATCGCCCCACTTCAGCCGCGCGACGGTTTTTCCTTCGCGCGCTTTCTCGGCGAGCAGATAGCAGATGGCTTCCTGCTGCAGCGGCTGCGGCGCGGAGTTGCCGAGGTCGATCTTCTCCGCCTCGGGCCGCGCGTAGCGCAGCAGCCGCGGATTGACGAGATGGTCGTAGAGCACGACGTCCGCCGACGCGAGGCACTGCATGCCGCGGACGGTGATGAGCCCCGGATCTCCGGGCCCGGCGCCGATCAGATAGACGATGCTCATTGCGCCCGAACCTCCGAGAGTATGTCACCAGCGCCCTTCGCCATGAGCTCCTGTCCGACGCGAAGGCCCAGATCGTATGCATTCGCGCGGTTGGCGCTCGCGGCCGCCCGGATGATGCGGCCGCCGTCGAGAGATGCCACGGCGCCCACGAGTTCCAGCGTGGCGTCGTCGACGAGCGTCGCCAGGCCGCCGATGGGCGTCTGGCATCCGCCGCCGAGCGCCTCGACGAGCGTGCGTTCCGCGCACAGCGCCGCGGCGGCATCCGGGTCGTCGATCGCCGCGATGAACTCGCGCGTCCTCGTGTCGTCCGCCCGTGTCTCGATCGCGACGATGCCCTGACCCGGTGCGGGGACGCAGACACTGGCCGGGAGCGTGAATGAAATGCGCGCGCCGAATCCGAGGCGGCGGAGACCGGCCGACGCGAGCACCAGCGCGTCGAACTGGCCTTCTTCGAGCTTCCGCAGCCTCGTGTCGACGTTGCCGCGGACGTTCTCGAAGTGCGCCTCCGGAAAGACATTCAGCAGTTGCGCGACGCGGCGGACGCTGCCCGTCCCGATCCGGGGCGTCGTGCCGAGCACGGCAACGAGATCCGGCTGGAGCCGGACACTGCCGGCGTGGGTCGTGTCCGCCTTCAGGCGGACGGACGCAGGGAGGATCACCGCATCGTGCGGATCTTCGCGCGGCAGCGTGCCGGCGATGCTCAGGCCGTCGGGCAGCACCGCCGGCATGTCCTTGCTGCTGTGCACGGCGAGATCGACGTCGTTGCGCAGCAGCGCGTCTTCGATTTCCTTCACGAACAGCCGCTTGCCGCCGACTTCCGACAGCGGACGCTCCTGCAGCTGATCCCCGGTGGTCTTGATGACGACGACGCGGCAGGGCGGCGCGCCGGCCGCGGCGAGACGCGCCGCGACGGTGTTGGCCTGCCAGAGCGCGAGCTGACTCCCGCGCGTGCCGATGCGGAGCTCGTGCACTAGCGTTTCTGTCCGGACGGACGCTTCGGGCGGAACTGTTCGACGCGGCTGTCGGCTCTCGGCTCGGCGTCGTCGAGGCCGAACACGCGCGTGATCGCTTCCGCGTACATCGTGGCGGTTTCGGGATCGGCGAGGCCCTTGAGCTGTTCGGTCGGCGTCAACAGCAGCTTTTCGACCAGCAGATGCGTGATCTCGTCGACGCGCGCGCGCGCTTCCTCGCGCGCGTCGGGCGGCAGGCTCGAGAGCTTGAAGTCGAGGCGATCGAGCTCCGACCGGCGGATCGACTCGAACGACTGGCGCAGCGCGACGACGGTCGGAATGACGCCGCGCGAGCGCAGCCAGCTCGCGAACTTGTCGAGCTCCTCGTCGACGATCTTCTCCGCGCGTTCGACTTCGCTGGCGCGCTTGGCGAGGTTCTCGCGCACCGACGCCTGCAGGTCGTCGATGTTGTAGAGGAACACCTGTTCGATTTCGCCCGCGGCCGCCTCGACGTCGCGCGGGACGGCGATGTCGATGATGAAGAGCGGACGCCCGCGGCGCGGACGCATCACCGACTCCACGCGCGCCTTCGTCAGGATCGGCGTCGCGGCGCCCGTCGCCGTGATGACGATGTCGGCGGCGGCGAGCGCGGCGTCCATGTCTTCCCAGCGCGCGGCGATGGCGCCGCCGATCGTCTCGGCCGTGCGCGCGGCATGCGCGATCGTCCGGCTGACGATCGTCACCTGCTTCACGCCCTGCGACTTCATGTGCTGCGCGGTGAGCTTGCCCATTTCTCCCGCGCCGAGCACGACGACGCTCCTGCCGGCGAGATCGCCGAAGATCTTGCGCGCCAGCGCGACCGCGGCGTAGCTGACCGACACGGCGCCCGATCCGAGGTTGGTCTCCGTCCGCACGCGCTTGCCGACGGCGAAGCACGCGTGGAAGAGCCGGTTGAGCAGCGGGCCCGCGGTCTCCGCCTGGCGCGCGGAGCTGTGCGCTTCCTTCACCTGTCCGAGAATCTGCGGCTCGCCGACGACGAGCGAGTCGAGCCCGGCCGCGACGCGGAACAGATGGCGCGCCGCTTCGAGGTCCGCGACGTCGTAGACGTGCGGCTCGATCGCTTTCACGTCCACTTCGTGGAAGGCGCTGACGAACGAGACGAGCTCGGACTTCGCCTGCTCCACGTCGTCGCACGCCAGGTACAGCTCGGCGCGGTTGCAGGTCGAGAGGACGGCGATTTCGCCGGCGCTCCCGCCGGCTTTGCGCGCCGCGAGCGTGCGCAGCGCCAGCTCGACGCCGCGCGCCTGGAAATCGACGCGCTCGCGCAGCTCCACGGGCGCCGTTCTATGGGAAATCCCTACGAGCAACAGATGCATCTACGATCTGAGAATTCGAGAATTTGAGAATCTATGATTTTAGAATTTGTGACTGTTCGTCAAATAACTTATCGGGACGAAATTCAGCAACACGATCGCGAAGCCGAGCGCCGACAGATACGCGGCCCGGCGTCCGGCCCAGCCGATCCGCCGCGCGGCGAACAGCTCGAACGAGTACACGAGCCACGAGATCAGCGCGACGAAGATCTTCGGATCCTCGAGCGACAGCATCGACGGCACGTGCGCCTGAATCGCGAACGCGACGCCGGCGACCAGGCCGATCGTCAGGAACACCCAGCCGACGATGATCGCGCGCTGGTTCATCTGGTCGAGCACCTGGAGCGACGGCAGCCGCGCGTAGAAGACGCCGAGGTGCTTCGTCTTGATTTCCTTGAAGAGCAGGACGTACGTGATGCCGATCACGCACGCGAGCGCGAAGCTGGCGTACGCGAACATCAGCGACGACACGTGGATGCCGAAGAGCGGACCGCGCAGCACCGCCGAATGCGCGCCGGAGCCCGCCTTGAACGCGGGAATCAGCTGCAGCGCGATGACGAGCGGAAGGATGAACACGCCCATCGCGCGCTCGTCGGTCGTGACCTCCGTGTACAGATACGCGACCGCCAGCAGCCACACGAACATCGAGATCGCCGACTTCATGTCGAAGACCGGCACCTGTCCGACCTGCATCGTCTGCATGCCGATGATGAAGGTGTGCGCGAGCGTCGCGGCCGCCAGCATCGTGGTCGCCAGACGCGCGGATACCACGGTCCTGCGTGCGAAGTGCAGCGCGTAGCCGACGAACGCGGCGGCGTACAGCGCCAGCGGAACGATATTCATGCCTACTTTGTCGGGCCGAAGTATCCCTGCTTCGTGCGCGTCGCCGTGCCTTCGCGCGTCGTCCGCACGACGACGCGGCGCCAGGCGCCGTCCCGCTTCGGGTTCTTCGACGTATAGCCCACGGTGTACTGGCTCGACAGCTCGTCCGAGATCTGCCCGTAGACACCGCTCAGTTCGCTGATCTGGTTCGGGAAGAACGATCGGCCGCCGGTCTGCGACGACAGCTGCCGCATCACGAATTCGGCTTCCTTGAACGTCTTGGACCCCGAGCTCGCCTCGTTGTCGCGGATGCCGATGCCGTAGATGGCCGTTTCCGACCGCTTCGCGAGATCGAGCACTTCCTCGAACGGCAGCAGGCTCGACGTGTCCTCCCCGTCGGAGAGGACGATGATCGCCTGCCGGCGGATTTCGTCGGGCGTCTTCGCGACGACCTTCTTCAGATCCTTGAGGGCGATGTACACCGCGTTGTAGAGCGAGGTCGAGCCGCCGGCCGACGTGCGGCGGATGGCCGTCTCGAGCTCCTGCGCGTTGTTCGTGAAGTTCTGCAGCACCGTGACGCGGTTGTCGAAGTCGATCACTTCCGCGAGATCCTGCGCCCGCAGCCGCCGCGCGAAGCCGATGGCCGCTTCCTGCGCCGTCGGCAGCTTGGTGTCCATGCTCGCGCTCGTGTCGAGCAGCAGCGCGAGCGCGATCGGCAGGTTCGTCTTGCTGAAGAACGTGACGTCCTGCCTGACGCCGTCTTCGTAGACGTTGAAGTCCTTCTGGTCGAGGTCGGTGACGTACCGCGTGCCCTCCATCACGGTGACGTTGAGCGAGACGAGCTCGACGCCGGCGCGAAACGCCGGCTGATCCTGGGCCGCGAGCACCGCGGCTGCGCACGTCGCGGCGGCGATGGAAAAGAAGAACTGCGCTCTCACTTGCTTGCCTTTGCGAGCTGCCCGCGGACGGTGACGTCCGGACGCTTGCTCGTGATCTTCACGTGTTCGGGGGGAATCAGCGTCTGCGGCCGCGCGTACGTCACGAGGTACTGGTGCGTCAGCTCGTTGGCGACCTGCGCGAGGCGCGCGGGCAGCGCGCTCGCCGCGAGGACGTTGTCGTAGCGTCCGCCGGTCTCTTCAGTGCCGGCCGCGAACACATAGGCGCGCTCACGGCCTTCGTCGGTGTTGAAATCGGTCGGCGGCCGGCCGACCATGACGACGTGCAGCGACGCGCCGATGTCGTGCAGCGGCCGCAGCACCAGATCGTGATAGCGGTTGCTGAACTCCGGACCGTTGGTCGCGATCGCGACGATGACCGGCCGGGCGGCTTCGCGTTTCTTGAGGCCCTGCGACGTCTCGATGATGCCGTCGAGCATGTAGGCGCCGCTGTTCGGCTGCGTGAAGAGGGCGGCGCCCTTCAGCAGTCGGGCCTGGTCGGACGTGTAGTCCACGAGAATCGTCGGGCGCTCCCCCACGGCGACCACGGCCACTTCATTTTTCATGCCGCTCCCGGTGACGCCCTTGATGAACTCGGCGGCCGCATCGCGGATATCCCTGATGTTGTTGCTGCTGCGCGCGCTGTTGTCGACGAGCAGCGCGATCTGCATCGGCGTGGTCGCCGGTTCGACCTTCAGCACTTCGCGCGCGACGTTGTCTTCGCGGACGACGAAGTCGGCGGGCATCAGGCCTTCGACCGGATTGCCTGCCTTGTCGAGCACGCTGGTGTAGATCGAGCGCTGCTGAGCCTGCGCGTGAAGCGCGACGATGGCGCTTGTGACAAGTACAAGAGAGGTAGCGACGACGAGCGCCGGGCGGCGGCTGGTCATTGGATCAGTATAGTCTTTGAAATCTTGAACTTGCAGCAAATCAAAACCGGGGGCTTTCGCACGGCTGCGTTTCTTGACACCCCTCAGACCGAATGTTATAAAACAACGGCTTTTCTGCCGCCCCCGGATGCCTTCAGCCTACATTCCCATTGCCATCTTCGTCGTCATCGCAACGGGCTTCGCGCTCTTTACGCTTGTGGTGTCGGGGCTCATCAGCTCGAAGCGGTACAACAAGGTCAAGCTGGAGCCGTACGAGTGCGGCATCGAGCCGCTCACCGACGCGCGCGACCGCTACAGCATCCGCTACTACCTGGTGGCGATGCTGTTCGTGATTTTCGACGTCGAGACCGTCTTCATGTTTCCGTGGGCCGTCATCTTCGACAAGCTTCTGCTGTTCGGGCTCATCGAGATGATCGTCTTCATCTTCATCCTTGTCGTCGGCTACTACTACGCGTGGCAGAAGGGCGCCCTGGAATGGGTGTAGACAAGGTCGTGGGTGCCGCTCGTGGCTGACGCACCCGAACACGCACCCAAAGCCGCCGCGCCGACCGGACCGGCCGAGCCCGCGCCGCCCGCGGACGCCGCGGTCCCTTCCTTTATTACTTCGCTGCAGAACGGTGTGCCCGGCGGCGTGACGCAGCTGAGCCTGTATCTCGGCGACTGGACCGTCATCGTCCCCGCGTCGCACGTCCTGCAGGTGTCGCAGTATCTCCGCGACAACGCGGACTGCGCGTTCGACTACCTG
>Ga0335085_10009435_pt1 | contig 14727 bp, 14 predicted proteins | sample Lox_Sample_45_FD_206712 | JGI IMG/M metagenome (GOLD analysis project Ga0335085, IMG submission 206712) | Soil microbial communities from Loxahatchee National Wildlife Refuge, Florida, United States - Lox_Sample_4.5 | ecosystem: Environmental > Terrestrial > Soil > Wetlands | place: USA... | reverse complement strand
CCCTCACTATTGCCTTGGAATTTGTGGACTGGCACGTACCCCGCTAATCGACAGATATCGAGTGCAATCGTCCTTATATGCCGTAGCCGGTCAATGGTACTATGGGACGGGAGGAAAGGGTGCTGTCCCGGTCACGAATCCTGAAAATCTTTCGCAATGTCCTTTCGATAATCGCCGCCCTGGTGGCCGCGTTCCTTCTTGGCGTGGTTCCCTGGTTCTTCACCGCGGTGGTAACCCATCGCCAGTTTCACTACCCCGATCCGAACGATGGCAAGACACCGAAGTCCTATGATCTTGACTTCCGTTGGATCGAGTTTAGCTCGCCGGACGGAATTGTGCTGAAGGGGTGGTACGTTCCCTCAGAGGGACCGTCTCGCGGCACCATCGTCTATGTCCACGGTCTCAATCGCACGCGCATCGAGATGCTCCCCAACGCCGTCTTCGGACACAAACTGGGCTATGACGGATTGTTATTCGACCTTCGCCATCAGGGCATGAGCGGAGGCGATACCACCACTCTGGGTTACCAGGAGCGGTTGGATGTGCTAGGCGCAGTCCGAAATGCCCTCGATCAGCAGCATGCAAAGCGCCCGGTCGTCGTTTGGGGCGTTTCGATGGGAGCTTCGGCGGCGCTGATGGCGGCGGCAGCCTCTTCCGATATCACCGCGGTTATTTCCGATAGCTCTTTTGATTCCATGCTGGGCACAATGCGCCACCATCTGAAACTCTTCCTGCATTTGCCGGGATTTCCGATCGCCGACGAGGTTGCCTATTGGGTTGCTTGGCGAGGCCACTTTCGGCCTTCGGATTTCGACTTAACGAAGGCCGTCGAGCGCATCGGCAACCGTCCGATTCTCTTTGTGGCGGTTGAGGGCGATCGCCGCATGCCGCCGTCAATCGCCGAGACTCTCTATGCCCATGCCCAGAGCCCCTTGAGGAAGGTTTTGGTATTACCAGGACGACGCCATGGCGAGGGATTTAATCAGGCCCGCGAGCCCTATGAACAAGCGGTGACGAAATTCCTATCAAGTCTCCCGAATGACAACTGACATTTCCCCTTGACCGGCGCACTGCTGAAACCGGGGAGGGTGGTTTTACTGGGGAAGCAAACGAGTCGCCTTGCACGGGGGGCGCCAGCACCTGGCATTTTGAGTGGCCATGACCTGCCGCGGCTCCCCCGTATCAAGCGCTCTGAGCGGCATAATTTGCAGTAGTACCGGGATGACTCTGCCGCCTCTGATCATCGCATCATGGTTATATTGTGAGCGAAGATAAAGCAGCGGGGCATGAGTTTCCCGCGGAGTAAAGCTCGAGGCATTTGCGGGAATGCTGCCGCGGCGAACGCTACCATAGGTGTGGCGCGCAAACTGGTTCGATTGTCTCCATGTGTGGCTTGATACCAACACCATGCGATGGGGCTTGAGGAGTTGGTGCGAGCTCAGCCAATAGTGGAATTCCGCCTGTCCTGCATAAAGCCCATCCAGCAAAATCAAGTCTTGAATTCGCGGGTCGTGAAGCCAAGACAGAATGGTTCGGTATGCGGCGCTGTGGCCCGCGACTACCAGAGGTCCTCCCGGAAGGGCAAACGGAGCACGCTCCTCTATGCTGTTGAGCAGGTCTTGGAGGGACTTCCAGGAAACGTCTTCCGCGTTCGACTGGGGTGCTGGGACCGCGATGAATAGCGCGTTTCGGCCGCTTTCGCGAAATTGGGCCGCCAAATCATCATTCATCCAGCTTTGGTCGACGGTCGTGTGGTACCCGTGGACATAGATTACAGTGCCCGCAGTCCGAGGATCGTAGTTTTCCGGAAGCCAAAGGTGGACGGGGCCGTGCTCCGTTTCCCAACGGAAGTGCTCTCCTCCGGCTTCAGGGGTGGGATCTACCGATGGTTGTGCCCCCTCACTGTTGGCGGAGAAAGCCCAGCGGTTCCCGGCAGTGAGGACTGCCAATCCGCTGAATATGAGAATCTTGAAAAGCCCCTTCATGGTGTGGCTATTCCAGCACGCCGCGTAACCAACAAGTGGAACGAACTCTTCGCATCCACATAGCCATAGCGAAACCCCAGTTTGCGCTGGGGTTGGCTGGCCCATAGATCCCGAAATTGCTCGCTGTACTCATCGCTGGGGCAATCGTCAAAGCACATGGCCCCCTGGAAACTGCCATATGTTTCCTGGATAAATCCCGCGTGATGTGCAAACGCCGGGGGAATTCCCGTGCCATCAGATATCATGAAGACCATGTTCGCCAGCAGGTAGTCACGAATGCGTGAAAAGCGAGGATTCCACAAGCAGTAGCTGGCGGCCTTGGTCATGGCGGCAACCCGCCCCTGGCTCTGCAAATAACGCAGAATAGGCCCGTTGGCTTTCAGGGAAGAATCGCGTAAGTTCGCGCCAATGTGGCGGTGAACGCGTAGCGGCCCCTGGCCATTGAGCGGACGGAAGACCAGTTCCGAATTGGCGAAGGCCTCGGAGAAGTCCGGGGATGTCCAGTCGCCGTGGCGAGCCCGGGCAATGCGGGATTCCAAGGCCTGGACTTCGGCGGCCGAGTAATAATGCAATGAACCGTCATCCTGGACGCGGAAATAGCGCAAAGAAACCGGCGCGAAGCCGTGCACGGCGAGGGCAACAAGGAAATACGAGAGTTGCCCGGGAAGGTCACCCTGCTGTGTGCCCATCAGGGTCTCGCTAGTGCTATCGTTGGCCGCCAGCAATCCCCCTATGCCGCGGTCAATCAGGCTAAGGCTCTGATCGAGCCGCTTATTATCCAAACTCATAATTCGCCTGGGATCACCGGAGAGCTCCAAGGAAAGTGTGGTAATCCGCCGGGCGTCAGGATAAGTGGTGAGGGCGGTGAGCAGGTCGCCGCCGCCGAAGGGATAAACCACGGTGTCGGGCAAACCGCGAGGACGCAATGCCGCCAAAAAAGGCTGGGCCCGTGACAGGTACGCGCGGCGATATCGGGCCATGCGCCCTTCGAGAACCTGACAATGCCGCGCTACAATCTGGGGGTCGAGACTGGAAGGGATGGTGGCGTCCCCGCTACAGGCGACAACACGGTAAAGCAGTTTGGCTTCGGCGGAAAAATCCGCAGGCTGTGTGACATCCGGGGGCTTAGCGGTGGCCGGGCGCACCGCATAAAAGAGGCAGAGGCTGGCCAGAATGAGCTTGACCCTCAACATTGCTGCTGACCTTTTTCCAGTCGCCAAAACGATCCTTTCAGAGTGCGGAGTGGTCGATTCGAAAGCGGAGCTTAGAAAACTGTGAACGACCCGGTTCCGATGCGGTTCCCATTCACAAAGAGCTCGACGCGGTAGGTGCCTCGCTTCCAGTTGCCGCCGCGCTGCCATCCACGGCCGGAGTTATAAACTGGAGCAGTCCACCCCACCTCCGCATAGGTATTAATAGTTTGATTGGCAAAAATGGATCCGTCCGGATTGTACCAGGTCGCATAAATTGTGAAATTGATCCGTGAAGCCACCGCGGGGCAAGTCAGGTTGAGCTCCCAACTGATGAAGCGGGAAACACGATGGTCGAATTGCGCTTGATAAACCCGGGCTCCCAAGGCAGGCGGCGTATAGGCTGACTCAAAGAACTTAATCTCCTTAAAGATTGCCCCCGGCACGGGGAATCCCGGCATATTACCGACGACTGGCTGCACCACTTGTGGGGTCGGGGGTGTTGCAGCGGTGACGCCCACGTAAGCGGTGGCGGTTTTGATCCCACCGGGCCCAATGGCAGTCAGGGTGTAGGTTGTTGGCTCATGGGGAGAAACGCTGGTCGACCCTGACAGTGCAACCTTGCCGATGCCCGGTTCAATGTCCACATCGGAGGCGTTGGTTGAAGTCCACCTCAGGTAGACAGTCTGGCCGCTCTCGATCGAACTGCGGTCGGCATCCAGGCTCACAGTTGGAGCGAGATTCAGCTTCTCCAAGGTTACGAAGGCCGTGGCTGTTTCACCCGCGTTAACGGGCAGGGAATTCTCCCAAGTTTTGTAACCTGCTAGGGCCACGCGCAGGCGATACGTGCCCGGTGTAATCCCTGTCAAGCGAAGTTCGCCGCTGGAACTGGTCATGCCCTTGGGTTCGTCGTTGACATAAACCTGCGCCTCGCCGGGTTGTGATTGGATTTTGAGCGTCCCCATGGCCGGTGGAGGCGGTGTTTTTGCCTCTTCCGGCTTGGAGGCTTTCTTCAGGGCGTCGATGAGGTCGTCAGTGGCGCCGGCGTCCCGGAATTGGCGCGCTAGATCGTCCGTCATGTGGAAGCTAATGCCGTCCTCCGCAACCACCCGTGCGATCTCGGAGCTTGGGACGCTGCCTTTCAGCAATTCCGTGACGTCTCTGGCAGAGAGGGGTTTACCTTTTTCGGCGGCCATCGGCCCGGCAGCGGTAAGGATGGCCAACGCCAATATTATCCAGCACCCAATGACCTTGCTCCGATTGCTGAGGGGAGGGACGATGAGAATATTAGGCATAGTTGCTTTGCCGTTTCCTGGATAACCCCTTTCCAGCATCGCCGCGTTGGTTCGTGGGCGCGGCTTGCCTTGGCAATCAAGGGCCCAATAAACCCTGCGGGTGATAAAGGGACAACGCCGCTTTCAGCCCATTCTATCGTATCGAGTCATGCTGAACAAGAGCCGGTGCTGCCCTAATTCGAAGGTAGGGCAGGGCTCGTGCCTGGCTTCTGCCGACCGTAAGGTTGCAGCTCAATTAATCTGGAATGTCCCGCCGGCAATGCGCGTATTCCGGAACAATATTTCGATGCGATAGGTGCCCGGGAGCCAATGTCCTGGCTCTCGATATCCAAAACCGAGCGTTTCCCAAGAACTTCCCCAGTCTGGCAGCACAAAGGCGGAAACCGCTTGCCGGTCCATTTCCGTGCCGTCGGCTTTATACCAAATAACGTCAACATGGAAATCAATCCGTCGCCCGGGGGGCGGGTAGCTTATGTCCAGTTCCCAGTAGACCGCCCGCGCCGTAAATCGGTCAAAGCTGGACCGGTACTCGCGTTGAGATTTCTCCAGGGTTTGGTCAACCGGGCCTTCATAGAATTGCACTGGAGAAAGCTTGGCGTTGGGAATGGGCAGGGCGGAACTGGGGGTTGTCGCCTCGTGGCCGGCAGGCGGAGTCTTCATCTCTGAGCCTGCCGCCGATGTTTGTGCGAGGTTGACGATAACCGTTTGCTCATCGCCCGCTGCCACCGTCCTGGTGCTTTCATAGCTCTGATAACCCGGTGACGATACCCGCAGGAGATAGTTTCCAGGTGGCAAACCCGGTAACCGTATTTCACCATTGCGACTGGACTTTCCTTTAAGCTCAGTGTCCAGATAAATCTCGGATTCGCCAGGGTTCGTCTTGATTACCAACACGCCGGTCTGCGGTTTCCCGTTCTCCGAGCGGAGTTGCGAGGCGCGCTTTAAGGCCGCAACGACGTCGTCGGTCCCTCCGGCCTGGCGGACCCGCCGTTCCACTGACAGAGTCAGGTCGAAATCAATGCCGCGATCGTCTATGGTTTTGCAGACTTGGCGGCTCGCCATGCCGCTTTGGAGCAGTTCCATGACCTCCTGTTGACGGAGGGAGTTGGCCTTTTGGGGGGCCCGCACGCCGGCCGCGGAACCGGTGAGGGGCAAGATCAGAACTATGGCCCAAACCGCCAAGATAATTCGATGGATTGTGTGCTGCATTCCCGGAGCGTCTAGACCTCGGATGGAAAGTTTCCCAGAGCTCTCTTGCACGAGCAGAGAAACATCATAACGCAGGGAGCAGCAGCCGAACAAGATGCACGTATGCGGAACCGCCGCGCGTCTGGCTGTGCCAGCCTTATAAAGTTTCGCCTCGATTGCGGCGCGCGGCGAGAAATGTCTCCAGCGCCTGCTGCGAGGTTTGCTGTGGCGTATATCCGAAAGCCGTTTTGAGGCGCCTTGTCTCGCCGACCCAAGGGTAGCGGATAAGGTCCAATATTCCCGCTGGAAACGGCGAAAGTCGGAGATTCCACAAGAGACCGGTCAAGGGAAAGAGGATGGCCGCGGGCAGCGCGCACGGATGCTTGCCGCTGGCGCGAACCACCTCGGAATAGGGCACGCACCCTTCTCCTGCGCAATTGTAGATGCCGCCCGCGTCCGCCTTCACGGCGCGGAAAAGAATCGCCGCCATGTCTTCCTCGGAAAGAAATTGGAATGGTGGATCGGCTCCGCGCACTTGAACCATCCAAGGGAACCAGCGCCATGGCCAATCGAGCATTTTCGATACGATGTTCTGTGTGTGCGCGCCCAGTACAATCGCTGCCCGCAAGAGGGTGACTTGAATCTCCGTGTGCTCCTCCTGAAAGTCCTGTACTACGCGGTCGATCTCCGCCTTGTGGCAGGAATAGAGATAGCGGTGTGTGCCGGTGGGCTTGGTTTCTTCGCTGAGCCAGGGTTCGCGAGCCGGATTCTGCGGATTCACATACGCCGTCGTGCTACCGGAGTAGATCACCCGCTTTAAGCCTGCTGCTGCGGCGGCGCGCAAGAAATTCAGCGAGCCCTGCACGTCAATCTCACGCTGGCGGCGCCGGTCGTGCAGCGGATCGAATTGCCAGGCCAGGTGCACGCCCGTGTTGATCCGGCGCTTGGTCCAGAACTCTGCCAGCAACTCCCATGGTGCCGTGATATCGAAGCGCAGAAATTCCGCAGCGCAGGGCAACGCGAATTCCCGCCGGCGAATGTCCATGCCGAGAATGAATTCGCAATCCGGGTCAGGAGCGATTTGCGCCATAAGCTGCTGACCCAGGTATCCGCTGCTTCCCGTAATGGCCAATCGCAGTTTCATGTCAAATCGTTTCTCAGGGTGCGTCCCGGATGGGTCTGGATTATAATCACCGCACTACGGCGCCGCAAGCCGGGGTGCCACCGGCATATGGCCGACCGCGTTTTCTGCTGAACTCGCGCTGGCGCGACCTCCGAGGTTCGCGAAGGAGAAGAGATATGGGAATCAAGCCTGGAAGATTTGACACCGTTGCGGCGCGCCTGGCGCTGGCTTCGAGTATTGCGGCGATACTGATAGTTCCGCAGATGGCGCGCGGCGAAGGGGGACGCATGACGGTCACAGTGGGTGCGGCGGATGCGGATGTTATCGGCACGGATAACATTGCGATCCAAAAGGCCGTGGACCGCGTGGCGGCGGCGGGCGGCGGCACGGTCATGGTGAAGGCCGGAACGTACGTGCTGACCAATTCGGTGCGCTTGGCCAGCCACACCCGGTTGGTGGGGGAAGGGCCCGACAAGACGATTCTGAAGAAGGTGGCGGGCTTCGTGACCAAGCTCAAGCTCGACGCCGATTATGGTGAGTTGATGGCGACAGTGGAAGACGCCAGCGGATTCGCGCCGGGCATGGGCGTGACGTTTCTGGACGACGTCAGCCCAGGGGGTTGGACGCCCAGCGTGCGCACCATCGTCAGCATCAACGGCAACACGCTGCACTTCGATCGCTTTCTCCAGATGGACTATTCTGTAGAGAAGCATGGTGTGGCCTTCAATACGTTTCCACTGGTGGCCGGCTTCGACGTGGAGGATGTGCGCGTCGAAGACCTCGCGGTGGACGGCAGCCGCGCCGGCAGCGGCAATTTGGACGGGTGCCAGACGGGCGCCATCTATTTCTTCCATTCGCAGCGCATGACCGTGCGCAACTGCGTGGCGCGCAACTATCCCGGCGACGGCATCAGCCTGCAATTCGTGGAAGACCCGGTGGTGGACAACTGCGAGGCCGCGGACAATGCTGAGCTGGGAATCCACCTGGGCACGGGCGCCGCGCGCGGCATCGTGCGCGACTCGCGCGCCCACGGTAACGGCAAAGACGGGCTCTATCTGTGCTGGCGCGTGCAACACGCGCGCTATGAGCGCAACCAGTCCTGGAACAACGGCCAGGATGGCATCTCGTTGGGTCATAAGGATACGGATAATATTTTCGTGGGAAATTCCTCCAGCGGGAACGGCCGCGCGGGAATCTACTTCCGCGACGAGGTGGCGGCGAATGCTGCAAGCCGTAACACCTTCGAGAATAATACGATCGAGGATAATGGCCGCCCCGGTGCGCCCGGGTATGGCGTGCGCATTGAGGGCGAGACGTGCGATCTGAAATTCGTCTCCAATACCATTCGCACCCAGAAGAAGGACGGCGTGGCGATCCAGCCGGTGGGAATCTATATCGGCCCGAGGGCCGACGGCGTTAGCGCCAGTCAGAATATATTCCTGGGCGCTGTGCAGAAGGCCGTCATCGATGAATCCCGCGGCGGCCATAATAATCTCGCGCCCACGAGCGGGCAGTAAGCGTCCAGACCCGGCCAAAGTTGGCATTCTCCGGAAACCCCGGGCCCTTTATGATGCTGGCCCGCATGAGAGGCCCGAACCGATTAACAGACCCCTCACCCGGCGGCGCATGGCCGCCACCCTCTCCCCTTGGAGAGGGCTGTAGTCTTGGGGGGGGGCGCGCCCGCGCACGATTCTGATTTCCCTCTCCGTCGGGGAAAGGAAAACCCCGAGTTTCAGCACATCTGCCCCCACCATGATCTTTTCCCTCTCTTAAGGCAGAGGGTGGCGGCCATGCGCCGCCGGGTGAGGGGTCTTTTTCCGGCGCTGGCGGTCGGGCCCGATTGCGGGGCCAGCCACCCAAAACCCACGGCGAAGCCGGGGGATAATCACTCACCATCCACTAACTACTGTTCTTCATCGCCTTCTTTAATTCCTCCTCCCATTTTGGCCCCGGCGTGGACGTGAAGGCCATGAGGGGATATAGCTCCGTGAAGAGGCGCGCAATTGTGCTCGCGAAGGCGGAAGTGGCGAGGCCGCGTGCATTGGGCAGGTAGACCTTGCGCACAATCCAGGCGTGCAGGGTTTGCCAGTCTTCTTCGCGGCGCGGCAAGCCGGGGTGTTGTACCCAATCCCCCTTCTCTTCGCGGTGCCAGTAGGTCTCCAGTCGCCGGGCGCGAACGACGCGCGCGATCAGGGTTGCAAACAATTCCGGTTTTTCGGCGACGCGCTTGCGGAAAAGTGTTTCGAGAGCGCCCTTCGGTCCGCGCCAACTGCCGTAAATGGAAAATCCCGCGGTCACGCAGTCTGCCGAAAGGCCAACATACAAGCGGCCCGTCAGCCCGCGGTCCTGGCGGGCGTCGTAGGCATAAAGATAGAAATTGGATTTGTAGGGGCTCTTGTCTTTGCTGAAGCGGATATCGCGGTTGATGCGGGAAAAGTTGCCGTTGGTTTTGCCGCCCACTTCAAATTGCGGGTTGAGCTCTAAGAGGCCCGGGGTCAGCGCTTCCAGAAGCCCGCGAAAGGCCCCTACCACGTGCTGGTCGTAGCGCGCACGATTGGCGTCAAACCATGCCTTGTGGTTGTGCCCGGCCAATTCCGCGAAGAAGCGAAAGGAATCAGCGGTAAAGCCTTGAAAGGTGGCGGCCATTACTTTACCTTCTGATTGACCGGTGAGAGCCCCTGGGTCGGCCAGGCAAAATCGTGGAATTCGCCGGTATGGTCGAATCCGCCTGGCGCGATGGGCTGCAACGGCTCCACCGGGACACCCGTGGCGCGCACTTGCGCCAGCACTTCGGCCTCATGAATGCGCGAGGCATCATAGTCGACGATCAAGTCTTGATTCTCGAAATCGAGGCCGCGGATTCCGTACACCGTTGAGAGTTGCGACAGGCGCTCAAAGTCTTTCGTGGTAAGTTCTTTTTTCAGGGTATATCGGGTTTTCAAAAAAGTCATAGCTCCTCACTGTATCGGGTGATCCAGTAATCGGGTGAACGATGCAGAGCGACGTACCTTGTAGCGTCGATCTCCGATCGACGGCTGCGGTCGGAGGCCGCCGCTACAGCGTAATACGCGATCGTTTATGCCGCTCGGACAATTATCGGGTAATCCGGAGGTCGGGATTCCGGTTGAACAGGCGATCCATGGACTGAGCTTATCCGTAGTTCATGCGATCACCCGACAGTCTGTCGCGTCCTCTCAAATCTCCGCGTGGCGCAGCCGCAGGGCATTGCCAATGACCGAGACTGAGCTGAAGGTCATGGCCAACGCCGCCAGCATGGGACTCAATCCCCATCCCAGCAACGGGTAAAGTACGCCCGCCGCCACCGGCACTGTCACCACATTATAGACGAAGGCGAAAAAAAGGTTTTGCCGGATGTTGCGCAGCGTAGCCCGGCTCAGGCGGCGGGCCCGTGCGATGCCGCGCAGGTCACCTTTGACCAGGGTTATTCCTGCGCTCTCCATGGCCACATCCGTCCCCGTACCCATGGCAATGCCCACTTGCGCCAGCGCCAGCGCCGGAGCGTCGTTGATGCCATCGCCGGCCATGGCCACGATGTGGCCCTCCGACTGGAGGCGTTTCACGATTTCACCTTTGCGCGCCGGAGGAACCCCAGCTTCAAAGTCATCGATGCACAGGTAACGCGCCACGGCTTCCGCCGTGCTGTGACTGTCTCCCGTCAGCATGGTGATGCGCAACCCTTCATCGTGCAATAGCTGCATCGCTTCTACCGTCGTGGCACGGATAGGGTCTTTTACGGCCAGCACACCGGCCGGCCGGCGATTGACCGCCAGAAGAATGGTCGTCGATCCATCGCGCCCCAGGTCCTCCGACTCGCGCAGCAGATCGCCGGGATCGATCCCGAGCGACTGGAAGAGCGCAGCATTCCCAAGCACCACGGCCTTGCCCTCCACGCTTCCGGCAACGCCTTGGCCGGTGAACGAGCGGAAGTCCGTCACTGCGGAGAGCGGCAGGGAGAGCGCCTCCGCCGCGGCTACGATAGCGCCGGCGAGAGGATGTTCGCTGGCGCGTTCCAGGCTTGCCGCAAGGCTAAGCAGATCGGATTCCTCCAGCCCCGGCTGCGGCTTGAGCGCGGATAGGTGCGGCTTGCCCTCGGTCAGCGTTCCGGTCTTGTCGATGACCAGCGTATCGACCTTGGCGAGAATCTCGAGCGCCTCGGCGTTGCGGATCAGTACGCCAGCCGTAGCCCCCCGTCCCATACCCACCATGATGGACATCGGCGTGGCCAGCCCCAAGGCACAAGGGCACGCGATGATCAAGACGGCGACGGCGCTGAGCAGAGCGTGGGCGAAGCGCGGCGGCGGCCCCACAATCGACCAGAGCATAAAGGTGAGCGCCGCGATTCCCACCACCGCCGGGACGAAGTATGACGCCACCCCGTCCGCCAGGCGTTGAATGGGCGCGCGAGTACGCTGCGCTTCGCTGACCATCGCCACGATCTGCGCCAGCAGCGTCTCACTTCCCACGCGTTCGGCGCGCATGACGAACCCGCCCGCGCCATTCACCGTACCGCCTGTAAGGCGGGCGCCAGCCTGCTTTTCCACGGGAATGGGTTCACCCGTCATCATCGATTCATCCACAGAACTCGAGCCTTCGAGCACGCTTCCATCCACTGGGATTTTCTCGCCGGGCCGTACGCGCAAGCGGTCGCCGCGCTGCACCTCGTTCAATGGCACATCCTCTTCGCTGCCGCCAGCACTCAGGCGGCGGGCGGTTTTGGGGGCCAGACCCAAGAGCGCTTTCAACGCGTTGCTGGTGCGGCTGCGGGCGCGCAGTTCCAAAACTTGCCCCAGCAGAACCAGCGTGGTGATGGCCGCAGCGGATTCAAAATAGACGGGAACTCCGCCGCTGGGAAGGCGGAAAGAGTCCGGAAAAATCCCGGGAAAGAGCGCGGCCGGGAGGCTATAGAGATACGCTGCTGCCGTGCCCAGGCCGATCAGCGTAAACATGTTGGGGCTGCGATGAGTCAGCGAAGCCCAAGCGCGCTCAAAAAAAGGCCAGCCTCCCCAGAGAACAACCGGGGTGGCGAGGAACAACTCCACCCACGACTCCATCCGCGGGGGCAGGGAAGGACCGTGCGAATGCCCCCTGAGCATGACGGCCATATCGAGAATCATCAGCGGCACGGTCAATCCCAGGCTTATCCAGAAGCGGCGCTGCATGAGGGCGAGTTCGGGGTTGGCTTCATCTTCGCGCGTGACTGTCAACGGTTCGAGGGCCATGCCGCACTTAGGACAAACGCCGGGTCCGCGCTGGCGGACTTCCGGGTCCATGGGGCAGGTGTAGATGGCGCTAGAATCCGCGGCCGGCTGCGCGGTCTGACCCGCAGGTGGGGCGAGGAAGGCCTCGGGGTCGGCCTGAAAGCGTTCCAGGCAGGATTCATTGCAGAAATAGAACGTATGTCCGCGATATTGCCACGAACCCGCCGCCTCTTCGGGAGTGACGTCCATGCCGCAAACAGGATCCATCATGTGGAGATATCCCAGTTCATTTCCATTGTAGCCCACAGCGCCGGATCCGTGGAAGCCGATCGTGCCGCCGATCTGTCAATGGCCACTCTCGGAGTAACCCCTCACCGGTCAGCACAGGGCCGACACCCTCTCCCCAGGGGAGAAGGAAAACAATGCTTTCTGTTCCTTCTCCCGAGGGGAGAAGGTGGCTGAGGGACGAAGCCGGTTGAGGGGTCCCTTCGAAGGCCTTAACAAACGAACGAGCTTCCATAATCTTGTGAAATCCGTCACGTCTGAAATGGCAATTTGTGGCCGCGGAATTGGTGCTTATGGTCTGATTAGCGATCACGACCGGAGCTCGCCACTCAGCGAAATCGCCATGCTAGATTTTGCTAAGTCCATTATCTTTCAATAACATCTCTAGACGAACCCATAGGTGGTTTGTTTTCATCAACATCTCTAGACATTCCAAAAACCATATTTCCGGTCCTTTGTTTTCATACACATCTCTAGAAATACCTTCATTTTTGGGGCCCCCCTTTTTGGGGACTCTTTTTGACCCCGTCACATTGAATAAATTCTTTTAGCTCAATGAGATAGACTTTTCAAAAAACATAGGTGAAAACCTTTAAGTGTCTTTGTTTTGTTCAACATCTCTAGAGACAGCGGGCCTCGCGGCGGTGGCTTCCATCTGGCGCTCCTGCCGTCTTAGTCTTATAAGGAGGTTTGACATCCGCAAAAGCTGCCGAAGGTTAGAGTTCTCCAGTTTCTGGACCAGCCGGGTCTCCGGGTGAGTCGGGACGATTTCCACCGCCCGCTCGTAGGGCGATGGACCCTTTACCGATTGCCTCAGCAACTCGTGGTGCTGAGACTCGAAGAGTTGGACCTGCCGCGTCAGGAGATTTTCCAAAAGTTGGCGGATCGGCTCACGGGCCTGCCACTGCGCCTCGGTGACTTCAGGGTAGGCGGAATCCGGCGCCATGTGGGACGGCGGCTCCGCTTGCCCTGCCTCTTGGCCTCCCGCCTCTGCCGTGATGGCAATGGCGCTGTTGGAAGATTCGACGGCCGCCGGTTCCGGATCCACGGCGCGGCCCTGTTCCCGCAGGGCGGCACGATTGGCCGCCATGACTTCCGGTGAAAGGGGCGGGGTATCCCCTATCAGGATGCTGAAAAACTCAAAAGGAAGCCTGCTTTGCCCTACTTCGGTATCTGTAAGTCCTTTGTTTTCATCCGAGGCTAGCAATATAGTTAGCCCGAAAAAGAGTTTTTCAGCATCCTGCTATACCGAAAATTGCCTTGATCTTGTCCAAGACTCGCCGTTGTTGTTCCTGCTGCTCCTCGTCTTCAAAATTCGGATCGCCCGGCCCCGGCAACCCCGGCCGGCGAAGCTGGTAGAAGAGCGCCAGGGCGACCTCACTCATTTCCTTGGCCACACCTTCCTTGTGCAGGTTCCTCATCATTTCGAGTTCGGCCGAGGAGGTGACGTAATGGTCGCGCGCCACGGCTTGGGCAAGCCACTGCCAACTGCGCGAGGTCATCTTCAGCCGCATCATTTGCATGTGCAGGCGGCCGTCCCGCGCATATTCCTGTTCCTGGGCTTTGCGCAGGGCGTGACCATCCAGCATGCGGTCGGCGCGATCCATCCTCCACAACGCCCGCGCCATACGGAGGGCAATCCGCTGCTGTAAAGTGTCGCCCATAGTCTTCTTGTCGAGGAGCCCTTCGAGCAATTCCCGGAAATCGGCGGGGTCTTCGCCCAGGGCGCGTAAAGCTTCCTCGCCGGCCTTGGAGTAAAACCCATGCCGCAAGTTGGCGGAGCGGATGCGTTCCCGGCCTTCCGCCGTAGCCGGGCCGCGCGCATGCTTGCGGTTCTCCTGCAGCGCGGCCAATCGCTTCTCCGTCATGCGCGGTCGTTTTACGAGTGACATAAAACCTCCGAAATACAGGTGTCAGGGATCAGGCGCCTGCCATTCATTATGCCTGCCGTGCCGTTGCATAGGCCCGGAGGCCCGGCTGGCGGGGCAGCCGGGGCTGGCCTCGCGCCGGAAGCATACCATAGCTACATGGCTTGTCAATAGAATAATGAGCCTAGAGGCTATGGGCGGGAACAAGGACAAAACGTCTGCCGGCTCGGCTGCCGGAGACCACCCCTGCGCCTCGGGCGGCGGGGTGGTGCTGAGTAGGAAGATGTGGAAACTCGAGCCGTAGGTTTCACCGACGGCTATTGTCCCCTTCTGGGAACAAGACTGAGTTCCTGTCCACATCGGTCCCAGCAGCCTTGAGGTGAACTCGCCGCTACAAAGTCAATCTCCGACACTCCATTCTACTTCCTTGGCAACGGAACTGCGGGGCCTCTGTGCTAGAATCGCGCCAATACGCAGGATGAAGGAGAAGACCGATGGCGAAAAAAGCGGCGGTGGCAAAGATGGGGGAAGATGTTGACCCGGCGGTAGCGGCAATGCTGACAGGCATTATTTA
>Ga0335085_10009434_pt1 | contig 14728 bp, 14 predicted proteins | sample Lox_Sample_45_FD_206712 | JGI IMG/M metagenome (GOLD analysis project Ga0335085, IMG submission 206712) | Soil microbial communities from Loxahatchee National Wildlife Refuge, Florida, United States - Lox_Sample_4.5 | ecosystem: Environmental > Terrestrial > Soil > Wetlands | place: USA... | reverse complement strand
CTTGAACAAGACACCGGTGTGCCGCACCAGCTGCTGCAGCGACGGCGGGGTCTGCTCCAACCGCCCGGTGAAAAATACCGCAGTGCCGGGTACGCGCGATATGCGTTCGGCCGTTACGCCCCCGATGAACGTTTCCAGATTTGATGTGGTATTTGCGATCTGCTCGGCTAAAAGACCCGCGCCCTTGCGCCACGTGGTCATGACGGTGAACAGCGTCACGCCGATCACTAAGGGCAACCAGCCGCCATCGGGTATTTTGAAGAGATTGGAGCCCAGGAACCCAAGATCAATCGCTAAAAACCCCAGTAGAAAAGCAAACGCTGCGGGCAAGGTCCAGCCCCGGCGCTCGCGCGCGACGTTGAACGTCAGTACCGTCGTGATTGCCATAGCGGAGTTTACCGCCACACCGTACGCTGCGGCCAAATTACCGGAGGTGCGAAAAGCAAGCACCAAGCCGATGGCGGCCGTCATCAGCAGCCAGTTTACGGCAGGCATATATACCTGTCCGCGTGCGTCGGCGGAGGTTTGTTCCACGGTGAGCCCGGGTAATAGTCCGAGTTGCACGGCCTGACGCGTCAATGAGTAGGTGCCGGTAATTACTGCTTGTGACGCGATGCAGGTCGCGGCTGTGGCAAGAATGATCAGCGGGTATACGCCCCATGATGGAGCCAGATGAAAGAAGGGATGGACGCTTTTTGAGGGTGCGGCAATCAATAACGCGCCTTGTCCGAAGTAATTGATCAGTAGCGCCGGAAGTACGAAAGCGAACCAAACTTTGCGAATGGGATGGCGGCCGAAATGGCCCAGATCCGCGTATAATGCTTCACCGCCCGTAGTAACAAGGAAAACAGCGTAGAGAATAAGATAGCCCGTGAAACCATTTGCTAGAAAGAACTTGATCGCGTACCACGGGTTGATCGCGAGTAATACTTGGGGGGCTTGGAGAATGCCGTGAATTCCAAGCGCGGCCAGTACGGCCAACCAGATCAGCATTAAGGGACCAAAAATTGCCCCTACCGTCGCGGTTCCGTGACGCTGTACGGCGAAGAGCAGAATCAGAATCGCCACGGTAATTGGAATTACGTAGTTATGCAGATTCGGCGCAGCAACTTGCAGGCCTTCCACCGCGCTCAGCACCGAGATCGCAGGCGTGATCATCGCGCCACCGTATAGCATCGACGCCCCCATAACTCCCAGCAGGATGAGCGCACGGCGTAGCCATCGTTGATCCTGGTCCGGTCGAAGTAACGCCAGCAGCGCGAAGGTGCCGCCTTCACCGCGGTTATCCGCGCGCAACACATAGACCATGTACTTGAGCGAGATGACCAAGATGAGCGTCCAGAAAACCAGCGAGAGTACTCCCTGCACATTGCCCGACGTGACAAGTATTGGATCCTTGCCGGCAAAACACTGCCGCAACGCGTAAATCGGACTGGTGCCGATATCTCCGTAAACCACGCCAAGCACCGCAACGGCAAGAACCGCGAAGGACTGAGTGTGGGGCGTCGCCGGCGGTGCGCGTTTCAACGCCTCTTTTTGGGCATCGCGCCCTTGGATTCCCTTTGATTCCGTTGCCATCGGTATCTCAGATTGTGGTTAAATGGATTCTCGGCGATTCTGACCCTATTTGCGAGCGGTTCGGTATCAAGGAACGCGTGATTAACTGTTCTGTGATGAATGAAGAGCCGCTTTGGAAATAAAACCAAGATGCAAGCAGTCAGTTCATTTGGTAATAAATTCACCGCAGCTAACCGGCAGCTCTTTAGCCGTACACGAAGTGAATGCGTTGATGGAACGTCCGAAATAATACGCCGTCAAATCAGATCAGGACAAATACACAGAATGTGTCCAGCCATGGTCGAATTTGGTGTGCATGCGGGGACAAATTTTAAGGGCGACGCAGGTGGAGATACCGCGTTGGCCCGCAGTGCGACAAAATTCGATCCCAAATTTGCCCAGCGGCAAGCTGAACTGTCCCAGTACGCATCGAATCGATAAAATATACAATACGCATAATTTGCGCAGTGAACGCCATTACGGAATTTAATGCAAACAGACGAGGAACGGCCCACACACACTGCAAGCAGCACGCGCTTCAACTTAAATGCGCCAGGCCTCAAAGTGCTCACGTATGTGGTGGCTGCCGCGCTGCTGATCGTGGCGTTCATGTTCTCACTGCTGGTGTTTGCAATCCTGGTGATCGCCGGGCTGCTCGCATGGGGCTACTTGTGGTGGAAAACGCGTGAACTGCGACGGCAGATGCGCGAACGTCCGCCGGGCGGGCGCGTAATTGAGGGCGAAGCGACCCGCGAGGATGTGTCCTACGATAAGATTGACCGTTATTCGCAAAGTTCTGACGAATGTAACGACCGGAGGTTCCGTTGAGTCATTCCCGAATGCTAAAAACCAGGCGCATGCGGCAAAAAGCAAAGAAACACCTCGCGGTGCTGGCCAAGCGAGCCAAGAAGCTGAGGAAGCAAAACGTCAAGAAGGTCAGTACCGACGCTCCAAAAAAAGTAACCTCCTAGCTGTTTTTCCAAGCAAACCGTGAAATCGTCTGCCAGGTTGCTTCGTTTTCGATCGAGCTTGACAATTGCCATATTCAATGTTTGAAATCATCGCATTGCGGCGGTACCGTGTTCGTTCCAAGTTTTTTTAAATGCGAATATGGGATGCCACCAGGAAAAGTGGATCAAAAGCAACGTACTCAGCCGGCCGCCCCGCAAAAGATTGACGTGACGACAGGGGCGTTTCGCCGCAGCATCTTAAAGGACGGGGCGCCTCTGCGTTTGCTGAGATGGCTAGGTTTTGCTGTATATCTCGTGGTGATGGTTTCCGTCCTGCTTGTCGCCGTGGAGTTCCTCGTCCGTTGGTCGTTTCCACACATCAACTTCCAGGACGCGGAGCGATCTCTCTTGCTTCCGCCTGCCCCCGGTGGGAGCCTTGTCCGTTGGCGTCCAGGAGCCTCCGGAGTCGTGTTCGGGGAGTCGGTGAAGATCGACCGGTTTGGATACCGCGATCTCCAAGGCGGTGCGAGTGTAACCGGCCCATCGTGGCTGTTGCTCGGCGACTCGGTTGCGTTCGGTGTTGGCGTGGCTGCGAAGGACACCTTCGCCGGCAAACTGCAAGCGGCGCATCCGGCAATCAAGATCTGGAACAGCGCGGTTATAGGGTATAGCGTCGGGGACTACCTCGAAGTGGTCAAAGAGTTTCTCGCAAAGCCGACGCCGCCGAGCCTGGTTATCCTGTTCTACTGTCTCAATGACCCGGCGCCTCGATTTCAGCTTCCGGCCGGCCCCGTGCCCCTTTCGGAGGAGGTGCTCGGCTTGCTTCGTCGCCATTCGAAGCTCTACATGCTCATGAAGGGCATCCTCGCGGACCGGAGCAAGACCTATTTTTTGAATGACTTCGCCTATTATAATGCCGCAAACCCCGCCTTTCGGCAGACGGTCGAAGTGTTGGGCGAGACCCATGCTCTACTGAAGAAGGCAGGGATCCCGTTCCTCGTTGTCGTCCTGCCCTACGAGTACCAGGTCCGGCAGAGAGACGCAAAAGACCTCGCTCCACAACGATTGCTAGACAGCAAGCTCCGCGCGCTGGGCATCCCGACGCTCGATCTCTACGACACATTCGCCGCGAGCGCGCGACCGAGCAAAGATCTCTTTCTCTACGCCGATGGGATCCATTTGTCCCGCGAGGGCCACGATCTTGTCTTCAGGGCGGTCTCCTCACGGCTTGCGAAGGCCGAAGCCCGGCAACCATTTTCCCGACCTCAAGAAACTCGCCAGGGAATGAACCGTGATCGAGAGTAACGTTATCTGCGAGGAAGAATTCTACGATAAGAATGTGTATTGATCACGAAGCAATGATGGATGTAACGAGCAACGAGCGCGTTGAATTACTCCCGAATGCCAAAAAACCAAGCACGCGACCCCGGTCGCTTTGTCTGCGATCGAGCTCGAAATTTGTAATCTGCGATATTTGACATCATCACATGATGGCGGTACCGTGCTTTTTCCAGGTTTTTTCAAAATTCAAAAATGGGATGTTGCGAGAAAAAATGGGTCGCGGGTGCGGACGTCACACCGTCGGGCGCCCTGCAAAAAATTGATCGCGACGCGGAAGTGTCGCGACGCGGAGTCCTGAAGGGCGTCGCGGCGCTCGTCGCTTCGCTGGCGATGCGCGGTGTGCGCGCCGCCCCCGAACTTAAGCACGTCAAGCTCGCGTTCTGCAGTCAGCTCCTCTGCGTGATTCCCTATGAAACGACACGCTCGGCGGGCTTCTTTCGTGACGAAGGACTCGAGGTCGAGCTCGTCTATGCGCGCGGCGGCAACGCCGCGATGCAGGCGCTCGTTGGCGGCGCGGTTGACTACGCCGCTACCGCGTTCGACGTCGCGCTTCAGGCTTACGCGCATGGCGCCAACATTAGGCGCTTCGCGTCGACCGGGCGGTTGCCGTTGTTTGCGCTGGTGACTGCGCCGCACCGCGCCGCGGAGATCGTTGACTTGAAGAAGCTCGAAGGGCACACGGTCGGCGTTTCGGCACTGGGTAATGCTGATCACGCACTTGTACTCTACCTGCTTGCCAAGGCGGGCGCCGATTCGGCAAAGGTCCAGTTCGCCACGCTTGGCCCGAACATTTCCGAAGCCTTGCGCCTCGGTCAAATCGATGCCGGCATGGTGCAGGAGCCGGCGCTGGACCGCGCCGTCAAGGCCGGAAGCCGCGTACTCGTCAACTTCATGCTGCTCGCCGATTCGGAGAAGTATCTGGGCGGCCCGTACGAATTCATGGGCGTCGCCGTGCGGGCCAGTGAGATTGAAGCCCGCAAGAAAGAGATGGCCGCCCTCGCCCGCGCACTCCAGCGCGGGCTTCAGCGCGTTCAAAGCGTGCCGGCGAACGAACTCGTCGCCGCGCTGCCGCGCGCGCTTACCGCAGGTGCCGACATGAACGAGTTCGCCACGATCGTCGACCGATACCGGCACTCGCTCTATCCAACGCAGGTCGCCATTAATGTTGCGGCGTGCGACCGCGTTGCCCAGTCCTTGAAAATCAGCGGGCTTCTCAAGTCGGACGTCAAGGCCGAAAGCATTCTCGACCTCTCAGTCAGTGGAAGCTGAGTGCTTGAGGTCTCCAACCTCACGTTATCCTACGGTGACGAGCCGGTACTCGAAGACGCCAGCATCGCGGTAGAACAAGGGCAATTCGTCAGCCTGGTGGGTCCTTCGGGCTCGGGAAAGAGCAGCGTCCTGCGCGCTATCATGGGCCTACAGCGCTATAGCGCCGGCACGGTCGAGCTTGGCATTCCCTCCCATGAAGTCGGCATCTTGTTTCAGGACGATGCGCTGCTTCCGTGGCGAACGGCGCGCGAGAACGTGTGCCTCGGATTGCGCATCCGCGGCAAAGCACGCGGCGAGGCTGAAGCGGAGGCGGATTTCTGGCTCGAACGGCTCGGGCTGCACGGACTCGGCCCGCGTTATCCGCGTTCCCTGAGCGGAGGGCAGAGAAAGCGCGTCGCGCTCGCCCAGGTGCTGGCGCTGCGGCCGCGATTGCTCCTAATGGACGAGCCTTTTGCGTCGCTTGACGCAATCGTGCGCCATCGCGTCACCGAGGATCTTCTTGCGCTCGTAGAGGACCAGCGGATCACCATCCTTCTGGTAACCCACGATCTGGAAGAGGCGCAGGTCCTTTCCGATGTCGTCTATCTCCTCTCGCGCGGGCCCCGGGCACGCATCCGGCAGCGCTATCCGGTGCCCATCCCGCGGCCGCGCGATCTCATCGCGGCGCGCGCACATCCGTCTTTCGCGCCGCTCCTCGCACGACTTTGGCATGACCTTTCGGAAGAGGTCGGGAGCCAGCACCCGACCGGCGGCGCATGAAAAGCGTACTCAATAGAACCAGCGTGCGGCAAACAGTGGCGCTCGCCCTTTTCCTGGCTCTGTGGGAAATCTGCGCGCGCCTCGGTCTTTTGAATGCGCTTTATTTTCCGGCACCCAGCCGGGTCTGGCTCGCGCTTGTCGCGCTCTTCAGCGAGGGCAGTATTTGGCCGCACCTCGAGGCGACTTTCTCGGCCGCGCTTCTGGGGCTCGCTCTTGGTGTAGCGGTCGGAGTCGTTCTCGGCGCCGCAGCCGCGCTGCTGCCGCGCCTGGCGGAACTGCTTGCGCCGGTGATGACGTCTCTCAATGCCGTCCCGCGCGTCATCCTTGCCCCGCTGTTCGTCATCTGGCTCGGCATTGGTCTCAGCTCGAAGGTCGCTGTTGCATTCATCCTCGTTGCAGTGCTCATGTTCTTTACCGTGTACACGGGCATCAAGGAAGTCGACCGGCGCCTCGTCGAGCGCGTGACGACGCTCGGCGGTGGACGCACCGTCCTGCTGCGCGAAGTTTATCTACCGTCCATCACCGCCTGGATTCTCGGCAATCTCAAGGTCTCGGTCGGCTTTGCCTTCACCGGCGCCTGCGTCGGCGAGTTTGTCGCTGCGACGCGCGGCCTGGGGTACCTCCTCTCCTTCGCGCAGAGCACGTACAATGCCGCGCTGATGATGGCGCTTATCCTTCTTATCATGGCCTGCGTCTTGCTCCTGTTTGCAATTGCGGGCGCGCTCGAGAAACGGCTCATACATTGGCGCTGAGCAACGCTCCCCGATCCATTGAATTACTTGAATTGGAGCTGCGCGAAGTGTGGGCGCACCGGATTGAGCGGTATCGCGACTCAATTTGAGTTTGGCTTTTCGCCAAGATCGTCGAAATTATTTCCATGTTTGGGAAAAGTTGTGCAGCTGAATTCATGAAACTTCGATTATATTTTTTCCAGATCGACCCCAAGCCGTGAGACGATTTTGTCAGCGTGGGAACGTTAATTCGCGTTGCCGTCATTTGCGGGAGCGCGTCGTGCTCCACGAGTCAGTCCGCAAGCGAGCCAGGATCCTGGATCAAGAATACTGTATTCTCGACGGCAGTGTCGATGCGATAGTTGGCAAGTTGTGCCGGATTGTGACCATGATCACTTTGGGTCGGAAGCAGTGCGTTGCGCGCCTCGGGTTTGGACCAAAACCGATAATTTGCGCCGCCGGTTCGAAATGGTGAATAACGAGCGGAGAATATCTGCACGGAACCGTTATCGAGCAGGCACGGCGTCTAAAAAGTAATTGGAACGGATTATCCATAGCAGTGATAAATTTGGGGAGTTTCATGATCTCATCGACGTTTTTGCTAGGCCTCGGCATTCTCGTGGCTGTCGGCATGGTTGCCTGGGGAATGTCAGGTATCATCCTCGGAAAGGTCATCACCAAAAGCTACGGAACGGTAGACGGCGAGCGGAGGTATTACCGCTTCGTTCGCCGCGACGAGGAACCCATCTGGTTTTGGATTCTGTGCAGCACTTATTTGGGCGTCGGAATTGCCATGATGGTATTGATTTACGTGTTTCTTGAAATGCCCGCCATTTCCAACTGAAAACGTGAGTTGACCGAGAAACTATTGCGACCTTGGCGGCTTATCCGTTTTCGCTTTCATCAACGGTGGCAAGCGCAGACGCTATCTAAGAACACGACTCACAAGGCAGCGGCAACCGTTTCGCCCCCGCTTCCGATCGCAACCACCAACGGGCGGGCAATCGCGACACGGGACAAATCCACCGAATACCGGCCGGGACAACTCTTTTGAATCAGATAAGGGTCGGCCCAATCGTGGTTAAACGAGATCGAATGTCCAGGGCGTAAATGTTGGCCCGCCATCAGGTTGACTGTATGACTTGGGTCGGGAAGCGAACTTTGAAGAACGGTCAGTTACCTGCCAAAAGCGTAGATTACAGCGAGTCTGAATCTATCGGGTAGTCTAATATAGAACCCCACACGGCCCGCATCGAGGGAAAATCCGGGCGGTGCAGGAACGGCTCGTTTTCCCCCGTCTGGCACAGGTTAAACGTCTGCGGCAAGTTGGGGGAACACTTCCAACCTACCTTTTGCGGCCATAACACATGCAATTCCAGGCACAGATATTGCTGTTCCCCTATTGATCAAGCGATTTTAAAGGCCCGCATATGCCACGGGAGAGGATTCGCCGGTTTTGCCTAACGGAACGCGCTGTTGCCGTTGGGGTGAAAATTGAGGTAAATCGCTTTCGGCGGTGCGGCCATAAATACGGAGTCGAGATGACGTTTAAGCACCGATTGGCACCGAGGATACCAATATGAACGGCGTGCTGGGAGCAATGAACCCGGCACGATCGCTGGCGCATACGGCAACGTTGGTTGCGAACGTGCCGTCCGATACGCCGATTCCCATGAACGATTTATTGTGACCATGGCGATCGGCCAACTGAGCGCGGACGCTGTGCCTATCCAAGTCGCGGCTACTACAGACGCCCCCGACGATTTTTTAGTTGGCGGTAATCCCCTCGCAGTAGCACCCGGAGACGCCATAGTGTATCTTGCAGCCTGCATAGACGAGCCGTACGTTCAATTTGCAACGTGGATTTAGGTTTCTCGAGGCCAAGGAGTTTGACAGTGATAACAAGACAACGCGGCTTTACCCTGATTGAAGTGGCTATCGTGCTGGTCATTATCGGCCTGCTATTGGGCGGTGTGCTGAAAGGCCAGGAGCTGATCACCAGCGCCCGGGTCAGGAACCTCATTTCCCAGCAAGACGGAATCAAGGCGGCTTTCTTCGGCTTCCAGGACCGTTATCACGCCCTGCCGGGTGATTACCCTGGGGCGCTGGCGACCACCAACATCCCGAACGTCGCGGCGACCTTGGGCGGCAACGGCGACGGACAAATACTCAATACCGCCGGCGCCAACGAACAGACCATAGCGTGGACCCACATGTCGCACGCAGGTTTCCTGACCGGTAGCTACAACATGGCGACCGCGACCGATGCCGTCGCCCAAGCCAATACGCCGAGCAACCCCTACAACGCGTATTTTCAAATCATTTACGACAACAACTACAGCATTGTCGTTGGCGACCCGGCCGCCGCCAACCTTCACAATCTGAAGACGGGGAACGAGATACCGGTAGATATTCTGACCGAAGTAGACCGCAAGATTGACGACGCCAATCCGGGGCGCGGCACATTCCGCTTCAGCAGCTACCTCGGAGCGGGAACCGCACCGACTGCTGCAACCTGTGCCGATCTGACGAACGGGGTCTGGCTCACCACCAGCGGCCAAACCAACTGCGGCGCCGCGTACCTGTTCTAGCTCCATTACAGCCAAGTCCACGCGACACATTGATACAAAAATGGGCAGAAAATCAGTGCCCACTTTTGCTGCAACTCCGCTACCCCGTCAGGGCCAAAACAAAGAACTCCGATTAACTGTAAATGGCAACGGCAGTTTGGGAGAACTGCCGGAGATTGGATTGCGCACGCTGCCTGTGAGATCACAAACGTCTTTCTCAGGTTCGGGTCATTGCATGGCGGTGTCGGCGCAAACCCGAAAGATTCGTCAGAAGCGGATGCGAGCCGACGTTACTCGCTCGATACTAACAATTCATAGCTCCAAATTGCGTACACCAAAGCAAACGCCTGCAATATAGTAAAGTGTCCATGCGCCGGCAAAAAATCGGTCGGTTCAAAGCGCGGCGCCCAACGTTGATTCAGGAAAAAAGATTCTCAGAAAGGAGGCAAGATCATGTGCGACAAACTTGAATACCCTCGGAACAGCGGCGATTCAGGCCGCAGGAATTTTCTCAAAGTGACGGGCGCCGCGAGTGCGCTCGGGCTTATCGGCGGCAATCTCTTTATCGGGTCGGCGCGCGCCGATGCACTGACCAAGGCACAGCGCGACAGTATGACGCCGGAGCAGATCCTCGAGGTAATGAAGGCCGGGAACCAGCGCTTCCGCAAAGGAGAGCGGAAAGACCGCAATTATCTAAGGGAACAGAGGGCGAGCGCCAAGGGCCAGTATCCCGCGGCAGTGCTTCTTACCTGTATCGATTCACGCGCGCCGGCTGAGGTGATCATGGACCTCGGCATCGGTGATATCTTCAATTGCCGTGTCGCGGGCAACATCGAAAACCAAGACATTCTGGGTAGCATGGAGTTCGCCTGCAAACTGGCTGGTGCCAAGGTCGTGCTGGTGATGGGGCACACTAAATGCGGTGCGGCGAAAGGCGCCATCGCCAATGCGGAGTTGGGCAATCTCACCGGACTGCTGGCCAAGATTAAACCCGCGGTGCAGGCGACAGCATATACCGGTGAGCGCTCGGCGGCGAACTACGATTTCGTGGATGCCGTGGCGCGCACGAACGTCACGATAACTCTGGCAAACATTCGCAAAAATAGCCCCGTACTCGCGGAATTGGAAGCCAACGGCAAGATCGAGATTAGCGGCGCGATGTACAACCTGGAAACGGGCGCCGTGGATTTCCTCGGTTGACCCGGAGAAATTTCTAATCTTCCCGCAGGAATTGTAACTGCCGCCAGGCGGAGCGGGCGCTTTTGGGAATCGACCACACCCCACGCGTAACAGTGCTCCCGCAGTCGGGGTAATTCCATAACGAATTTGCCTTGTACCTACTGCCTGTTCTGAATTCGCCGCCAACTTGCAGGCGGTGTCCCGACTAGTCGCTTGAATGCGCGCGCGAATGCGGCTTCGGATTCATAACCAACATCGAGTGCTATCGACGCAATGGGCGCGTGGCTCTGCCGCAGCAGATTTGCGGCCGCTTGCATGCGCCACTGCGTGAGGTATTGCATGGGAGGCTGTCCGATGAGCCGCACGAATCGTTCATAGAACGCCGAGCGCGACAGCGCGATTTCGTCAGCCAGTGTGTCTATCGTCCATGTGCGAGCCGGATTTTCGTGTATCAGCGCGAGCGCCCGTCCTACGTGGCGGTCGCGCAATCCCGCAAGCCAGCCGGAACTTGCTTCGGGAAGCCGCTCCACGTAGCGGCGTATTGCATCGACAAACATCATCTCGCTTATGCGCTCAAGTACCGCGTTACCACCGGGGCGCTTGTTCTGCGATGCGTTGACTGCCTGCCGCATGACCTGGCTGATCCATGTACCTTCACCGGCTGCCGGCAGGTGCAGCAGTCGCGGCAGAGTCGCAATCAATGGATTGAAAGGCCGCAGGTCGCAACCGAGAAATCCGCATGCAACGTTGGTCGGCGACTCCGGTGCAGGCTCTCCATAGGTAAACTCTGTCAGTGTGCGAAATACGACAGGAATCGGCTTGGGATCTTTGCGTGTGGCATATATCCAGTCCCGGCGCATGCGCGTTGGCTGTATTCCGGGTGCGCTCGACATTACGTGCGCGTCACCATGCGGAAACATCACCGTATCGCCCGTTTCCAGACGCACCGGCGGCTCGCCGACAATCGCCGCCCAGCCACTGCCCTTCGTAATTACGTGATACTCCATCACGTGCTCCGCGCCCGGGTTTACCGCTCCGGCGATCTCTTTCGCGGGCGGCGCCTCGACTGCCCATTCTTCCCCACAACTCAGCCAATAAAACACCGCACCGCGCAGGCGGACTGAGCGCAGCACATCGGACAAAGTATCGGTAGTCATCGTCTAGGCTCCCGGACGAACAGCCAAATCCGGCGGACGGTCAATCAAGTCCGCCAGCAACTCGGGACGTACGAGCAAATGTGAACGACGGCCGGTCAAGTGTCAAGCGCGTGCGAATGGAATAATGGGCCCCGTTCCAAACCTGAACCGATTAACGCAATCATTGTTTAAGGAGAATGAAACATGACTACCATTGCTATACCCACGTCTTCCATGCAAAAGGCATCCGTTCCCGCTGCGCCAGATTACGCAACCATCAAGCAACGCCAGCAGGCGACCTGGGCCAGCGGTGATTTCGCAGTCATCGGCACCACACTGCAAATCGTCGGTGAAATCCTGGCCGAGGCGGCCGATATTCGCGCCGGTGAGTACGTGCTCGATGTCGCCGCCGGCAACGGCAACGCCACGCTCGCCGCTGCGCGCCGCTTTGCCAAAGTCACTTCGACCGATTATGTGCCCGCGCTGCTCGACAAAGGCCGCGCTCGTGCTGCGGCCGAGGGTTTGCAGGTTCATTTCCGTATTGCCGATGCCGAAGATTTGCCGTTTGAGGGCAACAGCTTTGATGTCGTGCTATCGACGTTTGGCGCAATGTTCACCCCGGATCATACGCGGCCCGCGCGCGAGATGCTGCGTGTGGTGCGCAACGGGGGACGAATCGGCCTTGCAAACTGGACGCCCGAGGGCTTTATTGGGCAGCTGTTCAAGGTCATCGGTAATTACATCCCGGCGCCAGTAGGCCTCAAGTCGCCCGCGCTGTGGGGCACCGAACCACATATTGTTGAACTGTTTGGCCCTCACGCGACGGATATTCGCACCGTGCGCAAGAATTTCAATTTTCGGTATCGCTCGGCAGCGCACTGGTTACAGATTTTCCGTGATTTCTATGGGCCTGTACAAAAAGCGTTCGCGGCGCTTGATCCCGCCGGGCAAGACGCCCTTGCGAAAGACGTTACGGCGCTGCTCAACCGATGCAATACCGCGGGGCCTGTTTCGCTGGTCGTGCCGGCTGAGTACCTCGAGGTCGTCATCGATTGCAAGTAATGATTTGCAGGCGACCATGCGCGACCAGAACCGTAAGCACCTCGGTATTGCGCTCGTCTGCACCGGCCTAATTTGAAGTCAACCAACTTAAGGAAACTACCATGGGAGCAATTTTCTCGCTTTTATACGGTCTGATCGTCTACGCGTTGTGCGTGGCGACGCTTCTCTACGCGATCGGTTTCACCGGCAATCTCTTCGTTCCTAAGTCAATCGACACGGGAGCGCCGGGGCCGCTTGCTCAGTCGGTGATCGTGAACCTTCTCCTGCTCGGCATCTTCGCCGTGCAGCACAGCGTCATGGCGCGGCGCTCGTTCAAGCGCTGGTGGACAGGCATCGTGTCCCCGGCGGTGGAGCGCAGCACTTTCGTGCTCGCAGCCAGCCTTGCGCTCGCACTCCTGTTTTGGCAGTGGCGCCCGATTCCCGAGCCGATCGTCTGGAATGTCGGGAGCACAGGCGGCGCGCAGCTGCTGTGGGCCGCGTTCTGGCTCGGTTGCACGGTGTTTCTGGTGAGTACCTTCCTCATCAACCACTTCGAGCTGTTCGGCGTACGGCAAGTGTTTGCGCGCCTGGCCGGCCGAGCGCTTCCAGAGCCAACGTTCAGGACGCCGTTCTTCTATCGCTACGTGCGCCATCCCATTTATCTCGGCCTCCTGCTCGTTTTCTGGGCAGCGCCGGTCATGACGACCGGGCACCTGCTGTTCTCGATCGGTGCCACCGGCTACATCCTCGTCGGCATCTGGTTCGAGGAGCGCGACCTCATTGCGCAGTTCGGCGAGCTCTACCACCGCTATCGCAACCAGGTCGGGATGCTGCTGCCGAGCCGCAAGTCCTTATGAGCGTTGGACTGGATCGGGTGGGCCAAAATCAAAGTGTGCCTCCTTGTGGCACTGCTGGATCCGCCGGTCCGGAAGCGCGCATTGTAAAAACCACCAAGGGGATCTTTCATGAGCAGCAAAAAAACTTACCAGGGCAGCTGCTTTTGCGGCGCGGTTCAATTCACGGTCAGCGGCGAGCCGGCTGCAATGGGTTATTGCCATTGTGAGTCGTGTCGAAGCTGGTCGGCAGCGCCTGTCAATGCCTTCACTTTATGGAAACCCGAAACAGTGCGGATCACGCGGGGGGCGGAAAATATCGGTACTTACAATAAGACGCCGCGCAGTTATCGCAAATGGTGCAAGACCTGCGGAGGCCACATCTTTACTGACCATCCCGGCATCGGACTCACTGACGTGTATGCGGCGGTCATTCCAGACTTCCCGGTCCATGCTGGCGTGCATGTCAACTATCAGGAGACGAAGCTGCGCATTAGGGACGGGTTGCCGAAGATGAAGGACCTCCAGAAGGAAATGGGCGGTTCAGGTGTTAGCGTGGCAGAATAACACGGCAAACGCTTCAAGATTCAGCGCCGAGCCAAGGGTTCAGCCAACCTGCCTGCTCCACCCTTGCGTCCATCGGCTTTGGTTGTGTGCTAGCGATCTAGGAAGAACACGATGCTCGAACTCCGCCCGACCTGCGAAAACTGCAACAAGCCTCTTCCGCCGGACTCGCTGGAAGCCCGCATTTGCTCTTATGAGTGTACGTTCTGCGCGACGTGCGTCGACAATGTCTTGGGCAATGTGTGCCCCAACTGTGGCGGTGGGTTTATTCCCAGGCCTGTTAGGCCATCGAAGAACTGGAAATGCGGCAACTTCCTCGGCAACGACCCGGCAAGCACCAAAATCAAGCATAGGCCGGTTGATGCCGCGGCGCATTTGAAGTTCTCGGCTCCAATCAAGGATATTCCCCCGCAGAAGCGGTAGCGCCCGACCCTGTTCAAGACGGCCAACCGTGTCGTTGACAGTCCCTAAGTGTCCGCGCTTATCACTGCAGCGCTTGCGCGCGCCTTGGCTTGCGGCGCGTGGAAGGATGGGGTCGCACAGACGAAACTCTTCTGCGCGTGCTATCTTGATCTGCACGATTTTTCACATTAGCCCAGAAACCGCGTGGGGCGGCTCTACGTGACTAAAATCGGCAGTTTGTTCAGAACGCTACCGCCAAACGCCACAATCCTATTGAACACAAAGGCTTTCCTTGACAACCACCTAGCATGTAATTTGCTCGTCTTATCTTTAGGGTACGCTCAGGACGTAAATATCGGTGGCCGCAGACAAGCGAGGCCGGACGCTTTAAAGGGA
>Ga0335085_10009432_pt1 | contig 14729 bp, 16 predicted proteins | sample Lox_Sample_45_FD_206712 | JGI IMG/M metagenome (GOLD analysis project Ga0335085, IMG submission 206712) | Soil microbial communities from Loxahatchee National Wildlife Refuge, Florida, United States - Lox_Sample_4.5 | ecosystem: Environmental > Terrestrial > Soil > Wetlands | place: USA... | reverse complement strand
CCCATCGGCCTGTTGAGAAGCTGCTCGTGCGGAGGGTGGTATGGAGCGTGGCGGACACGATGCCGCCGACCCGGTCGCTGTGCCCGACCTGGTCGGCATGACAGTCCCGGATGCCAGGCAGTCCGGCCATCACGCGGGCGTCGTGGTCATATCCGCCAATCCCGATGGGCCGCCTCTTGGGGGCCTTACCTGGCCCGGGATATGGATTGTCACCTCTCAGCGCCCAGCGCCCGGCGCCCGGCTTCCCCGCTGGGGCAACGTGGTGATCGAGTTTGAAGAGTTGCCCGGTGGTGAAGGCGCCGGAGTTCGCGAGCCCCGGATCCCGCTGCCGGACCCAGGGATGCTGGCTGCCGAGCTGGAACCGCCAGCCGAGATGTAGCCGCGGTCGTAACGCCATGCGGCAGATACGGGCGTTCGCCGCAATCAAGGGGATGCATGAAACATGCGGCCGTCGCCCCTCCGCCGGGCTGGGTAACGCGTTCCGGTTAGCTGGCCGCCTGTGATCGTTTCCTGGCCGGAAGGAGTCGCGCATGTGCGCAGGTAACTGATCGTGACGGATAGGTAGCGTTGTTGTTATGAAGCACCGCTATGGTGCTGGCGTCTGTTCACGCCCGATAGGCCTGGAGGGACAAGATGGGATTCGGGCGCTGGTACAACGCACAGAAGGCTGGGGTGCAGATCGCCGTTGCCGGCGGCATCGCGGTGATCGTGGGCGGCGCTGCCGCCGGCGTCTTCGGCATCGTGGAGGCAGGGCTGGCGAGGCCGGGCGCACCGGCCTCCACGCCGGTGCCCGCACCGGCGGTGACGACGCCGGCGTCCGCTCTGGTGACGTCGTCACCCCCGGCGGCCGCAGCGTCCGCACCGTCAGCCACCGCGGCCCCCGCGGGAACCATTACCGACCCGGACAGCGGCGCCACAAACGTGTCCAAGAACGAGCAGCTGCTGGTGTCAGGCACAGCCCAGAACATCCCTGCGGGATACCGCCTCGATGTTTTTCTGCAGTTCGCCGGCCACACGCGCTACTATGCCGCCGCCAATCCGGACAACCCAGCCCCGCTGATCAACGGCCACTGGTCAGCGACGATCTTGATAAGCGAGGCGCAGCCCATCATCTTGTGGCTCGTCTTGCTGTCGCCTGCCGAACTGAACCTCACCAACAATGAGCTCGCCTACCAGTCGGCCGGTTACCCCACCCTGCCGGGTACCAGGCTGGCGTCGGTTAGGTTCACTGCGAACGCCCCGCCCTAGGCACCTCGCGCAACGCCCTCATTTCGGCGCGGACATCGGCGGCGAATGGCTTATGGCCGTCGGCTGTGGAGTGCGGCGGCAGTGGGGGTTTAGGTGTGTTGCGGCCCTGGCCCGATGGCCACGGGAGCCGCTGCCCGTAGGGTGGTCGGGTGGAAGAACGGGTTCTGGGAAAGACTGGCCGTGCTGTCTCGGTGGTCGGGCTGGGGACCTGGCAGCTGGGCGCGGACTGGGGTGAGGTAGCCGAGGCTGACGCGCTGGCCACGCTGGAGGCGGCCGCGCAGGCCGGCGTCACGTTCTTCGACACGGCCGATGTCTACGGTGATGGCCGCAGTGAGCGGCTGATCGGGCGCTTTCTGGCCGCCCATCCGGGCCTGCCGGTGACGGTGGCGACCAAGATGGGCCGCCGCGTCGCCCTGGACCCCGCCCTCTACACGCTGGCCAACTTCCGCACATGGGCCGACCGGTCCCGGGCCAACCTGGGCACCCGCACGCTCGATCTGGTCCAGCTGCACTGCCCGCCCACCCCGGTCTACTCGCGCGATGCGGTCTATGACGCCCTGGATCAGCTCGTGGCCGAGCAGCGCATCGCCGCATACGGGGTGAGCGTGGAAACCTGCGACCAGGCCCTGACCGCGATCACCCGGCCCGGTGTGGCGACCGTGCAGATCATCCTCAACGCGTTCCGGCGCAAGCCGCTGGACCAGGTGCTGCCTGCCGCCCAGGTCGCCGGGGTGGGCATCATCGCCCGTGTCCCGCTGGCCTCGGGGCTGCTGTCTGGCCGGTACACCCACGACACCACGTTCGCGGCCGGGGATCACCGCAGCTACAACCGGCACGGCGAGGCGTTCGACGCTGGCGAGACGTTCTCCGGCGTCGACTTCGGCACCGGCGTGGAGGCAGCCCACGAGTTCGCGGCGCTGGCGCCGCCCGGGACGACCCCGGCCCAGGCCGCACTCGCCTGGGTGATCCAGCAGCCGGGCGTGAGCACCGTCATCCCCGGGGCGCGCAGCCCAGCCCAAGCCCGCCAGAACGCGGCCGCCGCCGCACTGCCACCCTTCACCGGCCCCCAGCTCAGCGCCATCCAGGCCATCTACGACCAGCGCATCCGCGCCCAGGTCCACCACCGGTGGTAACCACCCAGCCACCCCCCGATCACCCGCCCTACGCCACAGCCTGCCTCGAGCTGGCCGCCCGTGCCGTCCACGGCCGGAGAGTGCTAGCGGACAGGGTCAGATGATGGCCGATGAGCTCGAGCGCTCAGCCACCGGGTCCGTGGCTGGCTGGGCGTTGCGCCGGCCTACTGCGGCGCCGGCCGCGGCCGGCGACCGGACAGGGCCTCCACGGCCTGCTCGATACCGGTGACCTCCCGCTCGACGTCCTCCATATACAACCGTCCGGCGACGATCTGACCGTCAGCGACCTCGAACAGCGTCACCCCGCGCATCGCAAAGGCCTGCCCGTCGCTGCGGGTGCCGGACCAGCGCCATTCGGTCCAGGCCGTGTCACCGTCTTGGACCGACCGGCAGATCTCGGCGTGGAAGTCAGGGACTCCCGCGAACATGGCCTCCCAGTTGGCGCGCATCTGGGCTCGCCCGACGAAGGCCCTGCCCGGGTGCGCCGGCTGCTCGCTGCGGTAGTCCTCGTGGAGGAAGCCAGCCGCGGCATCGAGATCATGTGCGTTCATGGCCACGACCAGCCGGTCAATCACTTCGGTCATCAGATCCCCCCGGGGGCTCGCGAGGCATTGCGCCGGCGCGTATCGCCATGGTCCCCCCTGGCGCAAGGAAACCCAGCCCTTGACGCACGGTATCTGCATAGTAAGCCGAGCGGTCAGCCAGGCGCCGTAGGCGGCGGGTTGCGACGTGGCGGGGCAACGGTCCTGGACGTAGCCCACGCTAAGTGCCAGGCTCAGGTCCGGCAGCGAATTTCGCACTGGCCGATCTGGCCCAGCCCTCGGCCGAGGCTAGCCGATATGGGCCAGCTGGGCGCGCGGCCCAGGCAGGCAAGCCCTCGAAGGAGAGCGTCATGAGCGTGTACAGGGTGACCGAGGTCATCGGGACAAGCCGCACGTCGTGGGAAGAGGCAGCAGCGGAGGCGATTAGGACGGCCGCCGGGACCATCCGTGATCTTCGCGTGGCCGAGGTCGTTAAGCAGGACATTCACCTGGACGAAGGCGGGGCGATCACCTACCGCACCAAGCTTCAGCTCTCGTTCAAATACGAACGCGAGCACTGACCCGGGCCCGCTTCCCCCGCTGACCGGGGTCCGGTACGCCAGCCCTCAGGCACCCCTGCCCTCCAACGCCGACACGGCCCTTACCTATGCGTGGTGAAACGCCCAGGAATACCCGTCCAGTCGGCGGCATAGCGAGTGCCCTGCCCGGGATGGCAGTGGTGCTGAGTCAGGCCGGAGGGCTGGGATCTGGTCTGGCTGCTTTGAGAAGGCGCAGGATCAGAAACCCCGGTTCCTTGCTCAGCTGCTCGTAGTCCTCGGGATAGCGCTCGCGCATTGTTTCGGCTGGGACCGGCTCGACGAGCTTTTCGATGAGGAATCCGGCATCGGTGGCAGCCGTGCACAGAGCTGACAGCGGTTCACGCCAAAAATGCACTGGCTGGTCTCCCGATGGCATATGCCAGATGTCGGTTTCCAGGGCCGTCTGGAAATAGGAACCGCCTTTGCGCAGCCAGTCCATCACCGGGTGCTGCGTCGACACTCGTCTCCCGCATCCCGGCCCGCAGGGCACCGACGACACAGCCCACGGATGCCAATGTCTGCCGGTTCTTGGCGGTGATACGCCAACCGCGGCCCGATCCCGCGTCGCACACGGCCCGATCCCGCGGCCCGATCACATCCGGCCGAATCCCGCTGCCGCCACGCTGCCACGAAGATCAAAAAGCCTGACCGTCTCCTGGCGATCAGGCCCCTGACCTGCACTTCCTGGTAGCGGGGGCGGGATCTGATTCCCTATGGAAGGCTGCTCAGCGCCATCCCCGCCAATTGCCAGTGCCGGCGTCCACCGGAGCGTCGGCCCCACTCCGGTGGCGGCTGAGTTCGGAGACCTCGTCCTGCGAATCGGACGGCTGGTCTACCGCGACCAGCATTGGACGCCAGCCCGCGCTCATGCCAGCCGCACCCGCAGCCCGGCAGACCTGGCTCCTACTCCGCACTCTCCGGCCCGGCGAGACGGTCGCCCCGCAGCGGTCAACCAATTCGGCCGTCCGGCACCGCAGCATCGGTGCCCAGGTCAAGGTCTGAATGCGGGTAGTCCGCCGCTGGCTGGTGGCAGCGTTTCCACTTCCTGCCGGATCCGCACGGGCAGGGGTCGTTGCGGCCGCGCCGGGAGTCCGCGGCCGCATACTGCCCAATCAGCTCGGAGGGCGCGCGGCCGTCGCGGAGCAGGTCGCACATGGCGTCCATGGCCGGGCGGATGTGGCCGAAGAACGCCTTGAAGCTGGGGCACAGGTAGTGCAGGCCGGGCTCACCGTCGGGGGTGGTGGTGAAGCGGTCTTTGGGGCAGCCGCCGTGGCAGGCGAACCGGACGTCGCAGTCGCGGCAGTAGCGGGGCAGCGTGTCCCGCTTGGCCGTCCCGAACGCCGTCTGCTGGGGTGAGGCGACCAGGTCGAGCAGATGGGTCTGGCCGATGTTGCCCAGCCGGTAGGCGGGCTCGACGAAGTGGTCGCAGGAGTACACATCGCCGGTGTGCTCCAGTGCCAGCGCCAGCCCGCAGGTTTCGGAGTGGACGCACAGCGCGGGCGGTTCGCGGTACCAGTTGGCCAGCGCGACGTCGAACATCTGCACGTAGACCTCGCCGATGTCGGCGCGGACCCAGTCCTCGAAGATGTCGATCAGGAACCGGCCGTAGCCGTCGGGGGTGACCGAGCGTTCGGTGACCAGGTTTCCCTGCTGGGTATACAGCGGCCGGCCGCGTGACCGCGCGCCCCAGCCGGCGTTGGCGGCCGTCAGGGTCTGCTCGGTGGCCCGCTCGATGATGGGGATGAACTGCACGAACCGGGCGCCGCACTGATCGCGCAGGAAGGCATAGACCTCCCGGCCCCGGTGCTGGCTGGCCGCGTGGACGGTGGTCAGCGCGTTCCATTCCACGCCGTGCCGCTGCAGCGCGGCCAGCCCGGCCATCACCCGGTCAAAGCTGCCCTTGCCGCCCTTGTCGACCCGGTAGCTGTCGTGGATCTCGCGGGGGCCATCGACCGACAGGCCGACCAGGAACCCGTGCTCTTTGAAGAACGCGGCCCACTCGTCGTCGAGCAGGGTCCCGTTGGTCTGGATGGTGTAGGCGATCTGCTGCCCGGGCCGTTTCATCCCTTCGGCCAGTTCGACCGAGCGGCGGAAGAAACCCAGCCCCATCATGGTCGGCTCGCCGCCCTGCCACGCCACGGCCACCTCCGGGGCGTGCGCGTGCGCCTCGATCAGCTGCCGCAGATAGGTTTCCAGCAGGTCATCGGCCATCCGGAACCGGCTGCCCGGGTACAGCATCTCCTTGGACAGGAAAAAGCAGTAGGTGCAGTCCAGGTTGCACACCGCACCGGTCGGCTTGGCCAGCAGGTGAAATGCCCGCGGAGCGGCATGCGGAAGCAACGGGCCGCCCCCGCGATCCCCGTCGGTGATCATCGTCCCGCCGCCTGATCCCCGGTGCCCGGGGCCGGCTCCTCCACCACGAGGCCCATTTGCTTGAACTTACGCCTGGGCTTGCCGTGGATCCCCACCGGCCGGGTCCTTGGCGCCGGACGCCTGCCGCGGGCCGTCAGTACCGATCATCGGCAGGTCGCCGCCCTCGGCGGCCGCGAGCTCCGCCTTGGCCGGCCTTCCGCGCACCGCGGTGATGATCACCACGGCGATGGCGGCGCCGATGACCGGGCCCAGGACATACACCCACCAGCCGGTGAAGTCGGTGCTGACGATGTCGGGGCCGAGCGAGCGGGCCGGGTTCATCGAGGCGCCGCTGATCGGGCTGGCGAACAGCCCCAGCAGCGCCACCGTACCGCCGACCGCGATCGCCGCGTTGTGGCCGATGGACCGCGACCCGGTCGCGGTGTTGAGGATCACGCTGACCAAGATCGTGGTCAGGACGATCTCCATCACCAGCGAGCGCCAGTCGCCGCCGGGCTTGGAGGTGCCGCCGAGGTAGGCGGCCAGGGCGATGCGGTCGCCGGCAGCCGATGGCAAGATCATTCCGCGGCCCTCAGCCGGCGGCGCCCTGGCCAACGCCGTGCATCTGGGCGTGCTCGTGCAGGGCCTTCTCGTCCTCGTGGGTGGCGGGCTGGAGGTCGAAGACGACCTTCTTCACGGTGCCGGTGAAGGCGTACGGGGCCTTGTCCTCGTAGGCGAGGTCGACGACCAGGCCGTTGTCGCGGCCGATGTCCATGCCGGCATAGCTGGTGAAGGAGATCGGGACGGTGTGGGGCATCTTGCCCTCGCCGATCACCTTGCCGTTGGCGTGCAGCGTCACGGTGCCGCCGGTCCCGGGCTGGTTCGTGTCGGCATTGAACAGCATCTTCACCATCACGTCCCCGGTAGGGATCTTCTCCGTCGAGGTCTGCTTGTAGGTCTCGACGCCGAGGAACGAGTAGGTGTGGTGCAGCAGCCCGTCGTGGTCGACCCACAGCCCGAACCCGCCGATGAAGTCGGCGTTGGCCACGATGACCCCTTCGGCGCCGCTCTCGGGGACCGCCAGTTCTGCCTCGATGGCGTACGAGCGCCCGAACACGCGCGGGATCATGCCCCGCTGAATGTTCTGCACGTCCCCGGCGAAGGTGTACCGGGTGATGGTGGGCATCGGCGGCAGCATCCCGTAGAAGATGGCTGCGCTGCCGAACAGCGGGAGCACCCGGTTGCGCTCGGCTTCGGTCCAGAACAGCTCCTTGAGCTCGGCGAGCTTGTCTGGGTGCTGGGCGGCCAGGTCGCGGGCCTGGGAGAAGTCGTCGGGCAGGTAGTACAGCTCCCAGTTGTCCTGGTCTGGGTCCCAGCCCGACCCGGGGCCCCACCGCCTGAGGGTCTCGGGCGACAGGTCCCACGGCCTCCTATCCATCCGGGCGCACGCCCACCAGCCGCCAGAGTAGATGGCCCGGCTGCCGAGGAACTCGAAGTACTGCACCGTGTGCCGTTCGGCCGCCTGCGGGCTGGCGAAGGTGTAGGCGAAGCTGGTGCCGTCCATCGGCTCCTGGCCGATGCCGTCCACGGCCTTGGGCTCGGGCAGCCCGGCCGCCTCCAGCACGGTGGGGGCGATGTCGATGCAGTGGGTGAACTGGCTGCGCAGCTGGGTGTCGGCCTTGACCTTGCCCGGCCAGGCGACCACCATCGGGTTCCGTGTTCCGCCGAGGTGGCTGGCGACCTGCTTGCCCCACTGGAACGGGCTGTTTCCCGCCCACGCCCATGCGGCGGCGAAATGCGGGGCGGTGTGCGGGCCGCCGAGCGCCTCGATGCCGCCGTAGGCCTCGATGAGCTTGGTCTGCTGCTCGGCGTCGAGTACCAGGCCGTTCAGGAACGTCATCTCGTTGAACGAGCCGGTGATGGTGCCCTCCAAGCTGGACCCGTTGTCGCCCCAGATGTAGAAGATCAGCGTGTTGTCCAGATCGCCCATCTCCTCGATCACATCGAGCAGCCGGCCCACGTTCCAGTCGGCGTTGGCCGAATATCCGCAGAACACCTCCATCTGCCGGGCGTACAGCTTCTTCTCGGCGCCGGAAAGGGAGTCCCACGCCGGGAACAGGTCAGGCCGGGGCGTGAGCTCGGTATCCGCCGGGATGACCCCGAGCTTCTTCTGCCGCTCGAAGGTCTCCTCCCGCAGCTTGTCCCAGCCGCCGTCGAACCGGCCCTTGAACTTGTCCGCCCACTCCCTCGCCACGTGGTGCGGGGCGTGCGCGCAGCCGGTGGAGTAATACATCATCCACGGCTTGGCGGCATCCTGCGCCCGCACCGCGTGCAGCCACTCCACCGCCTTGTCGGTCAGGTCATCCGGGAAGTAATACTGGCCGCCGTCCTTGCCCTGCGGGACGCCCAGGGTGGAGTTGTCCTGCGTGATGACCGGGTCGTACTGGCCGGCCGCCCCGGACAAGAACCCCCACCAGTGATCGAACCCCCACGCCTGCGGCCAGTGATCGAACGCACCCGCCGCGCCCTGTACGTTGTCGGGGGTCAGGTGCCACTTGCCGAACCCGCCGGTCACGTACCCGTTCTCCTTCAAGATCCGCGGCAGCGCCGTACAACTGCGCGGCCGGGCCGCGGTGTACCCGGGGAACGGGCCCGGGAACTCGGCGATCGAGCCGAACCCGACCCGGTGGTGGTTGCGGCCGGTCAGCAGCGCCGCCCGGGTCGGCGAGCACAGCGCAGTGACATGGAACCGGTTGTAGGTGATCCCCATCTGCTGCACCCGGGTCAGGTTCGGGGTCGGGACCGGCCCGCCGAACGTATCCGGCTGCCCGAACCCGGCGTCATCAATCAGGCAGATCAGCACGTTCGGCGCGCCGTCGGGCACTTTCGGCCCGGGGATCATCGTCCAGTCCGCCACCGACTGGTCGATCGTGCGGCCCATCGTCCCGCCGAAGGCACGGTCCGGGATCGGCAGCACCGTCCGGTCCGGGACGAACTTGCCCGCCGCCTCCGCCAGTGCGGCCTTCAGCCCACGCACGCCCTTCTTGCCCATCGCTGCGACCGACATGGCCAGCGACCCGGTCAGCGCCCGCTCAGCCGGCAGCCGGTCCTCGTCGTCCACCATCGCGATGATCGCCGCGGTGCCCGGCGCGAGCTTGTCCCCCAGGCCGTTCTCCATGCCGCTGGCCACCTTGTGCTCGGCGAACCTGCCGATCAGGCCGCCGGCTGCCCCGCCGACCACGACCGAGGCCAGCAGCGGCGGCGAGAACAGGCCCACCACCAGGCCCACGCCGCCGCCCCAGCCCAGGCCCTTGCGGCCCAGGTGGTCACCGGTCTGGGACACCTTCACCTGGCCGTCCGTGTGATGCTCGACCAAGATCACGCCCTCGGTCTTGACCGTCTTGTCCTTGACGAGCTGTACCAGCGCGTCAAAGTCATGCTGGGCCGGCCCGGTAGACGGGTAAGCCGCCATGATCACATCAAAGGTGTCAGCCATTGTCCCTCTCCCCATATCGGCCCGGGCGGCGATAGCCAGCGCTCACCCGCGGCGCCGCCCTCCCGCGCGGAGCCATATGTCACGCCGGGGCCCACGCCGGGCGGCCGGTCCGCCGCCGGAGTTCTGCAGAACCCACTCCCCACGGCATCCACGCGCCGCCATCCCGCGGCCTTTCCACGCACGGGCACCAGCCGCGATGCCCAAGATCGCGTGGCCGCACAGGAACCCTCACCTGGCGACCATTTCAGCGGTCAGGCCCGCGACACCAGGGCCAACGGCCCCACCCCGCCAGGGCCTAAGGCCCGGCCGGAAAGACACGCACCAACCGGGCCAGGTGCCCCGCTCATGCTGGTCGCTACACGGTTGCCAATGGCCAGGCTCCCCAAGGCCCGAGGGCTCTGACCCAGGGAGAATCCAGCGCGCGGTGACCGGAAGCCAAACCCCAGCTGAACGGGCCATGGGCACTGGATGCCCCGGCGGCGGCTGGGCCGCCCAAGGCGGCCACAGGACCAAGCAAGCCAGCGGGGCGCCGGTGCTATCCGGGTGCCCGTGGCCGGAGGATCCGTGCGGCCTTGGGCTGTTCCCGCGGGTGGCTGATCCTGGCCCGTACGTCAACGACACCTTCCACGTGCCGCAGCGCGTCGGCGAGCTGAAGCGCCACCACATGGCTGTCCGCCTGCCCGGTGATGGTCACGATGCCGGAGCTGACCGTCACCTCGAAAGCGCTGGGATCCAGCGCGAACTCGGTCCCGATGATCTGCTGGACCACCTCGTCACGGATCTCGGTGTCGGGGCGGCTGAACACGCTCAGCACATCCACCCGGCTCACGATCCCCACCAGCCGCCCGGCCCGGTCAACAACCGGCAGCCGCTTGACCCGGCGGTCGCGCATCCGCTTGGCTGCCGTAATCACATTTTCGTCCGGGCCGATCGTCACCGGCGGTGCGGTCATCAGGTCGGCTGCGGTCACGCCGGCTGCCTTCGCCTGCTCTCCACGGCGGCCGGTGGAGACCAGGTACCCGCCCAGGGCGTCTGCGCCGGCTTCCTTCAGCAGCAGGTCGGCCTCAGAGACCACCCCGGCCAGGTGACCGGCCGCATCCAGCACCGGGACGGCGCTGACATGCCGCGCACGCATGACGGCGATGATGTCCTTGTACCCGGCCGCCTCCCCGACCGTCACCACGTCGCTGGTCATCACGTCTTTGACACGGCTGCTCACAGCATCTCTCCCTTGGCCTGCCGCCCCGACGTCTGACGTGAAGACACCCGCCACCGGGCACCGGCAGCCCGCGACGCCGAATGCGTCCTTCTTGCCCCTCACAATGCCGACCATCGGCCGCCACGCCCAGGGTCCTTCAGCCTGCAGGCATGGGCCTTTCCGCGACCCAACCCGGGCTCGCCCACATTGACTCCCGGTCCCATGCGGAATGGTTGCAGCTCCGGCCAGGCGGGGTCCGCTGACGAGGACCTCATCGCCGGCTTCCGTCTCCCGCCCTTTCATCCCGTTGGGTCGATGCCATCCCCGGCTGTGCGTAGTGGGATCGATAACGCAGAGGTGAGTAAGAGGGGCTGGAGTCAAGGTTCCAGCGACTCCAACGACATGGGAGGCAAGAAATGACCTCAGCGACGACCCAGCCGGCCCGGGGCACCCGCGGGCGCTACGTGAAAGGCCACGGCCTGATCATCTTCGCGGGTGTCCTGCTGGTGATCCTCGGCTGCTTCAACCTGATCTACGGCTTCGCCGCGGTCTTGAACTCGCACGTGTTCACCGCCAACGCCCACAATGTCTTCGGCGGTCTGCGCTCCTGGGGCTGGATCACGCTGATCATCGGCGTCCTGCAGCTGCTGGCCGCGGCCGGGGTGATGATGGGCAACCAGCTGGCGCGCTGGTTCGGCGTGGCCGTGCTCGGGCTCAACGCGATCGACCAGATGTTCTTCATCCCCGCCTACCCGTTCTGGTCCCTGACGATCATCGCGGTGGACGTGGTGGCGCTGTATGGGTTGTGCGCCTACGGCAGCCGCGCCAACCTGGAAGCCGCCTAGGGCGGGGCTGTGCGCGACCTCCGGGCCAGCGTCGAGGTGCGGGCGCTCATCGGGGCGGAGCAGCCCCGGGAGCTGCACGGGGACCCCGTACAGGATGAGTGCTGGCAGTGCGGCAGAACCGGCCAGACCACCGAGCCCACATCAGTGATCGCGCTGGGCGCCGCGCCTGCGCCCGCATCCGCCGGTGGGGTTATCGGCCATTCAGTGGCCGCCTTGCTGGCGATGCCGCCAGCGTTCCTCCAGCCGCCCCAGCAGCCCTGATCCTGCCTGCCTGCCAGCTGGCCGGCCGCGGGCGGTACGGCGCATTCCGCCAGAGCGGCCAGTCTTGGCGGTGGCGTGGCCGGTCATGCGCTGGTAGCTGGTCACGGCCCACAGGCTGCAGGCGAGCATGATCACAAAGCCCGCCACAGCGACCGGGATGACATTAGCCGCGACCCCGGCCAGCAGCAGCCCAACGCCGGTCAGGAACCCGAGCGCCGCCCCGATGATGCGGCGCTGGTAATGCACCCGCGGGTCGGCCGCGCGGACGGTGTCAGCAAACCGCGGGTCACTGGCGCGCAGCGCCTGCTCGATCTGCTCCAGCTGGCGCTGCTCGCGCTCAGACAGCGGCACGGTGCCCTCCCGCAGATCCCGGGCGGGGACGCTGATTGGCGTTCGCGCGCCGCCCACCCGCGCCGCGGGCGGTCCTGGCTGTCGCCGACGTCATGGTGACCTCCCCGGTCAAGATCGCCCAACACCAGGCCGGGACCTGCAACCGCCTGTGCCTGACCTTCCCGGCGCCGGCCCTCCCGGCACACGATGACCGCGCCGCCACACCGCTCGTGAGCCCGCGGCCTTGCCTCAACACTGACCCGGCGGCACCGCGTGTCCCCAGGGCCGGAGGTCCTGCCGTTCGGGGCCGGTCGGCCGCCGCGTGCCAGGTCGCGGTGACCGACGCCCGGCACACCTGCCGGTCGATGGCCCCCGGATGGCAGGACCTCCGGCCCTGGGGACGCGCCTTGCCCGGGGCGAGGGTGAAAGTGAGGCCGCAGACCCAGCACGTATGACGGTGCGGTCGCCTCTGCTCGGGGGCAGGCCAGCGTCGAGGGGTTGAGCCAGAGCGGCCAGGGAGCGCCCGGGGCGACAGGGCCCCGGCGATCCTGGCAGAGGAGGCAAGAAATGACATCGGCAACGATGAGGCCAGCCGGCACGGGCGGGCAGCGCGCGCAAGGCCGCGGCCTGGGCCTGGTCGTCTTCGCTTCGGTGGTGCTGGCGGTGGTCGGGATCTTCAACCTGATCTACGGCATCGCCGCGGTCGCCAACGCGCACGTGTTCGTCGCGGACGCGCACTACGTGTGGGGTGACCTGCGCTTCTGGGGCTGGGTCACGCTGATCGTCGGCGTGCTGCAGCTGATCGCCGCGGGCGGGGTGCTGACCGGCAACCAGCTGGCCCGCTGGTACGGCGTGTTCGTGGTCTCGCTCAGCGCCATCGCCATGATGTTCTTCATCGCGGCCTACCCGTTCTGGGCGCTGGTTATCATCGCCGTGGACATCGTGGCGATCTACGGGTTGTGCGCCTACGGCAGCCGCGCCAACATCGAAGCCGCCTAGCCTCCCGCAGCTGTGGCGGCCACGGGCCGGCGGCGCACCCATCAGGGTAGCTCCTGGGCGCTGCGCCCAGGAGCTGCGGCGATGCCACAGCCGACGCAGGGCTGCGTGCTGGCTTTCCCTCGGGGATCCAGTCCGCCGGGGCAGCAGCATTGGTTTCAGCGCAGCGCCGCCAGGCAGCTGGCCGCAGTGCACCAGGGGCCACCTGGTCACGATGGGCAGCAGATCAACCGGTGCGGCCAGTCGGCCTGGCCGGACAGCAGCCGATCCGCTGCGGTGCAGACTCCTACTAGTCGACTCAGACCGGCCGGTTCCCGGGCCCGGCCGCCGGTCCTCAGCGAGGGCCATGATCGCGAAGGACGCGACGACTCTGTCCGGCGGTGACGTTGAGCCCGGTGAGCAGTCGGACATGGCGTTCATGCACACCCCGGTCACGCACGGCAGCGCGGTGATGGTTGTCACCGCGACCGGCAGCGGCACCCAGGTCGGGAAGATCGCGGGCATGCTCTCGGCGACGGCGAAGGAGGAGACCCCGCTCACCAGGCAGATGAACACGCTGACGCTGTGGATCGTCGGCGCGGCCGGGGTCACGATGATCATCATGTTCGTGCTCGGCCTTTACCGCGGGCAGCCGTGGTAGACGCTGTTCGACACCGCGCTCGCGCTCGCGATCGCCGCGATCCCGCTGGCCCTGCCGATGGTGGTTCAGGTCGTCCTCTCGCTGGGCAGCGTCGAACTGGCGAAACAGAAGGCGATCGTGAAGGACCTGCCGTCGGTCGAGACGCTCGGGTTCACCTCGGCCATCAACTCGGACAAGACCGGCACGCTGACGATGAATCAGATGACGGCGGTCGAGGTGGTCGACCCGACCGACCGGTATGAGATCACCGGCACCGGCTACAGCCTGGAGGGCAAGATCAGTCACCCGGCCGACAAGAGCGACACGATCGATGCCGCGATCCTGCCCTACGTGCTCGCCAGCGACGCCAAGCTCGTCGACGGCAAGGTCGTCGGCGATCCGACCGAGGGCGCGCTGCTGGTGCTGGCGCACAAGGCGGGCGTGTCCATCGACGCGACCCGCGAGGAGTTCCCCCGCCTGGCGACGCTGCCGTTCGACCCCTCCTACAAGCTGATGGCCACCTTCAACCAGGCCAAGGACGCTTCCGGCAACGACATCGTGCGCTGCTTCGTCAAGGGAGCGGCCCCGGCGGTCATGGCCCGCGCGGCGACCGCGCTCGCGGGCGGCAGCAGCATCGCCTGGGACGACGCGCTCAAGCAGCGCGCCGAGCAGAACGCCAAGCGGATGGAAGAGGACGGCCTGCGGGTCATGGCCGGCGCCTTCCGCGACCTCGACCCGGCCAGCTTCGACCCCCACGGCGACCTGCTCGGCCTCGTCAAAGAGCTGGAGATGACCAGCCTGGTCGGGATGGTCGACCCGCCCCGCGAGGAGTCCAAGGCCGCGGTCGCCGGCGCCCAGCAGGCGCACATCCGGGTGCGGATGGTGACCGGCGACGACGTGGTCACCGGCGCCGCGATCGCAAGCAGCTCAACATCCCCGGGCAGGCGATCCTCGGCGCCGACTTCGCCGCGCTCCCGGAGGCCGAGCGGCTCGAGCGGATCGACCACATCGGCGTCGTCGGCCGGGTCGCGCCCGAGCACAAGGTGCTGCTCGCCCAGACGCTCAAGAAAAAGGGCCACGTCGTCGCGATGACCGGCGACGGCGTCAACGACGCGCCCGCGATCAAGGCCG
>Ga0335085_10009431_pt1 | contig 14731 bp, 12 predicted proteins | sample Lox_Sample_45_FD_206712 | JGI IMG/M metagenome (GOLD analysis project Ga0335085, IMG submission 206712) | Soil microbial communities from Loxahatchee National Wildlife Refuge, Florida, United States - Lox_Sample_4.5 | ecosystem: Environmental > Terrestrial > Soil > Wetlands | place: USA... | reverse complement strand
GACGAGGCGACGGCTGTCGGGCGTGCTGTTCCATGACGCAATCGCGATCTACGGCGGGAGCGTCCGGACGAGCCGGCGCCGCGCGACGTCGAAGATCTGGCGACGGCGGTCGTCTGGACGTCCGGCGGATGCGGCGCACCATCCGCCCCCGGGGGTCCGTGACGAGGATCGCGGCGCTGCAGATCGACTCCGCGATCCGCTGTCCGCTCGGTGTGTAGACGAGGTCGGGCGGTTGGATCGTGAAGCTGCTGCATGTCTGCAGGCCTTCGCCCGGCAGCCGGTGCCGGATCGGCGAGGCGTGCAGCGCGGCGCGGAGCGCGACGAGCGCCTCCGGTGTCGTCGCCTGCCGGAGCGCCGCCCCGGCACGCAGGATCGACCGCTCCGGTCGACCGCGAGCTGCGCCTGGCTCTCGGCCGCGAGAGCCTGCGAGCGAGCGGTGTTGCGACCGAGACCGCAGCGACCGCGAGGCTGACCCCGACCGTCAGCCCCCTGGCGCCGTCCCGCTGCGAGCCGGCTCGTGGCGACATGCTCGGTCTGCAGGGCCGCCGGCTCCGGCTCCTTGCCCGACGCGGACGCGAGCCACCGCTCGGCCGCGGCCAGCCATCGACGACTCCGTGTCTGACGCGCCCGATTCTCGGCTCCAGCCCCACGCGCACGCAAGGTCGCGGGAGCGGCCGGCCTCTGCGCCCAACCGGACTCATGTCTCGCGACACCCGTTACATATAGTTCCCGGGACAGAGCGCCGGTGGGCGGCGCCTCGACCAAGGAGCCAACGATGGCCGATCCGGAGACCACTCCTCCGATCGACGATCTCGAGGTCGACACGGCGGAGGCCGATTCCGTGCGGGGCGGGACGACGCTGATGCATCGGCAGGCGGAGATCGCACGACTCAAGAAGCACGGTTGGATCGAGGGCGAGTGCACGCCCGAGGGTGACGTCTTCCTCAACCCGAAGACGCACAAGACGAAGATCGTCCCGTACGTGCACTAGAGAGGGACGCCCTCATCGGGGCCGCACCCCGGTCGTCGAGTGAAGGTGAGTGGTGGCTGACGTCTTCGTCTCGTACTCCCGGCGCGACGCAGGGTTCGTACGGCGCCTCGCACAGGCGCTGACCGAGCGGGGCAAGGAGGCGTGGGTCGACGTCGACGGCATCCGCGATGCCGAGGTCTTCCCCGCGGCGCTCCGGAGGGCGATCGAGCAGAGCGACGGCTTCGTCTTCATCGTCAGCCCCGAGTCGGTCTCCTCGACCTACTGCGAGCAGGAGGTCGAGCACGCGCTCGAGCTGAACAAGCGCATCGTCCCTCTGCTCCTTCGGCCCGTAGCCGACGAGGAGGTGCCGGAGGGCGTCCGCGTCCGGAACTGGATTCCGTTTTCCGAGGCGGGCGAGTTCGAGCTTGGCGTGGCGCGTGTGGTGGAGGCGCTCGACACGGACCTGGACTGGACGAGGGCGCACACGCGCTGGCTCGTGAAGGCGCTCGAGTGGGACTCCGAGGGACGGGAGCGCAGCTTCCTCCTGCGCGGCTCCGAGCTCGCGGCAGCCGAGTCGTGGCTGGCCGACGCGACGAAGAAGGAGCCGCAGCCGGCAGCTCTGCAGCGGGAGTACGTCGCAGCGAGCCGGCTCGCGGCCTCGCGGCGGCAGCGGACGCTCGTCACGGCGAGCGCGGCCGTCGCGGCCGTCTCCCTCGGCCTCCTCACCTTCGCGCTCGTCTTGCGCGGTCAGGCGATCGGCGCGCGGAACACAGCGCGCTCGCAGGCTCTCACGGCCAGGTCGCAAGCGCTTGCCGCCGAAAGCCAGACGCAGCTCGCCGTCGACCCGGAGCGCTCGATCCTGCTCGCGGTCGCCGCGATGCGCAAGGAGGTGACACCACAGGCGCTGTTCGCCCTTCGCGGCGCCCTGGACGCGTCACCGATCCGCTTCCGCCTGCCCGACGCCGGCCTGCAAACGTGTGGACAGTACGGCGCGGCGCCGGGCGTTGCCTTCCGGCCCGACGGCACACAGCTCGCCGAGGGCCTTTGCTCCGGCGACGTCGTTCTCGCCGATGCTCACACTGGTCACGTGATACGCAGAATCCACGTCGGCCCCACGGGCGGCTTCGTCGGCTACAGCCCGGACGGCACTGAGCTCGCAGCCTGCTGCCGTCGGGGCGTCGTCCTGCTCGACGCGACCACGGGGGCCGTACGCGGGATCGGCCCCCGGCCTGCGAGCGGCTACAGCGCCGTCGCGTTCGACCCCACGGCACCCGTGCTCGCAGTGGGCGGTCCCGGTGACATCGTCCTCTGGAACTTCAGGACGGGTCGACGGCGAACGATCCGCTATGCCCCGGCGCACGTCAACCCGCCCACCATCTCGCTCGCGTTCAGCCCCGACGGAAGCCGCCTCGTAGGGAGCGTTCCTCAGGGCTCGCCGACGCAAGTCGCGCTGGGCCTGCTCGACGTTCGCAGCGGGCGGCTTCTGCGCACAGCACGAATCAGCGCCACAGCGCTCGCATTCTCGCCCGACGGCAAGGCCATCGCTGCCGCTGAGTTGTCGCCGAAGGGAGTCGGGCGGATCGAGCTGCTCGATCCGAAGACGCTCGTATCGCGACGATCGCTCCTGCAGGTGCCGGACGTCCAGCCCACCACGCTCGCCTACGATCGCGACGGCGCCCGCATCGCCTACGGCTACGCGGACGGCAAGGCCGGGCTGTTGTCGGTGCAGACCGGAACACGGCTCGTCTCGTACCTCGGTCAGACCGCGGCGATCAGCCAGATCGCCTTCAGCGCCGACGGCCGCCTCGTCGCCACCGCGTCGTCCGATGGCACGACGCGGATCTGGCGGGCCTCCGGCGACGAGCCGCAGCTCGTCGACGCCGGCGGCCCCGTGGACGACCTTCACGCTCTCCGCGGTCGAATCGAGTGGCTCACAGGGGTGTTCCCCGGGGCGGAAACGGTTCCGACCGTCCGCAGCTGGCACGTCGGAGGTCGTGGGGCCCAACCGCTCCGGATCTCCTCGACGAACGATCTCGGCGCCGTCTTCATGAGCTCCGACGGGCGGTTCGCGGCGACCATCCCGAGCTCCACCTCGGACCGCGTACCTGTCCGGATCTGGAGCGTCTCCCGCCGGCGCATCGTGAAGGTCGTCACCGATGCACTCGAGCCGTTCGGCGCCGAGCCGACCTTCAGTCCGGACGACTCCCTGATCGCGATGGACGTCCAGCCGCAGACCCCTCCCGCCGGGACCGGCCCCGCAGCTCGAGACGGCAAGGGGCCGCCAACCGCTCCCAGCCAGCCCGTGGTTCTCCTCGACGTTCGCACCGGCAAGACGCGCTACCTCGGCGCCACCACCTGCGGCGCCGGCTGGCGCAGCCAGCCCTTCAGCCCGAACGGGAAGCTTCTCGCCGCGGGGAGCTTCTGCGGCCAGGTGAAGATCTGGAACGTCGCGACCGGTCGACGCGTCGGCAGGTCGTTCACGATCGGGGGCGAGCTCTCTCGCACGGCGTTCAGTCCCGGTGCGACCCGGATCGCAGCCGCCTCGTGGAACGGCACGATCACGGTCGCTGCGGTCCGGACCGGACGCGTCGTCGCGCAGCTCACCGGTGACACGGCAGGCGTCACCGACGTCGCCTACAGCCCCGACGGCCGGTATCTGGCGAGCGTCAGCCTCGACCATTCGCTCCGGATCTGGGACGCGAAGACGCTCCGGCTGCTCCGCGTGCGCGAGTTGCCCGACGCCGTCTACGGCGTGGCCTTCACCCCGGACAGCCGCGAGGTCATCACCTGGGACGCCGCGAACGTGATCCGCGCCGCGGACGCCTGCACCGACTGCCAGAACGCGAAGGCGCTGCTCGCGCTGGCGAAGACGCGAGTAACCCGCGGCCTGACCGCCCAGGAGCGGCGCACGTTCGCGGCAGGGTGAGACGTCGCACCGGATGGCCGACGTCTAGCCGAGATCGTCGATCAGGTCGGCGATCGAGTCGACGATGAGGGAGGGCCGGTACGGGAACGCCTCGGCTTCGGTGCGCTGGGTGGAGCCGGTCAGGACGAGCACGGTGTACATGCCGGCCTCGAGCCCGGAGACGACGTCGGTCTCCATGCGGTCGCCCACCATCGCCGTCGTCTCGGAGTGGGCGTCGATCGCGTTCAGCGCCGAGCGCATCATCAGGGGGTTCGGCTTGCCGACGAAGTACGGGTCGACTCCGGTGGCGCGGCTGATCAGCGCTGCGACCGAGCCCGTCGCCGGCAGCGGACCGTCCGGCGTCGGTCCGCTCGGGTCCGGGTTGGTCGCGATGAACCGTGCGCCGGCGGTGATCAGCCGGATCGCCTGCGTGATCCGCTCGAAGCTGTAGGTGCGGGTCTCGCCGAGCACGACGTAGTCGGGCGCGCGCTCGCTCAGCGTGTAGCCGGCCGCGTGCAGCGCCGTCAGCAGACCGGCTTCGCCGATCGCGAACGCCGAGCCGTTCGGCCGCTGGCTCTCGAGGAAGTCGGCGGTGGCGAGCGCCGAGGTCCAGATCGCCTCCTCGGGAACCTCCAGTCCGCTCGCCCCCAGGCGCGCGGACAGATCGCGGCGCGTGTACATCGAGTTGTTCGTGAGCACGAGGAACGGAAGCTCCCGCTCGCGGAGCCGGGTCAGGAACTCGGCTGCGCCGGGTATCGGGTGCTCTTCTCGGACGAGCACGCCGTCCATGTCGATCAGCCAGGAGCGAAGCTCGCGCCGCTTCATCCGGCGATCTTCTCACGGTGGATCGGCAGGAGGCGCTTCTCGGAGTCGAGGCCGTCGGGGCTACCGGGTCTGCCGCGCCCGCTCCTCGTCCGCCGTCAGCTCTGCGGTCGGCACGGCCTCCAGTCGTTCGTCGGGGATCGGCGTGCCGCTCTCGGTCGAGAGGCCGTAGGTCCCGTTTGCGAGGCGCTCCTCGGCCCGCGCGACGGCCGCGAGCTGCGCGCGGAGGTCCTGCGCGCGCCCCTCGTCGAACTCGTTCTGGTAGAGGTCGGACGCCAGGTTCGCCGGGTCGAATTCGTCAGCGGGCTCTCCGTCGTCCTCGCGGCCGAGCCGCCCGAGGGCGCGCTCGATTCGCCCGCGCTCGGATCTCAGCAACTCGCGCGCGCGCTCGGCGTCCACCGTGACAGCTTACGGCGTCCGCGGAGCCTGCACGGTCGGACGCCGCGTCACCGACCCGCCCGCCCGCGCGGCTGTCCTTCTGCGAGCCGGCCGTGGACGAGCTGGACGACCATTGCTCCCTCGCCGACGGCGGTTGCGCAGCGCTTGGTCGAGCCCGAGCGGACGTCGCCTGCGGCGAAGACACCGGGCAGGCTCGTCTCGAGCAGGCTGGCGGCGCCTGCGGCGGATCCCGTGAGGATGAAGCCCTTGTCGTCACGCGCAACGACGTCGCCGAGCCAGTCGGTGCACGGCAGCGCGCCGAGGAAGCAGAACAGGAACGAGAACGCCAGGCGCTCGCCGCTCTCGAGCGTGACCGCCTCGAGTTGGCCGTCGTCGCCGTGCAGGGTGGCGATCTCGCTGCGGTCGCGGATCGAGACGCCGTAGCGCTCGAGCTCCCGCACGAGGTAGTCGGACATCGTCTCCCGCAGATCCGCGCGGCGATGGAGCAGTGTCACGAGCGCGCCGCCGCGCGCCAGCCAGACTGCTGCCTGGCCCGCCGAGTTGCCGCCGCCGACCACGCCGACGCGCGAGGCGCCGCAGAGCTGGGCCTCCGGCGGCCCGGCGGCGTAGAAGACGCTCACGCCCTCGTAGTCCGAGAGCCCGTCGACGGTGAGGCGCCGGTACTGGGCGCCGGTCGCGAGCACCACGGTGCGGGATGCGATCTGGTGATCCTCCTCCAGGCGCACGAGGTAGTCGCCGTCTCTCGGCTCGAGCGCCACGGCCCGGTAGGGCGTCGCGGTGCGCGCGTTGAACTTGCGTGCCTGGGTGACGGCGCGGCCGGTCAGCTCGGACCCGGTGATCCCCGCAGGGAACCCGAGGTAGTTCTCGATCCGCCGGGACGAGCCGGCCTGCCCTCCGAGCGCGGTGCTCTCGACCACGAGGGTCTCCAGCCCCTCGGAGGCGCCGTAGACCGCCGCGCCGAGCCCCGCCGGGCCGCCGCCGACCACGACCAGGTCGACCTCCTCACGGGTCGCCAGCTCGCGGCCGATCCCGAGCGCGCGCGAGACCTGGCCGGTCGACGGGCCGCGGAGCTCGACACCGCCCGGCAACCGCACGAGCGGCAGGCTGGTGGCGTCGAGGTCGTCGACCTGCGCCGCCGCGGCCTCGTCCTCGGCTCGCTCCGGATCGCGCCACGTGAAAGGCAGGAGATTGGATCGGGCGAACTCGACCATCCGCATCGTGGCCTCGGACGAGCGCGGGCCGATGATCTCCAGGCCGACTCCCGCGGTTCCCTGCAACGCTTCGCGCCTGGAGATGAACGTCGACAGCAGCAGGTCGCTCAGCGGCCCGTTCTCGAACAGCAGCGGTCGCAGCGCCTCCCGTTCCACCGCGACATAGCGCAGGGGCTGCGTGACGACCGCCGTCAGGAAGACGGTCTGCCCGGAGAGGAGGTTCATCTCGCCCAGGAAGCCCGACGCACCGTGGCGGACGAGCTCGTTGCCGGCCGCATCGAGAATCGCCACCTCCCCCTCGACGATCGCGATCAGCGGGTAGCGCCTGTCGCCCACACGGAAGAGCACGTCACCGACGGCTGCGGTGCGCTCCTCGCCCAGCTCGGCGAGGAGCGCCAGCTGCGACACCGACAACCTCGGACTGGCGGGACCGGGCACGGCAGGGAGCGTATCCGTACCGGTGCCCGCGACCCCGGCCGAGGCCGGCAGCGGAGGCGTAGAGTCGAGAAGACACGAGGAAGGAGGAAGCGATGGCAACGTCGGATGTTCGTACCAGTCTCCCCACGCTCGGCGAGGACGCCCGCACGGAGGTCGGGCAGCTCCTGCAGCTGACGCTCGTGGAGCTGATCGCGCTCTCGCTGATCGGCAAGCAGCTGCACTGGAACATCGCCGGCCCCGGGTTTCGGGACTTCCACCTGCACCTCGACGAGCTCGTCGACGAGTGGCGCGAGCTCTCGGACGTCGTCGCGGAGCGCGCGGTCGCGATCGGCGTCCCCCCGGACGGTCGCGCCCCGGCGGTGGTCAACGAGAGCGGCCTCGAACCGGTGCAGCCGGGAGAGATCGCCGTCGCGGACGCAGTCCGCGAGCTGACGACACGGGCCGCGGCCGTCGACGAGCGGGCACGAGCGCGCTGCGAGCGTCTCGGCGAGCTCGACCTCGTCTCCCAGGACGTCCTGGTCGAGGTCACGCGCGCGCTCGAGAAGCAGCTCTGGATGATCCGGTCGCAGCTCTAGAGCCTGATCGGTTCGGCGGCGAGTCGAGGGAGGCCGTGTGATCGAGCGCGACAAGGTCTGGACCGGGTCGCGCAACGAGGACGCGTTCGGCGCCGGCGACGGCAGCGTCGTCCGCCTCTACGACACGACGCTCCGCGACAGCGAGCAGACGGTCGGCGTGGTGCTCGGCCCCGAGGCGAAGGCTCGAGATCGCCCGTCTCGCCGATGCGCTCGGCGTGTCCCGCAAGACGATGGTCGAGCGCATTCGGCGCGCCGTCTCGCACGCGGCCGGCGCCGGTGTGACCGTCGCCTTCTTCGGCGTCGACGGCTCGCGCGTCGACCTCGACTTCCTCTTCCGTCGCGAGACCGGCGCCGTCGCCGCGCAGTTTCACGACCCGCCCGCGGTCGAGCCGTACTCGCCCACGCTCGTCGGCGCGACGCGCGGCATCGTCCTCGGCAAGAAGAGGGGCGCCGAGTCGATCCGCCTCAAGGCCGAGGAGCTCGGGCTCGACGTCGCGGAGGACGACCGCAAGGGGCTGCTCGAGGCCGTCAAGGCGAGGGCGATCTCGAAGGGCGGCCTCGTCACGGACGACGAGTTCCGGGCGCTCGTCACCGAGAGCGAAGCCGCCGCCTCGTGACGGCGGAGCTCACGGACGGCGCCGTGCTCGTGCGGGCGCTCCGCGCGGCAGGCATCCGCGCCCTCTTCGGCGTGCCAGCGGGGGAAGCTCTCCCCGCTCGTGGCCGCCGTGTCGGCCGAGCCCGGGTTTCGGCACGCCGGAGGCGGGGCCTGATGCGAGCGATGTCGACGGGCCGGGACGCGATACGGGCGCCACGCCGAGGCGCCCTCACTCAGTCCCGCAGCGCCAGCTCCGCGATGTGCTCCGCGATCGCCATGCTCGAGGTCGCCCCGGGTGAAGGCGCATTCCGCACGGAGACGACCGGGCCGAGCCGGTTGATGCGGAAGTCGTCGACGAGCGACCCGTCGGGGTCGAGCGCCTGCGCCCGCACGCCCGCGGGCGCGGGAACGAGGTCGTCGGCCGAGATCGCAGGCACGTAGCGGCGAGCCGCAGCGGCGAACGCGCGCTTGCTGAGCGAGCCGCGAACCTCGTGTACGCCCATCCGCCAGTGCTTCCGGGCCAGGGCGCGGAAGCCGCGCGAACGGAGCGTATCCAGGAGATCGCCGGCGTGGATGTCGCGCCGGCGATACCCCTCGCGCGCGAACGCGAGCACGGCGTTCGGCCCGATGTCGACGCCCCCGCCGACGCGACGGGTGAAGTGGACGCCGAGGAACGGGTAGGCGGGGTCCGGGACCGGATAGAGCAGCCCGCGCACGAGATGCGCCCGCTCCGGCGCGAGGCGGTAGTACTCGCCGCGGAACGGGACGATCGGCGGGTCGTGGTCGTCGCCGGCGAGGCGCGCGACGCGGTCAGACTGCAGTCCGGCGCAGATCACGAGGCGGTCGAGCTCGAATCCGTCCGGCGGCGTCTCGACGCGGGCGCGCTCGCCGGCGATCCGGATCCCGGTCACCGGCGCCGAGAGGAGGATCCGCCCGCCTGCCGAGCGCACGTCGGCCGCGAACGACTCGGCGATCGCCCGGTAGTCGGTGATCGCGGTGGTGGGCGAGTGCAGCCCCGCCACGCCGGCCGCGTGCGGCTCGACCTCGCGGAGCTCGTCGCCTTCGAGCCAGCGGAGCCCGGGGACGCCGTTCGCGCTAGCGCGCCGCTCGAGCTCGCGCAGCCGGTCGATCTCCGACTCGTCGAGGGCGACGACGAGCTTGCCGCACTCGTCCAGCGGGATGCCGCGCTCGCTGCAGTAGGCGCGCAGCAGCGCGACGCCGCTGCGGCAGAGGGCCGCCTTGAGCGAGCCCGGCGCGTAGTAGATCCCGGCATGGACGACGCCGCTGTTGCGGCCCGTCTGGTGGAGCGCGACGGCGGCCTCCTTCTCCAGCACGGTCACCATCGCGTCCGGACGCAGCTCCGCGATCCGGCGTGCGACCGCCAGTCCGATGATCCCCGCTCCGACGACGCCGATGCGCATCGGCGCCACACTAGGTGTTCGACGTGAACACGGTTTGCTGCACCTTGACGTGGTCGCTGCGGGAACCGTCCTCGAGGTGCCAGACCGGTCCTTTACGTGGACGAGGCAGTTGTGGTCGACGAGGTCGCGCGGGCCCGTGAGCTCGGGCCGGCACCGGCCGGTGCGCCCGTCGCAGCGCCGGAATCGAGCGCCGACGGCGAGCCCGCGCCGAGCTCGATCGGCATTCCCACCATGCTGCCCCACTCCGTCCAGGAGCCGTCGTAGTTGCGCACCTCGGGGAGGTCGAGGATCTCGTGCAGGACGAACCACGTGTGCGCGCTCCGTTCTCCGATCCGGCAGTACGTGATAGCCGGACGCTCGAGATCGACGCCGTGGCCGGCGAGGACGATCCGGAGCTCGTCGTCGGGGAGCAACCGCCCGTCGGCCCCGAGCGTGACGTCCCAGGGCACGTTGCGGGCGCCGGGTATGTGCCCCGGCCGCTGGGCAGCCTCCTGGGGATAGCCCGGCTCGGTCAGCAGGTCGCCGCGGAACTCCGCCGGTGTGCGGACGTCGAGGAGCTGGATCCCGTCGGTCGCCGCTGCCGCGACCTGGCCGCACAGCGCCCGGTAGTGGGGCATCAGGTGCGCCGCCGGGGCGGACGCCGCCACGTTCTCGGGCGGCTCCTCGGTGGTGAGCGGAAGCCCCTCGGCGAGCCAGGCCTGACGGCCGCCGTCCAGCAAGCGCACGTCCTCGAGCCCGTAGTGCCGGAACAGCCACGCGCCGAAGCACGCATACCAGTTGCTGTTGTCGCCGTAGAAGACGACCGTCGACCGCTCGTCGATCCCGAGGCGGCGCCAGACCCGTTCGACCGCGTCCGGGGCCGGCAGGTCGCGCGCGACCGGGTCCTGCAGGTCGCCGTGCCAGTCGAGGCAGTGGCTGTCGGGGACGTGTCCCAGCCGGTAGACGAGCGGGCGCTCGTCGACCTCGACGAGGACGACGAGCGGATCGCCGAGCCGCTCGGCCACCCAGGCGCAGTCGACGAGCGCCCGCTCGCGGCTCAACGCGCCACCTCGTCGAGATAGCGGTCGACGAGCCGCAGCCCCTCCGCGGTGAGGCGGACGCGACCGTCGACGAGCTGGAGCGGCGCCCGCGTGCCCGCGAAGAAACCGCCGAGACCGCGCCGGTCGTAGCCCCCCTCGGCGCCGACCACGCCGAGGTCGCCGGCGGCGATGCCCTGGCGGCCGCCGCGCTCGTACACGCTGACGAGGACCCCGTAGTAGCGCGCCGGCCTCGGCCGTTCGGCCGCACGCGACCGCCGGCGGGTCTCGGGCAGCTTGTCCACGGCCTCCTCGAGGCGGGAGAGCGACGTCCGCAGCCTCCGGAGCTCCGCACGGATGGCGGCCGCCGCGGCGCCGACCTGCTCGTCGTCCCCGGACTTCATCGGCCCGATCCTACTCGCGCCGACTCGTTGCGAGAGTTGCTTATGCAAGAGCAAAACGTTATCTTCGCAGCATGCGGTGATGCGCCGAGACCGAACAGGTCGCGTTCGCCGCCACACGATTTCCCGCAGAGCGAAGGAGCAATCCGATGAGCAGCACCGAGCAGGTCGTTTCCCGCGACGTCGACACCACGGGCGAGGAGCAGCGGCCGGAGCCGCCGACGCGCCATCACCGGATCGTCGTCGTCGGCGGCGGCACCGGCGGCGTCGCGGTCGCCTCGAGGCTCTGCCGCAAGCTGCGCGATCCCGACCTTGCGATCGTCGAGCCGTCCGAGTACCACTACTTCCAGCCGCAGTGGACGCTCGTCGGCGGCGGGGTCGTCCCCAAGGAGCAGAGCCGGCGGCGCCAGGCGGACGTGACACCGCGCAAGGCGCAGTGGATCCGCGAGGCGGCGGCGGGCTTCGACCCCGCGAACAACCGGGTCCTGCTCGCGGGCGGCGGGCAGGTCGGCTACGACTTCCTCGTCGTCGCGCCCGGACTACAGCTCAACTGGACTCAGGTCCGCGGGCTCGCGGCCGACATGATCGGCAAGGACGGGATCTGCTCGAACTACCTCTACGAGGGGTGCGAGGGCACGTGGCGCACGCTGCAGGAGTTCCAGGGCGGGACGGCGGTCTTCACGATGCCGCCGCCGCCGATCAAGTGTGCGGGCGCGCCGCAGAAGATCGCCTACCTCGCCGACGACCACTGGCGCAAGCGCGGCATCCGGGACAAGACGCGGCTCGTGTACGCCGCCGGGACGCCGGGCATCTTCTCGGTCAAGGAGTTCGCGGCGACGCTGGACACGGTGATCGCCCGCAAGGGGATCGAGACGATGTTCAACCACAAGCTCGTCGAGATCCGCGCCGCGCAGAAGCAGGCCGTGTTCGAGCAGATGGAGAGCGGCGAGGAGTTCGTCCTCGACTACGACATGATCCACGTCACTCCGCCGCAAGGGCCGCCCGATTTCGTGGCCTCCAGCCCGCTCGCGAACGAGGCCGGCTGGGTCAACGTCGACAAGCACACGCTCCAGCACCCCGACTTCCCCAACGTCTTCTCCCTCGGCGACGCCTCGAGTTGCCCGACGTCGAAGACGGGTGCGGCCGTCCGCAAGGAGACGCCGGTGCTCGTGGACAACCTCCTGGCGACGATGCGCGGCGAGGACGGCTCCCGCTTCCGCCGCTACGACGGCTACGCGGGCTGTCCGCTGATCACGGGGTACGGCAAGCTCGTGTTCGCGGAGTTCGACTACGACCTGAAGCCGACGCCGTCGTTCCCCTTCGATACGACGAGGGAGCGCTGGTCGATGTACCAGGTCAAGCGCTACGGGCTGCCGTTCCTCTACTGGCACCTGATGACGCAGGGTCGGTAGTGATCTTCCGCCAGATCACCCACGACGACCTGGGCTGCGCCTCGTACCTCGTGGGCGACGAGAACGCGGGCGTCGCGGCCGTCGTCGACCCGCGTCTCGAGATCGAGGTCTACCTCGAGCTCGCCGACTACCTGGGCGTTCGCATCGAGCACATTCTCGAGACGCACAACCACGCCGACCACGTCTCCGGCCACGGACGGCTCGCGGCTGCGACCGGTGCGACGATCCACGTCCACCGCGACGCGGCACCGGCGTACGACCACGTGCCCTTCGGCGACGGCTGGGAGCTCGAGCTCGGCACCGTTCGCGTGCGCGCCCTGCACACGCCCGGGCACCGGCCCGAGCACACCGCGTTCGCGCTCATCGACACGGCCCGCTCCGACCGGCCTTGGGCCGTGCTCACGGGCGACACGCTGTTCGTCAACGACGTCGCCCGGCCCGACCTCGCGATCGAGCGCTCCGAGGGCGCACGCGGCATCTTCCGCTCGCTGCGCGAGAAGCTGCTCCCGCTCCCGGACGACTGCGAGGTCTGGCCGGGCCACCTCGGCGGCTCGATGTGCGGCGGCGCGGGGATCGACATGAAGATCTCCTCGACGATCGGCTTCGAGAAGTCGTCGAACGCCGCCCTGTCGATCGGGGAGGAGGACGCATTCGTCGCCGACTCGCTCGCGAAGCTCGGCCCCCAGCCTCCGAACTTCCGCGCGATCGTCGAGCTGAACACGGGCCCGCTCCTCACCGACGAGATTGTGGTCGCGCCGCTCTCGCCGCACCAGCTCGAGGAATGGCGCGGGGCCGGCGCGCTCGTCGTCGACCTCCGCAGCGACCGGGAGTTCGACGACGCTCACGTTCCCGGCGCGGTGTGGATCCCGGTTCGGCGTCCCGGGTTCGGGACGAAGCTCGCGTGGGTCGCGGTGCCCGGCCGGCCGATCGCGTTCGTCGGGCGCGACGGAGAGGACGGACGGCGGGCCGGCCGGCTCGCGGCCGCCGTCGGCCTGCGTGAGGCGTCCGGATTCCTCGCGGGCGGCATGACGAGCTGGGAGGACGAGGAGCGGCCGGTCGAGCGGATCGAGCGCCTGTCCGCCGCCGAGCTGCCGGCCCGCCTGGAGGCCGAGCCCGAGCTCCAGCTGCTCGACGTCCGCGAGCTGCGCGAGTGGGAGGCGGGTCACCTGCCCGGCGTGCCGTGCGTCCCGTGGCACGACCTCGTCGAGCCGCCGGAGGGAATCGATCCGGAGCGGCCGCTCGCGGTGCTCTGCGCCACGGGGCCGCGGGCCGCCACCGCAGCCGGACTGCTCGCGGGTCACGGCTTCGAGCGGGTGATCCACGTCGCCGAGGGCGGCACGGCCACCTGGGACCGCCTCGGCCTGCCGCTCGAGCGCTCGACAGACGACATTCAAGCGATCGCTTGACTGCATCCTCCGCCGCGTGCCCGGCGGCGACGCCTGAGTCTCAGGAGTGCTTCAGCACCGCCGGCCGCGGGTGCAGCTGCTCGTCCTCGAAGAGGTTGTGCACGAGCTGCACCGCGCTCGCGCCCTCTCCGACCGCCGACGCGACCCGCTTGACCGAACCGTGTCGCACGTCTCCCGCCGCCAGCACGCCGGGCATGCTGGTCTCGAGCGCGAGCGGCCGGCGCTCGAGGGGCCACTCGTAGTCGTCGGGGATCTCGTCGCCCGTGAGCACGAATCCGTGCGCGTCGCGCGCGATCTGCTCCGGCAGCCACTCGCTGTGCGGATGAGCTCCGATCAGGACGAAGAGCGCGTCGGCCCCGACCGTGTGCTCGCCGCCGGCGCTCTCGTGCAGGACGAGTTGCTGCAGATGCGCGTCACCGCCCCCGCCGACGACGGTGGTGGCCGTCCGCACCTCGACGTTCGGCGTCGCCTCGACCGCCCGCACGAGATAGTGGGACATCGAGGCTCCGAGCGACCGGGCGCGCACGACGAGCGTGACGCTGCGGGCGTAGCGGGCGAGGTGCAGCGCCGCCTGCCCTGCAGAGTTCCCGCCGCCGGCAACGTAGACATCCTTCGCGGTCAGCGCGGGAGCCTCGGAAACCGGGCCGCCGTAGAAGACCCCTGCACCGTTCAGGGCCTCGAGCGAGGGAATACCCAGGCGGCGGTAGGTGGCCCCGGTCGCGAGGATGACGGCCCGCGCCTCGACGTGCCGCCCGTCAGCGAGGGTCAGGCCGAGGCGGGCTCCCGAGCGGTCGAGGGCGGTCGCCCGGTGCATGAACACGAAGCTCGCCCCGAAGACGAGCGCCTGCTCGTAGGCCTGCTCGGCCAGCCGGCTGCCGCTGATGCCCCTCGCGAAGCCGAGGTAGTTGCGGATCAGCGAGCTCGCCCCGGCCTGGCCGCCGATGCCGCCCTCGTCGATGACGAGGATGCGCAGCCCCTCGGAGGCGGCGTAGACCGCCGCGGACAGGCCCGCGGGCCCCGAGCCCACGATGACGGCGTCGAACAGACGCTCTTCCAGCCTGTCCGGCGCGCCTGCGGCCTCGGCGATCTCGGCGTCGGAGGGGTCGCTCAGGACGCGGCCGTCGGGGAGCAGCATCAGGGGAAGCTTCGTCCGAGGGCCT
>Ga0335085_10009429_pt1 | contig 14732 bp, 11 predicted proteins | sample Lox_Sample_45_FD_206712 | JGI IMG/M metagenome (GOLD analysis project Ga0335085, IMG submission 206712) | Soil microbial communities from Loxahatchee National Wildlife Refuge, Florida, United States - Lox_Sample_4.5 | ecosystem: Environmental > Terrestrial > Soil > Wetlands | place: USA... | reverse complement strand
CGGATGGCGGCGATTCCGCCGGCACTGGCCAGCGCCTCGGGCCGGAGCAGCATGCAGCCTCCCGCCGCACCTGCGGTCTTGCGCCGGGCGTCACGAATCCACTCCGGCGGATAGAGCAGGAAGAAGAGGAACACGAACGCCGGGATGAGCAGCTTCTCGCCTAGGCTGCGGCAGTGCAGCTTCACCATGAACGACACCAGATCGTAGTCTTCGTTCTGCGCTAGTGCTGCCAAGGTTGCAACATTCTCCGGCGAGTGCTCAATGTCGGCGTCGGTGAACAGAAGAAAGTCCGGCTGCCAGAGGAGCGCCTGCGCGATTCCCTGCTGCACGGCCCACAGCTTGCCCGACCAGCCTGCGGGCAAAGACTCGCCTGCGATCACGGTGAGCGCATCGGCATGCACATTGCGTCCTGCCGCTTCGCGGGCTGCCGTCGCTGTGCCGTCGCTGCTGTTGTCGTCCACAACCCAGATGCGCAGCGACCCGGCACAGCTCTGTCGCAAAAGCGATGTCACCGCATTGCCGATCGTATCCGCCTCGTTGCGCGCGGGAATGATGGCCGCGATCTGTCCGATGCTCGCCGCGGGCGCAACCCGCGTCTGCAGCCGTTTCACCAGCCAGAAGCGCCCGCGTCCCAGCAGCAGGTAGAGCCAGGCGACGGCACAAACGGCGCCCGCGACTCCCGCCAGATCCTGCAAAATCATCGGCTGGCGAGTCCGCCGGCAGTCTCAGCGCCGTCGATCACATACACATGTCCATTGAGGTAAGCAGCGTCATCGGAGGCGAGGAAGGCGAACAGTGCTGCGACCTCCTCCGGCCGCGCGTGGCGGCGGAGGGGAATCTTCTGGTTGACCGCATCGAGCATTTCGTCGGAGTATTCCGCGCGCTGCATCGGAGTCAGCACGTATCCTGGTGCAACCGCATTCACCCGCACTTTGGGCGCGAGCTCCAGCGCCATGGAACGCGTCAGCTCGATCACGCCCGCTTTGCTGGCGTTGTAGTCGGCGTAATAGGGATAGCCCACCATGCCGTTGGTGGAAGCGGTGTTGAGGATGACGCCACCGGCACCTGCCATCATGTGGCGAGCAGCGGTTTGAGCTACGTAGAAGACACCCGTCAGATTGACTGCCAGCACCCTGCTCCACTCCCCCGGCGTAATGTCCAGAAAGTTGTGCCGGATGCTGATGCCCGCGTTGTTGATGACGGCATCCACGCCGCCCAGCGTCGCGACCATTGCGGCCAAGGCTTGCTGTACCTCCTCATAGTCGGCGACGTCGGCAAGAAAGGTGCCGGCGATTGCTGGGAGTTGTTTGCTGATCTCTGTACAAGCGCTCTTATCGCGATCGATGATGGCTACACGCGACCCTTCTTCCACAAACCGCGCCGCCGTAGCCGCGCCGATGCCACTCGCGCCTCCGGTGATGACCACCCGCTTGCCCTTCAGTCCGTGCATAAGAGCCGCTGTTCGCCTTTCGCTGTTCCCTTGCCCGCTACTCAGGTTCCCGATGATAAATGAATTGCCGCGAAGAGCGAACGGCGGCTCTTCGGGCACCTGGCGTGCTTAGCCAGAAGAGGTCTCATAAAGGACTTCCATTTGTGTCGCGTATGAAGGATACATTTACGCAGAGTGAACTTCAGCCAGGCAAAGCGGCTCGCCAGCACGAATGTCTGGATCGTGCGCGATAAACAGGAATGTCCAAAAACAGTTCTCCTACGGAGGACTGGGGCAGCCCTTCGCCTGCATACAAACCGCCTCGGTATGTGTAACTTGCGTCGTAATCCAAAAGTAAGTTGACTTTTGCGTTCCCCGGAGCAACACTCGCTCGCATCAAGGAGAGTCGAGATGCGAACCGTCGGACAGAGAGCGGCTCCAGTCTTCCGCGGTGGGTTACGGGTGGGCGTCGAGGGGCTTGTCCCGTTGTTCATCCTCGTGGCAACCATCGTTGCCCTGCCGACCACGCAGGCCCAAACCTTCAGCGTGCTGCATAACTTCACCGGGGGAGCGGATGGGAGAAGCCCATTGGTGGGGCTGACCATCGACGCTGCCGGAAATCTCTACGGAACGGCTTCCGAAGGCGGATACGGGCGGGAAAATGTTTGCTACCCGGTCGGTTGCGGCACTGTCTTCAAGCTAAGGCACACCAACTCCGGCTGGCTTTTCACTCCCATCTATCATTTCCAGGGTCACAGCGACGGAGCCTACCCCTACGGCGGCGTAACCATCAGCCGGGACGGCTCACTCTATGGGACAACGGACATCGGTGGCACTTCCCTCTGCGGCACCGTTTTCAATCTGAAACCTCCGCCAGCGGCTTGCACAGCGGCACTCTGCCAATGGACGAAGACCACGATCTACTCGTTCCAGGGGGACGACGGATGTGATCCCTCGGGTCCCCTGACCCTCGACCAGGCCGGTAACCTTTACGGCACCACCCTGAATGAGAATGGCAAGGGTTATGGCAACGTTTACGAGCTGAGTCCCTCCTACGGCGGCTGGACGGAAACTGTCCTCCACGCCTTCACCCTCAGCAACGGCGATGGGATATTCCCCGGGTACACCGGCGTGATCTTCGATAATGCAGGCAATCTTTATGGAATGGCGTCGGGTGGCGGCGATTTATCCTGTGCTCCCGGGTATGGCTGCGGGGTGGTTTTTAAGTTGACGCCCTCCGGCTCCGGCTGGACGGAGAGTGGTCTTTATAGTTTCGCGAACGGTAGCGACGGAGCCTATCCCGAAGGGGGCGTGGTCTTTGACGCCTCCGGCAGTCTTTACGGCGCCACCACGTCAGGAGGCATGGGTGGCGGCGGCACCGTTTTCAAGTTGTCCTCTTTCAACGGCTACTGGAACTTTACCCTGCTGGCTACTCTTGTCAGCACCCAGCAAAGTGGTGGAAGTTGGAGCTCGCTCGTTATGGACAAAGCCGGCAATCTCTACGGCACGTCGCGAGCGGGTGGCCTCTACGATGAAGGCACCGTGTTCAAGCTTACCCCCTCGAATGGCGGCTGGACCTTTTCCATCGTTCACAGCTTTTACTGCGCTACGGATGGTTGTGGCCCGTATGGCAGCGTCGTGTTCGACGCCGACGGCAATATGTACGGCACCACAGGCGGAGGCGGTCCCTCTTACGCCGGCACCGTTTGGGAGATCACGCCATAAGCAGGCACTCAGCAGTCAGCATTGGGCGATGGAGGTCTTTGTGGCGAACGCGGCGCAAGAGCACAGGCGGGCTGGCAACTCGGTATTTCGCATGGCATGTGCAGTGCTGGCAGCCACGAGCATGCTTGCTTTGGCGGTTGTCTTGCCTCGGCCGGCGCAGGCGCAAAACTATCAGGTGATTCACAATTTCACCGGCGGCCTGGATGGCGAGCGTCCGTTCAACACCTTGACCGTCGATCGCAGCGGCAACCTGTATGGCTCCGCGGGCAACACCGTTTTCAAAATGATCTACCGCGGCTCCGGCTGGGTCTTGAACCCGCTGTACATTTTTACCGGCGGCCTTGGGGGGGAAGACCCCCTGCAACTGGTGTTCGGGCCCGACGGAAGCCTGTATGGGCCGGCAGGTGGTGGAGGCGATCCCTACTGCGACTGCGGCCTTGTCTTCCGGCTGCGGCCTAGTCCCACCAGCCCGCGCAGCGTGCTCAATTACTGGAATGAGACCGTACTGTACACCTTTGGGAGCTCGGCCGGTGACGGAGCCTATCCGTACGGCGGCGTCATCTTCGATAAGGCGGGAAACATCTACGGCACCACCGAAGCCGGCGATGGCACTGCCTACGAGTTATCTCCCTCCCCTGGCCAGTGGACAGAAACCATCATTGAGAATTTTCCATATCCGACCAATGGACCTTATTCGGCGATGATTATGGACGCTGCCGGCAATCTGTACGGCACAACCGGCGATGGCACCGTGGTGTACGAGTTGAGTCGCACTTCCTACGGTTGGGTCCTAACCGTGCTGCACACTTTCACCGGCGGGCTGGGCGGCAACCTGGCCTACGGGGGCCTCGTCATGGATTCAGCCGGCAATCTCTATGGCGCCACTGCGACCGGCGGCACAGACGGTGGCGGCGTTATCTTCAAGTTGTCGCCTTACGGCGGCGGTTGGACCTTCCAAATTCTCTATAACCTCATTGGCGGTGAAGGCCCCTTTAACAGCCTGACCCTGGACGCGGCCGGCAATCTTTACGGCACCACGTTTGCCGACGGCGTCAACGAGGCCGGCTCGGTCTTCGAGTTGAGCCCGTCCAGCGGCGGCGGCTGGACCTACACCGACCTTCACGACTTTTCTTTCAGGACGGAGTGGTTCCCGGAAGGCGGCGTGACGCTGGACGCCCACGGCAATCTGTTTGGCACGGCTGAACAGGGTGGGGCGTACGGCCACGGCGTAGTTTGGGAGATCACGCCCTAAGTAGTCGTCAGTAGTCAGTGGTCATTTGTCAGTGAAGAAGATTCGTCATGACGGAATCGGCAAAGCATCGGAGTTGGACTTTCAACATTTGTTCGTGGCCTGCGGCGCTCGCAATCGCAATAGCGGTGGGCTTGACGGGTGCCGGGCAATCCGCCAACGCACAGACCTTCACGGTCATCCACACCTTCACGGGCGCGCCCAATGAAGGGGCCCTCCCGATGAATGGCGTGGTCATCGACCGGGCGGGCAATCTTTATGGAGTGACGTTCAGCGGCGGCATCCCTGGAACTACCGGGAACGGCTGCACCGCGTTTACTAACGGCGGATGTGGCACGGTATTCAAGCTAACCCGACACGGCTCAGGCTGGATTTATTCGACCCTCTACAAGTTTCAGGGCGTACCGGACGGAAACTATCCCGCGGGCGTGGTCGTCGGTCCCGACGGCGCACTGTACGGCGCGACCTTTGGCGGCGGGATTGACAGCGGAACCTGCGCTAACTACCTGAACGGGTGTGGCGTGGTATTTCGGGTACGGCCTCCGGCGACCTTCTGTGCAAGCGCGCTTTGCCTTTGGAACGAAAGCTTGCTGCACGCGTTCACCGGCGCGAACGATGATGGGGCCAATCCGGGTAATGGGGACCTGATCTTCGATAGTGCAGGGACAATCTACGGAACGACCGAAGCGGGTGGAGCTACAAACTTGGGCACGGCCTACAAGCTCACTCCTTCCCAGGGCGGCTGGGAGGAGAGCGTTTTCTTCAGCTTCGACCCCTCGCAACAGCAGGTTGCGATGCCGGGCAGCGGCTTAATCATGGACAAGGCGGGCAATTTATACGGCAGCAGCGGCTACAGCGTAGACGGGAACCCGAGCGGCGCCATCTATCAGCTTGTCAATTCCCAATCAGGCTGGATGGTCAATGCTCTGCAAATCTTTCACTGCGTGGGCGGCCTGAATGGCTGCTTTCCAGACGCTCCAATCTTCGATCCTTCCGGCAACCTTGTGGCGGCAACTTCCGATTCAGGCTTTTACCACAATGGCACCGCGATTAAGCTGCTTGCGTCCGACAATTGGAGCATTGACCTGCTCTACACCTTCCAGCAGGACCAAGGCGGCACAGTTAACCGTCTCGCCATGGATAGTGCCGGCAATCTGTATGGTACGGGCATCAATTGCTCGAGCGGCTATGGCTGCGTTTACAAGCTGACTCCGACCAGCAACGGCTACATCTATACCGACCTCCACGACTTCAACGGCCGGGGGGACGGGATCAGTCCCTATGGTCCTGTCGCAATCGACGCCAACGGTAATCTCTACGGCACAGCGGAACTGGGCGGTGATCTGAATGACTGTTTTCAGGAGTTTGAACAGGGCTGCGGTACGGTGTGGGAGATCACGCCGTAAACCATTGTCAGTAGCCAGTGGTCAGTGATCAGTAAAGGAGATCCGTCATGACGGAATCGGCACATCGGAGTTGGAGTTTCAAGCCACGTTTCCGATCTGCTACCGCGGCGCTGGCGATAGCAACAGCATTTGCGCTGACGACGGCGTGGACGCAAGCGGCGCAGGCGCAGACCTTCACTGTGCTGCACACCTTCACCGGTGGACCGGACGGCGGCCGTCCCTTCGACGGTGTGATCGTGGACCCTAGTGGCAACTTATACGGCGCAACCTACGCCGGAGGCTATAGCGGAGGCAGTTGCGCCACTGTTCCAACGGGGTGCGGCACCATCTTCAAACTCACCAACCGGCATCCCGGCTGGGTGTTCCAACCTCTTTATAGTTTCAAGGGACCACCGGACGGAAACTATCCGGCGGGAGTGGTCATCGGACCCGACGGGACCTTGTACGGCGCCACCTACGGTGGAGGCATCGTCAACCAGGGAAGCTGCGTGCTGGGAGTGAACGGCTGCGGCACGGTCTTTCGAGTGCGGCCTCCGGCAACCTTCTGCGCCACCGCGTCGTGTCCCTGGAGCGAAACCGTCCTCTACAGTTTCACCGGGGAAAATGGCGACGCGGGAGGCCCTTACAACGGCGACCTGATCTTCGACAAAACAGGAAGCATCTTCGGCACCACAGAGTGGGGCGGCGCCAACGAATGGGGGGCCGCTTACAAGTTGACTCCGTCACAGGGCGGCTGGACGGAAAGCGTTATCTATAGCTTTGACGCCTCCGGTCCGCAAGGGTGGGGCGTTCCGCAAACCGGGTTACTCATGGACCAGTCCGGCAATCTTTACGGCACGACAGTTTGGGGGAACAGTTACGCCGACGGTGTGCTTTACCAGTTGACCCCGTCGCAGTCAGGTTATACGGGAAGCGTTGTGCACGCGTTTACGTGCGATGCCAATGGATGCCTGCCGCAGGCCCTGACGTGGGACCCATCCGGCAACATCCTGGCCGCAACCGGCGGCGCCGGACTCTACAACGGTGGCACGGTCTTCAAGCTGTTGGCCGCGCACGGCTGGAGCCTGGAGACCATGTTTCAGTTCACACCTCAACAGGCAACCGGTAATCGCCTTACCATGGATCCGCAGGGGAACCTCTACGGCACGGCGCCGGATGGCGGCGCTCATGGTTTGGGCAGCGTCTTCAAGCTGACTCCGGCCGACAATGGCTACATCTACACCGACCTCTACGACTTCAAGGGAGGAGCGGACGGAGCCTATCCCTACGGTCCGGTGGCCCTCGACGCGGACGGCAACCTGTACGGCACAACCAATGAGGCCGGCAACCTGAATGACTGCCTGGGCGAGTTTGGCAGCGGCTGCGGCACCGTGTGGGAGATCACGCCGTAAAACAGGTGTCAGTAGCCAGTGGTCAGTTATTAGGGAAGGAGATCTGTCATGACGGAGTCAGCACATCGGAGTTGGAGTTTCAATTCACGTTTCCCGGTTGCTGCCGCAGCACTGGCGATAGCAATTGTGTTTGCGCTAGTGGCGGTGCTAGCGCAATCGGCTCGGGCGCAAACCTTCACTGTGCTGCACAACTTTAACAACGGGCCGGACGGGGGAGAGCCCCAGGCCGGGTTGAGCATGGACCGGGCGGGAAACTTTTATGGGACGGCCAGCACCGGCGGCAACACCAGTGGGATTTGCTCATACTTACCCAATCCTATCGGATGCGGCACGGTGTTCAAGCTGTCGCGCAAGGGCTCCGGCTGGGTCTTTACCCCCATCTACACCTTCAGCGGGCCCGACGGCGCGCATCCGCAGGCCAGGGTGATCATCGGGCCGGACGGAACTCTGTATGGCACGACCTACGGAGGAGGGAGCAACGTCGACGGCTGCAACGGGTACGGATGCGGCACGGTTTTCAATCTGCGGCCGCCGGCCGCTGCCTGCAAAAGCGCGCTTTGCCCCTGGACGGAGACCGTGCTGTATTCCTTCCAGGGCTTCAGCGATGGAGTGGAGCCGACGTTTGGCGACCTCGTCTTTGATGCCGCCGGGAACATCTACGGCACTACACCTCATGGCGGGCAAGGCGACCATGGCACGGTCTATCAACTCACCCCGTCCAATGGCGGCTGGACGGAAACCGTTCTTTACAGGTTCCAGGGCGGTAGCCAGGACGGCGCCACGCCCTACGGTGGTCTCGTCTTCGATAGTGCCGGCAACTTATGGGGAACGACCGCGTTAGGCGGGACCTATAACAACGGCACGATTTTCCAGTTGGTCCCATCGGGAGGCGGCTGGACGGAAAACGTGGTCTATAAGTTCCACGGCGAAAACGATGGGGCGAACCCGTACGCCGGCTTGATTGTTGACCAGTACGGCAATTTCTACGGCACGACGTATGGATATAACGGCACGACCCCGAAGGTGTATGAGTTGAGCCCCTCCAATGGCAGCTGGACGTTTACCACGCTTTATTCCTTTGGCCACAATCAAGGCATCATTGGGAAGCTGGCTATGGATGCTGCCGGCAATCTGTACGGGACGAACTACTACGATGTACCGGAGGTTTTCCAGCTCACACCGTCGAATGGCGTCTGGACGCTGACCGGCGCCTGGGGCGGCGTCGGCAGCAACCCGGTCGGCAACGTGGTCCTCGACAGCAGCGGCAATCTCTACACTACAACCCAGGGCGGTGGCCCGAGTGAGGTTGGTCTGGTCTTTGAGATCACGCCGTAAAGGCTGTTGCCAGTGGTCAGTGAAGGAGATTCGTCATGACGGAATCGGCACGGCATCGGAGTTGGACTCTCAACCCAGGCTTCCGGCCTGCTACCGCGGCGCTGGCGATGGCAACCGCATTTGCGCTGACGATGGCGTGGACGGAAGCGGCGGCACAGACCTACACCGTCCTGCACAACTTTACCGGCCATGGGGATGGAGCCACGCCCTACGCCAGCTTGACCATGGATCGGGCGGGAAATTCTTATGGCGCCACCCTCTCCGGCGGCAACTTAAAAAATTGTGAGGGCGGTTGTGGCGTGGTATTCAAGCTGGCGCGCGCAGGATCGGGGTGGATTCTGTCCACGCTCTACACGTTTCAAGGTGGAGCTGATGGAGAGGTGCCGTATTCGGGCTGGCAACGTTTACGAATTGTCCCCTTCAGCATCGGGATGGACGGAAAAGACCCTGTATAGCCTGGATAGCGGATATGAGGGTTACGAAATTCTGGGTGGGGTGGCCATGGACCAGCGAGGTAATCTTTACGGCACTGCGCGTTTTGGGAGGATACAGGGAGGCGGGACGGCTTACCAGTTGGCGCCTTCCGATGGCGGGTGGACGTACACCCTGATGCAAGCCTTCTCCGGAATTGCTGGACCTGTTGACACTCCAACTCTGGACGCAGCAGGTAATGTCTATGTTATCTCGACCTTCACTGGCGGTAACGGCGGCGTGTTCAAGCTGACACCATCAAACGAAGGCAGTGGTCAGTGGCCAGTGGTTGCCGCTGTTGTACCACTCGAGAATGACGGTATAAGACCGTTTTCACTCATCAGCTTGTGCCTAACCCAGCATGGCGCTTCAGGAAATCGAGTGTCTTGTCGTTGAACTCCTCCACATGTTCGTAGAGGGGCGCGTGCGCGCATCCTGCAAAGACCAGCAGCTCCGAATCGCGGATGCCGCGCTGCATTGGCTCCGCAAAGCGGGTCGAGGTCAGCCGGTCGTACTGTCCGCAGGTTATCTGCGTCGGAGCAGTAATCCTGCCCAGCTGCGCCTCGGCGTCATGAGTCAGCACCGCATTCGATTGCTGGATGTAGGACGTCACCGTCTGTGCCGGACGCCCCCGAACAAAAGCTGCCAGCGATTCGATGTAGTCTGGCTTGGCAGCATACAGCTCAGGCGTAAAGCACCAGGGAAACATCGCCCGGATCACCGTCTCAGGGACACTGTCCAGCGTCCTGGCTACGAGCTGCCAGCCTTCGAGCACGGTTCTTATGAAAGGATCGGTCTTCGGCCAGCAGCCGTGCAGTGACAAGGACTTCACTTTGTCCGGATACTTGGCCGCCATCCACATGCCGACGGCCGCGCCCAGGGAGAGCCCCGTCACATGTGCCTTCTGGATTCCTGCCGCTTGCATGAAGGCGGCAACATCGTCCGCCAGAAGCTCGATGGAATAGTCGCCATCGGGTTTGTCCGATTCTCCTGTCCCACGAAGATCAATCGAGATGCAGGTAAAGTGGTTGGCGTACGCCGGTACTTGGAAGGCGTAGCAGGCATGGTCGGCAGCCAGGTAAGGAATCAGGATGAGGGGCTCACCTGTTCCCTGTTGCTCATAATTCATCGTGATGTTTTTGGCTTTGATCCTGGGCATCGCGGTCCCTCCCCCCGTGAACGGTCAGCCACCCGCCGTCAAGGACGGCCCAACGACGAAGAGCGAAAACCGGTTGCCCCCTATTTCGGGGGAGCGGACTTCCCTCTTCCCATCTGCTCCTGCGTGTTTTCTCCCGGCCTGAGCAAGCTTGGATGCGATGAACTCGTAGCGTCCGCTGCGTCCTGCGGCTTGCCGGAATCAGCCAGTGGCGTATTGCCGGCGTTTGCTTGTGAGCTCTCCGGCTGCGGCGTGACGTCTTTGGCAGGCTCACCGTCTGCGTGCGACTCAGGCGTCGCGGCCACGGGAACGGCGTTCGGGCTTTCGACGGCGATGTTCCCGCCTCCCGGCTTGGCGGCGCTGGCTTCCTTGACCGGTGGCTCGGCGTCGAAGGCAATCTTCTCTTCCATCAGTTCCTTCAGTTCGCCATCGTGCGGCGCGGCTAAGAACCAGGTCAGCAGATAGCCGCGCCGCGAAGTCACGGCCATGGCGATGGACAATCTTCGCGACAGCGCGTCGTCGGGCACGGTGAAGGCAACCGTTCCGTGCAGGTAAATCACCACCCCGCCGCCCGCGGTAAAGGCCTTGGCGTCGCGCATGCTCTGCAGGATGGGATGGGTGAGCCGCAGCTGCAGCAGGAAGTCCTCCACCGCCCGGCGGTCGGTCGAGGTCGTGGGGAATCTCGACCCCGGAAAACACGCCATCGAGGCAGCCGAAACTGTCACCTCGCCGAAGTCATCATAGGAGAGCTGGCCATTGGCGTCGGGACGCTTGGCCCATGCCGAGAGCAGAGTGCGGCCGCATACCTTCATCAGCTCTCGCTCGCCCGCGCCCAGCCACGGATCCTCGTAGGTGCTGCGTCGCGAGCGCTCGATGGCCGGCTCCACTGCCCCCTCCTCTTCCAGCGTCCATCCCGCCGGAATCCGGTAACGGAAACCCAGGCTCTGGTTCTCGTAGAGGGTGCCTTGGAAGTGTCCGGCATCAATGCGCTTGGCCGGAGGATTGGCCTGCAGATCGGCCAGCCGGTGGGACGAGATGGCTGGTCCCTCATACTCCTGGGCTGCGGCGCCGGCGTATTCCCGAGCCTTTGCCGCAGGGAAGAACACCAGGTTCTGGACGGAGCTCTCCACCAACTTTACGGTGCTCTCCTTGCTGGCGCCTACTGTGGCCACCAGGACATAACCTTCGAGATCGGCGGCCAACGCCATGTGCTGGTCCGCGCCGCGACGGGTTTCGTAGAAGTAGAACTGGCGACCAGCCAGTTTGGTCTTGGACACGCCATGCAGCTCTTCTACGCCGCGAAACAACTCCTGATCGAGGGCCCGGCGAAGCGTGGCTTTGGCGTCCAGGGACATCTTTCCGCGCACCGGGAAGGCGACGATGGACACGGTCGCGTAGCCTGGTGGCGGCCCGCCCAATTGCAGAATTTGGACCCGGCCATCGCGCGACGCCGGCTGCGGAACCGGCTCCAGTTGCGCTGCCGGCGGCAGATCAAAGGAGAATCCGAAATAGCAGTTTACGTAGCGGGTTGAGGAGAGATAACCCTGGTCGGGATAAACCTTCTGCGGAGCCGCCGGAGCTGGGTCCTGGGAGGCCTGCCCCGCCAGCCACACCGGGCAACCCAGAAGCAAACCCAAGAACGCAGATACCATCCCCAACCGCTTCATCGCATCTCGCGTCCTTTATTGTTAGCCCCCGGAGAGGAAGAGTCAATGCGCCCCGCCAAGTTAGTGTGCTTTCTTCTTTCCGGCGGTCGCTCAGGTAAAATCAACGGCTGGCACCAGGCCGACACCACCGCTGAACGGCGGCGGCCACACGCCCCCCGGAGGAGCGCTTCGCTGAACCCCTTGCTGACCCTGGCATGCATCATCTTGGCGGAGCCGCGCGGGCTGCGCCACTATCTGAAGACTCATTTCCTTGATACCACATTCCGCGGCCTCTATCACGCCAACGCTTTCGACATGGGGCTGCTCATTCCCTACTTCATCGTGCTCATACTGCTGGCGTTTTACGGCATGCACCGCTACCAGCTCGTCTATCTTTATTACAAGCACCGGAAAAACAAGGTCTCGACTCCAGCCTCGCGTTTTGCTGAGTTGCCGCGGGTCACCGTGCAGTTGCCCATCTTCAATGAGCAGTACGTGATTGACCGTCTGGTGGACTGCGTGTGTAAGCTTGAATACCCGCGCGATAAGCTGCAAATCCAGGTGCTCGACGATTCCACCGACGAGACCGTCGAGGTCGCGCGCCATGTGGTCGAACGTTACGCCGCCATGGGTCACAACATCACCTATCACCACCGCACGAACCGCGAGGGTTTCAAAGCGGGCGCGCTCGATGCCGGTCTGAAGCACGCCACCGGCGAGTTCGTGGCCATCTTCGACGCCGATTTCACGCCCCAACCGGATTGGCTGATGCAGGTCATTCATCACTTCGCCGATCCCGGGATCGGAATGGTGCAGACGCGCTGGACGCACCTCAACCGCAATTATTCCTTCCTCACCGAAGTCGAAGCCATCCTGCTCGACGGCCACTTCGTGCTGGAGCACGGCGGGCGCTCGCGCGCGGGCGTGTTCTTCAACTTCAATGGCACCGCGGGAATGTGGCGGCGCAAGGCCATCGACGACGCCGGCGGCTGGGAGCACGACACCCTCACCGAGGACACCGACCTCAGTTACCGTTCGCAACTAAAAGGATGGAAGTTCCGCTACCTGCAGGACGTGGAATGTCCGGCCGAGCTGCCCATTGAGATGACCGCCTTCAAGACCCAGCAGGCGCGCTGGGCCAAGGGCCTCATTCAGTGCGCGAAGAAAGACCTGCCCAAGGTGCTGCGCGCTCCCGTCTCACGGCGCGAGAAAACCGAAGCCTGGTATCACCTGACCGCCAACATCAGCTACCCGCTCATGATTGTCCTCAGCACGCTGCTGTTGCCCGCGATGATCATTCGCTTTTACCAAGGCTGGTTCCAGATGCTGTACATTGACATACCCCTGTTCCTGGCGTCGACGTTTTCCATCTCCAGCTTCTACCTGGTGTCGCAGAAGGAGCTGTTCCCGAAGAGTTGGTTGCGCACGTTGCTCTTCCTCCCGCCGCTGATGGCGCTCGGCATCGGACTAACCATTACCAACAGCAAGGCGGTACTGGAAGCGGTGGTGGGTCACCAGAGCGCCTTCGCGCGCACCCCGAAATATCGGGTGGTGAGTAAGAAGGAAAAGTCCATTGCGGCCAAAAAATACCGCAAGCGCCTCGGCTGGGTGCCCTACATCGAGCTGCTGGTCGGCAGCTACTTCGCGCTGACCGTGTGGTACGCCATCGCGAACGAGAATTACATCACCGTGCCGTTTCTCGTCCTGTTCGTCTTCGGCTACTGGTACACCGGACTGATGTCCCTCCTGCAAGGCCGCTTCGACGCCCTGGTCCGGGAGCGCGCTGAAGAGCACAGCCCCAAACCCTTCCCTGTGGGGGTGTAGGGGTTGAAGCGCAGCTAATCGACAGGGTCAGGGCAAGTTTTCAGCCCGGCGACACCTATACAGTACCGGCCCCCAAAAATGGATCCGCGGCAGCCTATCGCCCCGTCCCCTGCTTCCACCTTTCGCGCTTGAGGCGCTCGCGCTTCGCGCCGCGTCCGCCAACTCGGGACACGCACTAACTACGGTATGATGTGAGGATGGCGCAAACATATCGGGTCGCGGTTACGGCCCTTTTGATCCCTGCGGTTCTTATCCTAGGTGGCTGCAAGTACCTCAAACCCAAGCCCAAGCCCGTTACCGTGAACCTGTTGTGCAACCTGACCTCGCCTTACGGCCACGAGCTGGACCATCGCATCCTGGACTTCCAGACCAGCAATCCGCGCACCGATTCCGGTCGCCCGATTGTGGTGCGCCCGGTAGAGATCGGCGACTACAAGGACATGCTGCAGAAGCATATCGGGCAGGACATTACGGTGCAGATGGTCATTTTGGATGCGCCCGAGGATGCCGCCCTGAATCCGGGCATCCAAGCGGACATGGCGCATGCGGTGAATGTCTGCGCCGCGCTGCGGGCCTGCCCGGCGAACGTCCCCTCGCTGATTCCCTCCGGCACCATCGGCGATGAACTGGATGCCGCGCAGAAGTTCCAGCAGGCGCTGCAGAAGGGCGCGCCGTCATAAGCGCAGTGGCCAATGGCTGGTCAAAAGCGGCTTCCCTGTCAATCTGAAAACATAGATCTCTCGCCGTGAAAGGTCGCGGTGGCCCCGGAGGAGGTGGCTCTTTATCCTCCCTTCACCCGCGTAAAGCCATCCGGGCTCCAGTCTTCGCTGCCGACGCCGTTGTGCACAAAGAAAAGCCCCTCGGGATCATATTTCGCTTTAACGGCCTTCAGCTTCGCATAGTTTGGCCCCCAGTAGGATTGTTGCCAGACGGGATCGAAGAAGTTGCTCTCCGAGACATAGGCTCCTGGCGACGGCGCGACCTTGCGCAGCTCCTCCATCGATTTGGCAACAGCAGCGGCCCTGCGATGCGCAGCGGCGATGTCCGGCTCGTGCCCGCTCACGCCCGGGTAGGCATGCTGCGTGCCAGAGGCGATGATG